>Ga0075021_10001039_pt1 | contig 14222 bp, 15 predicted proteins | sample ColStrG_CSR_2012_FD_72749 | JGI IMG/M metagenome (GOLD analysis project Ga0075021, IMG submission 72749) | Freshwater sediment microbial communities in response to fracking from Pennsylvania, USA - Cold Stream Run_MetaG_CSR_2012 | ecosystem: Environmental > Aquatic > Freshwater > Creek >...
TGATGGTGTTCGGCGACAGCAAGTCCGGCAAGACGACGTTCCTCCGCCACATCATCCGCACCATCCGGGAAAACTCCTCGGACGATCAAGTGGCGTTCGCCGTTCTGGATCGGCGGCTGCATCTCGTCGACGAGCCGCTGTTCGCCGACAACGAATACACCGCGAACGTCGACCGGATCATCCCGGCCATGCTCGGGTTGTCCAACATCATCGAATCGCGCCGGCCACCGGCCGGCTTGTCGCCGGCCGAGCTGTCCCGCTGGACCTACCAGGGCCACACCCACTACCTGATCATCGACGACGTGGACCAGCTGCCCGATTCGCCTGCGATGAGCGGTCCGTACATCGGGCAGCGTCCGTGGACTCCGCTCATCGGCCAGCTCTCGCAGGCCGCCGATTTGGGGCTGCGGGTGATCGTCACGGCCCGCGCCACCGGGTCCGGGCACGGTCTGATGACCAGCCCGTTGCTGCGCCGCTTCAACGACTTGCAGGCGACCACGCTGATGTTGGCCGGTAATCCGCAGGACAGCGGCAAGATCCGGGGTCAGCGATTTGGCCGGTTGCCGGCCGGACGGGCGATCCTGTTGGGCGACAGTGATAGTCCGACGTATGTGCAGTTGGTCAACCCGCTGGTCGGCGAGAACGCGATAGAAGGATCGAGCGACGGCCTCGTCGGCTGATGGTTAGTGAGAAGCAACAGGAAAGACGACCAATAGACAAGAAGGAGTGGCCATGACGTTGCGAGTGGTTCCCGAGGGCTTGGCTGCGACGAGCGCGGCGGTAGAGGCGCTGACAGCTCGGCTGGCGGCCGCGCACGCCGCGGCGGCCCCGTTGATAACAGCGGTGGTGCCGCCGGCGGCAGATCCGGTGTCGCTACAGACAGCCGCCGGGTTCAGCGCCCAGGGCGCGGAGCACTCCGCCGTGGCGGCCCAGGGTGTCGAAGAGCTGGGCCGTGCCGGTGTGGGTGTGGGCGAATCGGGCACCAGTTATCTCGCAGGTGATGCGGCGGCCGCTGCTACCTATGGGTTCGCGGGCGGCTGATTGTGACCGCGCCCATCTGGATGGCTTCGCCGCCGGAAGTGCATTCGGGTCCCCGCGGGGCCGTCAAGGCGCCCGCGGGGACCATCCCGACCGCGGGCGTAGCGGCGGCAAGTGCTGCGCAAGCACGGGCACGGCGGCGCAGGCCGACGGCGATGCGCCGGCATGGCAATGAATTCCTGGATTTGGACTCCGGCATCGGAGTCACACCCGATTACGGCTCGGATAACGAATCCGGGCACCTGCCTTCGGACAACGGCGCCGGGGCGTTGGGGTTCGCCGGGACCGTGCACAAAGACGCCGCACTGCAGGCGGTGGGGTTGACCATGCCGGCCGGCGACGAGTATGGCGGCGGCCCGCGGGTGCCAATGGTGCCCGGGACCTGGGAGCAGGGCTTGGAGGACTTGGAAGGGTCCGGTGAGGGGGGCTACGACGGTTAGCAAGACGGTTAGCAAGACGGTTAGCACGGTGAGAGTCAGTAGACGGAATCCACAGAGAAACTCGAAGGGAGACAAAACACTATGAGTCTTTTAGATGCTCATATTCCGCAGTTGGTGGCGGCCGAAGCTGAGTTCGGGACCAAGACCGCGTTGATGCGCCACACCATTGGTCAAGCCGAGCAGTCGGCGCTGGCGGCACAGGCGTTCCACGTTGGCGAGTCGGCGGCGGCGTTTCAGGCTGCCCACGCCCGTTTCGTGGCGGCAGCCGCCAAAGTCAACACCTTGCTGGACATCGCCCAAGCCAATCTTGGTGACGCGGCAGGGACGTATGTGGCCGCCGATGCCGCAGCCGCGTCCAGCTACACCGGCATCTGACCGGACCGATTAGTTAATCGCGAAAGGACTTGTGATGTCGCAGATCATGTACAACTACCCGGCGATGCTGGGTCACGCCGGAGACATGTCGGCCTATTCCGGCACCTTGCAGGGGCTGGGCGCTGATATCGCCAGCGAACAGGCCGCGCTGTCGAGTGCCTGGCAGGGCGATACCGGGATGTCCTACCAGGTCTGGCAGGCCCAGTGGAACCAGGCGATGGAAAACCTGGTGCGGGCCTACCAATCGATGGCCAGCACCCACGAAGCCAACACCATGGCCATGTATGCCCGTGACGCGGCCGAAGCCGCCAAATGGGGCGGTTAGTTCTGCTCGATGAACGTTGAATCCAACGCCGTCGAGCTGACGGTGGATCACGCGTGCTTCATCGCGGAAACCATTGGGGCGGGGACTTTCCCGTGGGTGCTTGCGATCACCACGCCCTACCGCGATGCCACGCAGCGGGCTGCGTTTTTGCAGCGTCAGAAGGCCGAGCTGATCGAGCTGGGTCTGGTGTCGGAGAGCGGTGCCGTCAATCCGGCGGTCGCCGAGTGGGTCAGGGTGGTGTGTTTCCCTGACCGGTGGCTCGACCTGCGTTACCTGGGGCCTGCCGAGGGCGACTTGCTACGCGGCATCGTCGCGCGGCGCTCGGACACCACCGGCAAAACAGTCGTTGGGCTGCGCAGCGCGCAGCTGATCACGTTCACCGCCATGGACATCGACGACCCCCGGGCGCTGGTGCCGGTCCTCGGTGTTGGTCTGGCACAGCGATCGCCGGCACAGTTCGACGAGTTCAGTATGCCGACGCGTGTCGGAGCGCGCGCCGATGAACGGCTGCGGTCCGGTGCACCGCTAGCCGAAGTCCTTGACTACCTGGGTATCCCGAAATCGGCGCGAGCGGTGGTGGAATCGGTGTTCGCCGGGCCGCGCAGCTACGTCGAGATCGTCGCCGGCTGCCACCGCGACGGGCGGCACGCCACCACCGAGGTCGGGGTGAGCATCGTCGATACCACGGAGGGACGGGTGCTGGTCAGTCCGTCCCGCGCGTTCGACGAGGAGTGGGTCTCAACGTTCAGCCCGGGGACGTCTTTTGCCATCGCCGTCGCAGTCGAACAGCTGATCGCTAGCTTGCCGGACGGTCAGTGGTTCCCCAACCAGCGGCTTGCCCGAGATTTTTCTGCCCAATCCGCATAACAGAATCCAAATAGAGAAGAGAGCACGATGTCCCAGGTTTGGCCCCAGCGTTCCTCGGGGATCCGATGACGTCCGGCGCCGTGATGCCGATCGTCCGCGTCGCCGTCTTCGCAAACAGCAGGCTGACGGAGATGGCGCTGCCCGCGGAGTTGCCATTGCGCGAAATCCTGCCCGCAGTACAGCGTTTGGTGGTTCCGATACCTCCCGATGGGGACACCGGTGACACCGACAGTCTCGATTTCAGTGGCCGCGCGGCCGCCGACCTCGGCTCGGCCTCGCAGCTCAGCCTGGCGCCCATCGGCGGCGCACCGTTCAGCCTGGATGCCAGCCTGGACACCGTCGGAGTCGTCGACGGCGACCTGCTTGCCTTGCAGCCGGTGCCCGTCGGCCCGGCCGCGCCGGGCATCGTCGAGGACATCGCCGCCGCCGCCATGATCTTCTCGACCTCCAGGACACGGCCCTGGGGCACCGCGCATATCCGGCGCGGGGCGCTGGCCGCGGCCATCGGTGTGGCCCTCGCGGCGACCGGCTTGGCGGTCACCTACCGGGTGGCCACCGGTGCGCTGGCCGGTCTGCTTGCGCTCGGTGCGATCGCGGCGGTCGTCGCGCTGACCGGTTTGTTGGTCAGGACACGTTCGGCAAACACGGGGATAGCGCTATCGATCGCCGCGCTGGTGCCGATCGGCGCCGCGTCGGCATTGGTGGTGCCGGGACGGTTCGGGCCGGCGCAGCTGATGCTGGCCGCCGCCGGCGTTACCGCGTGGTCGCTGATCGCCCTGCTGGTTCCCGCCCCTGACCGGGAGCGAATCGCGGGATTCTGCACTGCGGTCGCGGTGGTCGGGACAGGGGTTTTGCTGGCGGCCGGTGCCGAACTGCTGTGGCAACTAGCGATATCGACCATCGGCTGTGGATTGATCGTGGCGGCTCTGCTGGTCACCATCGAGGCCGCGCAGCTTTCCGCACTGTGGGCGCGCTTCCCGTTGCCGGTTATCCCGGCACCCGGCGATCCCGCCCCGTCGGCTCCGTCGTTGCGGGTGCTCGAGGATCTGCCGCGGCGGGTGCGCGTCAGCGACGCCCACCAGAGCGGTTTCATCGTCGCCGCGGTGCTGCTCAGCGTGCTTGGATCGGTGGCTATCGCGCTGCGCCCCGAGGCGTTGAGCGGTTTGGGCTGGTACGTAGTGGCCGCGGTCGCGGCCGCCACCGTCTTGCGTGCGCGGGTGTGGGATTCGGCCACCTGCAAGGCCTGGCTGCTGGCCCAACCCTACCTGGTCGCCGGCGCGCTGTTGGTGCTCTACACCGCGACCGGACGCTATGCGGCCGCTCTGGGTGCGGCACTGGTACTGACTGCGCTCGTGTTAGCTTGGATCGTCGTTGCGCTCAACCCACGCATTGGCTCGCCAGAAAGCTATTCGCTGCCGGTGCGCCGCCTGCTGGGCTTCGTCGCGACCGGTCTCGATGCGTCGCTGATCCCTGTCATGGCATACCTGGTCGGTCTGTTCAGCTGGGTCCTCAATCGATGATTCGGGCCGGATTATTCCGTCTCACAACGATTGTGGCTGCCTTCGCGGTGGCCATCATGGGCAGCGTCTGGACCACTCCGCCGGCACTGGCGATCAGCCAGCCGGCGGTTGATCCCGGCGTGCAACCGCCCAGCGGAACTCCGGGCCCCGCGCAGCCGATGGAGCAGCGCGGGCCGTGTAGCAGCTCTGGAATCATTCCGGGCACCGATCCAGGCGCACTGACACCCAACCAGGCGGTGCTCAATCTGCCTGCGGCATGGCAGTTTTCCCGGGGCGAAGGCCAGCTGGTCGCGGTCATCGACACCGGGGTACGGCCGGGCCCGCGGCTGCCCAATGTCGACCCCGGCGGCGACTTCGTAGAGACGACCGACGGCCTGACCGACTGCGACGGCCACGGAACATTGGTGGCCGGGATCATCGCCGGCCAGCCGGGCCCGGAGGACGGATTCTCGGGAGTCGCCCCCGCCGCGCGCTTGGTGTCGATCAGGGTGACGTCCGCCAGGTTCTCGCCGCGGACGACGGGCGGCGACCCGCTGCTGGCGCGTGCCACCTTCGACGTCGCGACGCTGAGCCGGGCGATCGTGCATGCGGCCGACCTCGGCGCGCGGGTGATCAACATTTCCGCGATAACCTGCCTGCCCGCGGATCGAACCATCGACCAGGCTGCGCTGGGCGCGGCACTTCGATACGCGGCCGTCGATAAAGATGCGGTGATCGTGGCTGCGGCGGGCAACACCGGGTCCACCGGATCGGTCGGCGGCGGAACGTGCGAATCCAATCCGCTGACTGACCTGAGCCGTCCGGACGATCCGCGGAACTGGTCCGGCGTCACGTCGGTCTCCATCCCGTCGTGGTGGCAGCCGTACGTGCTGTCGGCGGCTTCGTTGACACCGGATGGGCAGCCGTCGAAATTCACCATGGCCGGACCGTGGGTGGGGATCGCGGCACCGGGCGAAAACATTGTGTCCGTGAGTAATCGGGACGGCGGCGGCCTGGCCAACGGCCTGCCCGACGACCATCAGCAAATGGTCGCGCTCAGCGGCACCAGCTACGCGGCCGGCTACGTGTCGGGCGTCGCGGCACTCGTCCGCAGCAAGTACCCCGGACTGAACGCTGGACAGGTGATAAACCGCCTCACCGCGACAGCGCACAACGGCGCCCGAGCACCTTCCAATGTCATCGGCACCGGCAGCGTGGACCCGGTGGCAGCCCTGACCTGGGAACTGCCCGCTAGCAAGGGGTCCGATGTGGCGCCGACAAAGCAGGTGGCGGCTCCGCCGGCACCTGCTCCGAGGGACAACACACCGCGGACCGTCGCCTTCGCCGGGACCGGCGTATTGGCCTTGGTTGTCGCGGCTGCCGCCACGACTGCGGCGATCGCCGCGCGCAGACGAAAGGAAACCACCCTGTGAGCCAGCAGCGCTCGATACCGACACCCGGGAGCGGCCGAATCACCTTGGCACTGCTCGCCCTGGTGCCCGCGGCCATGGCGTACCCGTGGCACTCCACCCGCGACTATTGGCTGCTCGGCATCGCGGCTGTCGTCGTGATCGTGTTGTTCGGGTGGTGGAATGGGCTGCACTTCACCACCATCGCGCGTCGGCGGCTGGCGATGATGGGCCGTCGAGGCCGCCCAGTTCCCGAAGCCGACAGCGAAACAACGACAACCGCGCTGCTGCGGATCGGGCCACCGACCAGCGACCTCAACGTGCTCCCGCTGCCACTGATCGCCCGGTACCTGAACTGCTACGGCATCCGTGCCGACGCAATACGAATCACTAGCCGCGACACCGACGTTCGGGAAACGTGGATCGGGCTCACGGTGTCTGCTGTCGACAACCTGAAGGCATTGCAGGGGCGCTCATCGTCGATACCACTGCACGAGACCGCCCAGGTCGCGGCGCGTCGACTCGCGGACCACCTCCGTGAAATCGGTTGGGAGGCAGCTACGGTCGGTCCCGACGACGTCCCGCGCCTGCTGTCGTCGGCTTCCGGCGAAACCTGGCACGGGGTACGGCAGGGCTCGCATTACCTTGCGGCATATCGCGTCAGCGCGGATGAGGCGTTACCCAAAGTCTTGGAAGCGATCCGGTCGCATCCGGCGCTCGAGACGTGGACGGCTCTCGAGATGGCGGGATCCGGAACCCACGACACGGTCGCGGTCGCCTGCGCGTTCCTGGCCGATGCGCAGCCGACGGGTGCGGCACCGTTGGCCGGACTGACCCGGCAAGGCGGAAACCAGCTACCGGCGCTGCTGGCAATGGACCCGTTGTCCACCCAACGCCTCGACGGGCATACCGACGTCCCGGGCGACTTGCTGACGCAGCTGAACTGGCCCACGCCCGAGCCGGGCGCCCATCGGGCACCGCTAAAACATGAAGTCGTGTAGGAAGCCGGTCATTCGGCGCAGATAGTCCAGCTGGCTGACGTGCACCACATGACCGCCCGGAAACCACCGCAGCGCACAGCGGTCCCAATGTTCCCAAAGCATCAGCGCCTGATCCGGCGGAGCCATCCGGTCGCCGAGGCCGGTGATGATCATCCGATGGTCCTTGGGTACCAGCGGCGGGTAGTTCAGCGGGCAGTGGTAGGACAGCCCGGCGACCAACTCGTCGGGGCTGATCCCGTTCAGCCGCAATCCGAGATTCACGAGCTTGTTGGCCGGGAACCATTCGTCGAACATTGTTTTGGGTGTGACGACAGGGCAGTTGGGGATGACGGCTTCGAGCCGGTCGTCGACCGAGGCCACCAGCGCCGAAGTGTAGCCGCCCAGCGATATGCCGGTCAGTGCGATGCGGTCCACCCCGGTGTGACGCAAATAGTCCACGATGGAACGGAAGTCGTGCACGGCCTGGGCCATCGCTTCGGCGAAACCGGCGAGCCCGTTCGCGAAATAACCGAAACCGCTGAATGGCGAGAATCTTTCAGCCCGCCTGCCATGAAACGGCAACGTGTACATCAGGACGTCATAGCCGGACCGGTAGTACCAGGGCAGCGTGAAGAACCGGCCGTTGACCAGATACGAGGAGCCCATGAAGCCGTGGATGACGCACAGCGTGGGACGCGGCCCGTCGTCATGGCGCCAGTGTTGTGCGCGCACAGTATTGTTGGACTTAAGGGCGCTCCATCGGCTGCGCATCGCGGGGTTGATAGCGGTGAAGCTACTCGTGAACGCGATGTTTTCGACCGTTCCGCGCACGAGCCGCTCCGCGCGCGGACTGGCCGGCCGCGACGACACCCGGGGCAATTCGGTCGGCGCCGGGAAGGACTTGACCGGATCCTGTGCCGCCGCCAGCTCAGCGTAGAAGGCGAGATCGGTGCGCTCGGAGCCCGATCTGGCATCGCGCAGCGAAGTGGCGACAACGGCCGGTGCCACCGTGCTGGCGAGCACCGACGAGACCCAGGTACGCAGCGCGAGGTCGCCGATCGCGGACGCGTCGACGACCATCCGCTGACGGGGCGACAACGCGGAGCGAGGGGGTAGTCCGTCGGCGCCGGCCGGTACGTCCCGGCCCGGAACATCCGGAACCGGAACGCGACGATCGATCGGATCGGTGTCGGGCGGCACGAACACCGATGCTAGCCCGCGGGCCTCGCCCTAGCTACGGTGTTGATCAGGAGGACCGATATGTGGGATCCCGATGTGTACTTGGCGTTTGCCGATCACCGCAGCCGCCCGTTTTATGACCTGGTGTCGCGGGTAGGCGCCGAACGGGCGCGCCGGGTGGCCGACCTCGGTTGCGGGCCGGGCCACCTGACGCAGTACTTGTCCAAGCGCTGGCCCGGCGCGGTGATCGAGGCAATGGACAGCTCCCCGGAGATGGTGGCCGCCGCCCGCGAACGTGGGATCGACGCGAGTACCGGGGACCTGCGAACCTGGAAACCAAAGCCCGACACAGACGTGGTGGTCAGCAACGCGGCGATGCACTGGGTGCCCGAGCATGCTGACCTGATGGTCCGGTGGACCCAGGAACTGGCGCCCGGATCGTGGATCGCCGTTCAGGTCCCGGGCAACTTCGAGACGCCATCGCATTCCGCGGTGCGGACCCTGGCCCGCCGCGAGCCTTACGCAAAGATCATGCGCGACATACCATTTCGGGCCGGAGCGGTGGTGCAGTCACCGGCGCAATACGCCAACCTGCTGATGGACGCCGGCTGCAAGGTCGACGTCTGGGAAACCACCTATCTGCACCAGCTCACCGGTGAGCATCCGGTACTGGACTGGATCACCGGCACCGCGCTGGTCCCGGTGCGCGAGGAGCTCGACGACGAGGGCTGGGAACAGTTCCGCCGGGAACTCATCCCGCTGCTCGACGACGCCTACCCGGCGCGGTCTGACGGTACGACGATCTTCCCGTTTCGGCGGGTGTTCATCGTGGCCGAAGTAGGCGGCGTCCGGCGCGGCGCCGGATAGCCCCGGATTTCTTCCGAACACGAGCCAACCGCATTACCGTTGTCTGATGTCGTATGTGATCGCGGCGCCGGAATTTGTGTCGGCGGTGGCAACAGATTTGGCGAATATCGGTTCGACGATCAGCTCGGCCAATGCGGCGGCTTTGGCCCCGACTTCGGGCGTGCTGGCCGCTGGTGCCGATGACGATTCTGTGGCGATCGCCGGGCTGTTCGGCGTGCATGCGCAGGCCTATCAGGCGCTCAGTGCGCAGGCGGCGTCGTTCCATCAGCAGTTTGTGCAGCTCATGAATGGCGGTTCTGCGCAGTATGCGGCCGTAGAGGCCGCCAACGCGTCGCCTCTGCAGACGGTAGAGCAGGGCCTGCTCAACGTCATCAACGAGCCAACCGAGTAGTCGATCGGATGCCCGCTGATCGGCAATGGCGCCAACGGGGCCGCGGGGACCGGGGCGAACGGCGGTGCGGGCGGAATCCTGATCGGCTACGGCTATGGGGGATCCGGCGGGACCGGCGGCCGCTTATCTACTTAGATGCGAACGACCGTCAGACCCGAGGCTGAACTCCTTGGTTCAGTAGATCTTTGAGGTCTTGTTACAGGCCGGCGCGGCAGCGGGGCTGATGGTTGTTCGCTGGTTACGGCCGTGCCCTAGCAAACGCGATTGCGAATGCCCGTGAGGGAACCCACAGGTCTCTGCGTGTCGCGCTGGGGCGGGCCGGTGAGCTGGGGCCGGGATTGACGTCGTGGTTGCTGCCCGCCTGCACGGAGGCAACGTCTCAGTTTTCTCGAGTCGTGGAGTTCTCAACATAGACCGACGCCGTGCGGGTTGCTGGGATCGCGAACAGCTCATCGGAGGGAAGGCCATCGAGCCTCGTAAGTAGAGCGCTGCGCATCCTGCTCGGGTAGACCCGCACAAATATCCGCTACCTGGTTGGAGGGAATCAGACGTGACATTGTTCTGCGGCATCGACTGGGCCGAATCCCATCACGACGTCGCCATCATCGACGGCGGCGGCCAGCTAGTCGCCAAGAGACGCATCCCCGACGACCCCAGCGGGTTCGCCGAGCTCACCGAAATGCTCACTGCTGCCGGTGATTGCGCCGAGGACCCGGTTCCGTTGGCAGTCGAGACGCTACGCGGCCCGCTGGTTGCGTCGCGGCGGGCGACGGGCCGACCGGTGTATGCGATCAACCCGCTCGCGGTGGCCCGCTATCGGGAGCGCGACTCGGTGGCGCGGGCGAAGTCCGATCACGGCGACGCGATCGCTCCCATAGCGGCTGCAGCCACCAAACTGTCGGCGAGCCGGATGGCCGCGGCATTACGGCGCGCCGGCCGGACCCGTGGCATCGATCAGACCGCCGCCGAGATCAAAGCCGAGTTGCGTAAAACTCAACTGCGCCAATCGGTTCTGGTTGAGACTGCGATGGCCAAACAAACGCTGGCTCTGCTCGCGGCGCTCGACACCGCCTGCAACAACGTCGAGGACCTAGGCCAAGCTGCTGCGGAATTGTTCCAACAACATCCCGACTACGCGATCATCACCAGTTTTCCCGGCCTGGCGGACTCGACTGGTGCGCGGGTGCTGGCCGAGATCGGTGATGACCGTGCCCGGTTCGTCGAGGCCCGAGCGTTGAAGGCGTATGCCGGCTCAGCACCGATCACCAGGGCCTCTGGGCGCTCGATCTCCGTTACCCACCGACATATCAAGAACAACCGGCTCGCCAACGCCGGCAGGATGTGGGCCTTTTCGGCGGCCTCCAACTGCGAGCATGCCCGCCAGCAGTGCCGCCGCCGGCGAGACCACGGTGATCGACATGCCGCCGCCACCCGCCATCTGTTCAATAAACTCCCCGGCCAGCTCCACCACTGCCTACAACACGGGCAGAGCTTCGACGAGGCCAAGGCATTCCCGGCACCGCTACGCGACGCGGTCTAGCGCGGCACTTCTGTCCCGGATCTTGACGACGCCTCATCGGGTTGCCATGTGTGAGACAGGAACGAGACTCCTTGAGCGGCGGAAACATCGAGCATCGGATGCCCGGAAGGCCTGCCTCATTTCTCTAGAAGCGAGACACCGGGGATATCCGATGAAGCCCAGGCGGGGTTGTGCTGACATGTAATCGCACAGCGGTTTCTGCCGATGGCGAGGTTTGCGGTCGGGTCGGGGATCAGGCGCCCCGATGCCAATCGGAAATGGCCCCGGCCACCAAAGCTGGATTGTCCGCTTGTGGGAAGTGGAAACCCCACGGCACGGTCAGGTCGCTCATGGACGGGCGAATGCGACGCCAGCCGCGGCGGAAGGAGAAGTAGTCGCCGAACCGTCCGAAGACCGTCATCGTGGGCCGGTCCGCCAGCGCAGCGATTCCCCGTTCCGCGGCCTGCGATGTGGCACGGTCTTTCGCGGCGTCAGTGAACATGTGATGCATGAACCGACGTCTGGAGTGCGGGCGCAGACAGCGCCGCCAGGCTCGCTTGGTGGCCCGGTCGAAGTGTCGGCCGACGCCGAACCGGGTGGCGCTGGCCCAGGCCAGGAGCCCTGTCCACACCGTGAGCTCACGCATCACTGCCGAGCCCATGAACAGCAGGGCCAGCCGCAGCACGCCGCGCGGTCGCCAGCCGAAGGTGTTGATGGCGACCACCCGTGACACGCGGTCGGCGCGCGACTGCTTGGCCCCGACGGCGGACATGGTCGCCCAGCCGCCGGTGTCGTGCACCACCAGGGTGACGTCGTGGAGATCGAGATGATCGACGAAGCGTCCGATCGCGTCCGACGCCGCGGCCAGCGAGGCCGGTGCGGTGTCGGACAGACCGGAACCGGGCACGTCGAGCGTGATGCAACGGAACCGAGGTGCCAAGTCTGTGATAAGACCCTTCCAGAGCAGCGACCACAATCCCACGTGCACCATCAACGCGACAGGGCTGTCGCCGCCGGTGTCGGTGTACACCATGCGCCGGCCTTCCACGTCGAGCTCGTGCAGGGGAAATGGCCAGACGGATTCGGGAAGCCAGTCGGGACGTGCCGGGGTGTGGAGGGCTGCGTTGCGAGGATCGTTGATGTGAATGTTCATGCTCTCGAGGACGTTCGGCGCGTCCGCGATGTGACGGTCACACTTTCCTGTCCCGGCCCGTCCTGGATGACATGACCAATTCGACCGTTGAAGCCCTCTGGCACGAGCACCGCAAACGCGTCCTCGATCTCAGCTACCGCATGCTGGGTACGCTGACCGACGCCGAAGACGCGATGCAGGAGACGTTCGTCCGGCTGACGCGCGCCGGCGTCGAGGGAATCGAGGATGTCGAGGGTTGGCTGGTCACCGTCGCCGGACGGGTCTGCCTCGACATGCTTCGGGCGAGCGCGACACGCCGCAGATACGTCGGTCCCTGGCTGCCCGAGCCGCTGATCGAGCAGTTCGTCTCCGCACCGGACCCTGCCGACCGGGTCACTCTCGACGACACCGTCAGGATCGCTTTGCTGGCCGTCCTCCACACTCTGAGTCCCGCCGAGCGGGTCGCCTTCGTACTGCACGACGTGTTCGGGCTGACGTTCGAGGCGATCAGCGAGATAGTCGGGAGGTCGCCGGCGGCAACACGCAAGCTCGCCAGCCGCGCCCGCGCCGCAATCCGCGACGACACCGAGCCGCGCTTCGACGTCTCGGCCGCACAGGCCCAGTCCGTGGCCGAACGGTTCGCGGCGGCCTGCGCGGGCGGTGACATCGCCAAACTCGCCGCGGTACTGGCCCCCGACGTCGTCGGCGAGTTCGACTCCGGCGGCCGCATCGCGGGTGCACCACAAAGCGCCCGGGTCGGCGCGGAACTTGTGTCGATCGTCCTGGCCCATTCGCTCTTTGGGGCGGGTGCGGACTTCCGCGTCGCCGACGTCAACGGCCAGCCCGGCGTCGTCGTGTCACTTCGCGGTCAGGTGATGGCGGTCATCGACCTGGAAACCGACGGCCGCCTCGTGCGCGCCATCCGCGCGATCGGCAGTCCGGAAAAGCTTGCTCATCTCAACCGCTGAGCTCTCAGCGAATGCTACGGCGAACAACCGACCTGCTTGGTGAGACAGGATGTGATCGACCTCGTTTCTCTAGATCTGAGACACCAGCCAAGCTGGCTTCTGCCAGGTCCGTCAAGAAGCGCGAGGCCTTACCAGCAAACTGCTTAGCGACGACGCCCTCGGTCGGGGAGTAGCGCCCCTTCAACGACACTGAGCCCAGCTCACTGGGGCCACCGATCATTCCCCCAGCCGAAATGCTTGACAACTAAAACCATCGGAGGTCTGTAAACGAGCCTGGTGAGTTCGCCTGTATGAACTGTTCAGGTCGACATTCTCAGGTGTATGGCGAGGCGTGAAACGGCGTTCGGTCGTGCACATAACCAACGTCGTCGCTGAGCTTCGCGGCGCTCGGCGCAGATCTCACCAAGGGCAGTAGGAACAAACCAGCCGCACATCACGATCAAATCCGATTCACCGACAAATCTGTCGCACACTCTGGTTTGGCGAAACGGGGATGCACTGCCGGGATCGGCGAGGTTATTCGCGCTTAACGACGACTCGATGACAACCAGGCGATAGCCGGGGTTGGTGAGTGGCGGGAGGCCAGCGATGTCTTTTGTGATCGCGACGCCGGATTTGGTGGCCGCGGCGGCAACAGATTTGGCGAGTATCGGTTCGACGATCAGCGCGGCCAATACGGCCGCGGCGGCCCAGACGACGGCGGTGGTGGCCGCCGCTGGTGATGAGGTGCCGGTGGCCATGGCGGGCTGCTGGTCGGCGCCGCCGGCAGCGGAGGCAGCGGCGGCAACGGCACCGCCGCCTCAACCACCGCCGGCACCTCGGCTAACACGGGCTTTGGCGGTCCGGGCGGCACCGGTGATACAGGCGGCTCCGGCGGCACCGGCGGGCTACTGCTCGGCGCCGACGGGATCGCCGGGTGAGTTACTCCTCCACGCCGCGGTCGACGGCGATCGCCGACCGGCTGACCGGCGGGGTGTGATGGATTCGCAGATACGTTTCGGTGTAACGCGTCGCGATGCGAGTGCCGGCGAACTCCGACGGTATGACGTCGCCGGTGCGCTCGCGCCAATCATGTAGTAGGACGGCCAGATCGGCCGCGATCCCATCCATCCGTGGGTCGACGCCGAAATCCGGGGCCAGCAGGTTGGTGGTCTCGTTGGGGTCGGCGCGCAGATCGTAGAGTTCGCGCGGCGGCCGGGGCGACGTGACGAACGGTGCCACCGCCAACCCGGA
>Ga0075021_10001040_pt1 | contig 14211 bp, 15 predicted proteins | sample ColStrG_CSR_2012_FD_72749 | JGI IMG/M metagenome (GOLD analysis project Ga0075021, IMG submission 72749) | Freshwater sediment microbial communities in response to fracking from Pennsylvania, USA - Cold Stream Run_MetaG_CSR_2012 | ecosystem: Environmental > Aquatic > Freshwater > Creek >...
ATGCGTACGCCGCACGCGTGTGGCAGGTGATCCGGCGCGGCGCCTGGCGGGCTCCGCTGCCCGCGGCCCGCCGAGTGATCATCCCGGGCTACCCGTCGCTGCACGCCTTCACCGGCGCGGCGGAGGCGGCGGTCAAGGCCGGGCTGCGCGGGCGGCTGTGGACGCTCGTGCATCCCACCAACTGGCGCATGACCTTCCCCTCGCTGCCGGGGCAGCAGGAGCGCGTGGCCCGCGAGACGGTGGCCGAGCTGCGGGCGGGCCGGCCGGTGCAGCTCTTCCTGACCGACTTCCCGCGCATCGAGATGAACCACTCGGTGCTGGCCTTCGACTATCGAGCGAGCGGGCCCGAGACGGTGGACTTCGTGGTCTACGATCCCAATGACCCGTCGACCCCGGGGGTCGTCCGCTTCGACCGCCGCGACGAGCGCTTCCATCCCGCGCCGCTCTGCGGGGTGTCGGTTCCGCGCTTTCGCGCCTTCCGGCAGTACTACTCGCCGCTGTTCTAGGGCCCCGGGCCCTCGAGCCGCCAGGCCGCGCCCTCTCGCCGCGCCACCTCCGGCTCGCGCTCCCACGAGAGCACGGTCGTCCACACCCCCAGGCCGCGCAATCGGCCCGAGATCTCCCCGGTGGAGTAGACCCACGCCGCCCCGTTCACCACGCGCACCTCGTCGAGACGGACCTGCGCCCGGACGGTGTCGTAGAGGGCGAACATGGCCAGGAGGTTGTCGCGGACGCTCGACTTGGTGACGGGGCCGTTGCGGTAGCGATCGGAGACGTAGGCGAGCACGCCGGCGGTGTCCATGGCCTGGAAGCGGCCGGTGGCGGACGCGAGGGTCTGCTGCAGCTCGCTCACCGTCGTGGCGGGAGCCGGCGAGCCCGGCGCCGCGGTGGGCGCCTGGGCCTCCAGCGGAGAGCGGGTGGCGGCGGTCAGGATCAGGGTCAGGAGCAGGGCGGGCATCGGGCGGCCCGGCCGCCGCCCGGCGGGGCTACGAATGCGCGGCTCCGTTCTGTCGCCGCCATCGGGCCACCGCGCGGCCGAAGCGGAGCGCGCGCAGCGGGGACTGGCCGCGGCGGCGGCCCTCCCGGTAGCTGCGCAGCACCGCCCACGCGAAGGCCACCGCGCGTGAGTGCCGCGCCAGCCGTCTGAAGCGTCGTGTCATCGGTTCTCCTCCTGGAACAACTTACGTCCCGTACGCGTGTAAGCCTTACATCCTCCCGCCCCCGGAAGAGACCATTCGCCTCCCGGAGAGGGTCTTTCCCTCGTCTGGTATCGCCCTTGCTCTCCTATATGCGGGAGCGGGGCCAATTGCCCCGAGGAAAAAATGCAGAGGGAGGGCCCGGTCATGACGCGCTACATCACCTTGCCGCCCTACATCAGCTTGCGGATAGTCGCGGGCATTGCCGTCGTGGGACTCGTGGCGTTGCCGAGCGGAGCGGGCGTGGCCTCGGACGCGGCGCCGCCGGCGCACCCGCTGCAGCCGACAGGGCGCATCGCCCGGCTCGGCCGGGGCGCCGGGGTGATCGAGGGCAAGCTGACCCGGGTGGATGGCCGCACCGAGACGGTCGACGTCTCGATCGGCCTGCTGGGTCTCCTCGGCAAGACGATCGAGGTCAACCACGACACGCTGATCCGGGTGGACGGCCGCGAGGCGCGCTTCGCCGACCTGCAGGAGGGGGCGAAGGTGAAGGCGTTCTACGAGGAGCGCGGAGCGAAGCTCGTCGGGACTCGTCTCGAGGTCACGACCGGCGGCTAGAGGTACTCTCTAGAAGTACTCCAGAGTCCCGGGCTCGGCGAGCATCTTGAGCCGGAGGCCGGCCATGAACACGAGGTAGGGATGAGCGCCGCGGGCCACCAGCGCGTCGCGATCCATGCGCCGCAGGTCGGCGCGCTCGCCGTCCGTCAATCCCATCTCCCCGGTGACCGCGTGCGCGTCGGCGAGGAAGCGCTCCGCGAACTCCCGGTCCGACTTCAGCGAGTAGAGGCAGCGATTCAGCGCGTAGGCGCTCGACGGCGGGAAGCGATAGTGCGGGGTCAGAGCGGCCACTCCACCACCGCGTTGCCGTGGTGCCACGACGGCTCGTAGCAGTAGACCTCGGCCCGCGCGTCGCCCACCGCGCCCAGCAGGGTGATCCAGGTCCGCAGCTCGATGTTGCCCCGCTTGTCGAGCTCCTCGCCGGTCAGCCGGGCGAGCTCGCCCCCCCGGCCGTCCGCCAGCGCCTCGAGCAGGCCGCGGTCGTACTCGAACTCGGGCGACGCGTAGCGGTCGGTCCCCGGGAAGTGGGACATCCCCCCGGAGGCGACGAGCGCGACGCGCTCCGGGCGCGCGCGCAGGATCTCGCCGAGGGCTCGGCCCCAGGCGTGGCAGCGGGCCGGGGTGGGCTGGGGCGGCAGGTACACGTTGACGTGCAGGGGCACGATGGGCCGCGCGGGCTCCGGCATCGCGAAGTGCAGCGGCACGTAGAACGCGTAGTCGAGCTTGGCGTCCTGGGTGTAGAGGAGATCGAAGCCGCGCTCGATGCCCTGCTCCACCACCGCGCGGGCGAGCTCCTCGTGGATGTCGAAGCGGTACCGGTAGGGGCCGAAGGTGCCCGCGCACTCGCGGCCCACGTAGACCGCCAGCGCCGGCACCGCGTCGAGGAAGAACGCCTCCACGTGATCGCCCGCGATCACCGCGATCGCGTCCGGGCGGAGCGCCTCGAGCCGCTCCTTGACCCGCGCCATCGCCGCGTGCACGCGGAGGACCAGCGCGCGGTCCTCGGTCTCCGGCCGGATCAGGAGCTGCGGGGTGTGCGCGACCGCGAAGGCGCCGACGAGCATGACAGGGGAACCCTAGCACAAGAGGGCCTCGACTTCAGGTCGGGGCGAAGCGTATGCTTGGTGGCCGCGGTCGGAAATCCCACACTGAGAGCACTCAGGAGGTCGTCGGCATGGCAGCCGCAAGCGCGAAGTTCAAGGTCGTCGTCCAGAAGCCGTCCGGCGGGGCCACCTATGACCTGGCCGACTCCGCCTACGCGATCGAGCGCGAGGCGCTCGACCCGATCGGGGCCGAGATCGTCGAGGTCCCGGCCAAGACCGAGGAGGAGTTCATCGCCGCTGCGAAGGACGCGGACGCGGTCATCGCGCGCAACCGGCGAATCACCGCGGCCATCATAAAGAGTCTGCGAAATTGTAAGGTCATCGGGCTCGGCAGCGTGGGCGCGGACACGGTCGACGTGGACGCGGCCACCGAGGCCGGCATCGTCGTCACCAACGTGCCCGACGTGTTCATCGACGAGGTGGCCGACCACACCATGGCCATGTTCCTCGCCGCGCACCGCCGGCTGCGGCTGATGCACCAGCTCACCGTCGACAGCAAGTGGACGGAGGGCCGGCCCTACTTCGCGAACATCCCCCGCCTCTACGGGCAGACCATCGCCCTGATCTCGTTCGGCAACGTGGCCAAGGCGGTCGCGCGGCGCTGCCACGCCTTCGGCCTCCGGGTGATCGCCTACGACCCGTTCCTGGCCGAGCTCGAGATGACCGCGGTCGGAGTCGAGCCGGTGACGAGCCTGATCGAGCTGTGCCAGCGCGCCGATTTCCTCTCCATGCACGCGCCGCTCAACTCGGAGACGCGCCACATGATGAGCGAGCGCGAGTTCCGGTCCATGAAGAAGAGCGCGATCTTCATCAACAACGGGCGGGGGCCGACGGTGGACGAGAAGGCGCTCGGCGAGGCGCTGCGCCAGGGCTGGATCGCGGGCGCCGCGCTCGACGTGTTCGAGGTGGAGCCGGTCGACCCGAACAACGCCCTGCTCCACATGGACAACGTGCTGGTGAGCCCGCACATCGCCTCCGCGACCGCTCGAATGGCGCCTGAAACTCGCCGCAGGCTGGGCCGCGAGATCGCCACCGTGCTTCAGGGCAAGTGGCCCCGCTCCGCGGTCAACCCCGGCGTCCTCCCCAAGACCTCCCTGATCCGCTGGCAGCCCTACCCCATGGGCCGCGGCCCCAACCGCTGACGCCTAGAACGCCGCCCAGATTTCGCGGAGGGAGGCGAGGGCCGCGGGGGATAGCGGGCCCTTGTCGACCGCGGCGGCGGCGAACTCGAGCTGGGCCAGGTCGCTGCAGCCGATCAGGACGGTGGAGAGGGCGGGGCCGGTGATCGCGAAGCGCAGCGCGGCCTCGACCACGCTGCTCGCGTGGCCCTGGGCCACCAGCGGCTCCAGCGCGCGCGCCCGCCCCGCGTCGGTCGCATAGTCGGGCCCCGAGGCGATCGGGGCCACGGTGGGGATCGCGGTCGGATGGCGCGCCACCTGGCCGCTCAGCGCCCCGCCCGCGAGCACCCGGATGCCGATCGTCCCGACGCGCTGCTCCTGCGCGAGCGTCAGCAGCCGGTCGTAGTCCTGCGCGGGATAGCCCGCGGGCACTTCGTAGGCCCCGCTCGGGTTGAGCAGGTTGAAGACCGCCTGCGCGGTGTCGATCGCCCCGCTCCCGAGCGCGCGATGGAGCGCGCCGGTCTCGCCGGAGGCGGTGACCCCGAAGAAGCGCACCTTGCCCTGCTCCTGCAGCCGCCGCACCGCGGGGACGATCGTCTCCAGCACCCGCGCGACGCCGAGGGGCCGCTCCTCGCCCACCCGCCCGATCAGGTTGTGGAGATGCAGCAGGTCCACGCGCTCGAGCCCGAGCCGGCCGAGGCTCGTCTCGACCGAGCGCGCCACCGCGCCGCCCGCGTCGGCCAGATCGCGCGCGACGAGTCGCCACTTGGTGCCCACGATGACCTGCGGCTTGAGCGCGCGCAGCACCTGGCCCAGGTTCTTCTCCGACTCCCCCGAGCCGTAGGCGGGCGCGGTGTCGAGGTAGTTGATCCCGAGCTCGAGCGCGCGCGCGACCCCCCGCTCACGATCCGCGGGCGCGCCCCGCACCATGAGACCCCCCACGTCGCCACAGCCGAACCCCAGCGCCGACACCTTGAGCCCCGTCCGCCCGAGCACCCGGTATTCCATGGCCGATTCTTATACCACTTCCGGCGCGGGTCGCGCCGCGCCGTCGCTTGCTTGCCCCCGGCGCGCCCCTTGGGTACTCTCACCGCATGCGCCACGTCCGCCTCGGCCGCACCGGGCTCGCGGTCTCCCGTCTCTGCCTCGGCACCATGACCTTCGGCCTGCAGTGCGACGAGACGGCCTCCCGCGCCATCCTCGACCGCGCGGCCGCGGGCGGCATCACCTTCCTCGACACCGCGGACGTCTACCCGGTGGGCGGCGGCTTCGAGACGGTGGGGCGCACCGAGGAGATCGTGGGGCGCTGGCTGGAGGGCCGGCGCCACGACTTCGTGGTGGCCACCAAGTGCTGCGGCGCGATGAGCGAGCGCCGGTGGGATCGCGGGGCGTCGCGCAAGCACATCCTGGACGCCATCGACGGATCGCTGCGCCGTCTGCGCACCGACTACGTGGATCTCTACCAGCTCCATCACCCGGACCCGGAGACGCCGATCGACGAGAGTCTGCGCGCGCTCGACGACGTGGTCCGGGCGGGCAAGGCCCGCTACGTGGGCTGCTCGAACTTCCCGGCCTATCAGCTGGCGCGGGCCCTCGGGCGCAGCGAGGTGCTCGGGGTCGCGCGCTTCGATTCGGCGCAGCCGCGCTACAACCTGCTCTTCCGCCAGATCGAGCGAGACCTCCTGCCGCTCTGCCGGGAGGAGGGAATCGGCGTCATCCCCTACAACCCGCTGGCGGGCGGCCTGCTGTCCGGCAAGCATCGCCGGGACTCGGGCCCGACCCCGGGCACCCGCTTCACGCTGGGCAACGCGGCCGAGCGCTACCAGGATCGCTACTGGCACGAGCGCGAGTTCGAGACCGTGGACGCGCTGCGCCCGCTCGCCGCCGCCGCCGGGCTTCGGCCGACGAGCCTGGCCCTGGCCTGGGTGCTCGCCGAGCCCGGCATCACCGCGCCGATCGTGGGCGCGAGCCATCCCGATCAGCTCGACGACGCGATCGCGGCCACCGAGAAGCCGCTCGACGCCGGCCTCAAGGCGCGCCTGGACGAGATCACCATCGAGTACCGTCGCGGCGACGACCCGCGCTGAGGTCTGTCTCATGCCCACCACCGTGAACCGCCAGATCGTGCTCCGCCGCCACCCGGTCGGAATGCCCAAGCCGGACGACTTCGACCTGGTCGAGTCGCCGCCGCCGTCGCCCCGGGACGGCGAGGTCCTCTGCCGGACCATCTATCTGTCGCTCGACCCGTACATGCGCGGGCGCATCAGCGGCGCCCGCTCGTATGCGCAGCCGGTGGAGCCGGGGCAGGTGATCGTGGGTGCCACGGTCGGCGAGGTGATCGAGTCGAAGCACCCGGGGCTCGCCAAGGGCGATATCGTGCTCGGCTACGACGGCTGGCAGTCGCACGCGGTCGCCAAGGGCGGCGGGCTCCGCAAGCTCGATCCCCGGCAGGCGCCCATCTCCACCGCGCTCGGCGTGCTCGGCATGCCCGGGATGACGGCGTACGTGGGCCTGCTCGACATCGGTCAGCCCAGGGCGGGCGAGACGGTGGTGGTCTCGGCCGCCTCCGGCGCGGTCGGCTCCGCGGTGGGCCAGATCGCCAGGATCAAGGGCGCGCGCGCGGTCGGGATCGCGGGCTCCCCGGACAAGTGCGACTACGTGGTCCGGGAGCTCGGCTTCGACGCGTGCGTGAACTACCGGACCGGCGACCTGGCCGCCGCGCTCCGGGCGGCCTGCCCGGGCGGCATCGACGTCTACTTCGAGAACGTGGGCGGCGACGTGCTCCGCGCGGTGATGACGCTCCTAAACCAGAACGCGCGCATCCCCCTCTGCGGGCTCATCTCCGAGTACAACGCGACCGAGTCGACGCCGGGACCGAACCTGCGGCCGCTCCTGTTCAATCGCGTGCTGGTCAAGGGCTTCATCGTCTCGGACCACCTGAGCCGCATGGGCGAGTTCCTGAAGGACTGCGGCGGGTGGCTGCGCGAGGGCCCGGCTCAAGCACCGCGAGGACGTCGTGGCCGGCCTCGAGAAGGCGCCCGAGGCCTTCATCGGTCTGCTCCAGGGCAAGAACTTCGGCAAGCTCCTGGTGCGGGTGGGCGAGGATCCCACCAAGTGATGCGGCGGCGCCTGGCCGGCGCGCTCGCGATCGCCGGGCTCGCCCTCGGATTGACTCCGGTCGCGGCCCCGGCCCAGGTGTTCATCGCGTCCAAGCCGCACCCCGAGTTTTGGATCGCGCCGCTGCTCATCACCGCGAACATCGAGCCCAAGGACGTGGCCGGCCGCAACGGTCCGCTCATGCTCCAGGTGTCCTTCAGCGTGGCGCCCCCGCCCGCGCGCGAGCCATCCGAGTTCGCCCAGGACCTCTACCTGCTGTGGCCGGTCCAGCTCGTCGGCACCGATGGCGCCGACGGCGCCGATCCCGAGCTCTTGCGGCAGGTGGAGGGCGCCGGGTTCAAGGTGCTGGTGCACGGGCACGTCGGGTACTCGGCGCGCAGCCGGGCCCAGATGGGTACCGGGGCGGGCGCGGCGGGCCGGCGCGACCTGGGCTTGGCGCCGTTCGTGACCTTCGCGCGGCCCGAGGGGCTCGCCCGGGGCGCGAAGCCGGCCTCGCTCATCCGCATCCCGTGGAAGCCGGAGCTCGCGAGCCTCGACTGGGTGCCGCGGCTCGAGCTCGCCGCGAAGGGATCGATCACCGATCGCCGGGTGAGCTGGCTCGAGGACATGTTCTGGGGCCGGCGCAATATCATCACGTTGAGCTTCGGCGACGTCGGGTACTCGTCGCTCTACCCCTTCTACTTCGGCAAGCGCGACCGGGTCATCCCGCTCGCCCCCGACTTCTCGCGGCTGGCCGTGAACTTCGGCCAATCGAACCACCTCAAGATCGACGAGGTGGTGCCGATGACCGCGAGCCGGCGGATGAGCGAGACGCGGGAGAACACCGAGACGTTCTCGATCCCGCTGCTGGCCGCGGACGGCATCGTGCCGCAGGTGCTCAAGATTCAGTTCGTGTACTTCCGGGGCCGGCTGCCGTGGCGGCCGATCCTGCTCTCCGCCCTGCTGCTCGGCCTCGGCAACCTCACCGGGCCGATCATCGGCAATCTGCTTCGGCGTCTTGCCCGGACCGTACGGGAGCGCGTCCACTTCGGGCGTGGCGAGGCCACCGGCAAGGCCACCGGCCGCGTGCCGTCGACGGAGACGCTCGCGCGGATCCGGCCGGGAGAGACGACGTACCAGGAGGTGTTGAAGCAGGTGGGCAGCGAGCCCGAGGAGGAGCAGCGCCTGCCCACCGGCGAGATCCGCGCGATCATCTATCGCGGCCAGCGCATGGTCCCGCACCACGGGCGGCGCTTCGGCTGGTTCGCCACCGTGACCCACTGGGACGTCGAGCAGAACGAGGTGCAGATCGACTTCGAGCAGGACCGGGTGCGCGACATCCAGGCTCGCATCCGCCGCACCCGCGCCCAGCCGACGACGGGCTGAGCCGGGCTCCCGGGGTCAGTGGGCGCGAATCCAGGCCGCGATCGCGGAGACCACCCGGGGCTCGAGCCCGAGGTAGCCGTGCGGGGCCTTCGCCTCGCAGGGCGCTGAGACCGCGAGGCTCCCGCCCTCGAACGCCATCAGCTCCTTGGCGGGCGCCTTCTTGAGCGCCTTCATGATCGCCTCGGCGCCCGAGTAGGGAGACGATACGCAGGTGTCGTCCTTGTGGTGGACCACGAGGGTGGGCACCCGGATGTCCTCCAGCCCGGCGTGGAGCGCGGTCTCGTAACTCGCCTTGGACGATGCGGTGACCGAGGAGGTGAGCACGATGCCGTCGGGCCCGCCCTCCGTGATGTGGGCCCCCCCGTTGGCCGCGGAGAGCGTGCCCATGCTCGTCCCGACGAGCCACACCGGCACCTTGGCGATCTCGCGCACCGCCGCGATCGCCTGCTGCACGTCCGCCGCGTGCTCCTTGGTGGTGCGGAAGTTCCACAGGCCGCGCGGATGGTCGGACGGCGTGTCGAGGATCGCCACCACGAAGCCCTCGCGCACCCAGAGCGGCCGGGTCCGCACCAGGAAATTGCCCTGGAGCTGGCCGAGCCCGGCGGGCCTCAGGGCCAAGTTCCCGTCGCCCCCCGCGAAGATGATCACGGTGGCGACCGGCGCGCCCTCCGGGCGCAGCAGGAGGAACGACTCGGTGACGCCGGGACGGGCCGGGATCGTGCGCACCTCCTCGCCGACGGCATGGGCGAGCGTGGGCAGCGCGCCGCCCAGGACGAGCGCGAGTCCGAGGGCGGCCAGCCGACGCCGGGGCGTCATGGTCGAGTCGATGATACGGCGCGGCCGGTTCCGCTGGCAAGTTGTCGGGCCGTCGGTGTACAGTCCGGGCGCGTCAGGAGTCGACGCCCGAGGAGGCGGTGAGGATGGCCACGATCTACGATGAGGTCTACCGTCGCGCCCAGCAGGACCCGGACGGGTTCTGGGCCGCGGCTGCCGAGGACATCCACTGGGACCGGCGGTGGGACCGCGTGCTCGACGCGAGCCGCCCCCCGTACTACCGCTGGTTCCCGGGCGGCCGGCTCAACACCTGCTATAACGCCCTCGACGTGCACGTGGACCGCGGCCGCGGCAAGCAGGTCGCGCTGATCTACGACTCCCCGGTGACCGGGACCGTGCGCTCCTTCACCTACTTCGAGCTGCGCGACCAGGTGGCCCGGTTCGCGGGCGCGCTCCGGGGCCAGGGCGTCGAGCGGGGCGATCGAGTCATCCTCTACATGCCGATGGTGCCGGAGGCGGTGATCGCGATGCTCGCCTGCGCGCGCATCGGGGCCGTCCACTCGGTGGTGTTCGGCGGGTTCGCGCCTAAGGAGCTGGCCACCCGCATCGACGACGCGAAGCCCACCGTGATGCTCTCCGCCTCCTGCGGCATCGAGGGCAGCCGGGTGATTCCATACAAGCCGCTGCTGGATCAGGCGATCGAGATGGCCTCCAACAAGCCGCGCCGCTGCCTGATCCTGCAGCGGCCGATGGAGATCGCGCGCATGGTGCCGGGGCGCGATGTCGATTGGCAGGAGGCGACCGCGGCCGCGTCCGCGGTGGAGTGCGTGCCGGTCGAGGCCACCGACCCCCTCTACATCCTCTACACCTCGGGCACCACCGGGATCCCCAAGGGCGTGGTGCGCGACAACGGCGGCCACGCGGTCGCGCTCAAGTGGAGCATGGGCGCGGTCTACGGGATGGGGGCGGGGGAGGTCTTCTGGGCCGCCTCCGACATCGGCTGGGTGGTGGGCCATTCCTACATCGTGTACGCGCCGCTGCTGAAGGGCTGCACGACGATTCTCTACGAGGGCAAGCCGGTGGGCACGCCGGATCCGGGCGCGTTCTGGCGGCTCTGCGCCCAGCATGGCGTGAACGCGCTGTTCACCGCGCCCACCGCGTTCCGCGCCATCAAGAAGGAAGATCCGAAGGGCGAGCACATGGCCCGCTACGACCTCTCGCGTTTCCGCACCCTCTTCCTGGCCGGCGAGCGCTGCGACCCGGACACGCTGATCTGGGCGCGCGAGCGGCTCGCCGTCCCGGTCGTCGATCACTGGTGGCAGACCGAGACCGGCTGGCCGATGGCCGCGAACTGCGTGGGGCTCGGCATGCTCCCGGTGAAGCCGGGCTCGCCGACCAAGATCGTGCCGGGCTACGACATCCGCGTGCTGGGCGAGGACAACCAGGAGATGCCGGCGGGCCAGATCGGGTCGATCGCGGTGAAGCTGCCGATGCCGCCCGGCAGCTTGCCGACGCTGTGGAACAACGACGCGGGGTACGAGCGCTCCTACCTCACGCGGCATCCCGGCTTCTACCTCACCGGAGACGCGGGCTACAAGGACGAGGACGACTACATCTACATCATGAGCCGGGTGGACGACATCATCAACGTGGCCGGCCATCGTCTCTCCACCGGGGCCATGGAGGAGGTGCTCTCGTCGCACCCCGACGTGGCGGAGTGCGCGGTGATGGGCGTGGCCGACGAGATCAAGGGCGAGGTGCCGATCGGCCTCGTGGTCACCAAGGCGGGGGCGGCGCGTGCCGACGAGGACCTCTGCCGCGAGCTCGTCGAGCTGGTGCGGGAGCGGATCGGGCCGGTGGCCGCGTTCAAGACGGTCGCGGTCGTGAAGCGGTTGCCCAAGACGCGCTCGGGCAAGATCCTCCGTGGGACCATGAAGAAGATCGCCGACGGGGTCGAGCACGACGTGCCCGCCACGATCGACGACCCCGCCGTCCTCGGCGAGATCGGCGACTCCCTCAAGGCCCTCGGCTACCCGAGGTAGTCGTCAAACCAGATGGGCCGACGCTAGACGGCGATGCGGGCCCGCCGCCGGCGGGCGGCGAGGCCGAGCGCGGTGAGGCTGCTGCCCGGGAGCAGCAGGGTGGCCGGCTCCGGCGCCTCCGCCGGGGGCTCGTCGTGGCGGTTGGTGAACTCGCTGATGAAGGAATCCTGCCGCAGCTGGATATCCTTCCGCACGTAGATCGTCGACTCGAGCGGGGTGAACGTGGCGTTGCCGATGCTCCCACCGGTCACGACGTAGTCCGCCCGCGAGCCGGTCGCGCACACCCCGTTCAGGAACTGGGTGCCACAGATCGTCTCGCGGATCGTGACGTATCGCGGGCGAGGGATCGTGCGAGACCTGGAAGGTCAGGTTGAGTTGGAGAAGTTCAGCGAGCCGAGATCGCAGCCGATCGAGCCCAGGCCCGTCACCCGGCGAATGGCGCTTCGGTGAGACCGCTCGCTACCGCGTAATTGGGGTGGAGGACGGGGCGGGTACTACTGATTGGGTAACCGATACGTGGTTCCGAGAAAGTTACCGCGTAAGATCGACCAGCGCGTGCTCTTCGCCGAACCAGATCGGAGAGCGCGTCAGGTCGATGAAGCGCTTCTCGTCCTCGAGCAGGCGGCGCCCCGCGTCGCGCCCTTCCTTCGTGGTGCCCGCGCGCGCGAAATCGTCCACCGAGTCCCACCACAGCTCGGCGACGCCGTCGAAGTCGTCCGGGGCCCCGCGGTGGCGGCTCAGCGCCTCGCTGAAGGCCGACGTCACGGTGTGCACCTGCACGTAGCGCTTGACCCCGAGGCGGGGGGCGAGCTCGCGCACCAGCGGGCCGTGGGACTCGAGCCAGTAGCGCTGGAACTCCTCGCGCGAGAGGTGAGGGAGGCGGCGGAGGCAGAACACGAGCTTGATCATGGCGGGCTCGGGAGACCTTTCCGGAGGAAGAAGTGGGCATGCCCCATCGGCCAGTCGTCCGCGCGGGCGTAGATCTCGTAGCCCTGCTTGACGTAGAAGTCGGGGGCCTGGAAGCTGAACGTGTCGAGGAAGACGTGGCGGCAGCCCCGCTCGATCGCCCGCTGCTCGGCCTCGGCCAGCAGGCGTTGCCCGTGGCCCTTCCCGCGCAGGGCCCGGGCGACCCAGAGGATCCGGACGTACATGACGCCGCCCCAGATCGAAGCGAGGAGACCGCCCTGGATCTCCTCGCCGCCGTCCCGCAGGAAGAGGTTGACCGGGGAGTACTCGGTGAACCCGGTCACGCCCACGTTGTACATGTCGAGGTGGTCGGTGACCGCCAGCTTGAGGCTCTCGGCGGCCTGGGGATCGGACTCGATGCGGAGCTCGCTCATGGTGGTGGTCCCTTCTCCCCGGGCTCGGCGCCGGGCGGGCGCAGGCTAGCACGCGGTGGGGAGGGCGGCAAATCCCGGCCCGCCGGAGACTCGCCCGGCGCCGGCCTATCGGGTAAGATGCCGGGGGTGACGAGCTCTCCGCGTGACGCCGACGTGCTGGTGATCGGCGCCGGGCCGGGCGGAACCACCACCGCGACCTTCCTGGCCCAGGGTGGCCTGCGCGTGGCGCTGGTCGAGCGCGAGGCCTTCCCGCGCTTCAAGGTCGGCGAGTCCCTCATCCCGACCTGCATGGACATCTGCAAGCGGCTCGGGGTCCTCGACCGGGTGCTCGGCCACGGCTTCCAGGTGAAGTACGGGGCGACCTTCCACGATCAGGAGCTCGATCTCGAGACCACCTTCGATTTCCGGCCCGGCCGGCCGTGGCCCTCGTTCACGCTCGACGTGCACCGTGCCGAGTTCGATCAGATCCTCCTCGAGCACGCGGTGTCGCATCCCGGCGTGACCCTCCACCAGCCCGCCACGGTGGAGAAGGTCGCCTTCGACGCCGACGGGGTGACCGCGCGCCTCAGCGATCAGGACGGCGAGCGCGAGCTGCGCGCCTCCTTCGTGGTGGACGCGAGCGGGCGCGACGCGTTCCTCGCCGCGCGCCAGGGCCAGCGCAAGCCGCGGCCGGGCCTCGGTAAGGTGGCCATCTTCGCCTACTTTCGCGGCGCGCGACGCTTCCCGGGCCGGTCGGAGGGCAACGTCCGCCTGTACATCTTCCCGGAGGGCTGGTTCTGGTACATCCCGCTGGCCCGCGACGAGACCAGCGTGGGCTGCGTGCTCCACCAGCGCGTGGTGAAGGCCCGGAGGGGGACGCTGCAGGCGCTGTTCGACGAGATGGTGGAGCGCTGCGGGAAGATCTCGGAGAACCTGAAGGGCTCCGAGCGGGTGACCGAGCTCTACACCACGTCCAACTTCGCCTACACCATCGAGCCGATCACCGGCGACCGGTTCCTCTGCGTGGGCGACGCGGTGGCCTTCGTGGATCCGATCTTCTCGCCCGGCGTATTCCTGGCCATGCAGACCGGCGAGCTGGCCGCGGGGGCGATCCAGCGCGCGTTCCGCACCGGCCGGTTCGAGGCCCGGCGGTTCCGCGCGTACGAACGGGCGGTGCGCCGGGGCACCAAGCCGTTCGAGCGCTTCATCGAGTCGTACTACGACCGCGCCTTCCTCGAGGTCTTCATGCGACCGAAGAACGTGCTCGGGGTGATCCCCGCAGTCACCGGGGTGCTCGCGGGCGGATCGTTCGGCCTGCTGCCGAAGCACCTGCACGCCTCGCTCTGGTTCTTCCACCAGGTGGTGCGGCTCACCCGCTGGGCGAACCTGCGACGCGGGGTGGTGCTCGAGTCCCGCCTCGACTGGTAGCGCGCCGACCCCCCCGGCGTGCCGGTCTCCCGTCCTGATCCGGGCTTCACCCCGCGCGACCTGCGCGCGCTGCGGGCCCTCGGCAGCCCCGTCGGCATCCAGCGCGCCCTCGACGCGATGCCCTATCACCTGGCCGGGACCGCGTGGTCGCCGCGGCGCGTGCTCCGGGAGCGGACCGCGCACTGCCTCGA
>Ga0075021_10001042_pt1 | contig 14202 bp, 14 predicted proteins | sample ColStrG_CSR_2012_FD_72749 | JGI IMG/M metagenome (GOLD analysis project Ga0075021, IMG submission 72749) | Freshwater sediment microbial communities in response to fracking from Pennsylvania, USA - Cold Stream Run_MetaG_CSR_2012 | ecosystem: Environmental > Aquatic > Freshwater > Creek >...
CAATGACATTGGGATTTCGATCAGCACCTGTCCTTGCGCATCTTTGATACCGATGCGGCGGACCGCACCTTCATGGATCAGTTTCTTCATTTCTTCGATCAGCTTTTCACCCGTCACTGCATATTCCTCGGTTCGGGTCGGTTGTCGATTTAGTTGTTCAGACATAACACATTCCTCCTGGCCATTCCAGCCGTTGGCATAGGCTGATGGCTTCACCTAGACAACTGTCACACCATTTCATGCTATGGCGACTCTGCGCAAATACACGCGGCGGCCAGTTAGCGTCTGCGCTAGACAGGTGGACGGTTGAACGGCGCGGCATCCGCCTATCGCGCGTCTCGCCAACTGACCAGGCGAGATTCGTACTGGCATCGCTGGTGTAGCGGGCGCGGGTATGCACACTCTTATGCGACATAGCCGAAGAGCGGCTGCAACAAGCGCTGCTTAGATCGGCTAAAGCTCAAGTGTGATTTAGGAGGAACAGAAATGGCAGACAATCTCATGCGCAAAAGCGACAGCCCGTTCAGGGGTGAAATGATGTCCCTGCGCGATGCTATGGACCGGCTGATGGCAGGTTCATGGGTCAGCCCATGGCGTTGGTTCGGTGATTGGAGCAATGGCTTCGACATGGGCATGCCTGACATAGACCTGATCGAGAACGCGAACGAATACACGCTCAAAGCCGCACTCCCTGGCTGGCAGCCCAAGGATGTCAACGTTACCTATGAGCGTGGTGCGGTCACCATCAGTGGCGACGTCAAAGAAGAGAAGGAAGAAAAGGATAAGACGTATCACCGCAAGGAGATCAGCCAGAAATCCTTCACTCGCACGCTCGACCTGCCTGGTGATGTCGACGTGGACAAGGCCAATGCCGACTTCCGAAATGGCCTGCTTACGTTGACGCTCCCGAAGACGGAACTCGTCAAGCCCAAGCAGATCAAAATCGCCGTGAAGTAGTCGCAACCAGCGGCGTCGGGAAAGTGGGGCAAGTGTTCTGGTCGCAGTCCTACCGATGTTGGGGCGCTTGCCCAAAGATGCGATCACATGAATCAGGTAGAGAGGGTGGCGCCGTTGGTTGAGCAGCAGCCACATCAAGCCCAGCGTTTTTTCGACCGTAGCGAGGCGGGCAAGCTACTCGCAAAGCGGTTAAGTGCATATGCTGACCGGCCCGACGTGGTTGTGATTGGCTTACCACGCGGCGGCGTGCCCGTTGCGCGCGAGGTAGCCGATGCGCTTCACGCGCCGCTGGATGTCGTGGTGGTGCGCAAATTGGGTGCCCCGTGGCAGCCGGAACTCGCGCTTGGTGCAATCGCAAGCGGCGGCATACGCGTCCTAAACGACGAAACCATCCAGTTTTGGGACATCGCACCACAGGACATCGACGCCTTGACTGCATACGAGCTAGACGAACTCGCACGCCGCGAGCGCTTATATCGTGCTGGTCGGCTGCCGTTACAAGTGCGCGGCAAGACGGTGATCATCGTCGATGACGGCCTGGCAACCGGCATGACCATGCGTGTAGCAGTGCTGGCCGTCAATAAGGCTCAACCTGGTGCCATCGTTGTGGCTGCTCCCGTGGCTGCAACCCAGACATATCTGGAATTGCGAGCAATGCCCGAGGTGTCACGCTGCATATGCTTACGGACGCCCCGTGACTTTCAAGCCGTTGGGCTGTGGTATGACCATTTTGAGCAGGTCAGCGACGATGATGTACGCGCTGCGCTCAAGGGTCACGGCAATGCGAAGGGTAGCAACCTGATTTTGCTTGGTTAGCACCCAGGGTAGAGACCCAGTTTTGCCCGAGCTGAGGGACATTTGATCCATGGCCTTGGCCGTGGAATGGATCGTCTGCTGCGAGGCAACGGCCAAGTGGCGTTTTGGATGGAGCCGGACATGATCAAGCGATCCATCCAACATTTGGTCAAGACGTGCGCGACTAGGAGACGACTGATGATGACATGGTGAGTTAGTTCAGCCATCAGCACAAGCGTGATTCATAGCAAGGTGGCCCGTAAGCACCCCTAAGCACCCCTTCGAGGGAGTGTTGAGGCCGTGCGGCCCGTAATGGCCCCTAGAACGGCCACTTGTGGCCCTCTGAGGCCGTGCAGCCCGTATGCACCCCTTCGAGGGGGTGTTTAGGGGCTGGGCTATCGGGCCGCCAGGCTTTTAGGGGCCACGGGCCGCTCGTCCCAAATGGGGCCCGTTCGAGGGGCATGGCCCAGCCCCTCGAACGGGCCGCCCGGCCTCAGAGGGCCACCTTGCGGGCCCGTGGGCTTGCAGGTGCTTGGAGCTATAGGCAAACCGATTCATGGGGGGGGCAGTGAGACTACATATATCGTCTATCGCATTCACGTCGATCGTTGTTTTGGTGTTGGGGTTGGGGTTGCTTTTGCCGCAGGCCACAAGCGTCGCACAATCGCAACCACCCAACCCCATCGTGCTCGAGAATCAGAAGCCTGGCGACTGGAGCTGGGAGTATGTAGACGGTGGCAAGCAAGCCGATGACACCAACAAGCAGATCAAGGGCTATGCCTCCTCCACCAGTGTGAACAAAGGCGGCTCGATCGACTTCAAGGTTACCGTCACTCCAGCGCAAACGTTCACGATCAAGGTGTGGCGCATGGGCTATTACAGCGGGACCGGTGGCCGCCTCATGCAGACCATCGGACCCCTCAGCGCCGTAACACAGCCGGTCTGTCCGGTGAACGCCACGACCGGCTTGATTGAATGCAATTGGAGCACGAGCTATACCCTAGCCGTGCCACAAGACTGGACAACCGGCATCTATCTCGCCCAACTCATCAACGCTCAGAAGTATTTCAACTACATCATCTTCGTGGTGCGCGACGATAGCCGGGTCGCCGATCTGTTATATCAACAGCCGGTGATGACTTATCAGGCTTACAACTACTATCCCAATGACGGCAAGACCGGCAAGAGCGTTTACGACACGACCAGTTTTGGCCCGAACACGATCGCCAGCACACCACGGGCGGTGCGGGTGTCGTTTGACCGGCCCTACATCGATTCTGGCTTGGGCCTGTTTGGCACGGGTGACTATGGCTGGGAGCCCTACTTCATCCATTGGCTTGAGAAGAGCGGCTATGACGTGAGCTACTCGACCAACCTGGATACGCATGAGAACGGCGCCCGCCTGCTGAAATACAAAGCTTGGCTCACCGTTGGTCACGACGAATACTGGACGGCACAGATGTATGACAATGTCGCCTCGGCGCGCGACCAAGGCACTGACCTCGGGTTCTTTAGCGCCAACAATGTTTACTGGCATGTTCGTCTGGACCCTTCATCCAGCGGCACGCAGAATCGGATCATGACGGTCTACAAGGATGCGACGATTGATCCGGAGCCGGTGTTCAATAACAAGACCATCTTATTCCGCGACCAGGGCCGGGCCGAGCAACAGTTGGTCGGCGTGCAATACGTCAGCTGGAACACACCAGACAAGAATACAGCGCTGATCGTGACTAATAGCAATCACTGGGTCTATGCGGGGTCGGGACTATCGAACGGGTCATCGATCGCGCGCCTGGTCGGATATGAAGCCGATGCGCTCATGCCCTCATATCCTTCTCCAGTGAGCACATCCTACACGACGCTGGCGTCCTCACCCTTTGTCGATATTGACGGCAAATCATTAACCCAACAGGCGTCTGTGTATGTGGCCCCGAGTGGGGCATGTGTGTTCGGTGCAGGGACGTTTTCATGGAGTTGGGGGCTGGACCGCGCTGGGCTGATAAACCCCGGCATCCAGCAAGCCACCAAGAACATCCTCGACGCCTTCATCAACGCGTGTGGCACACGAGGTGGTCAGACGCCTACAGAGACGCCGGTGCCGACGGCTGAATCCACATCGACGGCAACGGTGTGGCCGACACAAACATCAGCTCCTACTGCGACGCCATCACTCACACCGACCGGACTACCAGACCAGGGGCCAAATGTGCTGATAAACCCGGGATTCGAAGATGGGGCATTGAATGGCTGGACACCGCAAGGGACCGTGTCAGTCGTGCCCACTAGCGCCCGAACGGGGAGCTTCGGTGCAAGCATCCAAGGCCAGTCCGCGCGGATCGATCAAGTGTTTAACACTGTAGCTGGTCAGACATACACCGCCGCAGGTTGGATTCGACTGGATGCTGAGCATCCAGGTGCGACTTGGGGCGGGGTTCGGCTGGAAGTGGTCGATGCGGCGTGGAGGCCAATCGCGACCAGTGCGTTACTCAACCCAGCCGGATCACCCTTTGGACAATGGGTGCCACTGTCAATCACATTTGTGGCAACAGGCAACAGTGCGCGTATCCTGGTTGAGAACTTCAGCGACGGCGCCTACAGCTTTTCTGCGGACGACCTGGTCGTAAGCAATCAGGCGAGCGGCGCTGCGACGCCGACACCGACACCCGTATGGTCAACTGCAACATCCACATCCATCTCGCCGCCAACCCCAACACCCACAGGGCCAACGCCGACTCCGTCTGGAACACCAGTCCAGGGGCCAAACGTGCTGATCAATGGCGGATTCGAAGAGGGAACGCTCAATGGTTGGACGCCACAGGGCAGTGTGTCGATTGTGCCAACCAGTGCGCGAACAGGGAGCTATGGCGTGAGTATCCAGGGCCAATCCGCACGGATCGACCAAGTGTTTAGCACGGTAGCTGGTAAGACTTACGCCGTCACTGGATGGCTGCGCCTGGATGCGCAGCAGACGGCCGCGACTTGGGGTGGCACCCGGTTGGAAGTGGTCAATGCGTCGTGGAAGACGCTCGCGACCAGTGCATCATTGACCCCGTCCGGAGCACCCTTTGGGCAATGGGTGCCACTTTCGATCACATTTGTGGCACCAGATAGCAGCGCGCGTATCCTAGTTGAAAACTTCAGCAACGGCGCCTATACTTTTTCGGCAGACGACATTGTCGTGAGCAATTAGGCTAGTGTCGTTTCACTCGCATTCATGATGAAGAACATGGAATAACATTCCATGTTCTTCATAACAGTAAGGTTACTCACGAGGCAACGCGGCCAGTTCGCTGCACCAGTGCCTCGTTCAGCATCAACACGGGAACGGGTGAGCGCCGCATCACCTTGGTGGCGGTCTCCGATGTAAAAACTCCGAGCAGGTCGCTATGCCCGTGCGTCGCCATTGCGATGAGGTCGGCATCGATTTCATTGACCAGCTCAATGATCGAGTTCACCACCCGCCCTTCGAGCACAACTGAACGACATTCGATAGTGCGCTTTTCGAACTGCTCGCGGATCGCCTCCAGGTAGGCCTCGCCGGCCGCGTCACGATTGTGCAATTGCCAGCGCATCGTTTCGTTTCCGAAGTCGGCCAACACCGGATGCGGCTCGATATGCAACAACAGTACTTCAGCATGAAGTGCAGTAGACAATTCCATCACAAACGGAAGAATCGATTCGCCAAACGGCGATCCGTCCAGCGGAACAAGGATCTTTTTGATCATGTTTGATATCCCAATGCGTTATAGGCAACATGTGGGCTCGTCCGGATAGAGCAAGCCTCAACAGATAATAAGGGTCGCAGAAAGGTGGACAGCAAACCATCGGGTAGCTCAGTACTAGCCAACTGGTCAGATAAGCACCATGCCACTTCGGTCACCTGGCCCAATCCAAGCCGGTTTCTCGGCCAGAGCTTCAGTGCCATCGCGTCTCACGGTCGCGCCTCACAGTTTTGTTCGCGGGACACCTTTGGCACCAGAAGCCGAGCAGCAAATCACGCTGCACGTCAAAACTGACAACTGTAAGGCAATTTGCTCACCAACCTACTTGGGGACGATGCGTGTGCCGCCAATGGCTGTCTTCGCCACCAGCAGGTTTGGGTGTTGAAGGGTGACATAACCAACGGTCCCGCACATCGTCCGAGCGGCTGCGCGCATGGCCGTCTGAACAGCCTCGACCCGCTCTGGTGCAACGAAGACTACGACCCTGCCCTCGCTCGCCACATGGATTGGATCCATCCCAGCAATTCACACGCGGCTCACACTTGTGGGTTACCGGCAGCGCATGCTCGTCAATGATGATGTCCACATTCGACTGCACGGCAATCTCGTTGAGCGCCATGCCACGCCGCCGCGCGTCGGATCGCGCATAACGTGCAGGGCGTCGCCACCGGCAGCCAGCATCACCTCGACAAGCTCGTGCAGCTGTGACACTCTGGATAACCGTCTCGAACGCTATCCACCGGCCTGGGGCACAGGGCCGGTGACTTCCAAGCGACCGAAAGCAATGCCCTTGCCCTGAATGACAACCGACGTGAAACAATGGCAGCGCGGACATTCGTTACACACGGTCTCGACCTGCGCCGGTTCGAACTCGCATGCACAGGTTGGACAGTATGCTCGCATAGCAGCCAGTTCAATCTCGAGTGTGGCCCCGTCCGCGAGAGTATCGCGCGTCAGCACCGCGAAGCCCATATGCAGCACCTCAGGGTCGGCACCGGCTGCCAGTCCTACCTGCAGAGTCACGCGCAATGCGCCCAGCACGAACCCGCTGCGCCTCATCCAATGCTTCCCTCAGCACATCTTCCATCAGGCCTAAGTGGGTCCGGATATATTTGTTGACACCATGTGTGCCGAGAAATGCCTCGTTTTCGGGGAATTCCAGCGACAGCTGTCAAAAACGTTTGCCTACCCACTTAGTTCATGCATAGGCGTTTGCACTCCTTTCGCCCCGGTTCGTGGGGCCGCATCCAGGGTCCTGGGCCGCATCTCCGGCTGTGTCAATCAGGACACGAATCGCGCGCAGGGCATCCGCCAGGCCACGCTCAGCACAGGCTGAGAGCGTCTCACCCAGTTCAAAGTGAATCGCAGGCACTGAAACCAATACGGCCGGCGGTTGGTGATGATACAGTGTCGCCACGAGTGCTAGCAAGTCTCTGGAATGAGCGACGTGTGTCATTGTCAGCGAACCGGCGGTCGCTGCCGCCATAGACTCTATCACGACTCCCTGCATGTCTGGGGCACAGCTGGCATCAGCATCGACGAAGATGACCATATCGGCACGGGCGATTTCATCCGCCAACTCCGGCGCGAGTTGATGGGTGATGATGGTTTTGACGCGTGGCAGGTGCCAGGCTGCCACGCCTTCCGCCACACGAGGGCCAACGCCATCGTCGCTGCACAACGTGTTGCCGTAGCCAATAACAAGGATCATGTCAGCGCTACACTCCGACCGGACAAGCTGCCGTTTGTATGCAAGGGCGATGCCCCCAGATCTTCGCTCAGGTTTTTTAGCCGTTCATCGACGAGCGCATTAACTGAGTGGTGATCGAAGAAACCGTAGGGTGAGGGTGCACGGGCCGGCACACCAGTCAAGACCTCGATGCCTTCTTCAATGGTCGTCACCGCCCAGATGTTGAACTGCTTCTGACGCACCGCCTCGATCACATCCTCGCGCAACATCAAGGTTTGCACGTTGCTGGCCGGGATCAACACGCCTTGTTCGCCAGTGAGTCCCTTGGCGCGACACACATCAAAGAACCCTTCTATCTTTTCGTTGACACCACCAATCGCCTGAACCTCCCCATGTTGGTTGACCGAGCCTGTCACTGCGATACCTTGTTTGATCGGCAATCCAGATAGGGCCGAGAGCAAAGCATATAACTCGGCTGACGAAGCGCTGTCGCCTTCAACGCCGCTATAACTCTGTTCGAAGACCAGGCGCGCAGACAGGGCAATCGGTTTGTTACGGCCAAACCGATAGGCCAGATAGCCGCTCAAGATCAATACACCTTTGCTGTGGATGGGACCGCTGAGTGCCACCTCGCGCTCAATATTAATGATGCCGGCCCGTCCAGGCTCGACGCTGGCTGTAATACGGATGGGCTGACCAAAGTTATAGTCACCCAACGCTAAAACAGACAAACCGTTGACCTGACCAACTGCCGCGCCGCCGGTATCGATGAGCAAGGTGCCACGCGTGATCATCTCGTGCAGATGCTCTTGGAGCAGGTTGGCGCGATATACCTTTTTCTCTAGGGCAACATTCACATGCACCGCACTGATTTGTGGCGCGTGATCCTGGTTCGCCCAATAGTTGGCTTCACGCAACGTGTCGGCCAGTAGACCAAAGTGCGTCGAGAGTTTGCGCTGGTCACCTGCCAAACGGATCGCATACTCAATCAATTTGGCCGCCCCCGCACCTTCTACTTGCCGCAAGTGTTCCTTAACGCACATCGTGTGGAAAAATTGCAGCATGTGCTGCACATTGGCATCGTTACGATCCATCTCGCTGTCAAAGTCGGCTTTGACTTTGAACAACTCGCCGAAGTCCTCGTCATAGGAATATAACAGTTGATACCATAGCGGCCGGCCAACCAAAATCACTTTAAGATCGAGTGGGATCGGCTGTGGTTTCAGGCTCTTGCTCGTAAACAGACCCAACAACTCACCCAATTCCTCGATCTGGATATACTGGCCGCGCAACGCGCGTTTGAGGCTTTCCCAGGCGTAGCCATTGCGCAGCACTTCTTCGACCGGCAATACCAGATAGCCGCCATTGGCGCGATGCAGTGCACCGGGCTTGATCATCGTGAAGTCAGTATGGAGCAAGCCGTAGTGCGATTCTTTTTCGATGCGGCCGAACAGATTCGGATAACTCGGGTTCATCTCGACGACGACCGGCGCGCCGGTGCGTTCACCATCGTCCACCAGCACATTGACTTCATACTTCCGGAAGGCCAGCTCATGTGCTTGCACACCGCCAAGGCTGTCTTGCGGCTCGGGCCCCGCGGCTTTGAAATGCTCGATGTTGTTTAGGATGTCGTCCTGCATAGCCTTCAGATGACCGACGATATCCACTTGATCACGATATTTCTCGAGCAGGTCCTCAAGCAAGCCGCCGACGATGTATTGCGCCACCTGTTTATTGAGCGCCTCCAGCTGCTCTTGCGCCGCCCGATCGACCTCGCGGTTTTGCTTCATCGACGCGCGAATCACCTCTTGAAAATCCTCGTTGCGGCGCCTGAGCTCGTTGCGCTCCTCAGGCGTCAACGCCTCGAATACTGGCTCTGGAATCGGCTCACCTTTCTTGAGCGGGACAGTCAGGATGCCATATGGTGTCATTTGCAGACCAATCTGGGCTTCATACGCCTTGGAACGCAGCGCAACCAAAATGTCGTTGCGCCGTTGATCCATTTTCTTACCCAATTCATCACGTTGGGCCACATACTCTTCAGATTCAAATGCATGTGGCACGTCGCGCCGCAGCCGTTCAATCAAGGCCTTGACATCACGCTGCAAGGCACGGGCACGCTCTTGCGGCAACCGAAGCACTTTGGGTTGATACGAATCCTGAAAGTTATTGACATAGCACCACGCTGATCGAGGTGGTTGTCCGGCGGCAGTTGCTTCGAGGAAGGTTTTCACGGCCGTCATCTTGCCAATGCCCGGCTCACCAGCGACATAGATATTGAACCCCAGTTCGCGCATGCCCAGGCCAAACTGCAGGGCCGCAACGGCCCGCTGCTGGCCGATGATGCTGTCGAGTGGCGCAAGTTGGGCCGTGCTCTCGACACCGAGTGACTGTGGGTCGATCATCACCCGGAGATCGTCCGGTTTGAGTGTTGGGATCGTGCTTGTCATATCAGGACCTCCATGGGTCGCGCGGTGTAGGTTGCGCCAACGATGTCACGAGACATATACATGATTGGTGTATCTCACGCCTGCCGTTGTCTAGCCGTTGTCTAGCCGTTGTCTAGCCGTTGTCTAGCCGTTGTCTAGTCGCGTGTAGCTTCAGCGATCACATCGCCGCGCGCATCGACCACAGCCACCTTCATCGGCATCTGGCCGACAGCATGCGTCGAGCAGCTCAGGCATGGGTCGTAGGCGCGGATGCCAGCCTCGACGCGGTTGAGCATGCCCTCGGTGATCTGGCCGTTGCTGCCCTGGCCATTGCCATGACCATTGCTGGCATGTATGGTTCGTTGTGCCATCTGCTTCACCACCTGATTCATGGCGTAGTTATTCTGGCCAGTGGCGATGATGAGGTTTACTCTGGTGATCAGGCCATCTGCATCGACTTGATAGTGATGAAACAGCGTGCCGCGCGGCGCTTCGCTCACACCTACGCCTTCCAGACGGTTGATACCGGCATGGGCACGCAACCGATTCGACAGCACATCTGGATCGGCAAGTAGGTGCTCGATTTTTTCGATCGCTGCCAGGATTTCGATCAGTCGGGCATAGTGATACTGGAACGATGAGGATGGCAGCGCGCCAGCCCGCTGGCGAAATTCGCGCAGTTCGGCATCAGCCAACGCCACGCCCATCGTCTGACACACATTGACACGCGCGAGTGGCCCGACACGGTATGCACCCCGTGGATAGCCAAGAGGCTTGTAATATGGGAATTTGAGATACGACCACGGCTCAACTGCTTCCCCTAGAGAGTCGAAGTAGTGTTGTGGATCGATGTTGCGTTCGAGAATCGCGCCACCGTTATCGATGATGCGCAACTCGCCATCATAGTGTTCCCACGTGCCGTCGGCGCCAACCATACCCATGAACAGGGTCGTAAAGTTGCCAAAGTTCTCCACCTCGTCGCGATGGGCGTCGAGATAACGCTTGAACAAGGCCAAGGCATTGATGGTGGTCGTGCGTGCCTCGGCCACTCGGCCGTGAATACGGGTACGCGCCTCGTTGGTCAGTGCCTCGCGCACACCACCTGGAACAGCCCAAGCTGGGTGGATCTTCTTGCCGCCCAGGGCTTCGATGATCTCCTGGCCAAACTGCCGCAAGCGGATACCACCACGGGCTAGATCAGGCTGTTGCGCCATCAGGCCAAATACATTGCGCTGTGCGGGGTCGCTGTCGAAGCCGAGTAACAGGTCGGGTGCACTCAAGTGAAAGAAGCTGAGCGCGTGTGACTGCACAATCTGGCCCAGGTTCATCAGACGGCGGAGCTTTTCAGCTGCCGGGGGGATGGTCACGGCCAAAATCGCATCGCCGGCTTTAGCCGAGGCCAGCAGGTGACTCACCGGGCAGATGCCGCAGATGCGCGCCGTGATACCGGCCATTTCGGCGAGCGGCCGGCCCTCGCAGAATCGTTCGAAGCCACGAAACTCGGTCACATGAAAGCGCGCATCGCTGACTTCGCCACGATCATCCAAGTATATTGTGATCTTGGCATGGCCTTCGATACGGCTGACAGGGTCGATCAAAATCGTTTGTGCCATGTTTTCTCGAACACCGTCATGAACACTGTCAGAGCAGCGGGGGCACACACAAAGTTGCGTGTTGATCTTGTCCCTGGCATGCTCTCCACATACTCTCCGAGTGTCCTCTAATGCCGCTCGTCATTCAAACTTCAGCCAAACTTCAGCCAAACTTCAGCCAAACTTCAGCCAAACTTCAGCATTGCACGCCCTTCAAGACGAGGCACCTCGCCAGCCAGCATTTGTTCGAGCAAGGCGCGGATGCGCGGCGCGGGTGGCGGGCAGCCGGGGAGATATACGTCCACCGGCACCACGCCATGCACGGGTAGCACCTGTTCCAGTAGGCGCGGCACAACTGAGCTGTCGTCGGGCAGGCGTTGATTGATCGTCGCGCCATCTTTGTATGCGCGATCAAGAACAGCTGCAACGCTCATGTCGCCCAGTGTGTTGCGCAAGGCAGTCACATTGCCCGTCACCGCGCAGTCGCCAAATGCGATCAAACACTTGCTATTGGCGCGGGCCCGCTTGACGAGCGCGAGGTTGTCTTCGTTGGCGACCGCCCCCTCGACCAACGTCACATCTACCCCTTCGGGAAACGTCTTCACGTCCGCGATCGGGCTGAAGACCAGATCGACCTTTGCCGCCAAATCGAACAGCCATTCGTCTAGGTCGAGAAAGGACATATGGCAGCCGGAGCAACCGCCAAGCCAAATCGTCGCCAGTCGTAGTTTGTTCATGCTTTTTCAGATGGTGTCTGCTTGAGGGGTTGATCGACTTCGCCAATCGACCACTCCTTTTTCTCCCGCGCAGTTGTGAGGAATGACAGCTTGTCGCGCTCTTTGACCATTTCAGCGACAGTCGCGCCTTGTTTGAAAATCGCACCTGTAGGGCACGCCATCACGCATTTGCCACATGAGGTGCAACTGGTCGCCTCACCCCACGGCACGTTCAGTTCGGTGATGACGTGGGCCTTGATGCCGCGACCGGACAAATCCCATACATGCGCGCCTTCGATTTCGTCACAGGTCCGGATGCAGCGCTGGCACAGGACACATCGATTGTGGTCAATGCCGAACAAGTCGTGGGTGATGTCGACGCGCTCGGCGGGGAACAGGTAGTCGTAGCGCACATGATCCATGCCGACGGCAATGGCCTGATCCTGCAATTCGCAATGACCATTGGCCACGCACACAGCACAAACATGATTACGCTCGCTGAACAACAGTTCAACCAGTTGTTTGCGATAACCCTTAAGCCGGTCGGTGTCCGCGTGAACGATCATGTCTTCCTGCACGCGCGTCACACAGGCTGGTTGTAACTTGGTGCTGCCCGCAATCTCGACCAGACACATACGACATGCGCCCACATCGGTTACACCGTCCATGTGACATAAGGTGTGGATATAGATACCCGCGTCGCGCGCGGCTTCGAGAACGGTCTCGTCGTCACGCGCGCTCACGAGTTGACCGTTAATGGTGAGCGTTTTTGCCACGCACTTAGGTTAAAACGAGGCCGATATCCTGCCGCCCGACCGCTAGTGAGTGTGACCCTAGCCACATGACCAGTGAATCACTCGCTCGGCGCATGATGCGGCCGATTTGGCCATGGTTAGCATGCTTAAGATGAAGGGCGTTTGCAAATGGCGCAGTGATTAGCCCAGCAGCCCATGAACTGCCAGCGCCAAATCATCGACCCGCTGCGAGGTGGCGATGAACAACATGACGATGATTAACTTGGAGAGATGGATGTATCGTGGTGGACGGCCAAATCAGGTGGCGAAGGCACTCAACAGATTTTGGGCGGCCATCCACGCACTCGGCATTGCTCCAAACTACTTGGTGACGCTGGAAGTGAACAGTCAGCGATCTGGTCACACAATCCGGTTGCCGCTGGTCATGGCCCAGCTTGAGGGTGAGCGGTATTTGGTGTCGATGCTTGGGCAGGATGCTGGCTGGGTGCGAAATGTGCGGGCTGCGGGCGGCCGAGTCACGCTTCGCCACGGCCGATCTGAGCAGGTGCGGCTCGAGGAGGTCGCGGTCGAGCGCCGTGCGCCCATCCTCAAGGCCTATGTAAAGCGCGCGCCTGGCGCAAGGGCCCATCTACAACTCGGCGTAGATGCGCCGCTGGCTGCGTTTGAGCAGGTGGCAGCGCAGTTTCCAGTTTTTCGCGTCGTTGCCATTCAGAATGATCGGCGGGTATGTGATATGGCCAGCGCAAACGGCCGGTCCTGAGTTGCTTCATAGCGCTCGCTAAAGAAGCGCATGGGCAGCTTTGCGCCGTGAGTTCGCGTTGGTAAGTTTGTGAGTTTGTGAGAGACGGCCGAAATAGGCGAGATAGGCGATAACGGTGGGATTGTTGAAATAGGAGGATATATCATGAGCATGAGTGCAATGGCAACCTGGCACAGCGGCTTGACATTTACTGGCTCGGCTGGGTCTGGCTTCACGCTACCAATGGGCGCAAGCGTGCCTGACGGTGGTCAGGATGACGGCTTTCGACCAATGGAGTTGCTATTGGTTGGTTTGGCTGGCTGTACAGGTATGGATGTAATCGCAATCCTGCGCAACAAGAAGCAGAACGTGACTGGCTTCGAAGTGCAGGTAGAGGCAGACCGAGCCACGACCTATCCCATGATCTTCACCAGACTGCGCGTGAAGTATGTCATCATGGGCCATCAAATCGATCCCAAAGTGGTTGACTACGCGATCAAGATGTCATCGGAGAAGTATTGTTCGGCCGAAGCGATGCTCGCCGAAGTAGCGCCGGTGGAGCACAGTTACGAGATCGTGGCGGCTTCCGAAGCGCAGCCGACGTAGGCCCCACCTTGGTCAATACCGCCCCGACTGACGCTATTCAACCCTTGGGTGCGAATAGACTCAGGGGGGCAACGTCCACATGTTTGTAGGGCTTCACCATCAAACTCTGCAATGACAGGTCAGATGGCGGCGAGGCCGTTAGGATCTTGCCATCGTGTAGTGTCAGGAACGGTTTCGCACAGGGTGGCCCATCTCCGC
>Ga0075021_10001043_pt1 | contig 14198 bp, 15 predicted proteins | sample ColStrG_CSR_2012_FD_72749 | JGI IMG/M metagenome (GOLD analysis project Ga0075021, IMG submission 72749) | Freshwater sediment microbial communities in response to fracking from Pennsylvania, USA - Cold Stream Run_MetaG_CSR_2012 | ecosystem: Environmental > Aquatic > Freshwater > Creek >...
CCCCGTGATGACCGACCAGACCAACCCGGTGGCCGGCGCCGTGGGCCATTCCGTCGGGACGGTATCGCGACCGGCACCGACCGCCGACCGGCTCGATTCGGAGATCTCCGGCCTGGACGCGCTCGAGCAGCCCGTCGCGCCCCGCCAGCCTCTCCTGCCGCGACTGTGGAAGGCGACGTGGCCGAAGGTGGCGGCCGTGGTGATCGGTCTGGGCATCTGGCAGCTGGTGGTGTGGAGCGGGCATTGGCCCGAATACGTCCTGCCCGGGCCGGCGGCCGTGTTTCGCGAGCTGGGGCGCGAGTTCCAGAGCGGCGTCATGCCCAGGGCCATCAGAATCACCCTGACTCGGGCGGTGCAGGGCTACACGCTGGCCATCGTCATCGGTGGGTTCGTCGGCTTGGCCGTGAGCCGTAGTCGCACGTTGCGCTCGGCGGTGGGCTCGCTCATCACCGGGTTGCAGACGATGCCGTCGATCGCCTGGTTCCCCCTGGCCATCTTGTTGTTCAAGTTGACCGACGCCGCCATCTTGTTCGTTGTGGTCTTGGGCGCGGCTCCGTCGATCGCCAACGGCATCATCGCCGGCGCTGACAACGTTCCCCCCATCCTGGTGCGCGCCGGTCGGGTCCTGGGTGCTCGGGGCCTGAACCTGAGCCGCTTCGTGATCCTGCCCGCGTCGATGCCCTCGGTTCTGGCCGGCCTGAAGCAGGGCTGGGCGTTCGCGTGGCGCAGCCTCATGGCGGGCGAAATCATCGTGATCATCGCGAACCAGCCGTCGATCGGCTTCCAGCTCCAGTCGGGTCGTGACCTGGCCGATGCCCCCGCCCTCATGGCCGCCATGGTGGTGATCCTCGTGATCGGGATCCTGGTGGATTCGGTGGTGTTCGGTACCGCCGAGCGGGTCATGCGGCGTCGGCGAGGGCTGATCGACCCCTCCAACTGAGTGAGTGGAGGGGTCGGGGGGTACCCTCGGCCCGCAACGAACGCCGCATCGCGGCGCCAGTCTCACGGTTGCGGGACATTCATGAGCGACGACACCATCAGCGAGCATTTGGGTCTTCCCCCCTTCGACGAGCCGGACATGGTGCGGCCTGAGCGGGTGCCGACGCCACGCGAGGTCGGCAAGGAGCTCGAGCCGGTCGACCTGCCCCGTATCGCCGCCGCCGTGCGGGAGATCCTCCTGGCCATCGGCGAGGATCCGGACCGCGATGGTCTGCTCAACACCCCCGAGCGCGTCGCCCGGATGTACGCCGAGGTGTTCGCCGGTCTACGGGAGCATCCGCATCAGCATCTGGAGGTCCAGTTCGAGGCGGGCCACGACGAGATGGTGATGGTGCGTGACATCGCCCTGACCTCCATGTGCGAGCACCACCTGGTGCCGTTCATTGGCAAGGCCCACGTGGCCTACATCCCCAACAACGACGGTCGGGTGACCGGGTTGTCGAAGCTGGCCCGGCTGGTCGACGCCTACGCCAAGCGGCCTCAGGTGCAGGAGCGCCTTACCACCCAGATCGCCGATGAGATCGAGCGCACCCTGCAGCCCAAGGGCGTGCTGGTGGTGATCGAGGCCGAGCACTTGTGCATGTCCATGCGGGGAGTGCGCAAGCCGGGAGCGTCCACGGTCACCTCGGCGGTGCGGGGTCTGTTCCGGGAGAACACCGCCACCCGGTTCGAGGCCATGCGGTTCATCGGTAGCAGCGGCCTCTAAACCCATTCCTCTTGTTCGGGCGATGATTTCGTCCCCCAGGGGGACCAAATCCTCGCCAGTTCGGCAAAGAGGATTTGACACCCCGAACTAGCGTTGCCTCCCGTGATCCCCCTGGTGATGGGCATCGTCAACGTGACCGCGGATTCGTTCAGCGACGGAGGCCTCTTCCTCGACGCGGAGGCGGCGATCGCCCACGGACGCCGGCTCATCGCCGAGGGGGCGGACATCGTCGACATCGGAGGCGAATCCAGCCGGCCGGGTGCCGATCCCGTTGGCGAGGACGAGGAGCTCCATCGGGTGGTGCCCGTCGTCGAGGCGTTGGCCGCCGATATCAGGGTCTCCGTTGACACCGTCAAACCCGCGGTGGCCCGCGCCGCGGTGGGGGCGGGGGCGACGCTGATCAACGATGTATCGGCCACCCTCGAGGCCGTTGCCGGCGAGCTCGGGGTCGGCTACGTCGTCATGCATCGTCAGGGCACCCCCCACACCATGCAGATCGATCCCCACTACGACGACGTGGTCGCCGAGGTCAAGGCCTTCCTGGCCGGCCATGCCGCTCGTGCCGCCGCCGCAGGAGTCACCGAGATCTGGCTCGACCCCGGCATCGGCTTCGGCAAGTCGGCGGCCCACAATCTCAGCCTGCTTCGCCATCTCGACCAGATCGTCGACCTTGGCTACCCGGTGGTGGTGGGGACGAGCCGCAAGGGGTTCCTCGGCCGGCTTCTGGCTGCTTCTGACGGCGCCGAGACACCCCCACCCACCGATGATCGCCTCGAGGCCTCGCTGGCCACCAGTACCTGGGCGATGGCCCAAGGAGCATCCATGATCCGTGTCCACGAGGTCCGAGCATCCGTCCAGGCGGCGAAAGTCGTGGCAGCATGAGTCCCGTGGCTGTCAAGGGCAAGTGGGCGCAGGGGATCAAACCCCGCAATTTCCACTGGATCATCAAAGATCAATTGGCGGTGTGCGAGCGGCCCGGCGGCTACGGCGCCAACCACCGCCGAGTCCGGCGCCAAGAGGAGATCATCTGGATCCGCGAGCAGGGATTCGGGTGTGTGATCTCGCTCATCACCGCGCCGCACAACCTCCACAACTACGACGAGCTCGGGGTCACCTGGCGCCACCGCCCCTTCAGCGGGGACGATGAATCCGTGCTCTACCTGGGTGCACTCTTCCCGGAGTTGAAGGCCCTGGTGGCTGGGGGCACCCAGGTCATCCTCCACGGCGAGGAGCTCGGCGATCGCATCTGTGGGGCCGTCGCCGGTTTTCTGCTGTGGGACGGGCTTATCGACACCGGTCCCCGGGCCATCTCCGTCGTGGAACAGATCACCCAACGCCAACTCGGACCCATCGGCCGCGAGCTGGTAGCGGTCGCGGCGCGACTCTGATCCCTCCTGCGCACCCTCGACCCCGGAGGTCACGATGAGCCCCTCGATCCCTGATGTCATACAGCTCCGCGGTCTGCGCGTGGTCGGGATCTGTGGAGCGCTCCCCGAGGAACAGGAGCGAGCGCAGCCCTTCGAGATCGACGTGGACGTCGAGACCGACGTGTCGAAAGCAGGAGCGTCCGACCGCCTCGACGAGACGCTTGATTACGGGGCGATGGCCGCCGCGGTCGAGGCGGTGGTGGCCAATGGTCGATTCGTCCTATTGGAGGCCATGGCCACGCGCATCGCCGATGCGCTCCTCGCCGACGTCCGCGCCCAGGCAGTGATCGTGACGGTGCGCAAGCTGCGGCCCCCCGTGCCCCAGCACCTCGATACCTCCGGCGTGTGCATCCGGCGGACGCAGTAGGCCGATGCGGGCGTTCCTGGGTATGGGTTCCAATCTTGGGGACCGCGATGCTTTCCTGCGAGACGCCGTGGGGTCGCTCACCGGGGTGGTGGCGGTGTCCGGGCTGTACCAAACCGACCCGGTGGGCGGGCCCGAGGGGCAAGGGCCGTACCTGAACCTGGTGGTGGAGCTCGATACTCCGCTGACGGCGCGGGAGTTGCTGGGCGTGTGCCACCGTTTGGAATCCGGCGCGGGCCGGGTGCGCGATGAGCGGTGGGGCGCTCGCACGTTGGATGTCGACATTCTCTGGGTGGAGAGTGGTCCGGTGGACGAGCCAGACCTCCAGATCCCCCACCCCCGGATGCAGGAACGCCGCTTCGTCATGGCTCCCCTTGCCGAGCTGGCACCCGATCTCGTGCCCGACGACTGGAGCGATCGGGCCGATGGTCGAGTCCAGCGCGTCGGGACGTTCTAGCGGCCATGGCCGGTAGGCGGCTCCGGGTCATCGGTGGCGGCCGAGCGGGACGAGCGCTGGCTCTTGCTCTGGCCCAGGCCGGCTGGCGGGTGGGACCAGTCCTCGGTCGTGACGACGATGTCTCCGGCGCCGCGGCCGGCGTCGACCTGTTGGTGATCGCCACCCCGGATGCCGCCATCGCCACCGTGGCCGCTGGTGTCGAGCCGGAGGAATCCACGGTCGTGGCCCACCTGGCCGGCTCGCTCGGCCTCGACGTGTTGGCGCCTCATCGCCATCGGGCATCCATCCACCCCATGGCGGCGCTGCCCAACCCGGAGTTGGGGGCGGAGCGCCTTTCCTCGGGGACGTGGTTCGCGGTGGCGGGCTCCGACGACCCCTCGCTCGGGTTGGCCCGGGCGGTCGTCTCGGAACTCGGCGGTCACGGCTTCGTGGTCGACGACGCGGACCGCGCCGCCTATCACGCCGCCGCGGTGATCGCCTCGAACCATGTCGTTGCCTTGTTGGGTCAAGCCGAGCGCGTGGCTGCGTCGGTTGGGGTTCCCTTCGAGGCCTACCTCGACCTGGTCCGAGCCACCCTCGACAACGTCGCCGAGCTGGGCCCGGCCGCCGCGCTGACCGGTCCGGCCGCCCGCGGTGACCAGGCCACCATCGAGCGTCATCTGGCCGCCCTCGATCCGCAAGAGCGAGCGGCCTATCAGGCCATGGTCGACCTGGCCCGAAGGCTGTCAATCCCGTGAAGGGGTTCCATTCGGGGCAGGATGGCGCGGTGGAGGTGACGACATCGATCGGTGAGGTGCGGGCTTTGCTTGAGCGGGCCCGCGTCGAGGGCCGCACGGTCGGGTTGGTGCCCACCATGGGCTATCTCCACGACGGCCACGTTTCGCTCATGGCCCAGGCCCGCGCCGAGGTCGACCTGGTGGTGGTCTCGATCTTTGTGAACCCACTGCAGTTCGGTGCCGGTGAGGATCTGGCGTCGTATCCCCGCGACCTGCCCGCCGACACCAGCCGAGCGCGGGCCGCCGGTGTCGACGTGTTGTTCGTTCCCGAACAGGCCGAGATGTACCCCGAGCCCCCCCTTACCTCGGTCGTGGTTCCCGAGTTGGCCAAGACGATGGAAGGGGCGTCGCGGCCGACTCATTTCGCAGGCGTGGCGACGGTGGTGGCGAAACTGTTCGCCATCGTCGGCCCTTGCCGGGCGTACTTCGGCGAAAAGGACTTCCAACAGCTGCGGATCGTGACCCGCATGGCGGCTGATCTGTCGTTCCCCGTGGATGTCGTCGGCTGTCCCATCGTGCGCGAGGCCGACGGGTTGGCTCTGTCGAGTCGCAACGTCTATCTCACGCCCGACGAGCGTGCGGCGGCCCCCGTGCTCCACCGGGCCCTCGAAGCAGGTGCCGCCGCGGTGTCCGGAGGCGTGCGAGATCCCGCGGAGGTGCGTGCGCTCATGGCCGGAATGGTGAGCGCCGAGCCACTGGCCGACCTGGACTACGCCGAGGTGGTGGACGCCAACTCCCTCCTGCGAACCGACATCCTGGCCGGAGAGATCCGCCTGCTGATCGCCGGTCGCTTTGGTCGGCCGAGACTGTTGGATAACCTCGGGATGCTCGTCCCCGAGCAGGGCTGACCCCTTGGCCCCGGCACGGCGACCCCTCCGGGCGCCAAGCAACCCCAGGAGCGAACCATGCGCCGTCGCATGATGAAGTCGAAGATCCACCGGGCCACCGTCACCGACGCCAACCTGCACTACGTCGGTTCGATCACGCTCGACACCGATCTCATGGCTCGAGCCGATATCCGCGAGCACGAACAGGTGCACGTGCTCGACATCGACAACGGCGCCCGCTTCGAGACCTACGCCATCCCCGGTGGACCGGGCGAGGTGTGCCTGAACGGCGCCGCGGCGCGATTGGTGCAACCCGGTGACCGGGTCATCGTGATCACGTACGCCGACTACGCCGAAGCCGAGCTCGTCGACTTCTCGCCGGCGGTGGTCCATGTGGACGCCGACAACCGTCCGGTGCTCGTCACCGAGGCCACGCCGCAGTGGGTGTGACCGCCTCAGGGCCTTGCCGTTTCTCGGCGGTTCCGTGACGCCGCGGTCCGATCGAGGCGCCGATGGCCCCCTTGATCTGTTGGTGCTCGGCTCCGGGGTGGCCGGCCTGTCGGCCGCCGTGCGCGCCGCCGGCACGCACGGCATGCGGGCCGGGGTCCTGACCAAGGGCGAGCTCCATCAGTCCACCACTCGGTGGGCCCAGGGCGGAGTGGCCGCCGTGTTGGGCGAAGACCCCGATTCAACCGACCTGCACCTGGCCGACACCCTGGCCGCCGGGGCTGGCCTGTGCGACAGCGACGCCGTGCGTGTCCTGGTCGATGAAGGCCCGGGACGGGTCAACGAGCTGATCGCCCTGGGCGCCATGTTCGATCGAGATGAGCTCGGCCGATTGGAGCTGGCTCGCGAGGGCGGGCATAGCCTGCCTCGAGTCGTGCATGCCGGTGGAGCCGCCACGGGCGCCGAGATCGAGCGGGCGTTGGTCGACGCCGTCCGCCATACGGCCACCGCCATCCATGAGAACGCGTTCGCGCTCGATCTCGTCGTCGAGGATGGTCGGGTGGCCGGTGTGGTTGCTATCGGCGCCGACGGCCGCCGCCAGACGGTTCGGGCCGATCACATCTTGTTGGCTACCGGCGGAGCGGGCCAGCTCTTCGCCGTCACCACCAATCCGGTCGAGAGCACCGGTGACGGCGTGGCGATGGCGCTGCGGGCCGGAGCCGCGGTGGCCGACGTCGAGTTCGTGCAGTTCCATCCCACCGCCCTGCACCATCCGTCGATGCCGCGGCCGCTGCTCTCCGAAGCGCTCCGGGGTCACGGCGCCTTGCTACGAGACGCGAACGGGGAACGTTTCGTCGACGAACTGCTACCCCGCGACGAAGTGTCGCGAGCGATGACCCGGCGGATGGCCGATCAATCGGTGGACCACCTCTGGTTGGATGCCACCGGCCTCGAGTCGTTTCACGAGCGTTTCCCCACGATCAGCGCGGCTCTGGTCCCCGCCGGGCTCGATCCCGGCACGGACTGGCTGCCGATCGCTCCTGCCGCGCACTACTTGTGTGGTGGCGTGATCACCGACCTGGACGGCGCCACCTCTTTGGAGGGCCTGTGGGCCGCGGGCGAGGTGGCCTGCTCGGGGGTGCACGGCGCCAACCGATTGGCGTCCAACTCGCTGCTGGAGGGCATGGTGTTCGCCGCCCGGGTGGTCGAAGCGATCGAGCGGGGCCAGTCGAGCGTTGCTCCCACGGGGGCCATGCGGGCGGTCCTGGGGGAGCACCGGACGGCCGATGGAGTCCGTTGTATCGGAGGCCTGCCCACCGCGTCGTGGAAGGCGGGTGAGCTGCTCACGGAATCACTGGCCGGCGGTTCGCCCTCGGGTTCGCCCTCGGGTTCGGGAGTCGGTGATGCCGCCGCCGCCCGCGACCTGTTGCAGCGGGCCATGACCTCGGGCGCCGGCGTGTTGCGCGACGCCGCATCGCTGGCCCTGACCACGGCGCGGGTCGACGAGGTCAGTGCTGCTTTGCCGACTCTGGCCGCGTCGGGCGGACCGAACGACCAGGCGCTGGTCGCCGAGCTGGCGAACCTCGTCGAGGTGGCGCGCGCGTTGTTGTTGTCGGCCACCTTGCGTACCGAGAGCCGGGGGGCCCACACGCGAGCCGATCACCCGGTGGCCGATGCTCAGTTTCGCGCCCGGCTCGTGCTCAGCGCCGCGAGCGCTCCCATCGCGGCGGGGTCGGGCAGGCTGGCCCCATGAGCGCGCTTCGTCCTCCCCATCATGCCGTCGTCGAGGCGGTGGCTCGTGCCATTGCCGAAGACCTGACGCCGCTGGGGGACCTCACCTCGGCGTTGTTGCCCCCGGAGTTGACGGCGACCGCCGCGTTCGTGGTGCGCACCCCGGGGGTGGTGGCCGGGGTCGATTGCGCCACGGAGACCTTCGCCCAGATCGACGCCTCGCTGGCGGTCGAGTGGATCGTCGACGACGGAGCCTTCGTCGAGGCGGGCACCACCATCGGCACCGTCGACGGCACCCTGGCGTCGATCCTCACCGCGGAACGGACGGCGCTCAACTTCCTCGGTCACCTCTCCGGCATAGCCACCCTCACCCGACGTTTCGTGAACGTGGCGTCGGCCGCGGGAGGGACGCGCATCTGGGACACGCGCAAGACGACACCCGGGCTGCGTAGCCTCGAGAAAGCGGCGGTGCGGGCTGGTGGTGGCGCCAACCATCGGGGGAACCTCTCGGACTGGATCCTGCTGAAGGACAACCACCTCGCCCTCATGGGCATCAGCTCGGCGATCGCCGCCAGCCGCGAGCGGTGGCCCGCCCGCACGGTGCACGTCGAGTGTGATCGGTTGGACCAGGTCGCCGAGGCCCTCGACGCGGGAGTCGACGCCCTCCTGCTCGACAACATGACGCCCGACGAGGTGTCCGCGTGCGTCGCGGCCGCCGACGACCACGCGGCCTCGACCGGGCGCCGCCGACCGTTGCTGGAGGTGTCGGGGGGGATCTCGCTCGAAACCGTGAGCCGCTATGCCGGTCTCGGGGTCGACATGATCTCGGTCGGTGGGCTCACCAACTCCGCCCCCGTCCTCGACATCGGCCTGGACATCGCCCCCGGCTGACCCCTCGCCGCCCCGGAAAAGCCTGACCGACCATTGCTCTGCCCCGCCTGACCGAACAAGGAGTTTGCTGTGCTACTCGCCATCGACGCCGGGAACACCGACACCGTCGTGGGCCTCTTCGAACTCGACGGGCCCGATCCGAGCGAACGCAGCCGTCCCGAGGACGGGCTGATCGACCACTGGCGCATCGCCACCGAAGCGAACCGCACCGGTGACGAACTGGCCGTGCTTCTCCAGGGATTCCTGGCCTTCCGAGGCTTCACCCTCGACGACATCGACGGGATGGCGGTGTCGTCCGGCGTCCCCCGCGTCAAGGAGGCGTTGCGACTGCTTTCGGACCGATACCTGGACTTCGACCCGATCATGATCGAGCCGGGGGTGCGCACCGGCATCGCCATCCTGGCCGAGAACCCCAAGGAGGTTGGGGCTGACCGCATTGCCAACGCGGTCGCCGCCTTCGACTTGTACGGAGGCCCCACCATCGTTGCCGACTTCGGGACGGCGACGACGTGCGATGCCGTGTCGGCCAAAGGTGAGTACCTCGGCGGCGCCATCGCTCCCGGCATCGGGATCAGCATGGATGCATTGGTGGGTCGGGCCGCCGCGCTCGGAGCCGTCGAACTGGTCGAGCCCCGCAGCGTGCTGGGCAAGAGCACCGTCGAGTGCATCCAGTCCGGCGCCATCTACGGATTCACGGCCCAGGTCGACGGATTGTGCGAGCGCATCCAAGAGGAGCTGGGTGAGTGCACGATCGTGTCGACCGGTGGTCTGGCCGAACTCATCACGCCGTTGTCGAAGTACATCCAGCACTCCGAGCCTTGGCTCACCCTGCACGGCCTCCGCCTCGTCTACGAGAAGAACGTTTGACGGCTCGGGCCGGGTGGTCGGGCGCACTACGGTCTGGGCCGATGAGAGTCCTGATCACGGGCATGGGGGGTGAGCTGGGTACGCGCCTGGCCAACCAGCTCGACGACGACCCGAAGGTCACGGCCGTGCTCGGGCTCGATATCGACCCGCCCCGACGCCGCCACCGGGCCGAGTTCCACCGCGTCGACCCTCGTGACCGTGAGCGAACCACCCAACTGATCCGCGACTTCGAGCCGACGGCATTGGTGCACCTGGGCGTCTACGAGCCCTATGCCCGGAGCTCCCCGCAATCGGCGGTCGAGCGCACGGCAGCGGGCACGATCACCGCGGTCACGGCGGCGGTGGACGCGGGCAAGCTGGACCGCATCATCGTGCGCTCGGGCATCGAGGTCTATGGCCGCCGCCGGGGTGCGCCCGTCCGACCCGATGAGGAAGTCGCGCCCGATCCGACCTGCTCGTTCGGCCACCAACTGCACCATGTGGAGCGGGTCTGCAACGAAGGCGGACTGCACGCCGCGATCCCCGTGACCGCGTTGCGGTTCGCCCCCCTCGTCGGTCCCTCGTTCCCGAGCCCACTGGGGCGGCTGCTGCGGATGCCGGCGGTGCCGTTCAATCTCCTCGGCGACCCCCCGTTCTCTGTTCTGCACCAACATGACGCGGCCGCCGCGCTTCTGGCCGCCCTGCGTCACCCGGTCGACGGTCCCGTGAACGTGGTGGCCGCGGGAGCGGTGACGGCCTCGCAGGCGGCCCGGATCGGTCGTCGGCTGCCCATCCCCACGGCGTTGCTGGGCTGGTACTCGGCCCGCCTGGTCGCGGAACTCGCCGGCGCGCCCGTTCCGGACCATGTGATGGAGTTGCTGACGCGGGGCCGCACCGCCGACGGCAGCCGCGCCGGGGAGTTGCTCGGAGTCCGACCGGAGAGGACGACTCCGGAGGTCGTCGAGGAGTTGTACGCGTGGGCTGAGGTCGTCCACGGCCGCGCCGCAGAGGCGGAGGCGGCGTGACGGTCGTCGATGTCGATCTGGCCGCGCTGGATCCCGATCTCGAACGTAACGATCTCGGCGCCCTCGTCGCGCGTCGGGTGCTCGGCCGTTTCTCGGTCGACGAGTGGGGACTCGACCGTGACCTGGTGCGCGCCGTGGAACCGATCACCCGCCTGCGATGGAAGCTCCGGATCGAGGGTGATCACCAACTCCCCGAGATCGGCCCCGGATTGGTCGTGTTCACCCGCCGCATCGGGGTTTCCGAGCCGCTCGTGCTCACCGCCGCGGTAGCCCGCGCCACCGATCGGCCGTTGCGTTGCCTCGGCTCCCCGGACCGTGGACCCCTGGCGCCGCTCGCCCGACGCCTGGGGGCCATCCCCGGACACCCGGCGGACGTGCGCAGCCTGATGCGGGCCGGCGAGCTGGTTGGGTTGCCCCTCGGGCGGGAGATCTTGCACCCGTTCCACGTGGGCGCCGTTCCGGTCGAGCCGGTAGCCGCCGCCATCGCCGCGGGAGCCCCGATCATCCCGGTGGCGGTGGTCGGGTTCGAGGCCGGTCGCTGGTGGACGATTCGTTTTGGCCGCCCCATCCCCACCCGGCGAGGGCGCGCGGTACACGATGCCGGCGAGATGGCCGAGTCCACCCGTCAACGACTTCAGCACCTGTTGACCGGCGCGCGTCGTCCCTCCCGCTGACCCGAATCTGACGGGTCGTCATATCCGCGGGCGGGCTTGGCTAAGTTGGCGGGCCATGGCATTCGCCGAGGCCGCTGATGGCACCCGTCTCCACTACGAGGTGTTCGGTCCCCGCCACGGGGAGCCGCTCGTGTTGATCCAGGGCCTTGGCGCCGACAGCCGAGGGTGGATCCGACAGCGACGAGCCCTCGGCGCGCGCTATCGCTGCATCGTGTTCGACAATCGTGGGGCGGGGAAGTCGGATCATCCGCCGGCGCCCTACGACCTCGAGGTCATGGCGCTGGACGTCCTCGCCGTGCTCGATGCCGCGGGTGTCAGCCAAGCGCATTTCCTGGGCGTGTCGATGGGCGGAATCCTGGCGCAGATCGTGGCGGTTCGACATCCCGAGCGGGTGCGCTCGCTGGTGCTGGCCTGTACCGCGTGTCGCCATCACCCGTGGCGGCGCGAACTTCTGGCCGAGTGGGCCGAAACGGCGGAAGCCGACGGGATGGGCACCTTCGCCCGCCAGGCCGTGCGCTGGCTGATCGGCCCGCGCTCGCTGCGTCGCTTCTGGCCGGCCGTCGGGCTCATCGGCCCACTGGCCATGACCGGATCGCCGGATGCCTTCGTCGCCCAGGTGCGCGCCATCCTGGACATGAACGACGACCTGCGGGCTGAGCTGGGCACGATCGCGGTACCCACGCTGGTGCTGGTGGGCAGCCAGGACATCCTCACCCCAATGGGTGACAGCGAGGAGTTGGCCGAGGAGATCCCCGGAGCCGAGTTGGCCATCATCCGGGGAGCGGCCCACGGCTTCATGCTCGAAGCGGGAGCGGCGTTCAATCGCACGGTTCTGGATTTTCTGGGCCGGATGCCCGCGGTGTCCGTCAGGCAGTGACCCGCCTTGTGCCCAAAACGGCGTAGATCCAGACCGGAAACCGGTCTGGATCCACGCACGACGGTTGGGCTGGGCTGGAACCGTCGGGTTACTGGTCGAGCCAGAGACCGCCGAGCCAGGTCTTCGGCTGGTAGTTGCCGAAGCTGATCTCCCGGGCCGGGTTGAGACCCTTCACTGCGGGTTGGGCGATGAACGAGTAGGGCGTGCGGTACAGCCAGATGTTGGTGAACCCGGCATTCATCTGCTTCACCAGGTCGTCGTAGGCCGGCTTGCGCACGTTGGCGAATCCGCTCGTCCGGCCGGTGGTGAGGTCTTGTTCCATCTGCGGCGTCGTGTACTGGGTGAAGTTGATGCTGATGGTGCCAACACCCTTGGCCGTCGTGGTGGACCAGAAGTAGTAGTCCTGGTCGGGGTCGGGGTAGCCGTAGTTGCGGAAGTACGCCGCGGTGTACGAGCCCGTGGCGATCTTGGTGATGTAGGCCGTTTGCTCGAGCGTCTCGATGTTTACTTCAATGCCGGCGTCCTTCCATTGGCTCTGCACCTGCTGCAGGACCTTCTGGGTGTCCACGCCGGGAAGGCCGGACAAGGTGAACGTCAGGCTCGTTTGACCGGTGTCGGCGAGATATTGGGCCACCTCAGCCTTCGCTCCGGTGAGATCGAACCCGACGTAGCCGTTCTGGCTGTCGGGCATCCCCCACACGTTCTTGGGGGCCCAGGGCGAGCTGGGGATCTCGACCCCATTGCCCACGTTGGTCGCGATGGCCTTGGCGTCGGTGGCGAGCGCCAGCGCTTTGCGGGCGTGGATGTTGCTCAGCGGATTGAACTTCCCACCGACCTCGGGGGCCGTGTTGGGCATGATGAAGACGTCCTCGGTGGACCAGTCCTTGATCACCGTCTGCGTCGGAGCGAGCTTCTCGGCATCTTGGGCTCGGTTGGTGTATTCCATGTTGACGTCGCCGGTCTGGACGGCGTCGGCCCGGGCACTGTCGTCGGGGATGACCTTGAACTCGATCGAGTCGAGATGGGGGAGGCCCTTGACCCAGTAGTTCGGGTTCTTCTTCACCTTGAAGCTGTTGCCGGGTTCCCAGCTGTCAAAGATGAACGGCCCAGTCCCGATCGGGTGGGCGGCGCCCTTGTCGGCCGAGGCCAACATCGTGGGCGACATCATGTAGGACGAGCCGCCCTGCAAGAAGCTGCTGGGGAAGGCGGCCCACGGTTGGGTGAGCTCGACCTGGACGGTCAGCGCATCAAGGGCGGTCACCTGCTTGAACATGGGCCCGATGGCCAGACCGGAGAGGGGGCCGTGGGCGTAGGCGTCGATGTTCTGCTTGACCGAGGTGGCGTCGAAATCCTCGCCGCTCTGGTACTTGATGCCGGGATGGAGCTTGATCTGCCACTGGTCGAACTTCTCGTTGGCGATCCACGAGTCGGCCAGCCAGGGCTTGGCGCCCGAGTCGGCGCCTTGGGTGGCGAGGGGCTCGAGGACGGTGGAGCCGACGAGGCTGCCGGTATCGGCCCACTGGGCATTGGCCGGGTTCCAGCCGTTGGTCTCGGCGCTGATACCGATGGCGAGCGCGCCGCCGTCCTTGGGGGTGCCCTCGTCGAGGGTTCCGGTCGTATTGCCGCCCGGTTGGGTCGTGGCGGTATCGCCCTTGCTGGACGATCCACAGGCCACCGCGGCCAGGCTGAGGGTGAGACCCATCGCCACCAACATGAGGCGCGTTCGGCGCGCCCGGTGTGACCTCCCCATCTCGGGGGATTCCACTGAGTTCGTATTCGGTGTCATGTGCCGCCTCCGGCTCATCTGACCTCGTTGTCACGAAGATGATCGGCGGGGGTCGAGAAAAGCTGAGGCAACTGAGTCATTCGACCTATAGGGCGAATCCAGGCGAATCGAGCGCGGGGGGTTCCGGCCCCGCGTCAAACACTCGAATTTGCGTCCGGAAACTCAACGCTGGGCGGCGACGCGTACCGTTTCGAGGAGGTGATCCGCGGCGGCGACCAGGGCGATACCGGCCTCCGAATCAGTGACATCCGTCAAGGCGGCCGCAGCCTGGTCGGCATAGGACCGCGCCGTGTCGAGGGCGGTCTCGACCTCGCCGCTGGCCCGCACGATCGCTCGGGCCTCGGCCAACTCGGCCAGCTCCAGCG
>Ga0075021_10001044_pt1 | contig 14197 bp, 14 predicted proteins | sample ColStrG_CSR_2012_FD_72749 | JGI IMG/M metagenome (GOLD analysis project Ga0075021, IMG submission 72749) | Freshwater sediment microbial communities in response to fracking from Pennsylvania, USA - Cold Stream Run_MetaG_CSR_2012 | ecosystem: Environmental > Aquatic > Freshwater > Creek >...
CCTCAAGCGCGCGCTGTAATTCTTCTTTCGCATGCGTGGCGGTCATGATCGTCCGCACCCTCGCCTTGCCTTCCGGCACGGTGGGAAACGCAATGCCCGTCCCCAACACGCCCTCTTTGAACAGTTCCCGCGAGAACTCCATCGTGAGCCGCCCGTCGCCAATGATGATGGGAGTGATTGGCGTCTCGCTGGGAGGCGTGGTCTTGCCCCCGATGTCGAATCCAAGCAAGCCCAGTTCTTTTTTCCACAAGCGCGTGTTCGCCCAGAGTTGCTCCATCAGTTGCGGTTCGTTTTCCAGAACGTCGAAAGCTGCGATGCAAGTTGCGGCAACCGACGGCGGATGCGACGTCGAAAACAGAAACGGCCGCGCCCGATGATAAAGATAATCAATTAAGTCGCGTGTCCCACAGACGTATCCGCCCAGTGCGCCAATCGCTTTCGACAAGGTACCCACCTGAATGTCCACGCGCCCGTGCATGCCGAAATGGTCGATGGTGCCGCGCCCGTTGCGCCCCAAAACACCGGAGGAGTGCGCGTCGTCCACCATCATGATGGCGCCATATTTCTCCGCCACCTCGCACAACCCCGGCAGCGGGCCGATGTCGCCGTCCATCGAGAAGACCCCGTCGCTGATCAGGAGTTTCTTCCCCGGCTGGCTCTTCACGCTGGCGAGTTGCTCTTCCGCGTGCGCGACATCCTTGTGGCGAAAGACCAGAATCTTCGCCCGCGACAAGCGGCACCCGTCAATGATCGACGCGTGGTTGAGTTCGTCGGAAATAATGAAATCTTCTTTTCCCAGGATCGCCGAAACTGTGCCCGCATTCGCCGCAAATCCCGACTGGAACACCACGCACGCTTCGACATTCTTGAAGCGCGCGATCTTTTCCTCCAGTTCCATGTGGATCTTCATGGTCCCGGCGATGGTGCGCACCGCGCCCGATCCCACCCCATACTTGCGGGTTGCTTCCAGTGCTGCCTCGCGCAGCTTGGGGTGCGTGGTCAGCCCAAGGTAGTTGTTCGAAGCAAGGTTGATGACCTTTTTCCCGTCAAACGTGCAGACCGGGGCCTGCTTATCCTCAAGCACCCGCAGCTTGAGGTGCGTACCCTTGGCTTTGAGTTCGTCGAGCTGGTCGGTCAGAAATGAAAGCGGGTTGGTGCGCGTGGCGACGGGCATGCATGACCTCGAATCGGCATCGAAAACCTAACCAGTCTAATACCGCCGCGGACAAGCCGGGGGGCCTTCCCCCTGTGTTGGCCTTCCTCCGTGTACCTCTATGGCCTCTGTGGTTCAAGATTTTCGCTCCATCTGGGCGCTCACTGGACTACACCTCCTTCGCCGTCCCCAGCGCCGCCACCGTCCCCTTCGTCGCCCGCAGATAGTCCGCCGGCACGATCAGAATCTGCAAACCACGCATCCCCGCCGAGACCGATACAACGTCGAACAACTCGATCGTCTCGTCCACATAAACCGGGAAGTCACGCTTGGCCCCGAGCGCAGTCACTCCGCCGCGGATGTATCCCGTCAGCGATTGCAGTTCTTTCACGGGCACAAGCTGAATCTTTCTCTCTCCCGCCGCTAGCGCCAGCGCTTTCAGGTCCAATTCCTGATCTCCGGGAATCACCGCCATCGCAATACCGTTGCGGTCCCCGCGCGCTACCAGCGTTTTGAAAACCTGCTCCGCTGGCAATCCAACCTTGGCCGCCACCGTTTCCGCGGTCAGGTCGTCTGGATCCACTTCATACTTGCGCAGTTCGTACTGAATTCCCAACTGCTCCAGCAACCGAGCTGCGTTCGTTTTCCGCGCCACAAAGAGATTCTAAGTCACGAGCGATTTCCGTGAGCCGAGGGCCAAAAGCCCAAAGCCGGATTCCAGGTGTATATTGTCACTTCCTTCGCCCAAGGGGGGCCCCATGCGTCTTCTCTTAAACTGGGTGCTGAGCGCTCTCGCCGTTTGGATCGTCTCGAGAGTCGTGCCGGGCATCAGCGTGAACGGCCCAATGGCTGCGCTGATTGCGGCGCTCGCCATCGGCTTCATCAACGCCACTGTGGGAGCGCTGCTCAAGGTCCTCACCTTCCCGCTCACGCTGCTCACCCTCGGCCTGTTTTGGTTCGTAATCAACGCCGCCATGCTGAAACTGGCGTCCGTGCTGGTGCGCGGATTCGAGGTGCACGGCTTCGTAGCCGCCCTGCTCGGAGCCATCCTGCTGAGCCTGGTCAGCTCGCTGTTGCAATGGCTATTCTTACCGAGCCGTAGGTCGCGATGAAAAAAGGGCAGCGTATCGATTCGTTCAAGGGGGGAAGGCTCTCAGTGAGTCGTTGGAACGCTTGCAAACGCGACCCCGCGTCGGCGATTAATCCGGCAAATCACGTCTTCCAGCGCCGTGGCCAGCAAGTTCTTTCCGTTCACCATGAGCGCATTCTTTTCCAGATACTCCTCCGCTCCCGCCTCAATCAGCTTCTCCCGATTCTTTCCATAGAGAGCGCTCAGCACGACTACTGGGATTGGGGCGGTGCCGGGATTACTCTTTAGATGCTGCAACACTTCCAAACCGCTCATCTTGGGCAGCAGCAAATCCAGCAATATGAGTTCCGGCTTCTGTTCCCCGGCTAACTGAAGGGCCGACTCGCCATCCTCCGCGCAGATCACTTCATACCCGGCTTTGATCAGAGCCCGCTCGTTTTCCAACCGAATCGCACGACTGTCCTCGACCAAGAGAATTCTCACGAGTCCACCGTCCCTGCTTTCCTATCGGCAGGGATGGGAGAAACAATTAGCCTGAAAAACTAGCGATCAGTTGGCACAAGACAAGCCTTGTTTATGAAATCAAGAAACGCGGAGCCTTTACCACCCGTGACTCTCAGTCTCCTCTGTGAGACTCTTCCCGCAGCGTTGCAAACATCTGCCGCACCTGCGCCTCGGTCACTTCCAGCGAGCCCGAATTGTCGATCACAAAATCAGCCACTTTGATTTTTTCTTCGTCGGGAATCTGCGCGGCCATGCGGCGGGTCACCTCGGCCCGCGCCGAGTCTTCTGAGATTCTTTGCCGCCGTGCAAAGCGCTCCACTCGCTGCTCCGGTAGGCAGGTCACCACAATCAGATGGTCGAAGCGCTCCGCGACCCCCGCTTCCAAGATCAGCGCCGCCTCAACGATCGCGATTGCGTGCGGATCGCGCTCTCCAATCTCTTCCATCCATTCGTTCTCATGCCGCACAACTGCGGGATGCACCAGTGCATTCAGTTCCTTCACCCGCGGAGAGCTCCCGCTCGCCGGATTGCCAAACGCCGCCTCCGCCAGTTTCGGGCGGTTGATGCTTCCGTCCGGATTCAGAATCTCACGGCCGAAACGGCGCACCACTTCCTCATAAACCCCTTGTCCCGGATGCATGAGCCAATGCGCTACCTGGTCCGCCTGGATCAGGTGTGCACCGAGTTTGACGAACATCTCGCCGACCACGGTCTTGCCGCACGCAATCCCACCCGTCAGCCCGATTCTTAGCAATGGAAATTCACCGTTGTCACCGGCCAAACCCTGCCGCGTTGGCCTCTGTGACCTCCGTGTCCTCTGTGGTGATGATTTTGGCTTCACTTCTTCAATCTGACTTCTTACTTCTGACCCCTCCGCGCCTTCGCCGCTTTCACGGTGTTGGCCATCAGCATCGCTATGGTCAGCGGCCCCACGCCGCCAGGTACCGGCGTGAGCGCTCCCGCCACTTCAGCCACCTCGGGATGGACATCCCCGACCAGCGTCGATCCCTTCAGCAGAAAACTCTCTTCCCGCTTCTTGTTTCCGGCAAAGAAGCGCTCGAATTCCTTCCGGTCGGTGATCTTGTTAATGCCTACGTCGATAACGGTTGCACCCGGCTTCACATACTCGCGCGTGACCATCCCCGCGCGCCCAATCCCCGCCACCAGGATGTCAGCCCGCCGGCATACTCCCGGCAGGTCGCGTGTCTTAGAGTGGCACACCGTCACGGTGGCATTCTGATTAAGCAGAAGCATCGCAACCGGCTTCCCCACAATATCGCTACGGCCCACCACTACCGCTTCCTGCCCCGCCACCGGCACACCACTGCGCCTCAGAATCTCCATGACGCCCGCGGGCGTGCACGGCACCAAGCCGGGACGCTGGGTTGAGAGATATCCCACATTCATCGGGTGAAAACCGTCAACGTCTTTGGCCGGATCGACCGCCAATAGAACTCTTTTTGAATCGACTTGGGGAGGCAGAGGCAGTTGCACCAAGATCCCGTCGATCTCGGCGCGCGCATTTAAGTCGGCGATCAAAGCGAGCAGTTCCTCCGTCGTAGTACTTTCGGCGGGCGCATGTTTTTCGCTGTACAACCCAACCTCTTCCGAACTCTTGACCTTACCGCGAACATACACTTCCGAGGCCGGATTCGTGCCGACCAGTACGACCGCCAACCCCGGGCGCAAGCCACTCGCCGCCAGCGCCCTCACCTCAGCCGCAACTTCAATCCGGATTTCGGCGGCCACATTGTTGCCATCAAGAATCCTGGCGGTCATTGCCCCTCGCTCGATTGGAAGAAATGCGATTCTATCGCAGACGAAACGGCTAATTCTGCCGACCTTCGGCGCTACAATAGAGTCGCTATGATTTCCCAGGATCTGCTCGACATACTCGTCTGCCCGGTTTGCAAGAAACCGATGGTCCTGAAAGACAACGGGGAAAGCTTGAAGTGCGGTGCGTGCCACCGTGTATATCCCATTGAGGACGGTATCCCGATCTTGCTGATCGACGCCGCGACGATTGACGCGGCCTAAAACCCGGCCAGCCCCTGGTTCGGTTTTGGCCCGAAGCGAAACGACACTTAGTGTCATTTTGGCAACAAGCTGCGTCACCCCGGCCCAGGTTTTCCGACCGCCGCTTTCCCCGCAACTCCTTGTACTTCCTAGTGTTTCAGCCTTCAGGGACTCCAGGGTCCGTGCCTTTGCTTGTACCAAAGTTACGGCATTCCGATTGCATGCAACGTAATAGGTTGCCGATGAGTCTAATTGCGTAAGGTAAGGGGTCGGAGGTGAGAACGGCCATGAAAGAAAAAGACAGATTTACGGTGACAGAGCTGTGCGCGTTACGAAACGATCTCATGCAGGGTGGCATGATCGATTCCCGCGATGCAGCCGAGCTTTTGCAGGTTTTTCTCATGGGGCGCGGCTATGGCGTTTCGCAGCAAGCCGCTCTCGATGCTGCCGGCAGGGTAGAAATGGCCGGTTGTTCATTGCCCGTCCTCGAGCGCGAGCTCGAAGGGCTTGCACTTGTAATGTAAGTTTGCAATCACGATGTTAAAGGGAAACTGATCCGGCTTAACTGAGCATTTTGGACTGTTTCTCAACACGAAGCGCCGGGCCGAACAGCCCGGCCTTTCTCTTTTCTGCCCTTGCCTCAACCTGTCGGATTACCTTGGTCGCCCCACCTTCCGGCTCTTCTTCGCCGGCCCTCTCTCGCCGACAATATCCACCATGGACCGCTCCAGCAAACTCGGCATTGCGTTCGTCTTCGTATTTGCGATGCCCTTTGCGGGCTTCGGGCTGTTCGCACTTTCTGCCGCCGCTCGCCAATGGGCCACAGGCGTTGGCGACAAGCCGGTTTGGCTGCCCCTGCTGTTCGGCGTGGTCTTCAGCGGGGTTGGATTCGGCTTGATGATTGCCGTGCTCTATGGCAGTCGCCTTTACCAGCGCGACCGTCGGCGGCAGGCCGAGCATCCGTCGGAGCCTTGGCTCTGGCGCGAAGACTGGGCCCAGGGACGCGTCTTCAGCCAGACGCGCAACGGCATGATTGCTGGCTGGTTGTTTGCGATCTTCTGGAATCTGGTTTCCGCGCCGCTGGCTTACATAGTTCCGCAGCAGGCAGCGAAAAAACCCGCCGTCTACATCGCCTTGCTTTTTCCCGTTATCGGAGTTTTCCTGCTCATTCGTGCCATCCGTCAGACGATGGCCTACCGCGAATTCGGCAAAACTTGTTTCGCGATGGCGGCCGTCCCCGGCGTGATCGGCCGCGAAATCCAGGGCGTCATCCAGGCCCGCTTTCCCCACTCACCCGACCACGGAGTTCATTTGCGCTTGTCCTGCGTGCACCGCGTCACCACCGGCTCTGGCGATTCGCAGTCCACCAACGAGAACATCCTGTGGCGCGACGAAGCCGACTTGTCCTCCGCAGAGCTCTGTCCGGGCCTTGCGGGCACGACGATCCCCGTCACCTTCCGCATCCCGTGGGACGCGCAAGCCACCGAGAAGCGCAATTCACGCGACGAGATTGTCTGGCTGCTGGAAGCGCTGGCGGATGTCCCCGGGGTTGACTATCACGATATTTTCGAGGTGCCGATCTTCCGGACAAAGCAGACCCCCTCCCATCCTGATCCCGAACCAGCCCCTTTCACTGCACGCCCAGCCGTACGTCCCGATGCGATGACCGTCGAAGTGCGTGCCACAGCGAACGGCACCGAATTCTTTTTCCCCGCCGCTCGCAACAAGGGATTCGCGGCGACGACAAGTGTGTTCCTCCTGATCTTCGGCGCGGGATCCTTCTTTCTTTCTCGCGTCCACATTCCAATCATCTTCGCGGTAGGGTGCGGATTCTTCTCGTTCCTCTTGCTCTACATCACAATCCAGATGTGGTTTGGCACGACGCGCGTCGTCATTGGCAACGGGACGCTCAGCCTTCAGTCCGGCCTGCTCGGAGGCGGCAAAGTACGGCAGTTCAGTTGTGCTGAGATCGACTCGATCGCCACCAAGATCACCACCCAACAGGGCGGCGCCACCGGCACTCCCTACTATGACATTCAACTGGCTCTGCGCGGCCGCGCCTCGAAACTCACTCTCGGCCGCACTCTCCGGGACAAGCGCGAAGCCGATTGGCTAGTCGAAGAAATGCAGCGGCTGGCGGGAGCGAAGCCGAAAACCATGATGGCAGGTAGCGCGGGCTAAAGGGTCTGAACAATTCTCTGGAGTTCCTGAGCAATCTCCGCCGGATCCTTCTCCGCCGCAAACCAAACCGCCTTCCCAAGGCGCACCTGAATCCGGCCCGGCGCCACCCATCTCCTGCCCGCTTTCCGGATTTCGTACAGTCCATCAATGCGCATCGGCAGAACCGGAATGCGCAGATTGTTCGCCAGCAGCCCCACGCCTGCCCGGAACGGGCAAAGGGTCCCATCTTCGGTGTGTTTCCCCTCGGGGAAAACCAGCACGCTGTACCCGCGATCCACGGCCTGTCCCGCATAAGCAAAGCTCTTGCGGAAGCCCGCCTGCCGCGGGAGCGGAAACAAATTCAGTAGTGCCACGCCCAGTGTCCATTGCAACCGGTCGTAAATGCATTTGAACCACGGCCGATCCGCTGCCGGCGATCGCAGTGCCTCAAGTGCCTCTCCTCCCGCAGCCGTGGCCAGCCGGTGCCGGATTCGCGGCGGCAGGGCAGTTTGGAGGAAACCGACATCCACGTCGGAAACATGATTCGAGATCACCAGCAGGGGCCCGGGCACACCACGCAGGTTTTCCCGTCCGATCATGTGTGGCCAGCCCAGCACCAGCATTGCGGGACGCATGAGCAGATAGTGCGCCGCCAGCCGCAACCACATTATTGGCCACCGCAGTGCCCATTCCGGATAGTGATACCGGCGGCGCTCGCCCGGCTCGCTCTGAAGAAGCTTTTCCAGGTCGCCGACCGTAGCCGCGCTAGCCAACTGGGTCTCGCTCAAATCCACCTGGTAGCGGTCCTCGAGCGCTCCCAGAAGTTCCACGCGCTCCAGCGAAGTGAGGCCCAGCCCGCTGTCCAGATTCGCCCCAGGGATGAGTGTGTGCGGAGCGCGTCCAGTCAGTTTTGAAAGAAGCTCTGCCAACGGGCTGGCGCCGGCGACGTCCGTCGAGGCTCGGGCGCCATCGCCCGTGCGCTGCGCAGCCTCAACCGCATCGTGTATCACATTCCGCCGCGCCTTCTGCGTTGAAGTGCGTGGAAAATCTTCTTCCAGCCACACGAACCAGGTGCGCATCCGCTGATATTCGGCAAGTGCCTGGTTGGCCCGCCTCACCACCGCCTCCACGTCCGCATGGCGATCCCGTAGAATCAGCACCGCGCACGGCTCGGCGTTCCCGCTGCGTTCCAAGCCCACCACGACGCAGTCGTGTACTTCTTTCTGCTCGCGGAGCGCCGCTTCCAGGTCTTCGGGATAAACGTTCATGCCCGCGGGCGTAACGATCACGTCCTTCTTCCGCCCTTTGAAGAACAGATTGTTGTCTTGATCGACCGCACCGAGATCGCCGGTGCGGTACCAACCTTCTTCGCCGGCAACCGGCTGGAGTTCGTGCCCATTCCAGTAGCCGCTGGCGACTCCGCTGCCGCGCACGAGAATTTCACCATCGTCCGCAAGTCGAATCTCGCGCCCCAGCAAGACCTTCCCGATCGATCCCCGGCTCAGCCGGAAGGGGTGGTTGACGCTGATCAGCGACGTCGTTTCGGTGAGCCCGTATCCCTGAATCACCGCATATCCCAGCCGATGCCAAAATTGTTCCGTCTCGCGGTCCAGGACCGCGCCGCCGCTAATCATCGCCCAGAATTTCCAGCCGAACTGGCTGCGGATGTCGCGGAACGTCCACCAGCGGCGCAGATAGTGCTGACTGTCGGCCAGGCGGCAGCGCTCGGCAAAGCCTTTCATGCGGCTGCGGTCTTCCAAGTCCCGCTCGATCTTTTGCTTCAGCGACTCAATCATCCGCGGCACCGCCACCAGCACTGACACGCGCTCGCGGCGGATGGCCGCCATAACTTCGGATGGATTGAGAGTGTGTTCAAAGACCACCGTCCCGCCCAGCAGCGGGGGCAGGAAGATTCCCAGAAATTGCCCGAATACGTGACTGAGCGGCAGCAGATTCAGGAAGCGAATCGGATGCACCAGCCGCTCGTAGAGCAGGTATTTTCTGATCTCGGTTTCAAGCGGCACGACGTTGGCGATGACGTTCGCATGGGTGATGACCACACCCTTGGGCTCAGCGGTCGTTCCCGAAGTAAAGACGATCTCCAGAAAGTCGGACGGCTGAACTGCTACTGGCCGAAACGCCTCCGCCGAATGCCGCGAAAGAGTCGACACGAGCTCCTCCGGATCGATCACCTCGATTCCATCGAACACCTCCGCGCGCTCGCGAGCACACAGTACCAGCCGGGATCGCACCTGCGTGCTGACCCGGCGCGCAAACTCCGCACTCGCTCGGTCATCGATCGGGACCGCAATCACCCCGCACAGTGCGCACCCAAAGAACGCCGCGACCCACTCCGCACAGTTCGGAGACCATAGCAGCACCGCGTCTCCGCTGCCCACGTTGCGAGCCTGTAACTCCCGGGCAACCCGATACGCAGCCTCGGCCACCTGCCGGTAGCTCCAGCGCTCGTGCCGGTATCCCCGTGGAAACACGTACGCGCACTCATCGCCCCAGGCCGCGAAGTCGGCTAAATAGTCCAGCAGACTTGCCCGCATACCTTGTTTAGTAGCACAATTCTCAGGCCTTTACAGGAAGAGTGTTGCCGGAGAGTTACAGTTTGGGACGAAGGACAGTGCTTTCCATAAAGAAACTCCCAACGACCGCAGTTGGGTTGCTAGTGGCCCTAATTGGTCTGGTTGCATGCCAGCCCCACGGTGGCAGCATTGCCGCCGATGCTCGGCCGCGCTCCGAGCCTTCCGCTTCCGCCGGCCCTGCCCGCGATCTCAGCCAGGACGAAGCCTCTGGCGGCCACATTCTGCGCAAGCATGTCGGCCGCTCCGATGACCAACTTTTGGAACGTCTCGACCGTGAGCGCAATATCTCGGGTGCGTCCACCTATACCGACCGCCCGACCGCGGAGCGCGCCGTAGGAACAGCCATCGCCCAGTCCCAGAACCGCATCCAGCTCTGGCTCGAGCGTGACGGCGGGCATCCCAATCTGGTCCTCGATTACGATTCCGGCCAGCCCATCGGACGCACCATCAACCGCGGCGAAAGCCACTCTCGCCTTTGCTCGCACGCCCTGGTCGTGCTGAAATACGATCCGCCGTCCAGCTACTATGTTCTAACGTCTTACCCGGAGTGTCGCTAATGGACCCCAAACATTCCAACCCGAAAGCAGAAGTCACCGCCGCCAATTTCCCGACTCTGCACACTTTCCTGCGCGGCTACTTCCATGAGGACGTGGCCGACGAGTATGGAACTCCCCCCGAAGCCGCCGAGCAGTTTTGTGAAGACGCCGACACCGAAGAGCGGACACCCGTCGCCCGAGAGTGGCAAAAGCTGACGGAACTGACACAAGGGCAGCCCGCCGCCCTCAACGCGGCCTTGAACAAACTTGGCAGCGCAGTGAAGTTGAACGAAGAAGAGATTCCGCAGATCTCAGCAATCTTCGCGCGTTACCTCACCCAAAAACCCCGGCGCCCCGCCGCCAATGAATAAATTGGGGAGTGCCTCCGCAAAAGAACCCGCGGTAATGGCGAGCGGAGCGGGACGTTCACGAAGTGAAGCCCCGGCGGAGTAGAACGATCGATCTCTAGAACTACCACCCCACCGGTTTCCCCTTATTCTGCTCATCCAGCCACTGCTTCAGCGGAGCGAAATATTCCAGTAACGCTCCCGCATCCATCTTGCGCTCGCCCGTCAGCGCTTCGAGCGCATCCGGCCACGGCTTGCTGGCTCCCATTTCCAGCATCTTGTTGAACTTCGCCCCAGCTTCTTTCGATCCATAGAATGTGCAGCGATTCAGCGGCCCCTTGTACCCAGACTCCCGGCAGAGCGCGCGGTAGAACTGGAACTCCAGAATGTGCGCCAGGAAGTAGCGCGTGTACGGCACATTCGCCGCCACATGGTACTTGGCCGCTGGATCGAAATCCGCCTCACTCCGCTCGACTGGCGGCGCCACGCCTTGATACTTCAACCGCAGATCCCACCACGATTTGTTGTAGTCGGCCGGGGTAATGTCACCAGAAAAGACTTTCCAGCGCCACTGGTCGATCATCAAACCGAAAGGTAGGAATGCCACCCGGTCCAGTGCTTGCTTCAGCAACTCTGGAATGTCATTGCTTTCTTGCGGCACTTTTTCCAGCAATCCCACCCGGTGCAAATAATTCGGGGTGATCGACAGCGCAATCGCGTCGCCAATCGCCTCGTGAAACCCGTCGTTGGCGCCGTTCTGAAACAGAAACGGCTGACTCTTGTAGGAGCGCTGGTAAAAATTATGACCGAGTTCGTGGTGAATCGTCACGAAATCCGTGCCGCGCACCTGAATACACATCTTCACCCGCAGATCGTCTTTGTTATCGATGTCCCAAGCGCTGGCGTGACAAACCACGTCGCGGTCGGCGGGCTTGGTAAACAGGGACCGCTCCCAGAAAGTCGGCGGCAGGGGCGCGAAGCCCATCGACGTAAAGAAGCCTTCGCCGTACTTCACCATTCCCCTGGCGTCCAGGTTCTTCTTTTTGAGCAGTTCGGTGACGTTGACGCCGGCCGTTTCCTCTTTCACTCCCAGCAGATCGTAGGTGTTGCCCCACTCCTGCGCCCAAGGATTGCCGAGCAGGTGAGCCGGAATCGGCCCATTAGGGGGCACAACGTTCGGCCCATACTTCTCCACCAACTTTGAGCGCACGAACGTATGCAACGACAGATAGAGTGGTCGGACTTGGTTCCACAGACGCTCCAGGTCGGCAGAGAATTCCTCTGGGGGCATGTCGTAGCCCGCCCGCCACAGGGCGCCGACGTCTTTGTAGCCCATTTCGCGCGCGCCCTGGTTCGAAAGCTCCACAAAACGCGAGTATCGCGGTCGCATGGGCGGAGCGATCGCATGCCACCCGGCCCAAACTTCCTTGAGTTCTTCCGGATTGCGGTTGGTGGACATCAGCTTCTCGATGGCTGTGATATCGAGACATTCGCCGTTTTTGCGGCAGTACTTGCCCTTGCCATAGTCGGCATCGAGAGAGACACCGATGGAAGTCATCTCGCGCCGGAGTGCCGGATCTTTCGGTGCGGGTGCGGTCAGGCCCAGTTTCAGAAGCTTGAATTTCCGGGCCAGGTCGGAGGGCAGCGACAGCCCGTCGAACCGCTTCGACTGCTCTGCCAGTTCGGTCGTGACCGCCGTAACTTGGTCGATCGCGTCGGCCGCCATCGCCTCGGTGTCGTCGGTAATGAAGTTTTCCTGCACCCACGTGGCGCGATTGACTTTGACGGAAAGGTCGGCGAGTTCCGCCTCGGCCTTATTCATGAATTCCTGGGCTTCGGCAACGGTCGGCGGATTTTGTGCGTTTACGTTCATGGCAAGAAGTAAGAATAAACATCCTATAAGCTTCATGGGGTCTCCGTGCAAACCAATGATTATGACGGATGGAGCCAGCAATTGTCAGCGCGCGGCAACAAGCTGGTTGCATTTTCGGTCGATCCGGTGCCCTCAGGGCCGACTGGCGCTAAACTAGACTCCGAACCGTCGATGCAAGGCAAGGCGAGGCGCCTACCGCATGACATGGGCGAGACCCTCGATCGCCGACCGCACTTTCGCCGACACCGCCTCCGTATCGCGCAGGCTCAACCCCGCTGTCGAAATCGGCTCGCCCACTCGCATCTCCAGGAGCCGGCACTTGATGTGATACGTATTCATCGGCAACAGCTCAAACGTACCTACCAGCGCGATCGGCACAATGTCCGCCTGTGCCTTAATTGCCAAAAAGAACGCTCCAGGAAGAAATGGTTGCAGCCTTCCGTCGCGCGTGCGGCCTCCCTCCGGGAAGATGACCAGCGGCTTTCCACCGCGCAGGCTCTTTAGCGCCGACTTGATCGCTCCGATCGACGCTGCCGGATTCTGCTGGTTAATGCACACCTGCCCCGACCGCTTCAAGTGCCATCCCACGAACGGATACGACAAAAGCTCGCTCTTGAAGATGATCCGGAACTGAAACGGCAGGTGAACGTAGAGAATGGGGATATCCAACGCCGACGAGTGCGTCACTGCATACACCCTCGGCTTCGAGAGATCCACCCGCTCCATCCCCGTCACCTTCACCGGCGACAGTATCGTCTTCATGATCAGCTGTGACCACAACCGCGCCATCCGATGCTGTAGGCCCCCACTCCGGCCAAACAGCGAACAAAGCAGCGAGATCGTGCCCAGCACCAGCGTGTAAGCCCAGATCAGCGGATCAAGAATGAAGTATGAGCGCAGCCGGCTGAGCCAGCCGTGCTGCTCCATAGCTGCCGGCGCGTTCTCTACCCACGTAGGGGCGGACGCCATAGTCCGCCCAGTCGAGCGCAGCTCGACGTCGTCTTTTGCGGGCTCCACAGTGGTTATGGTTTTAGTCAAATCTAGCGCCGCCGATCCGCTTCCCAGCGCGGCCAAGAGGTCCGCGCCCATCCACTTCTCTTAGATGCGCACGCCCAACTGCCGCATCGCCTCTCCTACAATGTAAATCGAGCCAGTCGCCACGACCACCCCATTAGGCCCAGCCATTCCGCGAGCGGCCGAAAGCGCCGAAGGCACATCCGCGGCTTCGTGGATGTCTCCCGCCACCCGCGAAGCCGCCTGTCGGATCTCCTCCACGCTGGCCGAACGCGGACTGTTGGCATGCGTCACAATCACGCACTCGGCAATCGGGAACAGAACCTCGGCAATCTCCGCGACCGCCTTGTCGCGCATCACACCAAACACCAGCGTGACGGGCCGCTCGCCGTATGCAGCGGACAGCGTGGACCGCAAAGCCCAGGCCCCCGCCGGGTTATGCGCAACATCCAGCACATACTCCGGACCACGTGCGTCGGGCCGCACAACCTGAAACCGTCCCGGCCAATGCGTCTCGCGAATGCCTTCCTCGATGGCCGCCGAGGTGATCTGGACGAATCCCTGATTGCGCAGTTCCTCCGCCCCGGCCAGCGCCAGAGCGATGTTCCTCAGTTGATGACGCCCTGCCAGCGGCGAATCCACCAGAATTTCCTGATTCAGAATCTGCAGCGGATATCGCAGCCGCAGAAAGCTGTCGCCCACTTTCTGGGCATTGGGCACCAGGTACTGGCTACTCCCTGGCGAAACGGGCGGAACATAAGGCACCGCGCTCACCGCCCGCGCGCCCAATTCCAAAACGGTGTGCCCGATCACGTCGTTCGCCTCGGCCAATTGCGGCAACGTAACCACCACGCCGCCACGCCGGATAATCCCAGCCTTCTCGCGCGCGATCTCTCTCACCGTCTCGCCC
>Ga0075021_10001045_pt1 | contig 14190 bp, 11 predicted proteins | sample ColStrG_CSR_2012_FD_72749 | JGI IMG/M metagenome (GOLD analysis project Ga0075021, IMG submission 72749) | Freshwater sediment microbial communities in response to fracking from Pennsylvania, USA - Cold Stream Run_MetaG_CSR_2012 | ecosystem: Environmental > Aquatic > Freshwater > Creek >...
GTGTAGGGCAGCGGGCTCGAGGTTCCGCCGCCCTGTCCCTTTCGCAGGAAGTTTAATCACATTGCGGCGATGGGGGCAATGGCCGCAGTTGCGGTGGCGCTAGCGGTGAAAAACCGCGTGCACCACGCTATCCCCGACCTTGATGCCGCGCTTGGCCGACTCGCCGCCGGCGATCTCCAGCACCGCTTTGGCGGGTTTCGGACAGGTGATCAGATCGAGCGCCAGGGGCTTGGCCATCGCGGCGATGCAGGCGATGCGGCCGCGGGTGGTGATGAACAGCAGGTCGAGCGGAATCAGGGTGTTCTTCATCCAGAAATTGAGAACATGCGGTTCGGCCATCGGGAACAGCATGCCCTGGTCGGCCGGGAGCGAACGCACGAACATCAGGCCTTGTTCCTGGCGCGCATCGGTATCGGCGATGCGGATCGTGAACCACTGGCGGCCTGTGGCACTGCGTATCTCCAGCGCCGATTGCGGGTAGGTGTCGAGTGATTCGAGTGCGCAACTGTAGCCACCCGCCAGTGCGCCGCACAGGGCGAAGCACAGGCTGGCAAGCAGCGGCGCGCGCCGACGCACTTCAGCTCGCGGCAGTGGTCGGGGTCGCGGGCGCAGTTGCAGGTATGGGTGCATGCAGGTCATTGTCCTCGAAGCGGGCGATGCCCGCAAAATCGAAGCGGTTGATGTACAGCCGCACGCTGCCATCGAGGGTGGTGGCCGGGTCCACGCAAAAACCGCGCGCCGCAATGCGATAGTCGTGCATGCCCGGCGAGCCTGGCGAGCCTAGCGAGCCCGGCAAGGCTTCCTGCACCATCGATTCCACCTGGCATTTGTCTTCGCCCTGGGTGGCATACAGGCGGTTCTCGCCCTCGACGATCACCGTGACATTGGTGGGCAGGTGGCCGGCGCTGGGCGCGCCGGGCGCTACCGAAATGCCGAAGACGATGCGCAAACGCTGTCCGGCTGCATTGCTGGTGCCCGCGAAACTCACGCGCAGGCCATGGCCCGCAGGTCGCGCGCCGCCTTCGCATTGCAGCTGCGCGCCGCGCCAGTCCAGGTCGCGATCGAGTGCGCCGCGCAGGCCGACGCGCAGATAGCCGCGTTCGCCGGGCAGGCAGCTCGACGCCGTGTCGGGTTTTGCCGCCGTGCCGAGCGGGGTACGTGGCGAGCAGGCGCCGACCGGGATCAGCAACAGGACCAGCAACGAGGCCAATGTGATTCTCAAGTTGGGGCTCTCAAGGTAGGGACTTCAAGGTAGGGCGCTGAGCGGCAGACTCCAGATCGTGGAGATGACCGGCGGCAGGTTCGCTTTCTTTGCGCCGTGTTCGTCATAGGCATCCCAGCCGGTATTGGCCAGGAAATAGAATTTTCCATTGAGCAGCGCGCCATGCGTGGGTTCGCCGAGACCCTCCCAGCCGGATTCCAGCACGGTGAGCTGCTGCAGGTCTGATGACATGCCGACGATGCGTTCGGGTCGCGTGCCATTCTGTATCGCGATGAAGGTGTCCCCGTGCAGGTACAGGCCATCGATGCCGCGCACTTCGACGCCCGCCCCAGCCTTCAGCCAATGCACGCTGCGATCGGCCAGGGTGAAGGCCGCGATGCCGCGATCATAGTCGGGCACGTACAGCGTCTTGCCATCGCTCGACAGTGCCGGTGTCTGCGGTGAACTGAAATCGCCGGGACGATCGAGTCGCTCGAGCGTGTGCGCATCGTGCGGCAACCGGAACAGCGCGCCGTGCAGTCCCTCGGATACGTACAGATCACCGTTGGGTGCGAGCAGCATATCGCCCAGTACGCCGCGCACCGGTGAGTCGATGCGCCGCTGCTGTTTGCCGGTATCGAGGCTGAAAGCGAACAGGGCCGTGCGCTCGGGCCGGCGATCCTTGCAGGGCGCGCACTGCGGCACCATGCCGGCGCTGGCCCAGAGCAGATGGCGTTGTGCGTCGACTGCCAGCGCGAACACCGGCCAGGGCGCGCGGGCGAAGGTGGTGCCATCGGCAAGCACGATGCGCGCCTGGCGCACGCTGCTGATGAGCCAGCGCGCACGCGCCGCATCGTAGGCGATGGCTTCGGGAATCAGGTCGGGCTCGGGCAGCGCGAATTCCCGGGTGGCGTGCGTGACGGGAGGCTGGGCCTGCACCGTCGTGGTCACCGCCAGCGCCACGATGGTGCACAGGAAAGCGTGATTGAATGCACTCATTTATAGGCTAATTGTACTGCTACACTGGTCCACATTGGCCCACAGTTGCCGATAAAGCTCTAACAACGACCCTGCTCCCAACCCATGCAAATACTCGAAGTCACCTCCGCCATCCCCGATTCGCTCAAGCGGCTGCCGGAACTGGCAGCCAACCTGTTCTTCAGCTGGCACCGGCCGGCGCGCGCCCTGTTCCAGGATCTGGATCCCGAGTTGTGGGAGCAGGTGGAGCGCAATCCGCGCCTTATGCTGCGCTGCCTCGACCAGACGCGGCTCGATCGCGCCGCCAACGACCCCATCTATATAGAGCGCTACCGGCAGGTGCTCGAATACCTGGACAGCTACATTCACACGCCGCCGCGCGCCGACCAGCCGCTGATCGCCTATTTCTGCGCCGAGTACGGCTTTCACGAGAGCTTCCCGATCTATTCGGGCGGCCTCGGCGTTTTGGCGGGCGACTACTGCAAGGCGGCCAGCGACGAGCGGCTCAATTTCATTGCCGTGGGCCTGATGTACCGGCAGGGTTATTTCACGCAGCACGTCGATGGCGACGGCGCGCAGGTGGCCGAGTACGCCGACACCGATGCGCGCGACCTGCCGGTCGAGCCCGTCAACGATGCGGCCGGCGCCAGGCTGCGCGTCAGCGTGCGCATCGGCGATCGCGACGTGGTGGCGCGGGTGTGGCGCGCGCAGGTGGGGCGCATTGCGGTCTACCTGCTCGACACCAACTGCCCGGAGAACAACAGCGAGGATCGCGACATCACGCACCGGCTCTACGGCGGCGATGAGGGTGTGCGTATCCGCCAGGAGATGATCCTCGGCATCGGCGGTGTGCGCGTGTTGCGTGCACTGGGCCTGGCGCCCGCGGTCTGGCATATCAACGAAGGCCATGCCGCCTTCCTGATACTCGAGCTGCTGCGCGAAGGCCAGGCGCGCGGCCTCGATTTCGATGCCGCGCTCGAGGCGGCCGCGCCGCAATGCGTGTTCACCACGCACACGCCAGTCGCGGCAGGCCACGACGTCTTCAACGATGGCTTGTTCGGCGCCTGCTTCAGCGGCTACCTGCATGAATCGGGTTTGCCCTACGAGCGCGTGATCCAGCTCGGTCGCTCGCCCGGCGGCGGCCATGGATTCAACATGACGCGGCTCGCGCTCTCAGGCGCACGGCGCGTGAATGGCGTGAGCCGCATCCATGGTCGCGTCTCGGCCAAGCTGTGCGCCGATCACTGGAACGATGTGCCGGTGGCCGAGAATCCGGTGGGCTATGTCACCAACGGCGTACACGTGCCCACTTTCCTGGCGCAGACCTGGAGCCGTTTCTTCGATGCGCAACTGGGTGAAGACTGGCGCGAGCGCCTCAACGACAGCGCCTACTGGCAGGGGCTGGAGCGCATCCCCGAACAGCTGTTCTGGCAGACCGCGCAGGATGTCAAAGCCCGCATGCTCGCCGGCGTGCGCGAGCGCCTGCGCCGCCAGTACGCCAGTCGCGAACTCAGCGTGGCCGAGCTGCGCCATGTCACGCGCCTGCTCGATCCGCAGCGCCCCGATGTGCTGACGCTCGGCTTCGCGCGCCGCTTCGCCACCTACAAGCGCGCGGCGCTGCTGCTGCACGATCGCGCGCGCCTCGCGAAGCTGATCGACGGCAGCGATCGGCCGGTGCTGTTCCTGTTTGCCGGCAAGGCCCATCCGGCCGACCAACCCGGGCAGCAGATCGTGCGCGAGATCAAGCAGCTCATGCTGAGCCACGAGTTCGCCGGCAACGTGGTGTTCCTCGAAGACTATGACATCGAGCTGGCGCGCTGGCTGGTCTCGGGCGTCGATGTGTGGTTGAACAACCCGATCGCGCCGCTCGAGGCGAGCGGCACCTCAGGCATCAAGGCCGCGATCAATGGTCGCCTGAACCTCAGCATCCTCGATGGCTGGTGGGCCGAGGCCTGGGATGGCACCAACGGCTGGGGTATGCCTGGTGCGCAGGTGCAGGACGCCGCCCGCCGCGATGCGCTCGATGCCGACCTGATGCTCGATACGCTCGAGGAAGAAGTGGTGCCGCTGTATTACGCACGCGGCGCGAACGGGTACTCATCGGAGTGGGTGCGTCGCTGCCGGCGCGCGATGATGACGGTAATTCCGCAATTCAACATGCGGCGCATGATCGGCGACTACGACCAGGGCTTTTATCGGCCCGCTGCGGCCCAGCACGCCGCGCTTGCCGCGCAGTCGGATGCCGGCGCGCGCACGCTCAGCGCCTGGAAGCAGCGCATCCGCAAGGCGTGGAACGGTGTGGGCCTGCGCGCACTCTCGCCGCCCGCGCGCGTGATGCAGCGGGGCGGCAGCCTGAAGCATCGCGTCGCCGTCGCGCTCAATGGTCTGACGCCGGAGGATGTGGCGGTCGAATTCGTCGCACGGCGTACCTTGCCGCGCGTGCGCGCCGAGTGGCCGGCGCTGGCCTCGACGCGGCGCATCGAGCGTGACGACCTTTGGCGCGCGCGCTTGAAGCCCACGGGCGAAACCGACAGCGACGGCTCGCGCGTCTTCGAGCTCGACGCGGCGCCTCCAACCTCGGGGCAGTTCGAGCTGGAATTCCGTGTGCGGCCTGAGCATGCACTGCAGGGGCATCCCCTGGAAATGGGGCTGGTCAAGCAGCTGTAGCGCGGCGTGCGCAACTGCCGGTACATTGCCAGCTGGCCATTGTAGAGCTCACTTGAGCTTGATATACGGCTCACATGGTTGTAAGCTGATGGCAGTCGGAGGTCGCCCTGATGAACATGCAATCCAGGCGAGTGCAGGAGATTTTGGGGCTGAAAGGCGCAAGTCGCGACGCGACCGGATTGGCTGCGGCCGTTGAAAAGGGCCTCCCGCGCAGCGCGTTGCTGCGAGCCGTGGCGCGCGCTGGGCTCACTGGGAAGGCGCGCGATGCTTTGCTCTACCGGGTGGTTCCGCTGGCTACCTTCAAGCGCCGCACCCGCCTCAAACTGCATGAGAGCGAAAAAACCGAGCGGTTGGCGCGCGTGATAGCGCTCGCCGAGCTGCTATGGGACGAGCAAACGGCTGCGCAGCAGTTTCTCAATACGCCGCATGCCGAGCTTTCCGGGCGCACACCGCTGGAAAGTGCGGGCAGCGAACTGGGTGCGCGCGCGGTAGAGGACGTGGTGATGCGCGCGCTCTATGGATTACCGGTCTAGCGGCCATCGGTTGGCGTCTTGCGCCTCTACCGCATCGCTGACAGACGTTATTCGCCAGCGAGCGGCGACGGTGCCCGGTTGTTCGGCGCACGCTGGAATTCCGCTGGTCGTGCGGCGATATACGCCTGCACAACCTATGCCGGTGCCATGCTGGAGAAGCTGGTACACACTGGCCGGCGAATTCCCAAGCACCAAGTGTGTGTAGTCTTTGAAGTGCCTGACGACCTGCGCGTGAGTGCGCTCAAGCCTGCAGAGCACGTTGGCTGGGATGCTCCCGACTGCGTCGTCCGTCGCGCGGCAGGAGACGCTTGGCTGCAAGCTGGCAATAGCTGCGTTCTATTGGTGCCGAGCGTCGTGTTCGACGTGGAGCGCAATGCACTGGTCAACCCTTCACACCCCGATTTCGCGCGTATTGGTGTGGTGAGTATTGAAGCAGTGCGCTGGGATGACCGACTGTTCACGGCGACTCGAACCGCAGTTTGACTGCTCATGGCCAATTCAGGCAAACGTGCTGCGAGTCTCAGCATAAGCACCGGGAGGGCATTCTAGCCGGGCGCGAAGATCACTCCTGCCAGCGGTGGCAGATTGATCACGATGGAGTGCGGTTGCCCGTGCCAGGGAGTCGCGCTGGCCTCGGCTCCTGCGCCGTTGCCGAGATTGCCACCGCCGTAGTGCGCCGAATCTGAATTGAACAGCTCGCGATAGTGCCCGCCGTAGGGCACGCCGAGCCGAAATCCTGGGCGCGGCACCGGCGTGAAGTTCAGCGCTACCACGAGGTGCGAATCCTCGCTCCAGCGCAGGTAGCTCAGGGTCGAGTGCTGGGCGTCGTTGGGATCAAGCCACGAAAATCCGCGCGGCTCGAATTCGTAGCGGTACAACGCGGGCTGCCCGGTATACAGGCGATTCAGATCGCAGAGCGCGCGCTGCACACCCTGGTGTTCGCTGTGCTCGGTGAGCCACCAGGGCAGGGCGGCGCGAAAATTCCATTCCCAGGGATGTGCGAACTCGCCGCCCATGAACAGCAGCTTCTTGCCGGGCGTGGTCCACATGTAGGTGTACAGCAGGCGCAGGTTGGCCAGCTGCTGCCAGCGATCGCCGGGCATGCGGCCCAGCAGCGAGCGCTTGAGGTGCACGACCTCATCGTGCGAGAAGGGCAGCACGAAATTCTCGGTGTAGGCGTACATCTGGCCAAAGCTGAGCTTGTCGTGGTGGTAGCGGCGATGGATCGGGTCTTCCTTGAAGTAGCCGAGCGTGTCGTGCATCCAACCCATGTTCCACTTCATGCTGAAGCCGAGGCCGCCGTCGTGCGTGGGGCGGCTGACCTTGGGCCAGTCGGTCGATTCCTCGGCAATGATCACGGTGCCGGGATTGCGCGCATGCGTGGTGGCATTGAGCGAGGCGAGGAATTCGATCGCCTCGAGGTTCTCGCGGCCACCATGTTTGTTGGGCACATAGTCGCCCTGGCGGCCGAAATCCAGGTACAGCATCGAGGCCACGGCATCGACGCGCAGGCCATCGAAGTGGAATTCCTCCAGCCAGTAGCAGGCGCTCGAGAGCAGGAAGGAGCGCACCTCGAGCCGCTCGTAGTTGAAGATCAGCGTGCCCCAGTCGCGATGCTCGCCCTTGCGCGGGTCTTCGTATTCATAGAGCGCCGTGCCATCGAAGCGCGCCAGGCCGTGGCCGTCGCGCGGAAAATGCCCGGGCACCCAATCGAGCAGCACGCCGAGGCCGGCCTGGTGACACTGGTCGATGAAATAGCGCAGGTCATCGGGCGTGCCATGGCGGCTGGTGGGCGCGAAATAGCCGGTGGTCTGGTAGCCCCAGGAATCATCGAGCGGATGCTCGGTGATCGGCAGCAGCTCGATGTGCGTGAAGCCCAGGTACTGCACGTGCGGTATCAGTTCGGCGGCCAGCTCGCGGTAGTTGTAGAAGCGGCCATCGCCATGCTGGCGCCAGGAGCCGACGTGCACTTCGTAGATGCTCATCGGTGCATGCAGCCAGTTGCCCTCGCTGCGCTTGCGCAGCCACTGCGCATCGCCCCAGGCGTGGCGACTGTCGGCGACGATCGAAGCCGTGCCCGGCCGCAATTCACTGGCGCGGCCATAGGGATCGCATTTCAGCGTCAGCGCGTCGGAGCCGCGATGACGCAGCTCGAATTTGTAGAGCTCGCCGGCCACGAGTCCCGGGATGAAGATTTCCCACACACCGCTGGCGCCGAGATTGCGCAGCGGATAGCAGCGTCCGTCCCAGCGGCAGAAGGGGCCGACCACGCTCACGCGCTCGGCGTTGGGGGCCCAGACGGCAAAGCGCACGCCGCCGATGCCGTCGAGGCTCATGAGCTGCGCGCCCAGGAACTGCCAGCCGCGGGCCTCGAAGCCGCCGCTGAAGGCGGTCAGGTCGGTGGAGCCAAAACTGGGGGCGAAACTGTAAGGGTCGACCCGCTCGTGATCGTGGCCGTCGCTGTCGCGCCAGTGCAGGCGGTAATGAACCGGCAGGCCACCCTGCGGGCCGCGCCAGCCGAAGAAGTCGCTGTCGCCCAGCCGGACCATCGCCAGGCCGCCGTCGAGCTGCACGGACTGCGTGGCGGGCAGGTGTACCAGCACCGTACTGTGGCCGTCCCGGACATGGCCGCCGAGCACCCCATGCGGGTCGTGGTGGGTGCCGGCGGCTATGCGCCGCAGGTCATCCGCCAGATTCGCGCTCCAGTGGGTTCCCGGATCCATGTGCGCAGGTACTATACTTCAGCCGGGCCCCAACGAGATCGATTGCATGGCCAAGAAAACACCCCGCGCGTCCTCAGGTCGCTATGTCAGCCGCCTCACCAGCGGCGCCCTGGCGGTGGTCATGGCCGGCGGACGCGGCGAGCGCCTGCACGACCTGACGCTCAACCGCTGCAAGCCGGCCACGCCCTTCGGCGGCAAGTTCCGCATCATCGACTTCGTGCTCTCCAACTGCGTGAACTCGGGCATCCGCCAGATCTTCCTGATGACGCAGTACAAGGGCCAGTCGCTGATCCAGCACGTGCAGCGCGGCTGGAGCTACCTGCGTGGCGAGTTCGGTGAGTTTGTCGACGTGGTGCCTGCGCAGCAGCAGGTCGGGGCGCACTGGTATCGCGGCACCGCCGACTGCGTGTTCCAGAACCTCGATCTGATCCGTGCACACCGGCCCAAGCATGTGCTGGTGCTGGCCGGCGATCACATCTACAAGATGGATTACGGCCCGATGGTGGCCTATCACGTGGAGAAGGGCGCCGACATCACCGTCGGTGTGGTCGAGGTGCCGCGCGACAAGGCGCGCGAATTCGGCGTGCTCTCGGTCACCGAGTGGAATCGCGTCACCAAGTTCGCCGAAAAGCCGCAGGAGCCCGAGGCGATACCGGGGCGCCCCGATGTGGCGCTGGCTTCGATGGGCATCTACGTGTTCAACGGCAAGCTGCTCGACAAGCTGCTGGTCGAGGATGCCAAGGACGAGAAATCCAAGCACGACTTCGGCCGCAACATCATTCCGCCGGCCATCGACAACCTGCAGGTGTTCGCCTATCCCTTCACCGACGTGAAGACGCGCGCGCAGAACTACTGGCGCGATGTGGGTACGGTCGATGCCTACTACGAGGCCAACATCGAGCTGGTGCATGTGGCACCCGAACTGAACCTCTACGACGAAGAGTGGCCCATCTGGACTTACCAGCTGCACCAGCCCGCGGCCAAGTTCGTGCTCGATGAAGACACGCGGCGCGGCATGGCCATCAACTCCATCGTCTCGGGCGGCTGCATCATTTCGGGCGCAGTGATCAACCAGTCGCTGCTGTTCTCGAACGTGCACGTCGATGAACGCTCGAATGTGTATCGCAGCGTGGTGTTGCCCAATGTGAAGATCGGTACGGGCTGCACCATCCGCCAGGCGATCCTCGATGAAGGTTGCGAAGTGCCCGACGGTACGCAGATCGGCATCGATCGCGCCGCCGATGCAGCGCGCTTCCATGTCACCGCCGGCGGCGTGGTGCTGGTGACGCCTGAGATGCTCACGCGCGCGATTGCAGTCAGCGCATGAACGCGCCGCGGCGGTTTCCGGTGGTGCTGTTCTGGCACATGCACCAACCGCAGTATCGGGATCCGATCAGCGGCGAGTACGTGTTGCCCTGGACCTACCTGCACGCGATCAAAGACTATGTGGACATGGCCGCGCACCTCGAGGCCAACCCGCAGGCGCGCGCGGTGGTCAATTTCGCGCCGATCCTCATCGAGCAGCTCGAGGAACTGGCGGCGCGCGTCAACGCGCACCTGGGTCGTGGCGAGAGCCTGCCCGATCCGGTGCTGGCGCTGCTCTCGGAAGCACCGTTGCCGGTCGAGCCCGGCGCGCGGCTCGCGCTGCTGCAATCCTGCCTGCGCGCCGATCGCGAGCACCTGATCAACCGCTATCCGGCCTACGCGCGCCTGGCGTCGCTGGCCACGGCCCTCGGTGCACGCGACACGGTGGCCTATGCGGCCGATCAGTACCTGCGCGATCTCGGCGTGTGGTACCACATCGCCTGGCTGGGCGAGACAGTGAAGCGCGGCGACCTCAGGGTCGCGGCGCTGATCGATCGCGAGCACGACTTCACGGCGACTCATCGGCGCAGCCTGCTGGAATTGATCGGCGAATTGCTGATGGGCCTGCTGCCGCGCTATCGCGCGCTGGCCGAGCGTGGCCAGGTCGAGCTTGCCGTGTCGCCCTACGCGCATCCGATCCTGCCGCTGCTGCTCGATTTCAATGCCGCACGCGAATCGATACCCGGTGCGCCGCTGCCGCGTGCCGCGGCCTACCCGGGTGGCGAAGAGCGCTGCGCCTGGCACATGCGCGAGGCGCTGCGCGTATTCACGCGTGTGTTCGGCCGCGCGCCCGTGGGCTGCTGGCCCTCGGAAGGTGCGATCAGCGAGCGCGCCCTCGAGATCATCGGCGAGCATGGCCTGCGCTGGGCCGCCAGCAGCGGCAATGTGCTGCGCGGTTGCCTCGATGCCGCCACGGCCGAGCCTGCACCCGAGCTGCGTGCCTGGCAGGCGCCGGGCACCCACCTGCAACTGTTCTTCCGCCATGACGAGCTTTCCGATCTCATCGGCTTCGCGTATTCGAAGTGGCACGGTGACGATGCCGTGCGCCATTTCATCGGCGAACTCGAGCGCGTGGCCGCGCAGGCTGAAGGGCGCGAGGGCGCGATGGCGCTGGTGGCGCTCGACGGCGAGAACGCCTGGGAGCATTACCCCTTCAATGGCTACTATTTCCTGAAAGGCCTGTATGCGGCGCTGGCATCGCACCCTGGTTTCGAACTCACCACGCTGGGCGATTGCCTGGCGCGCAACCCGCAGGCGCAGCCGCTGCCGCGCGTGGTGGCCGGCAGCTGGGTGCACGGCACACTCGCGACCTGGATCGGCGATCGCGACAAGAATGCCGGCTGGGATCTGCTGGTGCAGGCCAAGCTGGCCGCCGATGAAGTGCTGGCCAGCGGCCGCCTGCCGCCGCACAAACGCGAGTGGGTACAGCGGCAACTCGCCTTGTGCGAAAGCTCCGACTGGTTCTGGTGGTTCGGCGACTACAACCCCTACGAGGCTGTGCGCGATTTCGATCGGCTGTTCCGGCACCAGCTCGCCAGTCTTTATCTGCTGATCGGGCGCGAAGTGCCCGAGATCCTCACCCACGCCATTTCGGTGGGGCGCGGCGCGCCCGAGGGTGGTGGCGTGATGCGGCGCGCCCAGGAGTGAGCCCCGGATTGACGGCTACGCCGCCGGTATTGCAGCGGCGTCGCAGTGGCGTGCTGCTGCATCCCACTTCGCTCGCTGCGCCGCAAGGTGCCTTGGGTTCCGCTGCGCGCGCCTTTATCGACTGGCTGGCAGCCGCGGGCTTCAGTGTGTGGCAGGTCTTGCCGCTCGGCCCGGTCGGCGCCGATCGCTCGCCCTACTGGGTGCGTTCCGACCAGGCCGGCAATCCACAGCTCATCGATCGTCATGAGGCGCTCGATCCCCAGGCAGCGCGCTCGCAGTTCGCCGACTACTGCGCCGCGCAGGCCGCTTGGCTCGAGGACTACGTACTCTTCCTCGCGCTGAGCCGCGCACACGACGGCGCGCCATGGTGGACCTGGCCCGCCGAACTTCGCAACCGCGAACCCGTGGCGGTTTCACAGGCACGTGACCGCCTGGGCGCCGAGCTGCACGCGCTGCGCGTCGAGCAATGGCAATTCGCACAGCAATGGACGGCGCTGCGCGCCTATGCCCGCGAGCGCGGCGTGCAACTGTTCGGCGATTTGCCAATCTATGTCGCGCCCGATTCGGTGGCCACCTGGGTGCAACGCGGGCAATTTCAGCTGCAGCCGAACGGCGAGCCCGCGGCACTGGCGGGCGTCCCGCCGGATTATTTTTCGGCTGACGGACAGCTCTGGGGTAATCCACTCTATAACTGGCAGCAGGCCGAGACCGATGACTTCGCGTTCTGGCGTCAGCGTTTCGCGGCGCAAATGCAGCGCTTTGACCTGGTGCGCATCGACCACTTTCGTGGGCTTGCCGCCTACTGGTCGGTGCCTGCCGGCGAGCGGACCGCGCGCGCCGGCCAGTGGGTGGAAGCGCCCGGCGCGCCGCTGCTCGCACGCCTGCGCGCAGCACATGGGGGATTGCCCGTGGTCGCCGAAGACCTGGGGCTGATCACACCTGACGTGGACGCCCTGCGCCGCGAATTCGGCCTGCCAGGCATGCGCGTGATGCAGTTCGGCTTCGATGGCTCGCCGGACAACCCGCATCTGGCGCACAACTACACCCGCTTCACGGTGGTCTATACCGGTACGCACGACAATGACACCACCCTGGGCTGGTACCGCTCGCTCGATGGGGCTACGGCCCGCCGGGTCGATGACTACCTAGGGAGCAACGGCGCACACATGCCGACCGCGTTGATACGGGCGGCGCTGGCATCGGTGGCGGTGCTGGCCGTGGCGCCGCTCCAGGACCTGCTTGGGCTGGGGAGCGAGGCGCGTTTCAACACGCCCGGCACCGTCAATGGCAGCGCAGAGGGCAATTGGAGCTGGCAATTCGCGCCTGACGCGCTGACCCCCCGGCTTGCCGCGGCACTGCGCGCCATGAACGAGCAATTTGGGCGAGTGGTAAGTTATTCTTAAATCACCATGAAACAGCGACGTCGCACTGCTCCGGCAAAAATGTCCGACATCGCCCGGCTCGCCGGGGTGTCGGCATCGACGGTATCCCGCGCGCTCGCCGGCAGCCCGCTGGTTACAGCCCGCAAGCGTGAGGAGATCCACCGGCTGGCGCGCGAGCGCGGCTATGTAGTCAACTCGACGGCGCGCAACCTGCGCCTGCAGCGCACGCAGACGCTGGGCGTGGTCATTCCGCTGGCGCACGAAACCAGTCAGCCGCTGAGCGATCCCTTCTTCATGGAGATGTTAGGCTGGCTGGCTGATGCGATCACGCAGCGCGGCTACGGCATGTTCCTGCTCAAGGTGCTGCCGCCCATGGAGGGCTGGCTCACCGACCTGATCGCCGGCCAGCGTGCTGATGGCATCATCGTGATCGGCCAGAGCACCGAGCACGCAGCCCTCGAAGCGGCGGCGCTGCACTACAAGCCACTGGTCGTGTGGGGCGGGCATCTGGCCGCGCAGTCCTACTGCACGGTCGGCACCGACAACGTTGGGGGCGCGCTGGCCGCGGTCGAGCACCTGATCAAGCTCGGCCGCAAGCGCATCGTTTTTGTCGGTGATCCGTCGGTGCCCGAAATCGGCCTGCGCTACGAAGGCTATCGCCTGGCGCACGAGCGTGCGCCGGGGCTGCGTGCACCACCGCACCTGGTGTCCTCGCACCTCACGCCCGACACTTCATATGAAGCGGTGCGCGCCTTCATCAGTTCCGGCGGCAACTGCGATGCGATCTTCGCGGCGACCGATGTGATCGCCATGAGTGCGCTGCGTGCGCTGACCGCATCGGGCATTGCCGTGCCGAGCCAGGTATCGGTCATCGGCTTCGATGACATTGCACTCGCGGCACATGCCAATCCGCCGCTCACCACCGTGCGCCAGGACATAGAGCGCGGCGCGCACACGCTGGTCGACCTGCTGTTCCGCCGCATGGCCGGCGAGGACGCGCCGTCCTCGACGATGCCCGCTGAACTGGTGGTACGCGAGTCCAGCGGCTAAGGGGCCGCGCCCGCAGCGCCCGCAGCGCCCGCAGCGCCCACAGGCCTGGCGGTCGGCGCCTACCCCGTGATGAGGGGTTCCGGTCTGAATTTTTTCACACGTTATAACGTGTTATAACGTGCCATGAAATTGAAAATCAGGCGCGTCGGTAACTCCCTCGGGGTGCTTTTGCCGAAAGATGCGCTGCTCGCTTGGGGCCTGGGCGAGGGGGACAGCCTCGAACTCAGTCTCAATACCATTCGGCCGGTGGCGCGTGCGCCGCGGCGCCCAAACGAGCTTGATGCGGTGAGCCGCGCGATAGGGCTGGCGGTGATACGCCAGTTCACGGCCCGGGAAATCCGCGCGCAGATACGCGCTACCCTGAGCGCGCGGCGCCGGCAGGCCGACTGGGATGAAAGTTGCGATAGTTGGCAACTGCTCGCACGTGGCAAGGACGATGGCGCGCTGTACGCGGCCATGCTCGGGCGCGATGAGACGAGCATCGGTCTCAGGCACAACCTGCCTTACGCCGATCTGCTCCCCGCGGCGCAACTCCGGGAAATCAGGGCCAGTGCCGTCGGTGCGACGGCATAGCGCCGCGAAGCTAGTGCTCGCTCAGTTCCTGTAATCGCTGCTGCGCCGGATCGCGCCACCAGTTGTACAGC
>Ga0075021_10001047_pt1 | contig 14186 bp, 15 predicted proteins | sample ColStrG_CSR_2012_FD_72749 | JGI IMG/M metagenome (GOLD analysis project Ga0075021, IMG submission 72749) | Freshwater sediment microbial communities in response to fracking from Pennsylvania, USA - Cold Stream Run_MetaG_CSR_2012 | ecosystem: Environmental > Aquatic > Freshwater > Creek >...
CGCCTTGGCGGGCGGCGCGCGGCCGAAATGCCAACCACCTTTGAGCTTTCAGTGGGGGTCCATAGTACGAAAGGCCGGTTAACGACCCTGGAACGCTGCGTCAGGCTGTCTTGGGGTGCGGGGTCCCGAGAGCGCTTAACCCAAGCGGCATTCTTGGGTCGCAACGGCGCAAGTGTTGCCGGTCAAATCGGCACGCGGTCGAGGATCGGGCTCTGCCAAGCCGCCGCATCACGCGACCGTCCGTGCCTCAGCGTCCCGCCTCAAAATGGCGTGCGCTGGCGGATCGCCGCCGACAGCGTGCCCTCGTCGAGATAGTCGAGCTCGCCGCCGACCGGCACGCCGTGCGCGAGCCTGGTGACCTTGACCTCGCCCCCATGCAGAAGATCCGTGATGTAGTGGGCGGTGGTCTGGCCGTCGACGGTGGCGTTGAGGGCGAGGATCACCTCCTTGACGGCGGCGTCGTGGACGCGGGTGATCAGCGCATCGATCGAAAGATCTTGCGGCCCGATGCCGTCGAGAGGAGACAGCGTGCCGCCGAGCACATGGTAGCGCGCGTTGATGGCATGCGCGCGCTCGAGCGCCCAGAGATCCGCGACATCCGTCACCACCACGATGATGCCGGGATCGCGCCGCGGGTCGGTGCATACGGTGCAGGGATTCTGGGTGTCGATATTGCCGCACACCGCGCAGACCTCGATCTTTTCGATCGCGGTCTTGAGCGCGGCGGCCAGCGGCGCCATGATCTGCTCGCGCTTCTTGATGAGAAACAGCGCCGCGCGCCGCGCCGAGCGCGGGCCGAGACCCGGCAAGCGGGCCAGCAGCTGGATCAGCCGCTCGATTTCAGGTCCGGCGACGGCAGGGGGCATCGGCTATCAGCACATTCAAATTTCTAAAACAGCTTCAGCCCGGGCGGCAGCGGCAAGCCGCCGGCGACATTCTTCATCTTCTCCTGCACCAACGCTTCGGCCTTGCGGCGCGCATCCGCGTGGGCCGCAACGACGAGGTCCTCGATGATCTCCTTCTCTTGCGGCTTGATCAGCGAGTCGTCGATCTTGACGCTCTTCAACTCGCCCTTGCCGGACAGCCGGACCGTCACCAGGCCGCCGCCGGCCGTGCCGTCGACCTCGACCAGCTCGAGCTCGGCCTGCATCGTTTCCATCTTGGACTTGAGTTCGGCGGCCTGCTTCATCAGGCCCAGAAAATCCGCCATGGCTCGCTCACCCTCGTGTTGCAGTGTCCTGGTCGGGAATCATCGTCAGGAATCATCGTCGGTGTCGCCGGCCTGCCAGTCGGCCCCATACGCGCCGTCATCGGCCGGGGGCGGTTCCGGCATGGCCCCGTCGGGGTCGCGACCGGACGGCGCCGCCGCCGATCCGGCTTGCCGCACGTCGACAATCTCGGCGCCGGGAAAACGCGCCAGCACCGCCTGTACGAGCGGATCGGCGCGCACCCCGGTCTTGAGCTCCACCTGACGGGCCTCGCTCTGAGCGTGCACGGTCGGCTCACCGGCCTCCGCCGACACCACCACCATCCAGCGTCGACCCGTCCATTGCGCGAGCTTTCGCGACAGATCATTGACCAGCGTCCTGGTGGCGCTCTGCTGGAGCACGATCTCGAGACGGCCATCCTCGCATCGCACCAGCCGCACGTCGCGCTCGAGCGCGGCTTTGATGCCGAGATCGCGTTTCTGCGCGGCGAGTGCGATCAAGTCCGCGAAGCGCCCGATCACAAGCGGTGGCGCCTCAGGGGAAGCTTCGGAAAGCTGCGCGACCGGACCGCCACCGGACGGCCGGGTGAACGCCGTCGCGGGGCCGCGCGTTCCGCCACGCGCAGCCTCCATTCGCGGCGGATTGGCGACCGGCGAGCCGCTCGGCGGCGGGCCGCCAGTGCGCTCCACGCGCGTTCCGGACGCTTTGTCGTCGAGGGCGCGGATCACCTCGTCGGGGCTGGGCAGATCGGCGACGTGAGCCAGGCGCACCAGCACCATCTCGGCAGCCGCCAGCGGCCGGCCCGAAGACTCGACCTCGGCAATGCCCTTGAGCAGCATCTGCCAGGCGCGCGACAGCACCCGGATGGACAGCTTTTCGGCAAAGGCGCGCCCGCGCTTTCGTTCGGCTTCGGCGAGCGAGAGATCGTCGGCGACCGTCGGCACGATCTTCACCCGGGTCACGAAATGGGTGAACTCGGCGAGATCGGAGAGCACCACCGCGGGATCGGCACCGGTATCGTATTGGTCACGCAACTCGGTGAGCGCCGAGGCCAGATCGCCGCGCATCACCGCCTCGAACAGATCGATGGTGCGCGCCCGGTCGGCCAAGCCCAGCATCTGCCGCACATCCTCGCCGCGCACCAGACCCGCCGCGTGGGCGATCGCCTGATCGAGCAACGAGAGCGAGTCGCGCACCGAGCCTTCGGCGGCGCGCGCAATCAGCGCCAGCGCCTCCGGCTCGACCGTAATCTGCTCCTGGACCGCGATCCCGGCGAGATGCCGCACCAGCAGATCCGCGTCGACGCGGCGCAGATCGAAGCGCTGGCAGCGCGACAAGACCGTTACCGGCACCTTGCGGGTTTCGGTCGTGGCGAAAACGAATTTGGCGTGCGGCGGCGGCTCCTCGAGCGTCTTGAGCAGAGCGTTGAAGGCCTGGGTCGAGAGCATATGCACTTCATCGAGGATATAGACCTTGTAGCGCGCGCTCATCGGCGCGTAGCGAATTGCATCGTTGATCTGCCGCACGTCCTCGACGCCGTTGTGCGAGGCGGCGTCCATCTCGATGACGTCGGGGTGCCGGCTCTCCATGATGGCCTGGCAGTGCACGCCGATCGAGGGCATGTCGACGGTCGGCGCGCTGATCGAGCCGTCCGCCAGCTCGTAGTTGAGTGCCCGCGCCAGGATGCGGGCCGTCGTGGTCTTGCCGACGCCGCGCACTCCGGTGAGAATCCAGGCCTGCGGGATGCGCGCGGCCTCGAACGCGTTCGAGATCGTGCGCACCATGGCGTCCTGGCCGATCAGATCAGCGAAATTCGCCGGGCGGTATTTGCGCGCCAGCACCCGATAGGCGCCCTGCGGACCGGGCGCGGCGGAACCTTTCGGGACGTCGGCATTGCTTTGGGCACTGCTCATGGCGCCATCCGGTTCGCCGGCCACGCGGCTGCATCCGCACGCGATATCCGATACGCAATATCCGACAATGCGAAACCGATGCCGAGCATCCGGACGCGGCGGGGATATAAGGTGGGAGGCTGACGAGCGACCCGAACCGGAGCTCGTTAGGGCTGCTTCCTTCCGGACCTGACCCGGTTGGCGAGTGGCTCGTCCACCGCCAACCTCCCCTTTTTATATCGGTCGGCGGCGCGGAGAAAGCAAGCCGCCGCCTCGCATTGTCTGCTAGCCTTCCGCGGCAACCGATCGGCGGATTTAGGCGATGAATTCCAAGGCGATGCCGGCAGCTGACGCAGCCTGGACACTCGATCCGCAACTCGAACGCGATACGGCTGCGGTCGGCGATCTGCCGCTGTCGCGCGTGGCGCTGATGAATGACGCCAACTTCCCCTGGCTGATCGTCGTGCCGCGTCACGCCGGCGCGGTGGAAATCTTCGACCTCGACGACGATGAGCGCACACGCTTGACGAGCGAGCTCGCGCTCCTGGCCCGGCTCCTCAAGGATCTGACCGGTTGCGACAAGATCAATATCGCTGCCATCGGCAATGTGGTGTCGCAGCTCCATGTTCACGTCATCGCCCGCCGCCGCGACGACCCGGCCTGGCCACGGCCGGTCTGGGGGGCGCTGCCGGCACGCCCCTATGAGGGCGCCGCGCGCGACCGGTTGATCCAAGCCATCCGCGTCAAAATCGGCTGCCCCTGACCCGCAGGCCCCGGCGCCCCTCCCGCGCAGGCGGGCGGACCGTTAGGGTGGGATTCGCAGCGCCAATATCCGTCGCCCCCCGGAGCCGTGCATGACGTCCCGCCCCGACCTTGGTCCCAGGCCGCGCCTCAGCTTTGCCGGCAGCCGCATCGAGCGTGCGGCCGAACGCCGCCCCGACGCGGCGGCGCTGGCGCATGAGCCGAACAGCCGCTCCTATCTGATCGGCGGCGAAGTGGTGGCCCTGAAAAAAGCATCAAGTGGCCATGATCCGCTGTTCGAGGCGAGCGAGGCGCGCTGCCTCGGCGATCCGACCGAGGTGGTGTTTCTCGGCCTCCTGGACGGCGCCGCGCGATTTGCCCTGTCGCTTCCTCCCGCGGCGATCGCAGGGTTGCAAGCGCGCCCCGATATCGAGCTCATCGATTTGCGGTCGATTGCGGTCGGCGGCCTCGTCGAAGGCGATCATCTTTCCGCCCTCGCCGAGGGCAAGGCGCTCATCAATTGGCACGCTCGCCATCGCTTCTGCCCGAATTGCGGCGCCGCGACCCGACCGGTCGAGGGCGGCTGGCGGCGCGACTGTCCATCGTGCAGGGCCTTGCATTTCCCGCGCACCGATCCGGTCGTGATCATGCTCGCGGTCGCGGGCGAGAGTTGCGTGCTCGGCCGCTCGCATCGGTTCCAATCCGGGATGTGGTCGTGCCTCGCCGGCTTCGTCGAGCCCGGCGAGACGGTGGAGGAAGCGGTCCGGCGCGAAACGCGCGAGGAGGCCGGAATCGTCTGCGGGCGGGTCGCCTATTTCGCCTCGCAGCCGTGGCCGTTTCCGATGTCGCTCATGATCGGCTGCCATGTCGAGGCGCACTCGCGCGAGATCGTCGTCGATCGGACCGAGCTCGACGACGCGCGCTGGTTTTCCCGCGAGGAGGTCACGCTGATGCTTTTGGGGCGGCATCCCGAAGGCCTCTCCGCGCCGCTGCCGCACGCGATCGCCCATCACATCCTGCGCGCCTGGGTGGAGAGGGACATTGAATTTGACTGAGAGCAACGCGGCCGGCTCCGCCCACGCTCGCCGGGCCGGGCCGGAAGTGGTCTGCACCGGCATCGCGGTGCTCGACGCCGTGTTTCGGGTTGCCCAATTCCCGGTGCCCGAGGCGAAGACCCAGGCATCCGAATTCATGATCATTTCCGGCGGCTGCGCCGCCAATGCCGCCGTCGCGATCGCACGGCTGGGCGGACGGGCGCGCTTCGCCGGGCCGCTCGGCGGCCCCGCCGGCGAGGAGGCGATCGGCGACCGCATCATTGCGGCCCTCATCGGCGAGCACGTGGACTGCGCCTGGTGCCCGCGGGTCCCTGGCGTGGCCTCCTCGATGTCGGCGATCTGCGTCGATCCCCGCGGCGAGCGCGCCATCGTCAACTACCGCGACGATCGGCTCGCGGCCGCCCGACCCAGCGACCCGGCTGCGATTGTGGCAACCGCTGTCGCGGTGCTGGCGGACAACCGGTTTCCGGAATTCGCGCTGCCGATCTGCGCGGCCGCGCGCGCGCGCGGCATCCCGGTCGTGCTCGACGCCGACAAGCCGACCCGGGTAACCGATATCTTGCTGGGCACCGCCTCCCATGTGGTCTTTTCCGCCGAGGGGCTGCGCGCCACCGCCGGGACCCATGATCTCGGCATGGGCCTGGAGCGGATCGCAGCGGCCAGCCGCTCCTTCTTGGCCGTGACCGACGGGGCCAATGGCGTGCTCTGGCTGGAGCCCGGAACGCCGGGAAAGACCCGCCGGATGCCCGCCTTCCCGGTCGAGCCGATCGATACGCTGGCGGCCGGCGATGTCTTTCACGGCGCTTTCGTTCTGGCGCTCGCCGAGGGCCGCGCGGAGGCCGATGCGATCCGCTTTGCGGCGGCGGCCGCGGCCATCAAGTGCACGCGCTTTGGCGGGATCACCGGCGCGCCCGCACGGGCCGAGGTCGCGGCCTTCCTGGCCGCCGGCCATGAGGCTTGAAATAGAATTGTTTTCTATGTACTAAGATAAATAATGCCGAAAAAAGAATAAACTTTCACGGTTATATCGTTTCGCAAGAGCGATTGCGAAATCGGAGCTCAAACGAATGGATGCCACCGACCGCAAGATTCTCGCCCTTCTGCAGGACGACGCTTCGTTGTCGGTCGCCGAGATCGGCAACCGCGTCGGGCTTTCGTCCACGCCGTGCTGGAAGCGCATCCAGCGCCTGGAGGCCGACGGCGTGCTCATCAAGCGCGTCGCGCTGATCGATCAGGACAAGCTCGGGCTGGGCGTCACGGTCTTCGTCTCGATCGAGACCGGCGACCATTCCCAGGAATGGCTCGACGGCTTCGCCGAGGTGGTCGGCTCGATGCCCGAGGTCATGGAGTTCTACCGGATGGCCGGCGACGTCGACTATATGCTGCGGGTCGTCGTGACCGACATTGCGGGCTACGACGCGTTCTACAAGCGAATGATCGCCGCGGTGCCGCTCAAGAACGTCACCTCGCGCTTTGCCATGGAGAAGATCAAGTCCACGACTGCGCTGCCGATCCCCTGACGCCGACAAACCAGAATGGCGGCTACGTCATGTTCACTTGGGCGATGGGCGCGGCGGCGGCGGCGGGTTGGCTTCACTTCCGCCCGCGCTGGGCGCGGCGTTGAAATCGGAAGAGCTCCCGCCCGGGATGACGCGGTGGTCGCAATTGGGCGTACAGGTATAGGCTTCGACGGCGGCACCGCGATACACGGTGATCGTGTCGGCGCGCTGAGGTAGTTTTGCTTCGGCCTGCTGTTGCATCCCGGAATCGACCAGGCTTCGCAACGCCAACGATAGTATGCCGAGCTGGTGCGCGAGCGCGAGCTTCTCGGCCAGCCGCGACGAAAGCTCGAGCGTCGCGGTCTTGCCGACCACGACGCGTTGGCCGTTCTTTTCCTCGACCGTCTGATCGATCGCCAGCACACGCACGTTGCTCAGGATCGTCTCGCTGACATGGGCTTCGACGCCGCCGTTGGCCTGCTCCGCGTCCCGGTCGCGGCGCGTCAGAATGACGTCGACGTGATCGTTGGGAAGAATAAATCCGCCGGCTCCGGTCTCGGGCGAAATGTCGGTCGAGACGGCACGCATGCCGGTGGGAAGAATCGCCGCCATGTAGCCCGAGCCGTTGGCGCGGATCAGCTTGGCCTCGCGGATCGGCTCGCCGTCGGAAAACGGCACGCGCGCAATCGAGCCCACCAGTTGATTGATAGCGTCAGGCCGATCGCTCTTGCGAACGAAGTTTGCTCCTGCGGCCGCCGCCGGCCAAGTCTGCCACCGCAGATCCTGGGTGGAAACCGAGTTGCCCATGCCGATCTCGGTGTTGGCGACCAGCACTTCGGCGGTTTCGAGCTGCGCCACCGGCTCAGGCGGCGGTGGTGCCTGATCGGATCGGCCGGCCAACAATGCCGCGATGCCGCCGGCCGCGATGGCGACGAAAAGCACGATGAGGCGAGCGGGTTTCATACGCTGAACCTTCCATGATCACACTGAGCCCATCCGCGGCCGCAAGCCGCGACGGAAGCCGAACCGCCGGCGCACATCACGGCATCGGCGAACATCGGGTGGCCGAATCGCGGAGGCCGCGGCTGATCGAGAACATTGCTACCGGCCGGCGCTTCGGCCGGCACGCGCAAAGCCATCACGCCGGCCACCAAAGCCGGCGCACGCACGGGACCGACCCGCGGCCTGCCGCGCCCGAACAAATACGCCATCACATACTCCCGCGCCTTACGCGTCGGACAGCCCTACGGTTCGGCTGCGACCGGGCAGGTTTCGGTGCAACTTGACGCCAAATTGGTGAACGAAGTGCAAAGGCCGCGGCGCGGCGAATTCACATTCGGCGGATCCACATTTTCCGGACACCGAACCGCGCTCACTGCCGAAACGGATAGACCATCTGCTTGCCGAAGCTCGGCGGAAAGCTTTGATCCGCGACCCCATAGCCGGCCGGGAGCTTGTTCTCCGGCATGTAGAAGGTGCCGAACAGAACATCGAGGATCGGAAACGTCGACGCATAGTTCTTCTCGCCGCCATGGTCCTTGGCGGTGTGGTGCCAGCGATGGAAAACCGGGCCCGCCAGCACGTAACGGAAGGGTCCGAGCGTCCAATTGAGATTGGCATGCACGAAAGCCGAATGGGCGACCGTGAATGGCCCGAGGAAGATCAGCACGTTCGGCGAAATCCCCGCCAGCAGCAGCACGACGTCGGTGGCGACGCTGCCGAGGAAGATATTGACCGGGTGAAAGCGCGCGGCCGAGAGCCAGTCGAGGTCTTCCGAGGAATGATGCACCGCGTGGTACTTCCACATGGCCGAACCATGGAAAGCGCGGTGAATCCAGTAGTTCATGAGATCCGAGCCGACGAGAAACAGCACCGCCTGCACCGCCAGCGGCAATTGCGCGAGCGGGCCGTGGCCATTGTCATAGAACTCGACGAGACCCTCCGCGCTGGTGATGCCGAAAAGGAGCGACGCTCCCATCACCAACAACCCGATCCGCAGATAGCGCGCGAACAGCGGAATTATGATCCAATAGCAGATATCGGTCACCAGCTCGCGCTTGCGCCACCACGGACGGCCCGGATTGCATGCCCAGAAGAATGACAGAACCGCGAACACGACGCCGAGAGCGAGCGTTACGGGCACGAGCTTGAAGACGGTGACGCCGATACTGTGGATGAGCTCGATGAATTCCGCGAACATGAAAATGACCTGAACGCTGACGCGACGAAGGTACCCGCCCCGAATATCGCGGCCGGCTTAAGATGCGATGAATGGAGGTTCCGCGTTTGGGGTCTGCGGGCAGTGGAGTGGGCTGCCCCCGGGGTCGGCGGGCCGGCATGGACGGCCCCGGCTGCTTACAAGAAAAATACCTATGATCCTCCATGTCTAAGACCGATATTTACGTATAAATTAAATTGTTGCAGCATACTTTCCCACGCAACCGGCAATACATAAAACTATCTTAGATAAGTAATTTATTAATTGTAATCACATCAAATATACAAGCTGTTAACTACCTTGGTTAATAGCACGAAACCTAGGGATTTCGAAGCGGAGATTAACCCCACCGCAAGGGGTGCGCCGATAGGGTCGCCCCTGCGTTTCCGGATCAGCCGGCAGACAACGGCTCCGGGATCACGCTCAGACAGCCACGTGTGGACCAATGGAGCTCAATATGACGAACCTCGTAAAGCGCTTTGCCAAAGATGAGTCGGGAGCGACCGCCATCGAATACGGCCTCATTGCCGCCGGCATCTCGGTCGCGATCATCGCGGTCGTGCAGGGCCTCGGCACGAACCTGAAGACCACTTTCGGCAGCGTCCAGACCGCTCTTAAGTAAGAGCATCTGCTCTAACCCTAGCGGAAGGCTCCGGTCGATCGCCGGAGTCTTTTCGTTTGGGCCGCGCGACAGGCAGCGCGGCCCTGACAACCCGATCACCGGCGCACCCCGAGCGATCAACAACAATAAAATGTGAAATCGAAACAAAGTTGAACGTTCGGCGATATCTTATTTTCAGACCCACTACGTACAACTCCCACCTCCGCGGCATCCGGCGCGGGCGTCCTTATGGGAGTTCTTTCATGGCAAAAATAGCCCTTTTCCTCCGCAACGAATCCGGCGCCACGGCAATCGAATACGGACTCATCGCCGCCGGCATCGCGGTCGCGATCATCGCTGTCGTGCAGGGCCTCGGCACGAATGTGAACACCACGTTCGGCAGCGTGCAGACCGCGCTCAAGTAACTGCCCAAGTCTGCTGCTGAACCGGAAATTGATGCTGCCCGCCCGCCGGAATCGGCGGGCGGAGCATTTCAGACGCTAACCGTTCCGCAATGACCGCCGCGCTAGATTGCCCGGGCCGGCGGCCACCCACGGCCGCCAAGCTTCATCCCGATGGGACTGATCATGGTCATTGATTTGGTCAGATTGATATTTTTCCCGACGATCATGGCCTTCGCCGCCTCCAGCGACCTCCTCACCATGACGATTTCCAACCGGGTATCGATCGTCCTGGTAGGCGGGTTCCTTGCGCTCGCATTGCTGAGCGGGATGGCGACGACCGAGGTTCTCTCGCATGCCGGCGCCGCAGCCGTCGTTCTCGTCGTCACGTTCGGCTTCTTCACGCGCGGCTGGATCGGCGGCGGCGACGCCAAACTCGCTGCCGCCACCGCCATGTGGTTCGGGTTCGACTACCTTCTGAACTATCTGGTCTATGCATCCTTGCTCGGTGGTGCGCTGACCCTGTTGCTGATCGAGTTCCGCCTGGTGCCGCTGCCGGGATTGCTCGCCGGCCAGTTCTGGGCCCAGCGACTGCACCGGCAGGACGGCGATGTCCCCTATGGCATCGCGCTCGCCGGTGCTGCCCTCCTGGTCTACCCCGACACGCCCTGGATGAAGGCCATCGGAATGTGATCGCGGGTCTGCGGCCCGGATCCCGGAATGGCGCCGGTTACGAAGCATTAACTCGATTTAGATACGCCTTATTAACCATGCTTTGACGATTACCTGCTGAGATCATGCAGGCGCGACCACCTAGCCGATGGGGCGTTCGTTTCGTGCTTGCCTCGGATCCCGAGATTCCCGGTCGCAACGTCATGTGGAAAGTGAGCGTATGAAACCCGCGCGTAGCATCGTGCCCGCCATCGATCCGACGGTCGAGGAAACGGACGGCCAGCGGGTGGCGGTGATCGTCGACAGCGCAGCGCCGCTCGCCGCATCGTCGCGACAGGCCCGCGAAGCCGTGCCCGGCGCGTCGACCCGGCAAAATTTCCATCGCACCACGATGTCGGCGCCCGGACCCGAGGCGCCGACGAGGGACCGCAACATGGCAAGAACAATGCTGATCCGCACCACTTCGCTCGCAGCACTGATCTCGACGCTCGGCATCGTCGCGATCAGCCCTATCTCAGCGAGCGATCAGCGGACCGGCGATGCCACCGCCCAGAGGGTCGCCCAAGGGAATGCCCAAGGGAATGCCCAAGGGATCGAGGTGGTCGGCAGCGATCTCAATTCGCGCTTCATCCCGCTCGGAGTCGGAAAGTCGGTGGTGATCGACTTGCCGCGCGACATCAAGGATGTGCTGATCGCCGATCCGAAGATCGCCAATGCGGTCATCCGTTCGGCACGGCGCGCCTTCATCATCGGGGCGGCCGTGGGCCAGACCAACATCTTCTTCTTCGACGCCGACGGCCGCCAGATCGGCGGTTTTGAGGTCGCGGTCAAGCGCGATCTCAACGGCATACGCAACGCCGTAAGGCAGGCGCTGCCGGCTTCCGACGTTCAGGTCGAGGCCATCGGCGACGGCGTCCTGCTGACCGGCAACGTCGCCACGCCCGCCGAAGCGCAAATAGCCTTCGATATCGCGTCGCGGCTCCTCGGTGTCGGGACCAATCCGATCACGCAAGAGGGCAGCAAGGTCGTGAATGCCATCACGGTCCACGGCCACGACCAGGTCATGCTCAAGATCACGGTCGCGGAAATGCAGCGCACCGTGATCAAGCAGCTCGGCATCGATCTCAACGGCACCTTCGGTGTCGGGCCGGCGGTGGTCAATTTCAACAACGTCAATCCCTTCTCGACCCATGGCGGCCCGATCGTCGACACCAACACTGTCGCCGGCACATTCAAGTCGGTGACGGCCACGCTGCGCGCCATGGAGCAAGCCGGCGTGGTCCACACCTTGGCCGAGCCGACCCTCACCGCGATCTCCGGTGAATCCGCGTCCTTTCTGGCGGGTGGCGAGTTCCCAATTCCGCCGCCGCCGGTGTTGCCGGGCGCCGCCCTACCGCCGCCGGCGTTCAAGGCATTCGGCGTCGCCCTGAATTTCACCCCGGTGGTGTTGTCGGAAGGCCGCATCAGTCTGAACGTAAAGACCGAAGTCTCGGAAATCGACCCGACGCTGACCGTTAGTGGCGTTCCTGGGGTCAAGACGCGACGCGCCGAGACCACTCTGGAGGTGCCGTCGGGCGGCTCGCTCGCCATGGCCGGCATGATCCAGGAGCAAAGCAAACAGACCATCAACGGTTTTCCCGGACTGCTGCAGCTGCCGGTTCTCGGCGCACTATTCAAGAGCCGCGACTACCTCAACAGTCAAACCGAGCTCGTGATTCTCGTGACGCCGTATGTCGTGCGTGCCGTGGCGCAGAAGAATCTGTCGCGCCCCGACGACGGATTTGCGGATGCCAGCGATCCGGCGACGATCCTGCTGGGCAATCTCAACCGCATCTACGGCGTTCCCGGCAACGCCGACCCCAAGCGCACCTATCGCGGCACCTACGGTTTCATTCTCGATTGACGGCCCGCCACGGAGAACCATCGATGAGCTCAACGGATCGTTCAGCCGCAATACCCAACCGGACCGGTACAACCCGGCTGCTGGCGATCGTCGGCTGCGCCGCGATGCTCGCGGGCTGTGTCACCGACCAAACCAATCTCCTGCAGGTCCCGCACGATCTCCGCCAACGCCACCCAATCGCCATCCGGGAGGGCGTCTATACGGTCGAGCTTTTCGTCGGCACCAAGCGCGGGGAATTGACGCCCGACCAGCGCGCCGACGTTCTCGCCTTCGCGCATACCTGGCGCCGCGACGCAGCCGGCGGAATCATCATCGATCTGCCGTCGGGGACCGCCAACGCAGCCGCAGCCGCCAATGCCCTGCAGGAGGTTCGCGGGATTCTGACCAATATGGGCGTTCCGCCGCGTGACATCCAAGTGCGTCCCTATCGACCGAGCGATCCGCGCACCCTGGCGACTATGCGGCTCAACTATCCCAGGATGGCCGCGAGCGCCGGGCCCTGCGGGATGTGGCCGCACGATCTCGGCCCGACCAACGACCGCGAGCACAGCGAAAACCTCGAATATTGGAATTTCGGCTGCACGTCCCAGCACAACCTGGCCGCCCTGGTGGAAAATCCGGCCGACCTGGTGCAGCCGCGCGGCGAAGGCCCGGCCTACACGCCGCGCCGGACGACTGTCTTCGAAAAATACCGGCAGGGCGTCGCCACGGGCACAATCTATACCAATGCCAACGAAGGCAAGATCAGCGATGTCGCCAAATGATTACGCAAGCATTCCAAACCACGCCGGATGAGGCGGCAGCCTCCGAGCCGGCCCGCACGGAGCACATCGCACCGGCACCGCGGGTGTCGGTGCAGGCCTTTTGCGAAACGGTCGAGACCGCGGCCGCCGTGCAGGGCGCCGGCGAGGATCGCCGCCTGGACAAAGCGCATCTCAAGATTCAGATGGGCGGCATCACCGCCGCCATCGAGGCCTATAAGGGGTCACCGACGCCGAACGTCATCGTTATCGAGACCGAAAACCGCGGCAACGAAATACTCGACGGTCTCGATTCGCTTGCCGAGGTGTGCGACGCCGGCACCCGGGTCGTGGTGATCGGCCGCCTCAACGACGTGGTGCTCTATCGCGAGCTGGTGCGTCGAGGAGTCGCCGATTATCTCATCGCGCCGATCGGTACCATCGACGTCGTCCGATCGATCTGCGGACTCTTCTCGCATCCCGACGCCAAGGCGGTCGGGCGCGTCATCGCGGTCATCGGCGCAAAGGGCGGCGTCGGCGCGTCCACCGTCGCCCACAACGTCGCCTGGGCGGTGGCGCGGGAGCTGAAGCTCGACACTGTGGTGGTCGATCTCGATCTGGGCTTCGGAACCGCCGGGCTGGACTACAATCAAGATCCCCCGCAGGGCGTCGCCGATGCGGTATTCTCGCCCGATCGCGTCGACAACGCATTCATCGACCGGTTGTTGTCGAAGTGCACCGACCATTTGAGCCTGCTTGCGGCACCCGCCACTCTCGATCGGGTCTACGACTTCTCCGCCGAGGCATTCGATCCCATCGTCGATTCGCTGCGCGCGACGGTGCCGTGTATCGTGCTCGACGTTCCGCACCAGTGGTCCGGATGGAGCAAAAAGACTCTCATCGGCGCCGACGACCTTCTGATCGTCGCGGGCCCCGATCTGGCCAATCTGCGCAACACCAAGAACCTGCTCGATCTGCTCAAGGCGGCGCGGCCCAATGACCATCGTCCCCGCTACTGCCTCAATCAGATCGGAATGCCGAAGCGGCCCGAGATCAAGCCCGCCGACTTCGCCAAGGCGCTCGAGGATAGTGCCGCGGCGATCATCCCGTTCGACCCACAGGTGTTCGGCACAGCCGCCAACAACGGTCAGATGATCGCCGAGATGTCGTCCTCGCACCGGGTCGCCGAGATATTTCGCCAGCTTGCGCAAGGCCTGACCGGCCGAATGGATACCAAAAAGGCCAAATCGGGCCTG
>Ga0075021_10001048_pt1 | contig 14150 bp, 13 predicted proteins | sample ColStrG_CSR_2012_FD_72749 | JGI IMG/M metagenome (GOLD analysis project Ga0075021, IMG submission 72749) | Freshwater sediment microbial communities in response to fracking from Pennsylvania, USA - Cold Stream Run_MetaG_CSR_2012 | ecosystem: Environmental > Aquatic > Freshwater > Creek >...
CGTTCAGTTCGCGCGACGCCTCGATCCGCGTGATCGCGGCGTCGAGCAGCTCAAGCGCGGTGGCCTTGCCGCCTCGGATCAGCTCGGCATGGCCAATCAGGTCGAGCTTGGTAAGGTCTGTCATCGCCGACGGTCCAGCATAGGTGCCGGAGTCTTCGGTTGGCAAGGCGGCGCCGTTCGCCGGCGGGCACTTAAGACTCAAACCGCTGCCGGAGCTCGGTGCCAGCAAGCTCCACTGCCTCGGCCCCCTCGGCGAACACGTGCGGGAGCACGAAGAAGCCGTGCAGCGTCCCCGGCCACTGCCGATGTCGCACCTCCACCCCGGCGCTCGCGAGTGCCTGCGCGTACAGCTCGCCCTGCGGGCGCAGCGGATCGCACTGGGCGGTCACGATCAGCGCGGGCGGCAGGCCGCCGAGGTTCGCTCGTTCCAGCGGCGAAACCCACGGATGGTCTCGCTGGGTGGGTTCGGCGAGGTAGTTGTCTCGGTACCACCGCATCTCGTCGCGGTAGAGGAAGAAGCCCTCATAGGCGGTATCGAAGCCGTGCTCTACGTCGACGGTCGTGACCGGGTAGGCGAGCACCTGCATTCTGAGCATCGGGCCGCCCTGATCCCGGCAGAGGATCGCGACGACGGTCGCGAGGTTCCCGCCAGCGCTGTCTCCGGCAACAGCCAGCCGGTCACGTTGCACGCCGAGCGCATCGGCGTTGGCGTGCACCCACCGAATCGCCGCATAGGAGTCATCGACCGCCGCCGGGAACGGCGCCTCGGGAGCGAGCCTGTAGCCGACGCTGAACACGCACGCCTCCGCCGCGTTCGCGAGCGCCCGGCAGACCGCCTGATGCGAGTTGACGCTGCCGAGCACCCATCCGCCGCCGTGTAGGTAGATGATCGCCGGGAGCACGCCGAGGGTCGGTCTGAACTCCCGAACCTCGATGCTCGCACCAGCAGTGGGGACGCGATGCTCGCGGACCTCGGCGACCTCCTCGCCCGTCCCGGCGACCGCGATGTCGGCCTCGTACCGTTTCCTCGCCTCACCGACCGACAGCAGGTGCGCGTTCGGGCGCCCGCTCGCGAGCGCCGCCGCCAGAAGCAGCGCCGACTGCTCGCTCAGCTCCCGTGCCCTGGACCCGAGCAGCTCCTCCAGGTACTCCAGATCACTCGTCGCGCCGCTCAAGCCAGACGAAGCTCGGAACTCGGCGTGCGCCGTGGTCGACCGCCCGCCGTCGGCGCGCGTCCGGCCCGTTGTAGCCGGAACCCCTCGTAGCCGGCGGCCGCGACCGCGTCGCAGCGCTCACGGTAGCGTCCGCAGCCGCCGACGTACGGCATCAGAACCCGCGGTTTGCCAGGGATGTTCGCACCCACGTACCAGCTGTTCGCGACCGGGTACAGGGTCGCGTCGGCGAGTTCACGCACGTGCTTGACCCAACCGTCCTGTGCCTGCGCGGTCGCCTCGACGCGGCCGATCCCCCGCTCGCGTGCGGCCCGGAGCAGATCTGCGATCCAGTCCACGTGCTGCTCGATCGAGACGACCATGTTGCTCAGCACCGATGGACTTCCTGGGCCGGTGACCATGAACATGTTCGGGAAGCCTGCGCTGCACAGCCCAAGGTAGGCGCGCGGACCGTCGGACCAGTGATCAGCGATCCTGACGCCGCCGGACCCGCGGATGTCGACGTGCAGCATCGCCCCGGTGATCGCGTCGAACCCGATCGCGAACACGATCGCGTCGACCTCGTACTCGGCCTCCCCGGCGAGGATCGACCGTCTCGTGATCTCACTGATCGGCGTCCGCTGCGCGTCGATCAGCTCGACGTTGTCCCGGTTGTAGGTCTCGTAGTAGCCGATGTCGACGCATGTCCGCTTGGTGCCGATGTGTTGGCGGGGACACAGCAGCTCGGCGATTTGCGGATCCCGCACCAGCGCTCGGATCTTCTGGCGCGTGAATTCGGCGGCGGTGGCGTTCGCGTCCGGGTTCGTGAAGTAATCCGTGAATGCGTACGACAGCGAGTTGATGCCCCCGCGCTGCCAACCGGCCTCGTACATCCGCAGACGCTGTGCCTCATCCACGTCGAACGCCGACACGGTCGGCGCCGGAAACGGGATCCCCGCGTCCGAGTTCTCCGACATCCTGCGGCGGTCGGGCCAGGTTCGCCTGACCTCGCGGACGAACTCGGGATCGAGCGGGCTGTTCTGGGCGGGCATGCTGTAGTTCGCCGTGCGCTGAAAGACGTACACCCGCGTCGCCTGCCGCGCGATCAGCGGGATCGCCTGGATCGCCGTCGATCCGGTTCCCACCACCGCGACATGCCGGCCGGTGAAGTCGACGCCCTCCTTGGGCCAGCTCGCGGTGTGGTGCCAATCCCCGGCGAACCGGTGCAGACCGGGCACGCTTGGAAGCTGGCGCTCCGATAGGCAGCCGACGCACATCACCAGCCAGCGGCACAGATAGCGCTCGCCGGACGCGGTGCTCAACAGCCAGCGGTCGCCCTCGTCCTGATAGTGCGCGGAGATCACCTCGGTCTCGAGCCGAATGTCGCGGTGCAGCCCGAACTTCGTGGCGACGTGCTCGAGGTAGCGCAGGATCTCCGGCTGTGTCGCGTAGCGCTCGGTCCACTTCCACTCCTCGAGCAGGTCCTCCGAGAACGAGTAGCAGTAGTCGACGGAGTCGATATCGCAGCGGGCCCCCGGATAGCGGTTCCAGTACCACGTCCCTCCCACACCGCCTGCGCGCTCCAGCACAACTGTCGAGAAGCCGAGCTCACGGAGCCGATGCAGGGCATACAGGCCAGAGAAACCGGCGCCGACGACAACGGCATCGAAGGTCTGCGGCGCGGATGGGGCGTGATCGCTCAACGTGGGCGCTCCCGGGGCGCGCGCGGCCCCTTCGTTGGGCCCGGCCGCCCGCGACACGAGGCGGGCTGGACCTTACCAGGACCGCACAATCGTCCGGGAGTGCGCCCGAGACCGTTAAACTGTCGGCCGAATTGCCCGAGGTCACACTCCAGAACGGGATCACGCTCGCCTACGACGAGGCGGGACGGCCAGAGGACAGCCCGGTTCTCCTGATTCACGGCGTCTCGATGAGCCGGCGTTACTTTCACCAGCAGCTGGGACCGCTTGCCGCGCGCAACCGCGTGATCGCGGTCGACCTGCGCGGCCATGGCGCCTCGGAGAAGGCAACCTCGGGCCACACCGTCCCGCAGTACGCGCGTGATCTGGACGCGTTTCTACGAGCGCTGGAGCTGCCCCCGCTGGCGATGCTCGGGTGGTCGATGGGGGCGTTCGTGGCCTTCGATTACATCAAGCAGTTCGGCACCGGCGGGATCACGGGGCTCGTCGTTGTAGACGAGGCCGCATCGGATTTCAGATGGGACGACTTCCCCCACGGGTTCGTCGATCTTCCGACCCTGCATTCGTTCATGACCGACGTCCAAGACGACCACCTGGCGTTCCTCGGACACCTCGTGGACGCGATGTTCCACCAACCGCCGATGGAGGCGGACCGCGAATGGATGATCGCCGAGTGCGCGCGCCTCCCGGTCGGAGCGTTGAGCGCGATCCTGTTCGACCAGTCGGTGCAGGACTACCGCGACGTGGTGAGCAGGATCGACATACCGACCCTCATCTGCTGGGGTCGCCACGACGCGCTGCTGCCCGTGTCCGGAGCTTCGCACCTGCGCGAGGCGATTCCCGGGGCGAGATTGGAGCTGTTCGAGCGCAGCGGCCACTGTCCGTTCCTTGAAGAGGCCGACCGGTTCAACGAGGCGGTCGGCGGCTTCCTGGCCTCGCTGTGATCAGGCGACTGCACCCCCCGCCCGCTCGGTGAGCGGCGCCGCACGAGCCCTGGCCCGATGGGCGACCGACTTGCGCCCGTCGGCGGCGGAGCTTGCCCTCGCGCAACGATCGCTGTTGGACACCGTTGCGGTGATGTTCGCTGCCAGGGAGGAGCCGATTCGCTCCGTCCTTGATCCGCTCGGCGAAGCCGGGCGGTGGGCGGCGCTCGCACATGTGCTCGATTTCGACGACCTGCACCTCCCATCGACGTCACACATCAGCACGATCTGCGTGCCGGCGTCGCTGGCGAGCGGCGGCGACGCGCGGTCCTATCTCGCGGGCGCCGGCGTGATGGCGAGGCTCGGCGTCGCGCTCGGGTGGAAGCACTATCAGGCGGGCTGGCACGCGACCTGCACCGCGGGCGCCCCCGCGGCCGCCGTGACGGCTGCACTCGCGCTCGGCCTCGACGCCGAGCGAACCGCCACGGCGATAGCCCTCTCCCTGCCGGCGGCGGGCGGCGTCCAGCGCGCATTCGGAACGATGGCGAAATCGCTGCAGATCGGCTTCGCGGTCGACGCAGGCGTCCGCGCCGCCGCACTGGCTCGCGCCGGCGCGAGCGCCGATCCGGACGCGCTGGAGACCTGGCTCGCACTCGTCGGTGGACAGGCCGACGTACGGACCGACCACGGACCCGCGATACCCGGGGGCCTCGCGATCAAGCTGTTCCCCTGCTGCTACGCCCTCCAGCGTCCGGTGTTCGCGGCAACTCAGCTGCTGCCGGTCGACCTCCCGCGGGTGCTTCGCGTAAGGGTGCGCACTCCAGCGAGCTCGCTGACGCCACTCATTCACCACCACCCCGCCACCGGGCTTCAAGCGAAGTTCAGCCTCGAGTACGGAATCGCGGCAACCCTGCTCGACGGGCCGCCGGGACTGGCGAGCTTCAGCGACAAGGCTGTCGCCCGCGCCGACGCCCGCGCGCTTCTGAAGCTCGTACAGACCACACCGATCGCCGGAGGCGAACATCTGCTCGCCGGCGAACTCACGATCGAACTCGGGCTCGACGACGGCTCGGTTCGCCGGACCACCGTGGCATCGCCGCCCGGTGCTCCCGATCAGGCGCCGAGTGCCGCTGCGCTCGAGGCGAAGATCAGCGACTGCGCCCAGGCGCAATCGGCGGAAATCATCGCGCTCTCGTGGGAGAGCGCCGCCGAGTTTCTGCGCGCGAGCGGGCTGTCGCAACCGCGCACTCGATGAACGCGTCGAACAGCGCCGTACAGAACGGACGAGAGGCGCGTGCACCGCTGTAGACGGACCTCCGTAGCTGCTCGATGTCGACACCGGCCTCCTTGACCTCGACCGGGTGCCTTGCGACCCACAACTCCCAGAGCTCCGGGGTCGTCTCCGGGTGGAACTGAATGCCCCACGCCTCCGCGCCGTCGACCCGGAACGCCTGGTTCGGCGATGCGGCGCTGCGCGCCAGGACGCTCGCCCCGGCCGGAGGTTCGAACACGTCCTGGTGCCATTGATAGACCCCGACCCCCCGGTCGAGCAGGCTGAAGATCGGATCGTCCGGCGCGTCGTCGGTCGGCACGATCTCCAGCCATCCGATTTCAGGCTCCCGCGCGCGACGCACCCCGCCCCCGAGCGCGCTCGCCAGCAGCTGCCCGCCGAGGCAGACGCCGAGCACCGGGACCCCAACCTCCACGGCTTCGCGCAACAGCCTCCGCTCGCTCCCCAACACGGCATCGCTATCCGCGTCGTATGCATGTCGGTTGCCGCCGAGCGGAATGATCGCGGAGTGCTCACGAGCGTCGAGGCCGTCAATCGGCTCGTCCCACGCGCGCAGGCTGCGGTACGGCCGCCCGGATGCATCGAGGCGCTCGCCGAGCAGTCCGAGCCCCCTCAGCGAGTACTCTTGCTCGATCACGAGGATGGGCTTCATCGTGTGGACGCTACTCGATGAGGCAACCCAGCACTGCAGGAGGTGGGCGCATGGCCGCAACGACAAAGACCGCACGCCCCCGGGTCCGCCCCGAGGCGCTGAGCGCGGCGTTCGCCTTCCCGGCGCTCGAGGCGATCTTCACGAGACGCGCTCGTCGGTTCGCACTCGGCGCGTCGATCAGCGGGCCACTCGCATTCAGCTCCGACAAGCACCCGGTCCCGCTGGCGGCCGAGGAGGAGGCGATCCTCGTCGCGGCGGCCACGGGCGTGACCGGCGTGGTCAGGGAGGAGTGGCCGTTCACGACGCAGGATGGTGGGCCGACCGGCGCGGACAAGCTCGCTTCGTTCACCGGACGGAGCTTCCCCAGCCCGCTGGCGATCCACGGCACGGAGCTGTTCTGGACCAACGATGACGGCGTGTTCGTACTCCCCCAACGGGACGAGACGCCGGAGAGATACGTACAGCTGCGCGGCCGCGACGAGCCGAACGAGCTCTACAGACGGGCGATCAAGCTACAGGACGCACGCCTGGAGGTTCCGCGACGCCGCCCCAACCTGTTCAAGTTCAACGAGTGGATCGTCAACACGGAAGGCGCCACCCTGTTCTTCCCGGTGTCGGACGTCACACGCCAGTGCATCTCGGCGATGCTGCTCTACTTCGATCGCCCCCACGGCTACTACATCGTCGACCGGCAGCTTGGCGCCGAACCGCTGCGGCCGTTCGTCGAGACGGGCCTGCTTGACCCTGTCCACCCGGTCGACCTGTGGGACTTCGAGCGCTGGCAGATGGTCGACATGAACGGCGTCGAGGAGGGTCTGATGATCCAGAACCTGATGATCGCCACCCAGACGCTCGGGATCGGTGGTCACCCGTTCTCGGGCGGCAAGGGCCGCGTGACCCTCGGAGGAGAGAGCGAGTGGCACAAGATCGGCGGCGAGGGGCCGTGCGGCTCGCTCGGCTTCACGTTCCACCGCGTGCCCGACGACGCGCCGGTCGGCGCCGGCGAGGAGATACCGGTCGGGCTCGAGGGGATCTTCGAGGGCGCCTGCCCTCCGTTCCACGCCGATATGGATGCTGCCGTCGACTTCGTGCTCGACCTCCGCTGGGGCGAGCGCGGCATCTTCTCGGCTCCGGACTCGCGGCCGATACCGTGGCGCTCGCCGGAGATCAACCGGGCGGTGCCGCGGCCCTCGGAGGAGGCGATCGCCGCCACCAAGACGCTGTGTCGCTACATATGGGAGACCTACGGACGCTTCCCTGCGACGGTCGACCCGTTCCTGATGACGGTCTGGTACCAGGCCGCGCACCTCGACGTCGACTTCTACGACCGCTACTACCCGGCCGAGGCGCTGCCCGCGCACGTGCGCTCCCACATGCACGACTGGCACGAGCTCTGAGCCGGACCCGGGCGAGCAACACCCGGCATGCCGGCCCTCGACGCGACGCTCGAGCTCGGGGAGCTTGAGCTCGAACTCGGCGGCACGCTTCCCGCCGCTGCGCTCGCCTACCGGACGCACGGCGAGCTCAACCGAGATCGGACCAACGCGATCCTGTTCCCGCACATGTACTCGGGCACGCCGTCGTCGCTCGATGCGTGGATCGGGACGGGGCGGGCACTCGACCCCGAACGCTGGTTCATCATCTGCCCCGGGCAACTCGGAAACGGCATTTCCTCGTCCCCGAGCACAACAGCCGGAGCGTTTCCACCGGCCACGATCGGAGATGACGTGGCCGCGCAGCACCGTCTCGTGTCGGAGCGCTTGCGCATCGCGCGTCTCGAGCTGGTGCTCGGTTTCTCGATGGGCGCTCAGCAGGCGTACGAATGGGCGGTTCGCTTCCCGCGGATGGTCGCGCGGTTGGCCGTGTTCGCGGGACTCGCCCGAACGACTCCGGCGAACGATCTGCTCGTGTCAGCCTCCGCGGACGCCCTCCGTGCCGGCGGAACCGAGCAGCACGCCAGATTCTGGGCGGCGACCGGGCTGTCGCCCGAGCTTTATCGAGTCGAGGGCTGGCGGGAAGCGGGGTTCGAGTCGGTCTCCGACCTCGTCGCGCGCCTGTTCGTCGAAGACCTCGCGCCGCTGGCCCCGGCCGACCTCCTGTTCCAGCTCGCGAAGTGGCGACTCGCCGACGTTTCCAGGCACACCGGTGGAGACCTCGCCGTCGCACTGCGCCGGATCACCGCGCGGACGATCGTCACGGCGTTTTCGCACGACGGCTGGTTCCCGGCCCCGGACGTGAGGGCCGAACAACGGCTGATCCGCGGCAGCTCGTGGCGCACGCTCCACAGCCTGTGGGGTCACTACGCCTGGGGGATCACGAGCGCCGAGGAGGCGCGGATCGAGCAGGTCATCCGCGAGGCGCTCGCTACATGACCTCCCGGTAGCGCTCGCTACATGACCTCCCGGTAGCGCTCGCTACATGACCTCCCGGTAGCGCTCGCTACATGACCTCCCGGTAGCGCTCGCGCTCCCAGTCGGTGACGTGCCGCGCGAACAACTCGAGCTCGTGGCGCAGCATCGTGACGTAGCAGTCGACGAACACCTCGCCATACAGCTCGCGTGCGAACCGACTGCGTTCGAACGGCCCCAGCGCGTCCTCGAGCCTAGTCGGAAGGCGCTCGAGCGACCCATCCAGATGGGGGTCGCCGCTGACCATCGGGGGGATCTCGAGTTCGTTGCTGAGCCCGTCGGCTCCGGCGGCCAGGCACCCGGCGACGACGAGATACGGGTTCGCTTCGGCCGATCCCCACCTGCATTCGAGGCGCGTGGAGTTTCCGTGGCTGACGACGGATCGGACTCCGACGAGCCGGTGGTCCAGACCCCAGCTGACCTGGGTCGGCGCAAACGAGTAATCCTCGACGCGCCGGTAGGCGTTGATGGTCGGGCTGTTGATCGCCTGCAGCTCGACCTGGTGAGCCAGCAGTCCCGAGAGGTAGCGGCGCATCAGCTTGGAGCGCAGCGGCGGGCCGTCGTCCTGGTGCGCGAATGCGTTGTGGCCGTCGGGGCCGAGCAGGCTCTGATGGATGTGCAGGCCGTTCCCAGCCTCGGTGATGTACGGCTTCGGCATGAACGTCGCGCGCAGCCCGTGGGCGATCGCGACCTGCTTGACCACGTACTTGAGCACTACCGTCGCGTCGACCACCTCGATCGGTGACCCGTGGCCGAGATTGACCTCCACCTGTGCCGGACCGTACTCCACGTTCCACGCCTCGACCATGATGCCGGAGGCCTCGAGGATCCGCTTGATCTCGGTGATCACCGGCTCGATCTCCGCGCCCTTCTGCATCGAGTAGCAGTGTGTCCCGGAGTACAGCGGCTCCCATTCAGGGGTGCATAGATGGAACTCGAGCTCGGTCGCCACGACCGGGTCATAACCGGCGTCTCGGATCCGCTGCACGGCGCGGCGCAGGATCGAACGCCCATCGAGCACGACCGGCTCGTGCGTCTCCGGGTCGACCGTGTCGCAGAAGCAGAACGCGGTCTGCTCGCGCCACCCCGCCAGACGAAGGGTGGTGATGTCCGGGACGACGTGCATGTCGGGATAGCCGACTTCGTCGTTGACGAAGCGGGTCGGGAAGATCACGCCGTGCATGTCCCAGGTGAACGCGACATTCGCGATCGCGAACCCGGAGCCGCCGAGCATCGATCGGAAGTGCTCCGTCGACAGGCGCTTGCCGCGGGGGATACCCCAGGTGTCCGCGAACATGCATTCGACGGTGTGCACCTGCTCTCGGTCGAGCAGCTCACGTATGGCCTCGAGGTTGACTGCGCTTTGGGTGACCGTCATGCCTCCTCGCCTCCGTCGCTGGGCGGGCGCTATCGTAACGGTCCCGGAGGGCGCTTGGCGGCGCCAGACGAGAGGTTGAGGATGCGCTCGGTCGTTCTTCGTGCTTTCAATGCGCCGCTCGAACTCGAGGAGCGGGAGATGCCCTCGGCGCACGGCGCCGAGGAGAGCGTCGTGCGGGTGCTCGCATGCGGCGTCTGCCACTCGGACCTCCACGTGGTCGAGCAGTTCTTCGACTCGCCGCTGCCGCTGGTGCTGGGGCACGAGATCGCCGCACACGACGATCAGCTGGGAAACGTGCTCGTGTACACGCCATGGGGCTGCGGCAAGTGCCGGTTCTGCCTCCAGACCGAGGAGATGATCTGCCCCGACGGGCGCGAGGCGGGACTGTTTCAGGACGGCGGCTACGCCGAGTACGTGCGTGTGCCGGCACGCCGCTACCTGTACCCGATCGGCGACCTCGATCCGGTGCAGGCGGCCACACTCGGCTGCGGCGGGCTGACCCCCTTCCGGGCCGTCAAGCACGCACGTGGCTGGCTCGGTAACGGGTCACGCGCGCTCGTGCTCGGCGCGGGGGGACTGGGGCAGTTCGCGATCCAGTACCTGCGGTTGATGACCGACGCCGTCGTCGACGCCGGTGACCCATCCGTGCAGAAGCGCGAACGGGCGATCGCGCTCGGAGCGGACCGCTCGGCATCACCTGACGAGCTCGAAGGCCCCTACGAAGCGGTGTTGGACTTCGTGGGCTCGGAGGACTCGCTCACCCACGCGGCCCGGCTCGTCGACCGCAAGGGCATCGCGATCGTGATCGGCCTGTTCGGCGGCCGGATACCGTTCGGACTCGGCGCCGTCCCGAACGAGGCGCACTTCATGTCGAGCATCTGGGGCTCGAGGGACGAGCTCGCCGAGCTGATCGGCCTGGCCCAGCGGGAGCAGCTGCAGTACACGATCGACACGATGCCGCTGGAGCGGGCCCAGGAGGCGCACGACCTGATCCGCAGCGGACGTGCCCGGGGGCGGATCGTCTTGACCCCGTGACCCCGGAACCACCTGAGGCCACGATGCCGACTGGGTCGTGCGGGTGATACCGATCGGGTCTGTGCGGTCGCAGGACGGGCGCCGCAACGGTCCGCAGCCGCCACTTGGAGCACGATTCGTGCGCGGGCGACCAGAAACGTGCTCCAAGTGAGCCGAGTCCAGGTGGTGGAGGAGATCTCCGGGCGCCCGAAGATCGCTGGGCGCCTGCTGTACGAGTGACCGGGCGTCTCAGCCGGAGAGCTCGCCGCCGTCGATCACCAGCGCGATGCCCGAGATGTACGCCGCCGCCGGAGAGGCGAGGTAGACGAACGCGTCGGCGATCTCCTCCGGGCTCGCCGGACGCCCGAGCGGAACGGTCCGCTCGAGCCGCTGCTGCGCCGACGCCGTTTGAAGCCCCCACTCCCGCGAGCGCGCCGCGACCAGCTCGTCGTACATCGCGGTCCTCGTGATCCCGGGCGCGACCGCACAGACGCGGATGCCGTCGCGCGCGAGCTCCTGGGCGAGCGACTCAACGAGGCCGACGACGGCGAACTTCGAGGCGCAGTAGGCGCTCATCCCGGCATAGCCGTGGACCCCCGCCTGCGACGCCGTGCACAGCATCACGCCGCCTCCGGCCTCACGGAGGTGTCCGAGCGCGTGCTTCAGTGTCAGGAAGGTGCCGAGCACGTTGACCGACAGCGTGCGCTCGATCTCCGCCAGCGGCAGATCGGCGAGCGCGCCGACACTCAGCACGCCTGCGTTCGCGACCACGAGGTCGAGCCCGCCGAGCAGCCCGGCGGCCGCATCGACCGCCGCGCCGACCGACGCCTCGTCGGTCACGTCGATCGCCAGAGCGTGCGCCAGGTGGCCGGCCCTCTCCAGCCGCTGCGCGGCGTCGTGGACACCGGGCTCGTCGCGATCGGCCAGCACGACCCGGGCGCCCTCCTCACAGAAGCGCCTCGCGGTGGCCGCGCCGATCCCTCCCGCCGCCCCGGTGACGAGCGCGCGGCGCCGTTGCAGGAGCGCGCTCGCGCGTTCGTCGTTGCGCATCGGGACTTCCCGCCCGCGAGCTTGCAGTGGGTTCTCCAGAACTGGTGCAGCGTCGCACAGATACGTTGACACCGAGAGGGCGCCCCGAATGTCCAGCTATTTGCGGGGCGTTGCACCCGAGCTGGCAGGCGTTCCGCTCGGGCGCCGGGGGCGAGTTAGCATAGGCCAGAATGGACGGTGGTTGGACGAGCGTCGGGCCTGAAGCCGATCAGACCGCCCTGCGGTTGGCGATGATCAAGGGCCGGGAGGTCGCGCTCGCCCGCCTGGACGGTGGCGGCTGGGCGGCGTTTGACAACTCCTGCCCGCACGAGGACTGTCCCCTGTCCGATGGGACGGTGGAGGGAGACCAGATCATCTGCTACTGCCACAGCTCCTCGTTCGACATGAGAACGGGCGAGGTGATCGAGGGACCGGCAGAGGAGCCGTTGACGATGTTCCCGGTGCGCATCCTCGACGGAGAGCTGCTCGTCGAGGTGTCGTGGTGATCGCGGCCGAGGCGTCGTGGGTGATCGCGCGCGGTCGAGGCGTCGTCGTGATCGCGGGCGAGGTGTCCGTCGTAATCGCGGGCGAGGTGTCCGTCGTAATCGCGGGCGAGGTGTCGTGGTAACCGCGGGCGAGGTGTCGTGGTAACCGAAGTCGACCTATCACTGTCGGACGTCGATCTGACCGACCTCGACCGGTTCGCGCGCGGTGTCCCGCACGAGTGGTTCGCGCTGCTGCGACACGAAGCGCCTGTGTTCTGGCAGGACGAGCGCGGCGGCCGGGGGTTCTGGTCGGTGACGCGCTACGACGACATCCTCGCGGCCTCCAAGGACTACTCGACGTTCTCATCCGAGCTTGGCGGCACCTCGCTGATGGACCTGACGCCAGAGCAGGTCCAGTCCCGCATGTCGATGCTGGACAGCGATCCCCCCAATCACAAGCGCCTGCGGGCGATCGTCAACAAGGCGTTCACGTTGCGCGTCGTCAACACCTACGAGGAGCGCATCCGCGGCATGTTCCGAGAGGTGTTGGCCCGCGCGTTCGCGCAGCCGGAATTCGATTTCGTCGACGAGGTCGCGGTCGAGCTGCCGATGCGGATCCTGTGCGAGCTGATGGGCGTGCCGTTGGAGGATCGCCGCTACCTGGTCGAGCTCGGCAACCGGATGCTCGGGAACACCGACCCGGATCACGCGGGCGAGTTCGTCGCCGGCCAGGCCGATCTCTCTCCATACGCGCACCTTCCCTTCTCGAGCCCGGCGGCGCCCGAGATGTTTGCCTACGCCAACGCGCTCGCCGCGGAGCGTCGTCGAGCGCCGCGCGACGACGTCACGACCCGGCTGCTACAGGCCCAGATCGATGGAGATCGCCTGTCCGAGCACGAGTTCGAGCTGTTCTTCCTGCTGCTCGTCACGGCGGGCAACGAGACGACCCGTCACGCGATGTCGAACGGACTGCTGGCGCTGCTCGAGCACCCGGCTCAGCGGGACCGGGTGATCTCCAACCAGGATCTGATCCCGACGGCGGTCGAGGAGATCCTGCGATGGGCGCCGTCGTTGCTGCACTTCCGGCGCACCGCCACCCGCGACGTCGAGCTTCGCGGCCGCACGATCCGGGCTGGGGACAAGGTCGCGATCTGGTACGTGTCGGGCAACCGCGACGAGGACCAGTTCCCCGCCGCCGATCAGTTCGACGTCAGCCGCTCCCCGAATCGCCACCTCGCCTTCGGCCTCGGCGGCCCGCACCACTGCTTGGGCGCCCATCTGGCGCGCCTGGAGTTGGCGGTTTGGCTTCAGGAGATGCTTCCGATGCTCGGTCGGATCGAGCTGGCGGGCGAGCCGAAGCGTCTGCGCTCGAACTTCTTTCACGGCGTGAAGAGCTTGCCGGTCCGCCTCCCATGAGAAGGCTCCCCAGGGCCCTCCCCATCCCGGTGTTCCAGCCCCGGCTCCGGAAGGTCAAGAACAAGGCCACCACCAGGGCGATCGGCAACGCGTAGGAGATGATCCGGATGCCGAGCGAAGTCGTGCGCTTGGAGGTGACGAGGATCGACCCGGCTGGGTAGAGCACCGCGGTGGCGCGCGAGCGCCCCCCGCAGGACTGACACGAAACCACCGCCTCGTACAGACCGGGCGAGATGCTCGGAACCGTGAAGCCCACCCGAGCGGCGACGTGCCCAACCGGCGTGAGCGCCCCATGGGGCGACGGCACAAGATCGGTTGGCACCGGCAGCGCGACGAGGCTGATCGTCGCCCCGGCGACGGCTGGCGACAACGCTCGATCGCTGCGCGCGATCACGGTTGCGCCGGTCTCGCTCCCGGGCGGGTCGAACGTGAACCACACAGGACTCCGCAGGCAGCGGAGCAGGGTGTCGTATTCGGGGACGTTGGAGAACCCCGGGTAGGGACACGTGCCCGGGCTCAGGAACGCGGCGCTCGGCATCTGCGAAATGCCAACGGCCACCCGAGGGTCGACGCCCCGAATGCGCCGCACCGTGACGCTGTGCCCGAGGTAATCGGCCCTGCCGAGGACGGCCCCGAGCGGGAGCGTCCTGCGCGGCGAAGGCCGGCTCGGGTAGCTGCTGGCCGTGAACTGCTGCCCGGCGAA
>Ga0075021_10001051_pt1 | contig 14147 bp, 9 predicted proteins | sample ColStrG_CSR_2012_FD_72749 | JGI IMG/M metagenome (GOLD analysis project Ga0075021, IMG submission 72749) | Freshwater sediment microbial communities in response to fracking from Pennsylvania, USA - Cold Stream Run_MetaG_CSR_2012 | ecosystem: Environmental > Aquatic > Freshwater > Creek >...
AGGCGTAGAAGGCGTAAAAATGGTCATACGGCCAAGTGTATGACAATCAATGGATCGCTAGATCGCGGTCGCGTATTCAAACGCAACCTCGCCCAATCCCCACAACACGGGTGTGCCCTGCATGGTATCGCGCCCTATCGTGACCGATATGCGCTCAGGCTATGACCGCTGGCGCTGGCCCACTGTCCCACGTGGCCCTGCGCGGCCTCGGGCGCAGGACAAGACCATCTAACGTCACGGAGCGCTTCTAAGCTTGATCTTGCCGGTCATGCCGGTCATGCCGGTCATGCCGGTCGTTAGTTGGCACCGGTTGCACGGCGTGCCGGCATTGTTGCGACAGGTGCCACGCGCCGACGAAGAGCAATGCCGCGAACAAAAGTGCGACGGCCTGTTTGAGAGGTGTAAAGTCGGTGTCCGTCATGTAGAGCACCAGGAACGCAACCGCCGGGATTGCCAATAGCAAGGCCGATCCAGTCAACGATTTAGGGCTAGAGGATTTTTGCATAGGTATCTGTCCTACAGAATCTTGAGTCGTAATCTGACGGGTTGTTATACCGTATGACACCCTGTCTTTCTCCCCCTTGCTCAGAGAAATTAGACAATCGTAGTCTGACCGTAGTTCAGCTCAGAGGGCACCCAATAGTCAACTTGAAGACCGCCATCTAGTCGCAGGGTATAGGGCAGGTCCTACAAGCAAAGCCAGTTATGCTTTTATCATGCCGAAGAATGCCGAACTCATCGATGCGACCAACCGCGCTGCGGCGCTTTTGGGTTTGCCATCGCTGTTGCTAAAGGCCTTCATCGCCATCGAAGGGGCCAACGTCAACGACCACGACGGCGTGTTGCAAGTGACGCCTTCCACACGGGCCGACATCATCAGCCGAATACCACGCAGCGCCAAACTGGCCGCGCTCAGCCTCGACAGCTCGGCGGGTGATTCTGGCATCAGCGACAGTGACTTAAACGCGCGCTTGTCCGCCGGATTTTCGGCTGGGCATGTGCTGGTCCAAGTGCTGGTCGGCGGGCAATATATCGCCGAACACGTGCAGCGCTTTGGTGGCTTGGTGGCCCTAGCAGGGTTGGCCTACAACGCTGGGCCTGGGGCAGCCCAGACCGAAATTAACACGACCTGGAGTGGCGACCCGTTTCACACCGCGCTGCAATATCACAAGACCATCGGCTCAGCCAGTGACCAAGTGACGGTCCAACCTGGTATCACCCAGATCGACCCCTCAGACGGCAAGCCGTGGACTCGTTATCCAGTCACGGCCAACGACAGCAGTCGCGAGATTTTTCAGTATCAATATTTGCGCCAAGTGCCCGGCCGCAACTTTGGCTTGCTCGATTTTATCTTCCGCCCCACACTCATGGATGCAGCTGGTTTGTTCGATAATCGAAGCACCGATGCGCCACCGGGGCCGGATCAGCCCGGCCAAGCGCTGTCGATCCGTAACGGACAATTCGCAGTCTCAGATCATCCCACGCCCTATCCACCTGGACCAAACACAGCCATGTTCAATACACAACCACTCTCCCAGATCGACCCCCGTTGGAAGAACATCCCCCTAGGTTTCCCAACCGCAGGCCAAACCATCGGCGGGTATGGCTGCACCCTCAGCTGCCTGGCGATGATGGCAAACGGCTTCGGCTATAGCGAAACGCCTGCGACGCTAAACGAGAAGCTAAAGGCGCTTGGGTCCGGTGGCTTTCAAGAATCGAGCGTGGTGTGGAGCGGTGTGCACCGCGTGCTGCCAAATATCGTGCTGAACGGACTGGTCGATTGTGGCAATGCCCCCGCGCCGATGAGCGACATCGATGCCGCCCTCACAAAGGGCCGGCCGGTGATCGTTGAAGTGGACCTTTCGCCCGCACCCGGCTTTCAAAACCATTGGGTGTTGATCTACACCAAGCAGGGCAACGACTACCTGATCCACGACCCGGCCCAGCCGCCGGGAGAGCAAAGTGCTTCCCTCACCCAACGCTACGGCTTCGCCGGCGCGCCAGCGAAGATCGTCGCCTACGTCGCATTCTTTGATAATCCCAACTTCAACCCGGGCCAACCGCCACCACCACCGGCGCCGCTCCTGCTGGTCGTGAACAGCACGCCCGACATCGCCCAGATGGGCGGACTGGCGCTGCGCGACCAGCCTACCGCGTCCGGCTCGACCGTCAAAACGCGTCTGCCCGCTGGCACCGTGCTGACACCGGTCGAAAGCGCTGATGCTGTGCACCAGAAGATCGGGGTCTATAACCAATGGCTCAACGTGCGCACCACGGACGGCACCACCGGCTGGGTGGCCGCATGGCTGGTCTCGCTGCAGACAGCGCCGAGCGACAAGGCGTTACCGACGTTGCCGACGTTGCCGACGTTGCCCCTACCAGCCAAGCCAAGACGCCGCGCGCGTATGCTCGATCTGGAGACAGCTGTCGAGCCACCACTCCGCCACAAGGTGATCCTGCGGGTCAAGAAAGGCGTGAAGAGCGCGACCGTCCGCGGTCGGCCGCGGATTGGCGATGTCGTGGTGCGGGTGCGAGGCGGCGCCAAGTTTGAAACGCTCGAGCGGCGTGAGGCAGTCACGCGCAAACTTGAAGGCAAACGGCGCGGCGAGTGGCTCAAGATCGTGGTCGACTTAAAAGGCAAAGCGGGCAAGCAGCTCGGCTATGTGGCCGGGAACTTGGTCGAGCTTGTCCCCGAACCAAAGTCGCGCAAGACGCGCAGTGCGCCTAACCCGTCACCTCGCACGACGGCGCCCCGTAACAAGCGGGACAAGGGTCTGGACCTTGGGGCAGCGCCAGCGCAGGCACCTGCTCAAGCGCCAGCGCCGACGATCGAAGCCGACGCGCTACCCACCTTACACGTCGTGGCCCAATCTGGACTGAACCTACGCGATACGCCCACGACCACGGGTCACGTCCTCACCACCCTCGCCTTTGGCACCACGCTCTTGCTGCGTGAGCCACTGGCGACAGCCCAAGGGAAGCTCGGTGTCGCCGACACCTGGGTAGCGGTGGCGACCACGAGCGGTGTAAATGGCTTTGTCAGCGGTGAGTTTGTCGCGCTTGATGGTGTCCCAACCGCGCCCGGCTCAATTGACCCGGTGATCATCAGCCAGGGTTGCGTCCTAGCCGCCGCCGACGCCCAACTGTTCGCCAATGCGGATGGCAGTGGCCTCAGCGCTTGGACCGTGACAGCTGGCACGCCCCTAGTGCTGCTAAATGCGGGCGATTGGGCCAATCTCGGCAATAACAATCTATTTGTGAAAGTGCGCAGCTATGCGTTCAAGGAGGGCTATGTGCGCGGCTCACTTCTGCGCGCGCCTGACATGGCCGACAAGCGCCAGCGCGTCATCGACGATCCACTACCGGTTGGGATCAGCGCCTGGAATTACGGCTTGCATGATCCGTTCGACCGGGCGCTGTTCAGCGGGAGTAATAAGCGCGGCTGGGTTCTATTCACGCACAAAGTCGATAGCGGCCCAGGCGCCAACTATGAAGATTGGTCAAAGAATGGCTGGGGTGTGATCGTTCGCCTGAACAACGATTATGGCGGCAACGGGACGATCCCGACGCCTGACCACTACGACGCCTTTGCGCAATCCTGTCAACACTGGGTGTCGAATTCAAAGGGCAATATCGTGTGGGTCATCGGCAACGAGATGAACAACCCGCGTGAATGGCCGGGCAGCGGTCAAGATCCCAGCAAGAGTATCACCCCCGAGTTATATGCAGCGTGCTTCAACAAAGTGCGCTCGGCCATCAAGAGTGTTCAGCAAAATGCGATCGTTGTGCCGGGCGCCATCGATCCATTCCAAGGGCCGGCGCAAAGTTGTCTCGACTACTGGCGCCGGATGCACGCGGCGATTACCGATCTCGATGGCATCGCGCTGCACTGTTATACCAACGGCACCACGCCCGACTTGGTCACGTCGCTCAAAGGGTTTGACAGTGATCCCTTGCGCTGGCAATATTACAACTTCCGCGCCTACACCACGTTTCTAGACGTCATGCCGCCCCGCTTCCGCACCAAATACATCTTTATCACCGAAACCGATGCGTACGCGCCTCGGCCTTGGGCGGGTGGGCAAAACGGGTGGGTCGAGGCAGCATATGCCGAGATCGACCGCTGGAACTTGCAGCCACAGGCCCAGCAAATCCAGGCGCTGATGCTGTATCGCTGGTCACGTGATGACGTCTTTAGCATCATCGACAAGCCCAGTGTGCAGGCCGACATCCGCAAGACAGTAAACACCGCCGATTACCGTTGGCGCGCATAAGTCCGTCAGAACGGATGTATGCGTGCAAATCCGGATCGGGCCAGCGCAGATCGAGCGCCCGCGCTTGCGAGCAACGTGGCGAGCGTCGACTGGTCGTGATCCTATATTTATTCCCAAAGATGACCCAATTCAACACTACGCCAGACCCTGTGATGGATGAGTTTCGCGCGCTGGTGCTGCCTTCGACGCAGTTAAGCGACGTCGTGACGCACAAGGGTCTCACCGCTTCAACGTTGGGCGACTCGCTCAAGGAGTTCATCCAGCAACTGACGGCCACGCTTGGTCATGCAGCCGACGACCTGAGCAGCCTGGAGGTGCGCACATTCACCACAACAAGTCTTGAGGGTGTGACCTACGACTACACCCTCAAATCGCTCACCGGCGAGCTAAAGCTGCGCTCTCTCACCCGCATCGCTTTCGATGGTGACATGCAGGTCGTAGTGCCGGAAGGTGAACTGCTCGACGAGCCAGCATGGGAAGCGCATGTAGCGATGGTACATGAAGCACAGGTCAACCGGGCTGAGTTTCTGGGTGCCATGGCCGAAGTGTCTGCGCGGCTCATCCAGTTGTTCAAGTGACGTGCGCTAGCGTTGCGGCTTGGCGAGTGGCCTGATAAGCGGGCCGGTCAGGCGTTACGCGTTAGTGTTAAGTAAATCTTTGACCCAGCGCGATGAGTAACCTTTCTGCTGATGTGCTGGGTGCATGGGCACGACAGGCAACATTCGAAGCAACGTCCAAGGGGTTGGATGATGACACCACACCGGTGTGGCAGATGGATCTCAAGTCGTATACGCTGGGCCAGCAGTCCGAGGCGCTCCGGCGCGACCGGGAGCAGCTTGAGCGTGTCGCTGCTCGATTACGCGCCGTCACTACGACCTGGCAACCGGGCGGGGCACAGACGCTGAAATCGCAACATAGCTCGCCCGAGGACGATTTGCGACTCGCGCTCGAGCAGATCAACGGCGCACAGACAAAGACTCTGTTCAACCGCGACACCACCGCACAGGCCGAATTAAGCGGATTTGTTGCGGATGTGCAGGCAGTGCTTGCACCCCTCTCCCGGATCGATACCGGTGCGGGCGGCCTGCCGCTGGCCTCGACCGTCATCAGTTGGACGGGCGATATTCAGACGGTATGGCACGCAGCCGTGACGACCAGGCAAATCGCCCTGCACCGCGCAAACGTGCGTATCGCGCTGGCACGCCGGATGCTGGCCGTGCGGCTACTTGACACGATCGCCACCAGCGCAGCCACGATCATCATCCGGCTCGTCACGCCCGGTGCACAACTTCTGGTGTTTCCCGCGCTATGGCAATTCACGCGCGATGTGTTGACTGAGTTGCGAGACAGGCAATCGGCGCCGGTATGATCTGGACACGATTGTGGCGCGTAAAACAATAACGCCGGTTGACGAGACAGGCTCATTTTGTGAGAGCCGACGCCTGTCTCAACTGCACGTTTGGCGTTCAAGAACACCAGGAACAACCCTGGACGGCCTCGAAAGGTGGACCAGCCCCTGACTTGCTGGTCGAAGCGCTTGTTAACCTGGTCCCTGTAGCGAAGTGGGCATGTAGGGTAACACCCGTTTGCTGAGGCAGCGATTGAGCAGCCAAACGGCTGAGCGCTACATGCCCACAGACACGTCACTGGAATTTCGGCATAAAGCCGGTCGCCTCATGCGCAGCGAGCAGATCATCAACGAGCGAATGGATCTGGTTGAGATCGAGTTCGGCGGCGGTGTGCGGGTCGAGTGACGCGGCGTGATAGATGTGTTCACGCTTGAGCGTCAGCGCTGCTTCGACGGTCAGTTCCTGCACGTTGACGTTGGTCCGCATCAGCGCCGCCAAATGCGGCGGCAGCTTGCCGATTTTTGTCGGTTGCAAGCCGCTCTTGTCCACCAGGACCGGTACTTCGACGCAACAGCCTTGTGGCAGGTTGTCGATCAGGCCGCTGTTGGTGACATTGCCGTAGATCACCCGTGGTGTGCCGGTTTCAAGCGAGTGGATGATGAGTGAGCCGTATTCGTGACTGCGGCGCACCTCGATGTCGCTCCCGGACTCCAGCATGGCACGCATGTGGTGCCATCCGGCCAGTTGTGCTTCGCAGCGGCGGATGTATTCGTCCAGCGGAATATTGAACTTATCAACCAGGTCGCTGCGGTCACGCTTGATAAACCAGGGCACGTATTCGCTGAAGTGTTCGCTAGATTCGGTCACGAAGTAGCCGAAGTGCTTGAACACCTCGTAGCGCACCAAATTCCATGTCGGCTGCTTGTTCTCCTCAAGCACCTTGCGGATGCGTGGATACAAATCCTCGCCACCGCGTTCAAACTTGAGGTAGAAGGCCATGTGGTTGATGCCGGCGCACTGATAGTTGATCTCGCTGACCGGCACGCCAATATCGTGCGCGAGTTGCTCAGCCGTGCCTTGCACACTGTGGCACAGGCCGACCGTCTTGATCTTGGTCTCACGGGCAATGGCCCAGCAATTCATGGCCATCGGGTTGACGTATTGCAAAAACGTCACATTCGGGCACACACGCTCCATCTCATGGCACACATCGAGAAATACCGGTATGGTGCGGAGGCCACGCATCACCCCACCGATGCCAAGCGTGTCTGCAATCGTCTGGCGCAGACCATACTTTTTGGGCACGTCGAAGTCGATCACGGTGCTGGGTTTGTAACCGCCGACTTGGAACATGCTGATGGCGTAGTCCGCACCCTCCAACGCACAGGTCCGGTTGGCAGTCGCCTCGATTTTTGGCTTTGCGCCCAGCTTCTCGGCGACTTTGTTGGCGACGACTTCTGAGGTCTTCAGGCGTTCAGCATCAATATCGTAAAGTGTAATGTGCGATTCGGACAGTTCAGGGAACGACAGGATGTCGCCAAGCAGGTTCTTTGCGAAGACGGTGCTGCCGGCGCCGATGAAGGTAATTTTGGGCATGTGTAGATCCCGATTTGGAACTTGGATTCACGGATGACGGATGACGGATGACGGTTAATGTCAATGGACGTCAACGAATAATCGTATCGCAGAAATCTTACCCCACACCTGAGGTCCAAGCCAGCGACGCATCCCCGCCGCCGAGGGCGAAATACAGGGGTCATCCAGACCGCCCCCTGCCTCGGCGGGCATCTGGCAGATGGCTTCCCCCAGCGCTATCATAGGCCGCGATGACAACACAGACGCTGTTCTCCTCGACATCGCTGGGCTTATTACGCGTCGCGGCGGTATCGCCGGAGATGCGCGTGGCCGATGTCGCCTTTAATACGACCAAGACCATCGACGCCATGCACACAGCCAAGGGGCAAGGCGCGGTTCTGGCCGTATTTCCCGAACTCGGCATCACCGGCTATTCGTGCGGCGACCTATTCCGCCAGGAGAGCTTGCGTGCAGCCGCCTTTGACGGGCTGGGCCAGATCAGCCAAGCGTCGCGCCAGATTGGCATCGGTGCCATCGTCGGTCTGCCCATCGCCATCGATGGCCGTCTATTCAACTGCGCCGCGTTCGTCAGTGACGGCCGCGTGCTCGGCGTGGTGCCCAAGACATCGCTGCCCAACTACAGCGAGTTCTATGAGTTGCGCCATTTCACCTCGGCCCGTCAAGCGACGACGGACACGCTGCGCATCACGCACAGCGATGGGTATGACGATGTCCCGTTTGGGACTGGTTTGTTGTTCCGCGCAGCGAACATGCCTTACTGCACAATCGGCATCGAAATTTGTGAGGACCTGTGGGCCGTCGAACCACCCAGCGGCAAACTGGCCCTGGCTGGCGCAACGATCATCCTAAACCCATCCGCCAGCCCAAACCAACTTGGCAAGGCTAGCTACCGAGTCGACCTGGTGCGCAGCCAAAGCGCCCGCAGCCTGGCTGCATATCTGTATGCTGGCAGTGGCCCTGGTGAAAGCACAATGGATGTCGTCTATGACGGCAACTCGATCATCGCCGAGAACGGCACTCTGCTGGTACAGACCAAGCGCTTTGCGTTTAGCACCGAACTTGCTGTGGCGGACATCGATCTGCAGAAACTGACCCATGAACGCTTGCTCAACACCACCTTTGGTGCGGCAGGCGAGATGAAGGACGCGCACATTCGCACCATCGATGTCACACTGTCGGGTGTCGAGCAAGACCATGGTGACTTGAAGCGGCATATCGCACCGCTGCCGTTTGTGCCTGGCGACCCAGCGCAGCGCGCCCACAATTGCCGCGAAATTTTTGCGATACAAGAAACGGGCCTGGCCAAACGCCTATTACATACGGGTGCGAAGCACATCACCATCGGCATCAGCGGCGGTTTGGATTCGACTCTGGCTGTGCTTGTCGCCTCACGCGCCTTTGATAAGCTCAGCCTCGCGCGTGACGGCATTGTCGCGGTCACCATGCCAGGTCTTGGCACGACGGATAGGACCTACAAAAATGCCCTTACGCTCATGAAGGCCCTGGGCGTAAGGGTGTGCGAGGTCCCCATCCGTGCCGCGGTCATGCAACACTTTGAGGACATCGACCACAACCCCAACACCCACGATGTCGTGTATGAAAATACACAGGCACGTGAGCGCACCCAAATCCTGATGGATATGGCCAATCAGGTGGGCGGCTTTGTCGTCGGCTCTGGCGACCTGAGCGAGTTAGCACTGGGTTGGGCTACGTTTAACGGCGACCACATGAGTATGTATCACGTGAACGCCGGTGTGCCCAAGACACTGGTGCGCTATCTGGTCCAATGGGCGGCCGATGAGGAGTTCACGGGTGAGACGACGCTGGTGCTCAATGACATCGTGAACACACCGATTTCACCGGAACTATTGCCCCTGCAAAACGGGCTACTCCAACAGCGAACCGAAGACACGATTGGGCCGTATGCACTGCATGACTTCTTCTTGTGGGCCCATGTGCGCTTTGGCTACCCGCCCCGCAAGGTCTTTTACCTAGCCCGGCAGGCGTTTTGTAACGACAGTGATGAGGCCCGGGTGGCGCGTGGCGACAATCAATTTGATGACGCGACCATCGTGAAATGGATGGCGGTGTTCTATACCCGCTTCTTCAACCAGCAGTTTAAGCGCAGCGCCATGCCGGATGGGCCAAAGGTCGGCACGGTCGCGCTCTCACCACGGGGCGACTGGCGAATGCCCAGCGATACCCGCAGCGATGTATGGCGAGGGGAGGTGCAGGCCATCGCACACGCACTCAAGCGCGCTGCTATGACCATAGCGCGCTGACCTTTTCCAAGCTAACAAGCTGGAGACAAGCACATCAGGGCTGCAACCCTCAACAGCATACGCCCAGCGGCGTGCTGGCGGGTTGACGAGACCGAGCACCTCATCTGCATGGTCTATTCGCTGATCCATACATACGGCCTGCGATGGCCCACGATCCACGGCACCAGGCTGTGGGGGTATGCCGTCGGCGCCCGCCGAGTCGTAGCTCCTGTCATAGACTCCTGTCATAGACTCCTGTCATGGACTCTTATGGAAGCCATGTGCGGCCCACAGCTCGCAGCCGAAAAACGCAGCGTTGCACGTGTAGACGGGCACGAATAGCTGTGCGCTACGCAGGCTGAGATTGTCTGACTGTTTCATCCACAGTCGTAGGCGTGATCAAGCATTGACACACCCGAGGTGCCTGCCCGCTTAGCAGACACCAGGCCCATCATGGCAACCAGACAGCAGCCAGACAGGGTGTTTTAACTGCCGTCAAGCTCGCTCGTCCACGACCACTCACGTACTTCGGGCATGTCCTCCAGGTGCTCGCGGATGTAGCTCTGGTGCCGCTGGAGTTGTGCTGCACAGTAAGCGAGTAGCGCGTCGGCCCCCGCCACCTGGCGCGCCGCGTAGCGCACCGCATCGGCGGCTAGGTGATACCGGCTCATCTCATTTAGGACCACCATGTCAAAGGGCGTGGTCGTGGTGCCCTCTTCGTTAAAGCCGCGTACGTGAAAACGGTCGACATCCGGCCGGCCATGCACGATTTCATGGATAGCGCGCTGGTAGCCGTGAAAGGCAAATACGACCGGCCTGTCACTCGTAAACAACTGGATGAAGACCTCGTCGCTCAGACCGTGCGGATGGAAACGCCGCGGAAAGAGCGTCATCAAATCGACCACATTCACCACACGCACGCTTAAGTCCGGCACGCGCTTTTTGAGAAGCCAGGCCGCCGACACCACTTCCATGGTCGGAATATCGCCTGCGCAGGCGAGCACAACATCCGGTGTGTCACCACGCCCGCGTTCGTTACCCGCCCACGGCCAGATCGACGCGCCACGCTTCACATGCTCGAGTGCATCGGCTATGTTCAGGTATTGCAATTGCGGTTGTTTGTCGATCACGATCAGGTTGACATAGTCACGGCTCTTAAAGCAGTGCTCAGCCACGTGCATGAGACAGTTCGCGTCCGGTGGCAAGTAGATGCGCGAGACGGTGCCTTTTTTCGACAGCACCACGTCGATCAATCCAGGACCCTGGTGGCTAAAGCCGTTGTGGTCGTTACGCCAGGTGGTAGACGTGAGCAGGATGTTGAGCGAGGCAATCGGCGCACGCCACGGCAGCTTGATCGCCTCTGACAACCATTTGGCATGCTGGACCGTCATCGAAGCTGAGACCATTGCAAATGCCTCATAGGTCGCAAACAGCCCGTGCCGGCCGGTCAGTAAATAGCCCTCCAGCCAGCCCTGGCACAGATGCTCGCTCAGCACTTCCATCACCCGCCCATCGGGTGATACGTCCTCGTCGATCGAGATGACTGGGCCGACATAGCAGCGCTTCTCCACTTCAAACACCGCGTTTAGTCGGTTTGAATGCACCTCATCCGGACAAAACAAGCGAAAGGTGGCCGGGGCTGTGTCATGGGCATAGATATCGCGCATGTACGCGCCCAGCTGGCGCGTGGATTCGGCCTGCTGCACCGCCGGGGCTGGCACAGCCAGCGCATAGTTATTCACGTCCGGCAAGTTCAATGGCCCCAGCAGCGTGCCGCCGTTGGCATGGGGGTTCGCGCCCATGCGCAGCTTGCCTTCGGGTGCAAGCGCCGCGAGTTCGGCCATCAGCCGACCGCTTGAATCAAACAGATTTGCGGGCTGATAGCTGCGCAACCATGCCTCGAGCAACTTGAGATGGTCTGGGTTCTCACGCACCTTTGCCAGCGGCACCTGATGTGCCCGGAATGTGCCCTCGATTGGCTCGCCATCGACCACTTTTGGCCCGGTCCAACCCTTTGGCGTGCGCAACACGATCATCGGCCACGTTGGCCGGCTGGTAAAGCCGTGCGCCCGCGCCCGCGACTGAATCGCGCTGATCTTGCTGTAGCACATGTCGAGCGCGGCCGCAAACGCTTGGTGGGCGCGCCGCGGCTCATCCCCTTCCACAAAATGGACATCGTAGCCATGACCGGTCAGCATGTCGCGAATATCCTCATCGGAGGCGCGGCCCAGCACGGTCGGCCCGGCAATCTTATAACCATTGAGATGCAAAATTGGCAGCACCGCGCCATCACGCGCCGGGTTCAAAAACGAGATGCTCTTCCATGAGCCCTCAAGCGGCCCGGTCTCAGCTTCACCATCGCCGACTACCGCGACTGCAATCAAGCTTGGGTTGTCAAACACCGCGCCAAAGGCATGCGACAGCACATAGCCCAACTCGCCACCCTCATGGATCGAGCCAGGCGTGGGCACGCTGACGTGACTGGGGATGCCATGCGGCGTGGAGAACTGGCGGAACAGACGGCGCAAGCCAGCTTCATCCTGCGTCACGTCGGGGTAAATTTCGGAGTAAGTGCCCTCGAGATAGACATTTGCCACCAGCGCCGGCCCGCCATGTCCTGGGCCGGCTAGGTAGATCACGTTAGCGCGCTGCTGCTTGATCAGCCGGTTGAGGTGGACATAGATAAAGCTCAGGCCAGTGGACGTGCCCCAATGGCCAAGCAAGCGCGGTTTGATGTCGGCTGGTGTGAGCGTCCGGCGCAGCAGCGGGTTGTCCCGGAGATAGATTTGGCCGACGGTCAGATAATTTGCCGCCAGCCAATACCGGTGCATCTTATCGAGCAAGTCAGGCGCAAGCGGGCCGGCCGCCGGTGGCGCCACACTGGGCGTTGGCGCAACGCCATCTGGCGACTCGACTGTGCTGGATAAGCGGACATCGAATTCGAACATGGCTCACCTCATTGTGTTTGGCTCAACACCCGCCGGGCATGCCGAGCGATCATTAGGTCCTCATCGGTCTTGACCACCCGCACGGTCACTGGGCTGCCCGGGTGCGAGATCACCGCCTCACTGCTCGCGTTACAAGTATCGTCTAACTCAATCCCCAAGAATCTGAGACCGTCACAAATGTTGGCCCGGACGACGGCTGAGTTTTCACCGATGCCACCGGTGAAAACCAATGTATCCAGGCCACCCAGGACGGCTGCATAGGCACCGATGTATTTCTTAGCTTGGTAGCAAAACAGCGCGATCGCTTCGGCCGCATGCGCGTCGAGCGGCGCACGCGCCAGAAGATCACGCATGTCCGCGCTTGTTCCAGACACGCCCAGCAAACCAGACTGCTTGTTGAGTAGCGTCTCCACGTCTTCGGCTCCCATACCCTTATGCTGCTCAAGATACAACACCACGCCCGGATCGAGGTCGCCCACTCGGGTGCCCATGACTAATCCGGCTGTAGGCGTAAAGCCCATACTCGTGTCGGCCGACTGGCCGCCCCGCACGGCTGCCATACTCGCGCCGTTGCCTAGATGAGCGATGATCGCACGCCGGGTGGATGCCGGGTCGAGTGCGGTCAACTCACTCACCACATACTCGTAGGACAAGCCATGAAAGCCATACCGCCGCACGCCCTCGCCAGTCAGGGCACGTGGCAAAGCGTAGCGATAGGCAACCGGCGGCAGATGCGCATGGAAGGCGGTGTCAAAGCACGCAACTTGGGGCAGGCGCGCATTCAGTTTGGTGACGGCCTCGATGCCGTTGATGGCGCTGGGTAGGTGTTCGGGCGCAAGCGGCACGAGCGACCTGAGCGTCGCCACCACATCGGGCGTAATGAGGCATGGTTCGCGATACTTTTCGCCGCCATGCACCACCCGATGCGCCACTCCGTCGAGCTGGCCATCGTCGCTACGCGTGCTCAAGAAGCCGATGATGGTCTGTATCACCGTTAGGTGCGAACTTAAGTGCTGCTTATCGTCGAGTAGCGTTTGGCCGTGCGCATCCTGCACAGTGAGTGTCCCATCGATTGAGCCGATACGTGAGGCATTCATCGACAGCAACAGTATCTCGCCATTATCCCGGGCATCGTAAAGCGCCGCCTTGACGCTGGATGAACCGCTGTTGAGGGTGAGCAGCCGCATGCTGCCCATTATCGCGGCCGCGGAGAAGTGCCCGCGCGAGCGCGGCAGGGCAGCAGGGCAGCAGGGCATGCATTCCATCACTACAATACCTAGCCATACCCGACTATGACGACCACACCTACACCCGCAGCCCGACCCTTACCCGTGCGACTGTTCGACACCTATACCCGCGTGGTGCGCGACTTCGTGCCGCTTCACACACCCGATGTGGGTGTGTATTGTTGTGGTCTAACGGTCTATGACTATGCCCATATTGGCAATCTGCGCACGTATATCTTCGAGGACTTACTGGTGCGGGCGCTGCGCAACAGCCTCTACCATATCCGCCATGTGCAGAACATCACCGACGTCGGCCACCTGGTCAGCGATGCCGATGAGGGCGAGGACAAGATGGAGAAGGGCGCGCGTCGAACGGGTAAGACGGCCTGGGAGATTGCCGCGTTCTACACGGAGGCGTTCAAGGCTGATTTCCGGCGGCTCAACATCCTGCCACCCGATGTGTGGTGCAAAGCAACCGATCACATCCCCGAGC
>Ga0075021_10001052_pt1 | contig 14138 bp, 13 predicted proteins | sample ColStrG_CSR_2012_FD_72749 | JGI IMG/M metagenome (GOLD analysis project Ga0075021, IMG submission 72749) | Freshwater sediment microbial communities in response to fracking from Pennsylvania, USA - Cold Stream Run_MetaG_CSR_2012 | ecosystem: Environmental > Aquatic > Freshwater > Creek >...
CCGGCGATGGTTTCAATACGATCGTGCAGCCGGCGGCCAGGGCGGGTCCGATCTTCATGATCGACAATACGACGGGAAAATTCCACGGCACGATGGCGCCGACGACGCCGACCGGATCGCGCCGGACCAGGGTCGTTGAACCGAGCGGAGATGGCCGGCGCTCCTCCGGCTGCAAGCCCGCGGCCAAGGCGGCGTAATAGCGCAACACGCCGATGCCATAGCCGCTTTCGATCTGATCGGCGATGTTGATGGGCATGCCGTTTTGCACGCTGACTGACTGTGCGAGCCGCGCCGCCCGCTTTTCGATCGCATCGGCGAAGCGCGTGAGCGCTGCGCCGCGTTCAGCGGCAGTGCCGCTGGCCCACGAAGATCCCTTGAGCGCGCGTCGCGCCGCCACGATCGCACGATCCATGTCGGCTTCGCCGCCTTCCGGCACGCTGCCGATCACTTCTTCGGTCGTGGCATTGATCACGTCGATCTTGCGGGTGGTGGAGGGCTTTACCCATTCACCGCCGATGAATAGCGATTGATGATTCGTTGACATGAGGCGATGACTCCGTGTGTTTTGGATGTTAGGGATGTGTACTTGAGTCTGTGAATTTGTCGTAGTGAATGTCCTCGAGCGCGATGCCTTGCGCCAGCAGCACGTGGATTCCCGCGTCGATCATGCCGGGTGGGCCGCACATGTAGCCGTGCGCGCCGGAACCCAGCTTCTGCAGCGCTGCAGGAACGAAATCGGTGACCAGCCCATGGCGATGCTTGTCCGACTTCTCCTCGGAGAGGATGGGCCAAAAATCAAAGCTCGCCGTCCAGCCGTCGCGGATCGATGAAATCTCCTGCGCAGCATACAAATCGCGCTCGCGGCGCGCGCCGAACAGAAGCACGCAATCGCGGCGCACGCGCCGTTTCGCCGCATCCTGCAACAGGCTCAACAGCGGCGCGAGTCCGCTGCCGCCGGCGATGCAAATCAAGGCACCCGTGCCTTTTCGCAGCCAGAAATTTCCGTGCGGGCCATCCAGTTCAAAGCTGGCGGCGGAGGGGTCGCCCTTGAACAGAAGATCGGTGAACGCGCCGCCGGGAACGTGGCGGATGAAAGTTGAAATCTCGGTCAGGCCATCGGACAGCGGCGGGACCGCGAGCGAATAAGAACGATGAATTGTGCTGCCGTTCCAGCGGACGTTGACGTATTGTCCGGCGCGATATCGCAACGGCGGCGTGACTTCCCAGGTCACACGTTTGATGTCATGGGTAAGGTCCTCCAGGCCCACCAATTTTGCGCTTAGCGTTTGGACAGGAATGTCGCCGCTGGCGCCGATCTCGACTTCGAGCACAAGATCGCTCTTGGCAACGGCTTGACACGCAAGGATGTAGCCCGCTGCCAATTCGTCCTTGCTCAATGTATAGCTGAACGGCGTGATTGCAGCGACGCGGCCGGAAACGAGTTTGCTGCGGCAGCTGCCGCACGTGCCGACCGTGCAATCGTGTGGATAGGCGATGCCTTCCTTCAACGCCCGTTCCAGCACAGTTTCGCCGGAGCCGACCTCGAATCGGCGCTCGCTCGGATGCAGCAGCACGGATTTGGCCGGGGCCTTTTTGAATAGATCTGTGAACCAGGACATTTGTTTCTTACTCCGCCAGCCAGGACAGTCGAATCGAACAATATCAATAAAAAATTAAATAAATCAATTAGATATAAATAGGATGGAGTTCCATTCCCCGCTGAACTGTTGTTTTTGACCCCCGGCAAAAGAAATAATTCGTAAATAGGTTGACATGTTTTTTTCTTAGCTTATTTTATGTATCGGCTTTACGCAAAATAAATCTGGTGCCTCGATGCACCATTGACGTCAGAGATACGGGGGAATTCGATGCAAAATGTTTCCATGGTTTTGCTTGTCATTGTGTGTACATCGCCGATCTCCACGGTCGCGCTCGCCGAAAGCACGACTCCGGTCGCCGCGCAATCGGCCGGGCTGGAAGAGGTTATCGTCACCGCAACGCGCCGTTCGGAGAACTTGCAAAACGTTCCGGTTGCCGTGGAGGCCCTTACACAGGCCGATCTTGCGAAACAGGGCGTTTTCGAAACGTCAGACCTCAACCACGCGATGCCAAATTTGCAGGTATCGTCTCCTTACGGCCAGCAACAACCGAATTTCTCGGTTCGAGGCATTGGGGTCGGAACCGAATTCAACGCGAATGCTGCGTCGCCCGTCGGCGTCTATGTCGATGAAGTGTATCAGGCGTTTCGCGCATCCCACGGGCAGCAACTCTATGATCTGGAGCAGGTGGAAGTCGTGCGCGGCCCCCAGGGTACGCTGTACGGCCGAAATACGACAGGCGGTGCGATCAACTTCAACACCCGCCAGCCAAAATTGAAGGATAATAACGGGGAGTTGAGCGTCGGATTTGGAAATTTCAGCCGCAAGAGCTTTGAAGGCGCCTTTGAGTTCACGCCAATTGCTGACAAGCTCGGCATCCGCATTGCGGGAACTTACGTCGACACCGATCCGTACGTGCGCAATGTGCTCCCCGCGGGATTGAATACGTCCGCGGCTTTCGGCTTGTCCGGGCTCAACCGTAACAGCGGTATCGATCCGGGCGGCAGCAAAAATTACGGCATCCGCGGAATCATCCGGTTTCAGCCCACGGACGCCATCGATCTGTCATTGAAAGGCTATGGCGCGAAATCGCTGGGCGGCACCGAAACCCCGATTCCGACGGGTCAATCCAAGACGAGCGACGTGATCAACTACCTGAGCCCCAACTTCTTGCTCGGGCCATTGTTTCAAGCGCTCGTGCCCGCCGGTTTGCTGCCGGCGAGCTACAGCCAGGCCGCCAATGGTCTGGGCGAACGTCAAATTCAGGCGGATACGGTCGGCAAGGCGCTGACCGAGGCCAAGGGTGGCGTGTTTACGGGCAAATTCACGTTGGCGGATAGCTTGAAGGTCATTTTGGTGTCGGGCTTCGATTCAGGCGTGTACCAGCAAACCGCAACCGATTGCGACGCGACGCCGATGCGGTTGTGCTCGATCGGGTATTTCTCAAGATTCCACGCATTCAACCAGGACGCGCGCGTTGACTACTCGCATGGACCCTTCAAAGTGATCGGCGGCCTGTTCTACGGGATCGACAGCATCACGGCCGACAACACGCCGGATTTTTTCAATTTCTTGAGCGATGTCAACGCGGCGGTCGGCAATCCGACCACGTACTTCAATCCGGGCGGAGCGTTTGGCGCCGCGCTGCCGCCCGGATCGCTTCCGACGGGAATACGTGCGATCCAACATTTTCGACAGGACCGTAAGTCCAAAGCGATCTACGCCGAGGGCAGCTATCAGATCACCGATGCCTTGCGTGCGACGGCCGGATTGCGATACACGAAGGATACGAATGATTTCAAAGACGGCATCACGACGTATTACGATGATTCGGGCGCGCCGCGTCTGATCACCGTGTCGGCAAATCCCGGCCCCTACTTTATTCAACCCGTCGGTCCGATCCCGGCGTCGGGCGGGCCGTTGCCCGATCCGCTGACGCGCCACGGCGAATCGAGCAAGACGTCAGGCCGGTTCATTTTGGATTACAAATTGACCGATCAGATCATGACCTACGCAAGCTTCAGCCGCGGTTACCGTGCCGGGACGTACAACGGCCTCGCTTACGGAAGTTCCAATCAGGTCTACTTCGTGCCGCCCGAAACGGTGGATGCGGTTGAGATCGGGTTGAAGTCGCGGTTCCTGGAAAACCGCTTGCAGGTCAATGCGGCGGCTTTCCACGACAAGTATAAAGGCCAGCAGGGCCAGGTCGTGGATGCTACGGCCACCGCCAACCTGGTTTCGCTCGATGGCATCATCGAAGGACTGGAACTCGATGTTCAATATGCGGCGACCGATGCTCTTCGCCTGAGCGCCTCGTTCGGTCTGTTGCATAGCAAGTATGACGATGCGACCTGTCCTTCAACAACGGTCAGCGGATTTCCGGCTCAAGTGGGCAACTGCGTCGCATCGTCCGGCGGAAACGCGAGTGTGGCCGGCAACCCGTTTCCCTATGCCGCGAAATCATCGGTGAATCTGGGCGTGGACTGGGATGCGTACGCGTCCGCCGCCGGCAAGCTGACGCTACATGCCGATGGCGCATATACCGGGCGGTTCTTCTACGATGGCTTCAAGGATTACACCTACGGAAACCTGCCGAACGTTTCGAGCGGCAAATTCTCGGATGGAGAAGGCAATTATTGGGTTTTCAACTCGCGTGCGAACTACACGTATGATCGGTACACGTTCTCGATCTGGGGCAAGAATTTGGCCGATAAGACCTACTACCCTTTCGGCATTGCGATCGAAAACCTGTTTGGCAACGGCTATCGCGTTCGCGCCGCGCCGCGCACCTTCGGGGCGGAGATGGCGGTGAAGTTTTAGAGCAATTCGTTGATTTGAAACGTCGTGAAACCTCGATCGCGGATGTTGATTCCGCGATCGAGGCTTCGCGCGATTTTTGCGGCGTACAACGGGGGAACGATGACGACAAATCCGTATCGCTATTGGCGCTTTTGCGCCTCAATGGGTCCCATTTTTCTGGTCGTGTTCATCGTCGCCTGGGGGGTGCTCGGATATAACATCCCGCCGCTGTCGCCGGAATGGACCGGCGATCAAATGGCGCATCACTTTCGCACTCATGCCGGCGTGGTGCGCGCGGGGATGGTCGCGAGCATGTCCTTCGCCGTGTTGTACATGGTGTGGGGCATGTCGATCACCAAGGTCATGGAGACCTTGGAAACAGACGGCAACAACATTCTCTCCCAGCTGCAGATTTGGGGTGCGGGCCTGACCGTCGTGCCGATATTGGTGTCCTCCTCTTTCTGGTTGACGGGCGCCTATCGACCGGAGGCTTTGGACCCGAGCATCCTGCAGATGCTGTACGACATGGCATGGCTGCTCATTGACCTTGCCTACTCGGTAACCTCGGTGCAAATGTTCGCGCTAGGCGTATTGTTTTTGTCGGATCAGCGGGCGGTGCCGCTGATTCCCAGATGGGTCAGCTGGTACAGCATCTGGGTCGGATTCATGTTCATCGCCGAAGTCCTGATGCCGTATTTCAAGAGCGGGTTGTTTGCCCGGGACGGCATCCTGAATTTCTGGATCGAATTCGTGATCTGGTTCGTCTTCATTCTGATTGTCACTTTATACATCCTCAAGGCCATCGCCCGTCTCGAACGGGAACATGCGGCCGGGCAGAGTCGCTGACATGATTCTGGCCCGCACGCCGGACCATTCTAGAATGGAAAATGCGAAGTCAGCGCCGGCGATTTGGACCTTCATCACGGCGGACGTGATGGCGTTCGGAATGTTCTTCGTCTTGTTCATGCGTCAACGCACCGTCGATCCGGCGCTGTTCAACAGCGCGTCGATGAAGCTGGATGTGCGGCTGGGCGTGATCAATACGCTGATTCTGATCACCAGCAGCTGGCTGGTCGTGCTGGGCGTAGAGCGTGCGCGACGGCGCGATCGGGCCGGACTGCTGCGATTCTGGGCAATCGCGATGGCGGTGGGCGCCGGCTTTGCGGTCACAAAATGCATTGAATATGCCGACAAGTTTTCGCACGGCGTGACCATGCTGACCAACGATTTCTTCATGTTTTATTTCTTTTTGACGGGAATCCATTTTCTGCATTTTCTGGTAGGCATGGCGGCGCTGGGATTTCTGTGGTTCAAGGCGCGAGTGGAGCCGCTGGATGGTCCCTATCTCGGCTGGCTCGAATCAGGCGGCATCTATTGGCACATGGTGGATTTGCTGTGGGTCATGCTGTTTCCGCTGCTGTACCTGATGGGGCGCGCATGACCGCGCAGCTGCTGAATCGCGCCACAGGCGCATGGCTCGGGCTCATTGTTGCGACCTGTGTGAGCTGGTTTTCGGCGGAAAATCATTTGGCCGGCGGCGTGACCGTGGGCATGATCCTGCTGATCGCCGCCATCAAGGTCCGGCTGGTTTTCTTGAATTTCATGGAACTGCGGACGGCGCCGCCGCCGTGGCGTGCAATATTCGAAGTGTGGATCGTCGTGTGCACAGTCCTCATCTGGGGTTTCTATGCGTACGCGCCACGTTGAATTTAAACCTTGACCTGGAGACGCCAATGTTCAGCAGCAAACAGCTATCAAATCAGAATCTGACGATCGATGCGGTCCATGATGGCCGGCACGATCTTGGCAGCAAGCCGCTGGCGCGCGAATCGATTCCCTACATCGTCGTTTTGCCGGAACAAGGCATTTCCCTGTTCACCTACACCTGGGTCACCAAGGATAGCGTCGCCGGTGCGGCCGTGGCGGTGTTTGGCCCGGGCGTCGGCGCGCAACCGATACAGCAACGTCTCGCGGACCGTCCCGTCCCAGCGGACATGAATTTCGATCGTTGGGTCATGGAAGGCTTCACGATGGAACATGACCTCAAATTCGACAAAGCGCATGTGCGCTGGGAGAATCCGGCCGCGACCATCGATTTTGAGTTCGAAGCAACGCATCCTCCCTACGCCTACGGCTCGCACCCGCGCGGCTGTCCGTCATACGCGGCGAGCAACCGCATCGAGCAGGCCGGCCGGGCGCGTGGATCCATCAAGTTGCGTGATCGTCTCATTACGTTCGATGCGACGACTCATCGGGATCACAGCTGGGGAACCCGCGATTGGTTTGCGATGCAGCACTATGAATGGTTCGTCGGGCAGATCGGCGATGAAGTCGCGGTGCACTTCTGGAACCTGCAGGCGCTGGGCCAAAACGAGATTCGAGGCTATGTTTACAAGGATGGACTGATGGCGCCCGTAAGCGACGTGGAGGTCGCCGTCGAATTTGATGCGGACTATTGGCAGCAGCGCTACAGTGCAAAGGTCACGGACGATGCGGGGCGCACGACGATGGTCAGCGGTCAGGTGTTTTCCCGCTACACGCTGGTCCCGGACCCTGTCATGCAACTTCGGGAGAGCGGAGCGAGAGCGACATTTGACGGCAAACCCGGCGTCGGCTGGATGGAGGTGGGCTGGCCGACCGACTATCTGGAACATATCAAAAAGAATGGTCCTTACTGATTCACCGGGGACACGCATGACCGAAACGCCAATTCTCGACATGGAGCCGGCGCTGCAGGCTCTGTTCAAGGCGCGTGCCGCGCGCCGCGCGGCGCCGCCGTATTCGGCGCGAAAAACCGCGGAAATTGTCGAAGCCTTGAAGCGCTTTTTTTCCGCGGCAGTCCCGGGTGCAGCCCCTGAAAAGGTGATGCGCATGGGCGGGGGCGCCTCTAAAGAACAGTTTGCATTCACGCTGACGGAACGCGACGGCAAGTCCGGCCGGTTTGTGCTGCGCATGGATCCGCTGGAAGCGATCACGGAGACCGATCGCAATCGGGAGTTTCAAATTCTGAATGCGGTGCAGGGCATCGTGCCGGCGCCCAAGCCGCGATGGATCGATGAGAGGGGCGAGATCTTTGGGCGGCCCGCCGCCATCATGGAATTCGTCGGCGGCGTGACCAAGCCGAGCGGGGCGGGCATCAAGGTTAGCGGACTCGGAACCTGGCTGGGAGAACCGCTGCGCTCCAAGTTGAGAAAGCCCTTCCTGGACAATCTGGTCGCGTTGCACGCGATGGATTGGCGCAAAGCGCCCCTGCCAAGCTTTTCGGCGCCGACGGCCGATCCGAAACAGGCGTCGCGCTGGGGCTTTAATTACTGGAAGCAGCTGTGGCGCGAGGATGCGATCGAACCGGTGCCGATCATGACCTACGCAGAGCAGTGGCTCGAGGAAAACCTGCCTGACTGTGAAGAGCTGGTGCTGACTCACGGCGATTACCGTACGGGCAATTATCTTTTCGATGAGAAGACGGGTGAAATTGTCGCGATGCTGGACTGGGAACTCGCGCGCATCGGTGATTTCCACGAAGACCTTGGCTGGGTGCTGATGCAGATATTCGGAACATTCGAGAATGGAAAGTTCCGCGCCAGCGACCTGTACGAACGCGAAGAATTCATCGCCGCCTACGAAAAGGCTTCCGGGCGCACGGTCAATCGTAAGTCCCTGCACTATTACGATGTGATGAGTTCGTGGAAGACCTATGTCATCGTGGTCGGGACCGGAATGAGCGTGGCTCGGGCTCAGCACAATCACCAGGACGTGCTGTTGACTTTCCTGGCTGCGACCGGCGCGATGTTCGCCGGCGATTTGTGTCGACTGTTGAGCCAGCGGGAGTTCGTATGAATCCTTCGGTAGATGACCGACTTGCGAGCATCGTTCGTGCCCTGGCGGACATCGTTCTGACCGCGCTGCCCGACGATGCGGGTCTGGCAAAGGAGCAGACGCAGCTCGCCATCGGGCATTTGCAGATCCTGCGCGCGCAATTGGATGCGGCTCCCGCTTTCGAAGCCGAGGAATTGAGCGATGCCCGCGCTCTGGGCGCCGCCCTGCTGGCTGACGGCAGAGGCGGTTCCGGAACGGTGGAAGCCATGAGTGCTCTGCACGCGACGCTCGATCAGCCGGTAGGCGCCGAACATCCGCGACAGTCCCGATTGCGAATCACGAAGGCGATCGACAATCTTCTGCGGCAAATGGCGATCGACGGCGATCAGGGGTATCGGGCGAAAGCGGCCGACGTGCTGATTCGGATGCAAACTGAACGTTCGAAAAAGGACCGGAAATGGTTCTCCCTCATGGGCTTCGATTCTGACATTTGAGGACCGACCAATGATTCATCCAAAGGATTGCGACTTTCATTTCACGCCAGAGTCCCACTGGCAATGGGTGGAGACACTGGCGCTGCCGTTCAGTGTTCCCGAGGCCAACATCAACGCCATCGTCTACGTCCTAACCCGGCCCATGCTGGGCGTTTGCAGTTGCGATATCACGCTGATCGATCGGATCAGCAACCTTTGGGAAGAACAGCTCTATATCGACGATCAGCAACATCTTCCATGTCCGAAGTCGATGCGGGACTTCGCGCTGCCGAACGGCTTGTCGATCCAGACTGTCGATCCGCTCAAGCGCTACCGCGTGGCCTATGAAGGAATCGACGACACATCGTTCGATCTGGAGTATTGCGCGCTGCATGAACCGTACGACATCAACGATCCAAACATGGACCCGACGGCGGCAAAACGCATCGGTCCGGCTTGGGATTCGTCCTGGGCCGGCCACTATGAGGTGACCTATCGGATCAGAGGCAAGCTGCGTGTCCGCGGCAAGGTTTACGAGGTTGATTGCGTGGATACCGGCGATCGCAGTTGGGGGCCGCGCCCCGAGCGCGACAATTCATCCGTCATCTGGTGGCATGCCAGCTTTCGCGAAGCGCTCACCGTGCACCTGTTTACGGTGCACGACATTGCGAAGACCGCGGTCATGGGACCGCACATCAGCGGCTATATATTTGAGGACGGAACAATCTACGGTCTGACCGAATCCCGGGGCGTTCAGGAGTACCGCAAGGCCATTCCAATGGGTGGTGAGGTGCAGGTCACCGATGTTCGCGGCAAGAATTTTGCTTTCACGTACTCCACGGTCAACAGCTGCTATTGGGCGCCGTATCCGTCCAACACCTATCTGCAGGCATCGATGCGGGTCGCGCACGACGGCAAAGTCGGGTACGGCGTGCAGCAGATGGGTTTGAGCCGCGCGTATCTGACGCGCCATCGTGATGCGATCCGCGCACGATATTGACGTTGCGCTTCGTGGATAAGAACCGGCCATCGCCTGAGTGGATTGAACAACTGCGGCGGCGCTTCACGTGCGAACCGGAGATCGATCGCATTCTGACGCGCAAGCTGCAGCGGCGGGCGGGGCCGCCCTACGTGCCGGTCAGCCTGGCGAGTCTGGTCGAGGGCGTGGAAAAGCTGCTGCGCGGGGAGCTGGCCGACTCATTTGAATTGACCGAGCCGCGCTGGCTCTCGGGTGGCGCATCGAAATTGCAAATGGCATTCGAATTGAGTTGGAACCAGCCGGGCGTCGGCCGAACCCGATCATCCATGGTCTTGCGCATGGAACCATCGGAGTCGATCTCGGAAACCAGCCGGCTGCGGGAGTTTCAAATCATCAAGGCGTTTTCCGGCCACATTCCGGTCCCGCCCACGTTTTGGGTGGATGCCTATGCGGAATTTCTTCCGTATCCGGCAATCATTTATGGTTACGCACGAGGCGTGACCAAGCCGACCGCGTCGGTCAGTGGTGTAACCGGGGTCGGCACCAAGATGCCGGCTTCGTTTCGCGCGACGCTGGGATCGCAGTTCGTGGATCATCTGGCGCGAATTCATACCTTCGATTGGCGCAGCGCGGATCTCAGCGCCTTCGGCAAGCCCGCACCCGGAATGCAGGCGCTGGAGTGGCAGCTCAACCGTTGGGAGCGCGTCTGGGAGGAAGACTCGAACGAGGACGTGCCGCTGATGCGCCTCGCGATGTCCTGGCTGCGGGGCAACATGCCTGCCGTCGATCGCGTCTCGGTCGTGCACGGCGACTATCGCGTCGGCAATTTTCTGTTTACGGAGGACGACCACCGCATCAGCGCCTGGCTGGACTGGGAGCTGTCGTACCTGGGTGATCGCCACGAGGACCTTGCATGGGCGGCCAAGGATATCTTCGGGCATCCCGACGAGTCCGGAAGAACTTTTCTGGTGGGCGGGCTCATGCCGCGCGATGAGTTCTTCGGGACTTACGAAAAGGCCTCGGGGCTGTCCGTCGATCAGAACAAGCTGCGCTACTACGACTTGTTCAGCAATTACAAAAGCGTCGCCATCTGTCTTGCGACCGGCTGCCGCGCGCCGCGCAACGGCAAGACCCATCAGGATGTGCTGGTCGCCTGGCTCGCCGGTATATCGTACATGCTGTTGGATCAGCTTCGAACCCAACTCGAAGAGGTGCTTTAGGGTGAATGTTCGTCACACCTCGGAACCCCAGAAATGATGCGTGAGCTGATCGCGCCCAACTCATTGCCACCGGAACAACCGTATGATTTTCGCGAAAGATGTTGATTTCCATACGCCACCCGCGACCGCAGATTTTCGATGGGCGGAAACCAGCTATTTCCCGTTCGCAATCCCCGAAGCCGGCATCAGCGGTGCGATTTATTTCGTATTCCGCCCTAAGCTGGGCGTCGTGATGAGCGACATCACCATTTTCGACCGCATCTCGCGCCATTGGGAAGGGCAAAGCTACATCGATAATCAGCAGCATTTACCGTGTCCCGAGAAACTATCGAAATTCTCGTTGCCAAATGGGATCAGTCTCGAAGTCATCAACGGACCCCAGGACTATAGGATCGATTACGTCGGCATCGACGACACGGAAGCGCATTTCGAATTTCGCGGCATCATGCCTCCCCAAGACATCAATGATCCGGCACAGGACCCTCTGACCCGGCGGAAACTTCAACAGTCCGGTGGAGGCGGCGTTTGGGACGGTGCGTTCGCCGGTCACTTTGAAATGACGGCTCGAAGCCGCGGTGAATTGATATTGCGAGGCAAGCGATATCCCATCGATTGCCTGGGTACGATGGACCATAGTTGGGGTCCGCGTGCTGAGCGGGACAACACAAATGCGGTTTGGCTGCAGGGCCACTTTGGCGATGACCTGGTCATTCACGCCTTATCTTCGCTCGACCCACGTGTACCCGATTCGATTGGCCCGCTGTGGCATGGCTACGTGCTGAAAGACGGTCGCGTACGCGGTTTGGTCTCGGGCCGTGGTCGCACTGAGCGGCAAGGTGTTTTCGTGGCCGGCCAGCAGGTCAGCCTCACGGATGAAGATGGGGATACCTACGAAATGACAGGTACGGCCGTGAATTGGGGCCCATGGGCGCCTTATCCCAGCGTCGCGTATTATCAAAGCCTGACGCGATGGAACCTGAACGGAAGAATCGGCTATGGACCCTACCAAGAAGTGATCAGCAGGTCGTACGCCACCCGCCACCGTCTGGCCGACTAAAGAGCTGTCCGCTAATCAGGCGAAGACGCCGGCTTGATCATGTCTTCGTCTCTTGAATGCTACATTCGCCTGCGTGCCCCGAGCGGGAGTGCCTTTGGCCGACCATCGGCAGCTGCATCTCGATGGGGGCCGGCACGTTGGCCGGATCCGCCTCGAAGCCCATGTCCACCACCAATGCGCGCTCACGATCCAGTTCCGTCTTCGACGCCGCAAGGATGACTTTCCGCAGCCGTGCCTTGACCGCGGTATCTTGGACGGCGCCGACCTCCCCAACCAACGCACTGACGCGGTCGCGAAGCTCGAAGATGGCCTCTTCCAGTTCCGCCGGCTCGGCTTGCGCTCGCTTGAGGATATCGGCTCCTTGAGCGGCCAGGCGTTGCAGATCAGTCGCTGCCGGGCCGGCGTTCGCCGGGCCGAACTCTTCTGTCAGTTCCTGAGCCAGGGCGACGTAGCGCTCAAGCTCGTCACGGTCGTAGCGGTACGCGATCGGCAGCCGTTTCGCGATCAGTTGCAGCGTAGCAATGATCAGTCGTGACTGCTCCTGGGCCAGCTTGTTATGCGCATCCACCGCCGGCAACACGACGTCGATCATCGCCTTGATCATGCTGCGGATCTGAATCTCGGGCCGAATGTCCATTCAGGCCACCCTCTCGAGTTGGTCTCTTAGGATTCCCATCGCGGGGTAGCCCATCCCCATGATCCAGTTCAGCAGGAGGTCCTGATGCGTCTTGCCGTTGCGAGTCGGGCGGTAACCGCACGCGACGACGATCAATGCTGACCGGTACGCGTGGAAGATCTGGTAGTACTCGATGGTTTTCAGGTTCAGGACCAGCCCTGACGCTCGTTCATATGTCTCATAGAGCTGCTCCGCGGGCATCATGCCGCTGGCGAGCAGCGTCGAGCCGTCCTCGGATGTATGGGACACGAAAGGCATCGTTGTATAAGCCACGTCCTCGTGATAATCCCCGAGGTGCCCTAACTCCCAGTCGAGCCACGCGGTAATTCGTCGGTCATGCTCGGTAAACAGAAAATTTCCCGCTCGGTAGTCGCTGTGAATCAGCGAGATCCTTTCGGCCGCAGGCATGTTTTCGCGCAGCCAACCGGCCGCGAGGCGCATCAACGGAATGTCACGATTGCAGTCTTCCTCCCACACGCGCTCCCACCAGTTCAAATGCCATTCGACCGCTTGCGTCGTGCCAGCAATGGGTTTATCCAGTGAGCTGAGCTCGGCGTGGCTCCAGTCCCACGTATGCAGTCTTGCCAGATGATCGATGAATTGAGGCCCGATGGTCTTGCGGAGTTCCGCCCCAAAATTTGTGCCCAGGCCGCTGACGTTGCTCAGCGACCCGCTCGGTTTGGTGACACCTTCGGCGAATCCGTAAACGATGGCTGGATAAGGGAAGTGCCCGCCTTCCGCGTCAATCCAGTAGGCCTTTGGCACTGGCAGCACGCCATGCACGGCCTTGATGATTTGGAATTCCCGTAGTCGGCTGGTCTCGACAATCGACTCCGCCGGTTCCATGCGTATCACCATCGGCGTAACGGTCCGACCGGCCACTGGATCGTGCCAATCAAGCGTGAAGGCGACCTGTAACTTCGACGCTCCGCCGGACAACCACCGGGGGCCGCGGATTTCGAAGGGCGTTTTCAGTTCGGTGTCCAACAAGGATTGCAGGCTGGCGCACATCGCGTCGAGGCTGACAGGCTTGTATGCAGGCCCGCTGCGGCGCCGGAGTTTGCGCGTCAGAACCCGGTCTATCTCCGCCTCGCAGCGAAACCGCTTGCGCAGACTCTGAATCCAATCGGGGGAAGGATTGTTTTTGTCGATGACGGCCACGCCGATCCTCCGATGGCAATCAAACGAAAAGTCGTTCCCAGTATATATGAGATTGGTAAAACGCATATCAGCCGACGTGGACGATTCACGTCGCCGCCGGACAAAGATCTCGCGAGCCGCGTCGGATTCACATGGATCAATGTGCCAACAAATTCAGACGTCTTGCATGGGCGAGCGCCGACGAGCGGTTCGCGACGCCCAGCTTGCCGTAGAGATTCTGGAGGTGCCACTTGACGGTCGCCAGCGACACGTCCAAGCGGTCGGCGAGCTGTTGATTCGTCAATCCCGTGTCGACAAAGCGGAGCAGTTCGGCCTCCCGCTTCGTCAATTGGCCGCGCAGCTGCGGCTGCTCCTGGACC
>Ga0075021_10001053_pt1 | contig 14128 bp, 11 predicted proteins | sample ColStrG_CSR_2012_FD_72749 | JGI IMG/M metagenome (GOLD analysis project Ga0075021, IMG submission 72749) | Freshwater sediment microbial communities in response to fracking from Pennsylvania, USA - Cold Stream Run_MetaG_CSR_2012 | ecosystem: Environmental > Aquatic > Freshwater > Creek >...
GGTGTCGGTCACCAATTGTGGGACCGTGCCCGAAAGCGGAGTGACGGTCGCGGTCACGGTCACCTTGGCCGATCCGACCGGCGCCGCCCTGGCGCCCACCGGCCCGCAAGGGGGTCGTGTCCAGGCTGTCGTGGTGCTGGCGTCGGGCTCGTCGTCAGCACCCGTGCTCGGGCCCCTCCCGGTAAGTCCCGGCCACCGGTACTTGTTGACGGTGGCGGTGTCGTTGCCGCCCGCTCAGCAGAACTCGGAGGGCTCGATGCAGCAGTTCCTGGTCGAGATCACCGGCTGAAGCGGAGTCCGACCGAATGCTGGTTGGCCGGGGTCTCCAGGCCAGCATCTAAGATCGACCTCGGGACGAAGACATGGACCCAACGGAGGGGTAGAGGCGAGTGGCCGAGAGCATCACGATCACCGACAACCGCACGGGGCAGTCGCTTGAGATCCCCTTGGAGAACGGGGGGGTGCCGGCAACGGACTTCTCGAAGCTGCTTCCCGGGGTGTGGTTCTACGATCCGGGGTTCACCGCCACGGCGGCCTGTGAGAGCGCTGTCACCTACCTCGACGGCGATGCCGGGATCCTGCGCTATCGGGGGTACCCAATCGAACAGTTGGCCGAGGACTCGACCTTCCTCGAAGTGGCGTATCTCCTGCTGAATGGCGAGCTACCGACCACAGCGGAGTACGAGGTGTGGGAGCGGGAGATAACCCTCCACACGTTCATTCACGAAAATGTGCGGAAGCGCTTCTTGGAAGGCTTCCACTACGACGCCCATCCGATGGGCATGTTGGTATCGGCGGTAGCGGCACTGTCGACCTTCTACTCCGATGCCAAGGACATCTTCGACGATGAGTCCCGTGACAAGCAGATCATCCGGTTGATCGCCAAGATGCCGACACTGGCCGCCGCCGCCCACCGGTTCAGCGTGGGTATGCCGTTCGTCTATCCGGACAACTCCCTACCCTTCACCTCGAACTTCCTTTCGATGATGTGGAAGATCGCCGAACCCCGCTTCGAGGCCGATCCCGTCCTGGCCCGTGCTCTCGATGTGCTCTTCATCCTCCACGCCGACCACGAACAGAACTGCTCGACCACTGCCATGCGGGTGGTGGGTTCCTCCCATTCCGACCCCTACTCGGCCACGGCCGCCGCCGCCGCCGCCCTCTACGGTCCTCGTCACGGTGGCGCAAACGAGGCTGTCATCCGGATGCTGACCGAAATCGGTTCGCTCGAGAACGTCGAACCCTTCATCGAATCGGTCAAGTCGGGCTCCGGTGGCCGGCTCCAGGGCTTCGGCCACCGGGTGTACAAGAGTTACGACCCGCGGGCCACGATCATCAAGAAGACGGCCGATGATGTTTTCGCCGTCACCGGCAAGAATCCACTCCTGGACATCGCCCTGAAACTCGAGGAGATCGCCCTCTCCGATGAGTACTTTACCTCTCGGAAGCTCTATCCGAATGTCGACTTCTACTCGGGCCTGATCTACCAGGCCATGGGGTTCCCGCTCGAGATGTTCCCCGTGCTGTTCGCAATTCCCCGCACCGCCGGTTGGCTGGCCCACTGGCAGGAGATGCTCAACCAGGACTCGAAGATCGCCCGCCCCCGTCAGCTGTATGTCGGCGCCGACGAGCGGAACTACCTCCCGATCGGCCAGCGCTGACCCGTCGGCGGTAGTCATTGCACCTGGGTGCCGTCCACCCCAGCACCTGTGCCTTCGAAAGCGTTCGGCAACGATGGCTTGTGGCCCAGGGCGGGCCTTACTTCTACCGCAATAGCATCTGCCGATGGACATCTCCCATGTGACGCCCGTTGTCGGAAAGCATCCACGGGCGGACATCGGTCGAACACTGGTTGGCGATGTCCTCGAAATCGGACCCGGCCATGCACCGTTCCCAACCTCTCCCACCGCACGTGTCCTCTATGCCGACCGTTCGGTCGAGGGCGGAAGGGATGCGACATGGCCGGAACTGGCAGGCCAGTCTCGAGGGCCAGACTCTGAACTTGACATCGACCTGGATGTCGATGGCCTTCGTGCCGTCACCGATGAATCCTTCGACTCCGTTATCGCGTGTCACGTGATCGAGCACTTGGCCAACCCCATCGCTGCACTGTGTGAGTTCGAACGCGTGCTTCGTCGAGGCGGCCGCCTGGTCCTGGTGGTTCCCGACCGGAATCGTACCTTTGACTCGGTACGTGAACCGACGTCGCTCGCTCATCTGCTCGACGATTTCGGGCGAGGAATCACCGAGGTCGACCTCGAACACATCAGCGAATTCTGCGAGGCGATCTTCAATCAGCCACCCATCCACCCAGATGAAGTTCGGGACTTGCACGACCCAGCCCGACTAGATGCGGAACGGATCAATCTGCACCGTCGGCGGTCGATCCATGTCCACTGCTGGACGCCGGAGGAGTTTGCGGTCGTCTTGGCCGCCGGAATGGCTCGAGACTTGATGTCCTGGCAACTCGTCGACCTGTACTTCTTCGATGACGCCGGCGACCAACCGGACAACGAGTTCGGTTTCGTTCTCCAGCGATCGGACACCCACTCTTCCCCCGCCGATCAATGCGTTGCATTTGTCCGGCGGTGGGTGGACCTTGTGCGCGACCGGAATCGTGATCCTCATCGACTGGTCGCTCTGCATTCGGCGTTGCTTGCGAACCTTGAGGGATGGGACGAGTTGCCGGCCGTCGCCGCAGTCGTCGTCGATGCGCTCGTCACGCGAATTGCGGAGGAGCACGCGAGGTACGAGGAAGAAGTTGAGCGGAACACTGATGCTCGAGTGGGAGCAGCGCAACTGTCGGATCGGCTTCGAGCGTCGGAGCAGCGATTGACCGACGTGCTCGAGAGCCCCTCGTATCGAGCAAGTCGCGCCGTCGGCAAGTTTCTCCGACCTTTTCGCCATCGCTCGTAACCCTTCGTCGGTCGACAACGCCGACGCAAAGGGTCGATTCGACAGGTGTCAACCCGGGTGTCCTGTGGCCTCCGGTTCAGGATCCCTCGGGGTGTTGAACCATGCGCATCAGGCCCTCCTGGACCATCGACACGGCCAGAGTCCCGTCCCTTGCGAACATGAATCCCCTGGCCAGTCCGCGGGCTCCGGACGACGTCGGGCTCTCCATGTCGTAGAGCATCCATTCATCGGCCCGCAGTGGCCGGTGGAACCACATGCAGTGGTCGAGGCTGGCACCCATGAAGTCGGGGTCGTCCCACCCCACGGCGTGGGGGGCGAGCATGGTGTCGAACAGGTACATGTCCGAGGCGTAGGTAGCGAGGCACGTATGGAGCAGGGGGTCATCGGGCAGCGTCCCGTCAGCTCGCAGCCATAGCTGCTGGCGTGGCTCCTGTACGGCCCGGTGCATCCAAGGCAGGGCGCCGATATGACGCTGGTCGATCGGATGCGGCCGGTCATACCAGTCGCCGACCTTGTCCTTGTAGGGCTCGAGCCGCTCCTTCATGGTGGGCAGTGTCTCGGGATCAGGAACTTCGGGCATGGGGACCTGGAACTCCAGGCCGGATTCGTCCACGTGGAACGAAGCCGACATGTGGAATATGGCGCGTCCGTGCTGGATGGCCACGACCCTGCGGGTCGTGAAGCTCCGCCCGTCGCGGATCCGGTCGACCTCGTAGAGAACGGGGACATTCGGATCGCCCGGACGGAGGAAGTAGGCATGCAACGAATGAGGCCGGCCTACGTCGACCGTGCGGCCGGCAGCCATCAGCGACTGGGCCGCCACCTGGCCGCCGAAGATCCGCTGACGTTCCTCATGGGGATTGGCACCGCGGAAGATGTTGACTTCGATGGGCTCGAGATCGAGCAATTCCACCAGGAGTTCGAGGGCTTCGCTCACGGCCTTCATCCTGTCAGGTCCCCGACCGGACGCGGATGCTTCGGCCGGAGCCGCATTTCTGGCTGACGGGACCTGGGACCTCCCGCTACGGTGGACGTCGTGCCGAAGATCACGTTTCCCGACCGGTTCCTGTGGGGGACCGCTACCGCTGCCCACCAGATCGAGGGCGGAAACGTCAACAACGACTGGTGGGCCATGGAGCACGACCCCGCGTCGAATTGTGTGGACGTGAGCGGCGACGCCTGTGACTCGTTCAACCGCTATCCCGAGGACATCGCCATCATCGCCGACCTCGGGCTCGGGGCCTACCGTTTCTCCCTCGAGTGGAGCCGAATCGAACCGGAGGAAGGGGAGTTCTCCAAGGTAGCCCTCGACCATTACCGACGGATGGCCGCCACCTGTCTCGAGGCCGGCATCATGCCGGTGGTGACGTTCCACCACTTCACCCACCCCCGTTGGCTGGCCGACGCCGGCACTTGGGAGGCCCCGCACGCCCCCGACCGCTTCGCCCGGTTCTGCGAGAAGGTGACCGCCCACATGGGCGACCTCATCGGTATGGCCTGCACCCTCAACGAACCCAATGTGGTTGCCACCATGGGCTGGCGCCACGGTCTGTTCCCGCCACGGGTACGCGATCGCGACCGCCGCGACGCGGTAAATGCCGCCATGGTCGCAGCGCATCGGAAAGCAGTCGACGCCATCCGGTCGGGCCCGGGCGAATTCCCCGTCGGGATGACGGTGTCGATGACCGACTTCCAGCTCCAGCCGGGAGGCGAGGCGTGGATCGAGCGCCTGCGCAAACCGAATGAGGACGTCTTTCTCGAGGCGACCGAGGGTGACGACTTCATCGGTGTCCAGACCTACACCCGTATGCGGGTCGGACCTGATGGAGGGCTAGGTGCCGAGGACGGTGTGCGCACGACCCAGATGGGATATGAGGTGTGGCCCGAATCATTGGCGGCCACGATCCGCCGGGCAACCGATGTGACCGGTGGCCTGCCCGTCTACGTCACGGAGAACGGCATCGGTACCGACGACGACCCGCTGAGGATCGAGTACGTGACCCGGGCCCTGGCCGGCGTTCGAACCTGCCTCGACGACGGCATCGACGTGCGCGGGTACTTCTACTGGAGCCTGCTCGACAATTTCGAGTGGGTCCTCGGCTACGGCCCGACCTTCGGACTGGTGCAGGTGGATCGGGAAACCTTCGCACGCACGGCGAAGCCCAGCGCGGCCTTCTTCGGGGGCGTGGCCAGGGCCAACGGACTCTGAGCCCGATCTGGTCCCACGTGTCCGGAACGACTCTTCGGAGCGTTGGCGGCGCCCCAATGTTACGGACGCGTGACGACTAGCATGACGGCGATGGAGACCGATTCCCCAAGCGTGACGCTCTCGGAACGGATCGTCCACCTGTGGGAGAAGCGAGCAACGCCTGAGGCCGCCCACCTGTTCAAGTACACGATGGTCTCCGTCATCTCGACGATCGTCTCGTTCGGTGTCCTGGCCATCGTTTTCGGCGTACTGAAGTTGTGGGGCCCCATCGGCAGCACGGTGTTCGCCAATGCGGTGGCAACCATCCCCTCCTACTATCTGAATCGGAAGTGGGTGTGGGGCAAAGGTGGACGTTCCCACCTCACCAAGGAAATCATTCCTTTCTGGGCCCTGTCGGCTGTCGGGATCTTCGTTTCGATCTTCGGCGCCGCCGCCGCCAGACATCTGAGCAAGGTCCACCACCTCAGTCATCTCGAGCAGACGGTCCTCGTGCTGCTGGCCAACCTGGCGTCCTTCGGCATCTTCTGGGTACTGAAGTTTCTCATCTTCAACCGGATCTTCCACGTCCACCCGCTCGAGGAGCTCGACGAGCTCGTCGAAGCCGCTTGACCGTGAGGTGGGCGGTGTCGTGTTGATGGCGACCACCACCTCCACCGGGTCACTGGTCCTGGTGACAGCGGTGTTCCTGGCCAGCGCCGTCGAGATGGTCGAGGCCCTGACGATCGTTCTGGCCGTCGGTGTCACCCGTGGCTGGAAGTCGGCCTTCGAGGGCGTGGCTGTGGCCCTGGTGGCCCTGGCCGGTCTGGTGCTCCTCTTCGGCCCAGCACTCGTTCACTACGTTCCGTTGTCCGTATTGCGATTGGTGGTTGGCGGCCTGCTCCTGGTCTTCGGCCTGCAATGGCTGCGTAAGGCGATCCTTCGGGCTGCCGGCCTGAAGGCCAAGCACGACGAGGATGCGATCTTTGCCCAGCAGGTGGCCGAACTCTCCGTAGCGGCGCCGACGTCTGGACGGGATGCCACCGCCTTCGCCGTGGCCTTCAAGGGAGTGTTCCTGGAAGGCCTCGAGGTGGTGGTGATCGTGATCACCCTGGGTACTACGTCCCATCGTTTGGGCCTCGCCGCCATCGCTGCCGGCGCGGCTGCACTGGTAGTCCTCATCGTTGGCCTCGTCGTCCACCGCCAGCTGTCCGGTGTCCCTGAAAATGCCATGAAGATGGGTGTCGGCCTGATGTTGGTCAGCTTCGGTACGTTCTGGGCGGCGGAAGGCGTGCACGTCACCTGGCCCGGCACCGACCTCGCCATTCCGGCCCTGGTTGCCTTCTACGGTCTCGTCGCCTGGGTACTGGTCGCGGCCCTGCGCCACGACACTGCCGAGGAACCCGCCGGCCTGGCCGCGTCTGGGGAGGCCCTCCATGACTGAAGATCAGTCAGCGGGGCAGCAACCGCCTCAAGTACGGTCGGACGACAACCCGTCTCTCGTCTTCGGATGGATCCGCGCTTTCGGCCGGTTCTGGTGGGACTTCCTGATCGGCGACACCCCTGAACTGTTCGTCGGCGCAGTGGCCGTCATCGGTGTCCTGGCAGTCCTCTCCTCGAAGCCCGGCCTTCGTACAATCGCCGCGTTCGTGGCACCGGTGCTCGTGGCCGGGGTACTGACCGCTTCCGTCTACCGAGCGGCACGCCGGCGCACTTCGTAGGACGGAAGTGTCGGGTGTCGGGTGTCCGGCTTTGCGCCTGATCGTCCCACTGTGCGGTCAGATGGGTTGGCCCACCGGCCGCACGAGCAGTTCGTTTACATCCACACCGAGCGGTTGCTGCACGATCCACCCGACGGCTTCGGCGACGGACGCCGACTCGAGAGCGAAGGAGGGTGCCCCCGCCTCGCCCCAGAACGGGGTGTCGGTGATGCCCGGTTCCACCAGCGCGACCTTGATGCCTGACGTGGTGAGTTGAGGTCGCAAGTTTTCGGCGAAGGCGGCGACGGCCGCTTTGGTGGCCCCGTAGAGGCTGCCGGGCCGGATGATCCGCCCCGCCACGCTTCCGATCAGGATGATCTGGCCGCCTGGCGTGGTGATGTGGGGAATGCAGGCCTTGACGAGCAAGGCCGGCCCGAGAACGTTGGTGAGTACCATTGACCGCCACTGGTCCGGGTCTCCGTCGGCCAGGTCACCGGTTGCCGTGAACCCGGCATTGGCCACGACGACGTCGAGGCCACGATGGTGGGCGACGTGGGCGGCGACCGCCCGCTGATTGTCCTCCCATCCAGAGGTGTCAGCCACTACGCCGAGGGCGTCAGCTCCGGCCGCCTTCAGCTCTGCCACGGCTGCGTCGAGGGTCGACCGGGTGCGACCGGTGACGGTTACGCCTAGTCCGAGGGCGGCGAGGCGGAGGGCGGTGGCAAGTCCCAGGCCGGTGGATCCGCCGGTGATCAGCGCGCTGCGAGAGGAGTCCATCCTCTGAGTATGTCGTGCCAGCCGCGGACCCGGTGCGGTCGTGCTGTTCAGGCTGGTCAGTCGCGGAAGTTGTCGAACTGCAGCGGGATGCCGAAATCTTCGCCTTTGAGGGCGGCGATGACGGCCTGCAGGTCGTCCCGCTTCTTGCCTGTCACCCGCAACTGGTCGCCCTGGGTCTGGGAGGAGACGCCCTTCAGATTCAAATCCTTGACGAACCGGTTGATCTTTTTGGCATGGTCCGAGGAGATGCCAGCCTGGATGCCGAGTCGCTGACGGGCAGTTCCCTTGGCCGCTTCCTCGATCTTTCCTACGTCGAACGACTTGAGGGAGACCTCTCGTCGGACCATCTTCTCCTGGAGAACCTGGTAGAGCGCTCGCAGGCGATCTTCGGTGGAGGACGCCAGTATCAGCTCGGTGTCGTTGAGCTCGATCGTGGAATCGGTGCCTTTGAAGTCGAATCGGGTGGTGGCCTCACGGTTGGCCTGGTCGACAGCGTTGCGTACTTCCTGCATGTCGACTTCGGAGACGATGTCGAAGGTGGGCATGGCGAAACAGTAGTGCCGCGCGAAGCGGTAACCTTGCCCGCCTGCGGGTCGGTGCCCGAGCGGCCAAAGGGAGCAGACTGTAAATCTGCCGGTTCTGCCTACGAAGGTTCGAATCCTTCTCGGCCCACGCAGACAGAAGCCCTGGTCAGAGAGTCTAAACCGCTCCTGGCCAGGGCTTTTTCGCGCAACCGGTGAGTCGTTCGTGCTTTCCGCTGGCGCAATGCTCCGGTCGTGCCGGTAGGCGCCGTCGCCGAGGTCGATCCGCTCCGTTCCGCAAAGTTGGGCTCACGCCCGCACCGGAAGGGTCGAATCCAGCGCGCCTCGACGCCGGATCATCCGCCACTGAGACCGGGGCAGTAGTTACTGTCAGTCGCTGGACACGGCGGACAGAGTGAGTTCGGCTCAGCGTGTCGACTATTCCTGGCAGACATGAGGGAGCCCAATTGACGATCGACCAGATACTCGGCTGGACCCGTTGGCGTGCCCGCCGGTTCGTCCGCGTGATCACCGCTGTCACCGTGGCGACGGTGGCCGCCGGTGTCGCCGTGCTCGCCGGTACGACACCGGCGGGTGCCGCTCCACCTCACCTCATATTCCTGAACGAACCCTTCACCGGCCCACAGGTCCAGATACCTTCGAATTGGGTGGTTCCTGCGCTGCCTTCCGGTACTCCCGGGTCCAACGTCGCCTGCATGACAGCCTCACTCCTGACTGCCCAGACACCTATCCCCGGCTGTCAGAACCCGGCGATCGATGCGGCGCCGAACGGAGCACTTCGGCTCACCTCGGCAGCAGGAAGCCTCGACGGTGGTACGTCATTCGCCCGAACTGTCCCTTCGGCGCAAGGTCTTGACATCCGGTTCAACACCTACCAATACGGGGGCAACGGTGCTGACGGGATCCTCTTCTATCTGGCCGGATCCGACCCGACCTACCCAGCTCCCCCGACTGCGCTCGGTCCCCCGGGAGGGCATCTCGGATATTCGGGGGGGAGTGGCGCGCCAACTGGCAACGGACTGGCCAACGGCTACCTCGGCATCGGTTTTGACGTCTACGGGAACTTCACCAACAGCAACTTCAATGGGAGCGGATGCGTCAATCCAGCTTGGGTCGGTGCGGCCACCAAGGTCGCCGGGCAGGTAACTGTGCGCGGCCCAGGCTCAGGAACCGTCGGCTACTGCCCGATGGCGAGCTCGGCAGCAGCTGGCGGGTTGAGTGGAAAACTCGGCGGAAACAGCTCGGCTACCCGTTCTGGTTCGCTGGTTCCGGTGGAGATCGCCATCAATCCCACGGCCGCGGCCGTCGGCACCTCGGGGATCGCGTCGGTTCCCGCCTACTCGTATGTCGTCTCGGTCTCACCACTCGGAGGTCCCACCCAGATCATCACCGGGAGCCTCCCCAACGCCTCGTCGTTCGAGCCGGCACCGTGGCTCGAGCCATCTCGCGGGATCCCGTACCAACTGGCCATGGGATTCGCCGCGTCGACGGGCGGATCGACCGATGTCCACGAGGTCCGGAACATCGCCGTCCAGCCACTCTTCAGCAACCCTGCTCAGGTAGCTGTGCAGTTGACCGACACCGGTTCGGGTGCGCTCGTCCAGGGGACGCCTGTCACCTATACGGCAGCGGGCTCGCTGTCCGTCGGTGGCGGGTCACTCAATCAGCCCGCCTCGTTAATTGCCACGCTGCCTACGGGCGTAGTGCCGGGAACGGCATCGGGAACCGATTGGTCTTGCGTGACGGCAGGTCAGACGGTGACATGTGCCTACACCGGCACCCTGCCGATCCCATCCGGAACCGCCCTGCCTCCGGTGTCCATTCCTGCCAACGTCAGCCCGGGAGCGTCCGGACCGGTATCTGCGACAGCGCAGATCGTGTCCGATAACGCTCAGTTGGACATCGCCACCGATGCGGGCACGATCAATGCGGCGGCGGCTGTCGGACCGATCCTCGGCGTTGCTCTGTCGGACAACGTGGCGGGATCATTCACGCAGGGCGGGACGGCTACGTTCAACGTGCAGGCCTCGGTCTCTTCGGGTGGCTCGGCCGAAGGTCACATCGTCTCGGTGACCGACACGCTTCCGGCCGGAATCGTCCCCGGAACCGCAAGTGGCACCTCGTGGTCGTGCACCACGGTCGTCCAGACGGTCACCTGCACCTGGGCGGGCACCCTTCCGATCGCCCCGGGCACCGTCCTTCCGGCGATATCCGTGCCCGTCTCCGTGTCGGCCGCTGCGTCCGGCGGTGTGGCCACGACCGTGACGTTGACGTCGTCCGATGCTGCCACCGCGAATGCAACCGACTATGGATCCGTCACGTCGATTCCTGCCTATGGATTGACCCTCACCGACTCCAGTGGCGGCAACATCCCGGCCAACGGGACGTTCACCTACACGTCCACCCCGTCACTTTCGGCTTCAGGGGGAACGGAAACCCTCGACCCTACGGTCACCCAGGCCCTGGCTCCGGGCGTAACGGCATCGGCGGCTAGCGGCACCGGGTGGACCTGCACGCTCCTGTCGCTCAACCGGGTCGTAAGTTGCGATTTCAGTGGGGCGATTCCCGCGCCGGGGAGTTCCTTCCCGGCGATCACGATCTCGGCGGCGACCACTCTTGGGTCCGGCAACATCTCGAGTAGCGCCACGGTGACGTCGCCGGATGGACTGTCGGCTTCTGCCACCGACCGTGCCAATGTGGCTGCACCGCCTCCTCCGCTCCTGGCGGTGCAGGCATCAGGGCCATCGCTCGTCTACGCAGGCACGTCGTTTCCGCTTACCATCTCCCCGTCGATCGCGAGCGGTACGGGGAACAGCAGTCCCGTGGTCACCGCGGTACTCGCTGCCGGCGAGACGTTTCCTTCATCGGCCACCACCCAGTCGGGCTACAACTGTGCGCGTTCGACCACAACCGTGGCGAACGACACACTCACCTGCACGTCCACAATTGCGCCACCGATTGGCTCGGGTTCGCTAGGGGCGATCGTGGCTACCGTCGTACTTGCGCCAGCCACCACCGGTTCGCCAGCGGTATCCGTCAAGCTCGCCGATGCGGGTGACAATGCCACGCCGGCAATAGCTGGGACTGCCCCGACGATTGTCCCCCTCCCTGTGCTTGCCGTAGCGGTCGGAGTCACTCCTTCTGGTCCCACGTTCGGATCAACCGTCCAAGTAAACGTCCAACCGTCGCTCACCTCCGCGGGCGGTCCGGCGATGTCGGCTCCATCCGTGGCCATTTCGGCGCCATCGGGTGCCACGTTCCCTTCGGCCCCGACCTCGAGTGGCTATTCCTGCATTCGTAACTCGGCAACTCTGGTGACTTGCGACTATCAAGGTTCGCTACCTGTCACCCCTGGTACGAGTCTGCCGCCGGTTGCCGCCAACGCCACGATCGGAGCAATCGGGAGTCTCCAGTTCGTCGTCAAGTTCTCCGATGCTGCCGATGGAGCGATTCCGGCATTGGCCCCGGGGACCGTTGTTGCCGTGCAGGCTCCGCAGACGATCACACCCTCGACACCTCCGAGCAGTGTGACCGTGGGGAGCCCGACGTACACCCCGTCCGGTTCGGGCGGATCATCGGGAAATTCGGTGGTAGTCACCCTGGACCTGTTGTCGACCGGTTGCACGCTTACGGGCGGAGTGGTTGCGTTCATCGCCCCGGGTACTTGCATCCTGAACTTCGACCAGGCCGGCAATGCCAACTATTCGGCCGCCCCCCAGGTCCAGCAGACGATCGTCATCGGGAAAGCCAGCCAGACGATCAGTTTCACGCCGCCTGCCACGGGCACGGTCGGCGGTGGCACGACGCTGTCGGCCACAGGCGGCGCCTCGGGCAATCCGGTCACCTTCACGGTCGACCCGTCGTCCACACTCGGGTCGTGTTCGCTGAGCGGAGCTGTACTCAGCTACGCGGCAGTGGGGAACTGCGTGATCGACGCCAACCAGGCCGGCAATGCCAACTATTCGGCCGCCGCCCAGGTCCAGCAGACGGTCGTCATCGTTGCGCAACCCCTCGCCGGCGAGGGTTATCGACTACCGGCAAGTGATGGTGGTGTATTCGCGTTCGGGGCCGACTCCTTCCTCGGATCCTTGGTGTCACGTGGGGTACGACCGAGCGCGCCGATCGCCGGAATGGCCGCCAACCGAAGTGGCAATGGGTATTGGCTGGTCGGCCAGGACGGCAGCATCTACACATTCGGTGATGCGAAGTCCTACGGGACCCCGGCGAGTGCCCACGTTTCGCTGAACGAGCCGATTGTGGGAATGGCCGCCACGCCTGATGGGCGCGGCTACTGGGAAGTGGCAAGCGATGGTGGAGTCTTCGCGTTCGGAGACGCCGCCTTCGAGGGCAATACCTACACCATCGGCATCCAACGCCGTTTGGACCAGCCCATCAAGGGCATGGCGATCAGCCCGGATGGCAAGGGCTACTGGCTGGTGGCCGGCGATGGGGGAGTATTCGCTTTTGGGAATGCCGTATTCGCGGGCAATACCTACACCATCGGCATTGAGCACCAACTGGCTGCGCAGGTGGTCGGGATGGCAGCCTCTCCGGCTGGCAAGGGCTACTGGCTGGTGGCCGGCGATGGAGGTGTATTCGCCTTCGGCGACGCCTTGTTCCTGGGAAACACCTACACCACCGGGATCGAACGTCAGCTGACGAAACCCATGGTGGGAATGGCGGCGACTCCCGATGGCAACGGCTACTGGCTGGCTGCTGCTGACGGAGGGGTCTTCGCCTACGGTGACGCTCAATTCCTCGGCAACACCTACACCGTTGGAATTGAGAATCAGCTCAACGGGCCGATGACTGGACTGACTGAAGCGCCGTAACTCGACGCGGACGACAGGCCTCGAATCCTGCCGTGCGCCACATTGACCAGCAGTCGTCTCCGCCCAGGAGTTCTCGGCCGACCACAGGAGAGATCGGGCACGACCGTACCTTCGTGGGGCTACCCGGCCCCGGAGCCGCGATTTGGTTACAATGACGTTACGGAATGACGGCGTTCAGCGTCGAGCGATTGTGCAGCTCGGCCTGTCGGGGGACGTGGACCCACTTCGTAGAGGACGCCGACAGCCCACATGGGTCCTGAGGCGCACAATCGAAGCAACGACCCAGGAGACCTCACAACCAATGGCATCGGATCGCACAGCGGCGGTAGTGCCCGAAGGCAAGTCGCACGCGACTGTCCGGTCTCGCGAAGGTGGGACGACACTCGTCGCTTCCGTCGTACGGCACGTCGATTCCTGGCGGGACCGCCTCGTCGGAACGGCGGAAGGACGTGACATCGTGGCGGACTTCGGCGAAGGCGCCGAACCCCGCGGCCTGGTCCTGCGCCCTGCGCTTCTGGGCTTCGTCGCCATCCTCGCCGTCGCCGTCGGGGCTTCCATGCCCAGTTCGCCGTTCAAACTGGAGATGCCCGGTGTGTGGTTCTTCGGCGAACCGTCGACGGCCACCCCGAGTCGGTGGGGTGTCTATTTCTCACTCGCTGCCGTGTACGGCGGGCTCTTCTTGTTCATGCGGGTCTGGTGGGCCATGGCTCGCCTCTACCATCGGCGGCGCGGTGTCGCCTACCGCACCATGCTGGGGGTGTTCGCCCTGTGGTCGCTTCCCGTGCTGGTGGTCGCCCCCTTGTTCAGTCGCGACGCCTACTCGTATGCCGCCCAGGGCGAAATGGTCAGTCACCACATGAACCCGTACCTGTACGGGCCCTTTGAACTGGGGAACAACGCCTACACCGCTCCGGTCGACCCTCTTTGGGGCAATGCTCCCGCCCCCTACGGACCGATGTTCCTCCAATTGGACGGCTTCTTCGCCAAGGTCACCTTCCACAACGAGCTGGCAACCATCGTGCTGCTCCGTCTGCTGGCGTTGGTCGGGGTCCTACTGATTGCCGCCTGCGTACCTCGGTTGGCCCGCCTCTACCACCGTGACTCGGCTGAACTGTTCACCCTGATGGTGCTCAACCCGGTCACGATCTTCCACCTCATCGGCGGTGCCCACAACGA
>Ga0075021_10001055_pt1 | contig 14106 bp, 12 predicted proteins | sample ColStrG_CSR_2012_FD_72749 | JGI IMG/M metagenome (GOLD analysis project Ga0075021, IMG submission 72749) | Freshwater sediment microbial communities in response to fracking from Pennsylvania, USA - Cold Stream Run_MetaG_CSR_2012 | ecosystem: Environmental > Aquatic > Freshwater > Creek >...
GAGACCGGCCAGTTCGAGGTCATCAAGAACTCGCTCGCTTCCATCTCGGACGACCGTCGTATGCAGGCGCTCTTGATCGCGTTCTCCTTCGGCGCATTTATCGAAGGCGCAGCCGGATTCGGAACCCCGGTCGCCATCACCGCTGCCATGCTCGCGGGCCTCGGTTTCAACCCGCTCTATGCGGCAGGCCTTTGTCTGTTGGCGAACACGGCGCCCGTGGCCTTCGGCGCAATCGGTATCCCGATCGTTGTGGGCGCACAGGTTTCCGGTGTGGACCTGATGGCCCTCAGCCAGATGGTGGGCCGCACCCTGCCGTTTTTGAGCGTCATCATCCCGCTTTATCTCTGCGTTCTTATGGCAGGCTGGAAAAAGGGTATCGAAGTTTGGCCCGCATGCTTGGTCAGCGGCGGATCTTTCGCATTGGCCCAGTATCTTTCGTCCAATTTTATCGGACCGCTCCTTCCTGATATTATTGCATCCGTCTCTTCCATCATCTGCACGGTTGTTTTCCTGAAACTGTGGCACCCGAAAGAGAGCTGGCACTTCCCGGATGAAAAGCCGAGCCTCGGCAGGGAGCAGCTCAAGTATACCGGCGGACAAGTGTTCAGAGCATGGGCGCCGTTCCTCATTCTCTGCCTGTTTGTGTCTGCCTGGGGCATCAAGCCGGCCAATGCGGCCCTGAACCAGGTCTTTACCCTGTTCATGAAGTCATTGGGCTTTGCAGGCCAGATGTTCCCGATTGCCGGGCTCCACAACATGGTCATTGACCAGGCTGCAAAGGCAAAACCCGCTGCATTCAATTTCAACTTCCTGAGCGCGGCAGGTACGGCAATCCTTTTTGCCTGGTTCTTCTCGATCCCGGTCATGGGCGCTTCAGTGGGACAGGCATTTAAGTCAGCCGCCCACACGCTCAAGACCCTCAGATGGCCCATCTTCACCATTTCCTGCATCCTCGGCTTTGCGTACATTATGAACTTCTCCGGTATGGCCATCACCCTCGGCTATGCATTCGCAACAACGGGCGCAATTTTCCCGTTCTTCGCAGCGATCCTGGGCTGGCTCGGCGTGTTCATGACTGGCTCGGATACGTCGGCAAACGCCCTGTTCGGCAAACTGCAGGCAGTTACTGCTGAGAAGATCGGCATTGACCCGGTCATCACGGTCGCAGCGAACAGCAGCGGCGGCGTGTGCGGTAAGATGATCTCGCCCCAATCCATCTCCGTGGCAACGGGTGCCACCAACATGGTGGGACATGAATCCGACATCTTCCGCTTCACCCTGAAGCATTCCATCATCCTCACCTGCGTCATCGGCGTGATGGCAATGCTCCAGGCCTATGTCTTCACCTGGATCGTGCCGGTTTACCAGAAGGTTGTAGCGGCAGCGCCTGCGGTGGCAGCGGTGGCAACTGCACCAACAGCAACTACTGCTGCTAAAGCAGCGGTAGCAACCGCACCGACGGCAACTGCCGCCGTAACCGCGGCAGTAGCGCCGGTCGCCAAAGCAGCGGCGCCCGCAATCAATCCGGACGGACTGATGTGGCTCGGAATCTTCGTGGGCTTGGTGGTGCTTGTCACCATCTGTTCACGGGTATTCGGCGCGGACATTGAAGCTAAAGGTGGCAAGGCAGAGACGCATTTCCATTAAGTAATGAGCTGTAAAGGCAGGGGCGGGAAAACCCGCCCCTGCCTTTTTCTCACAATTAAATATTATTGACAAGTGTGATAAACAGAGTTATGTAATGTACCGCACAGTTGATCAAGCACATGAATGACCCTATCTCGTGCGCGTCAATTCTGAAGCCTGCAACAGCCGCACAGTATTATATTATTCGTACCCTTGATGAAACGTTGCATGCCCCAGGTTGGCTCCTGGGAATAAATCTCCATAACATCGTGAGCATATAAAAAAAACGCATTTTATTGGACTGATGGTCGGACCGTTTCTTCGCTAAGTCCACCCCCATCACCAAGAATATGCTCACGTCCTTTCAGCAGCACATCATTCTTCAATAAGAATATTCCAAGCTCCTGGGCTGCATGTGCAAAGGCAGGGAAATCCTCCTCCTGGGCCCATATTCTATTTTCTATTTAATGAACTGATAGCCTCTTCTGGCGGGACATACCAGGAGACATGCCATTAATTTCCGCTCAGCGCGGTGAAAAGGAGAGATAAAAAATGTTCGAAACATTTAAAACAAAAGCAACAGCCGTCGGAAGCGAAGTGTATCGCTCTTCGACAAAAAGCGAAGCGCTGGAGTTGGTGCTTTCTCTTTTGAAAAAAGAAGGCATACAGGATGCTCCCGGTTCTTATGCCGTCTGGGCCGACAGTCCGTTCCTTAAAGGCCTCGACACAAAGGCCCTCGCCGCAAAGATACCCGGTTTAAAATTCGAGGTAACCCGTCAACTGGCAAAAGATGCAAAGATCGGCATCACCCAGATGGATTGGGGAATTGCAAATACCGGCACGCTGGCGCAAGACTCCTCCGCGGTTGCACAGCGGCTGGCCTCTGCGCTGACCTGGATACACATTGCGCTGGTTCCTACAAACAGTATCCTGAAAGACTTGCCGGCGCTTCTGTCGAAGACAAACTCTGCCAAGAACGGCTATCTCGCGCTGATCACCGGGCCGAGCCGGACCGCCGACATCGAACGCGTGCTCGCCATCGGCGTTCACGGTCCTGAACGCCTCATCATTGTTGCTGTCGATGAATTAGGAGGGATGAACTAATGACAAAGAAATTCACACAATCAATCAGTAAAGCCCTTGAAAACCAGAACCTCGCCGGCATCCTCGACCGGTGGAATTACCCGGCCACTCGCGCCAAAGCATACGAAGGCATTGATTTTGAAGCGCTCAGAACCCAGATCGCCGAGCGCAAAGGCTACGCCGCCGACCATCTCGATGAGCTTGCCGAAAAGTTTAAAAAAGCCGCTGAGGCCCGCGGCGCCAAGGTCTTCCGTGCAAACAGCCAGCAGGCGGCCAAGGACTACATCACGAATCTTTGCAAGGAAAAAGGCGTCAAGAAAGTCGTCAAATCCAAGTCCATGGCGTCCGAAGAAATCCACCTGAACAAGCATCTTGCCGCAAACGGTATCCAAGCGGACGAGACGGACCTCGGCGAATGGATCATACAGCTTGCCCATCAGACGCCTTCGCACATGGTCATGCCGGCCCTGCACCTGACCAAGGAAGAGGTTTCGGACCTTTTCAGCAAGGAGATAAAACAGCCGCTCTCCAACGACATCCAGCAACTGGTGAAGGTCGCCCGCAAGGAGCTGCGTGAAAAATTTTTCAATGCCGACATGGGCATCTCCGGCGCCAACATCGCCATTGCCGAGACCGGCACGATCGCCATTGTTACCAATGAAGGCAATGCCCGCATGGTCACCACGCTTCCGAAGATACATGTGGCCCTCGTGGGTCTTGAGAAACTCGTGGAGAAGTACGATGATGCAACCCCGATCCTGACCGCGCTGCCCAAAAGCGCAACCAGCCAGCTTATGACCAGCTATGTCTCCTTTATCACCGGTCCGGTAGCGAATACGGACGGTTCGATGAAAGAACTCCATATCGTTCTTATGGACAACAAGCGGACCGAAATGGCAGCAGACCCGAAATTCAAGCAGGCGCTCCAGTGTATTCGCTGTGCGTCCTGTCTGAATGTCTGCCCGGTTTACCGCCTGGTCGGCGGCCATGTTTTCGGACACATCTATACCGGCGGCATCGGCACCATTCTCACCGCGTGGTTTAACGAACTGAAGACAACGTCGGACATCCAGGGTCTCTGCATCGGGTGCGGCAAGTGCAAAGAGATCTGTCCCGGTAAGATCGACATCCCGGAATTGATCCTTGAAGTCAGACGCCGCCTTGCCTCGAAGCAGGGCTTGCCCTTTATCCAGAAAAGCGCTTTGGCGGTGATCAATAACCGCAGGGTGTTCCATAGCATGCTGCGGGCCGCATCAATCGCCCAGAAGCCTTTTGCCAAGGAAGGTTTCATACGGCACCTGCCGATGTTTTTGTCCGGCCTTTCCGAGTATCGGAGTCTGCCCACGGTTGCGCCGGTTCCCTTCCGCGACCTGTTCAAGAAGATCAAACAGCCGAAAAGCACTACCAAGGCCGCATTTTTCTCGGGATGCGCTATTGATTTTGTGTTCCCAAAGATCGGGGAAGCCCTGGTAAAGGTCTTGAACAAGGCGGGGATAGAAGTCGTGTATCCTGAGGCGCAGTCGTGCTGCGGTATCCCTCACTGGGGAAGCGGCGCCGTTGAGATGGCTGGCCTGGCCGCGGCCCATAATATCAAGCCGCTCCTCGAAAACGACGTCAAGTATGTTGTCACGGCCTGCGCATCCTGCACAACGGCACTAAAAAAGGAATGGCCGCATATGTTGAAAGACGGGAATATGAGCAGCCTGATACCTGATGCGGAAAAACTGGCGGCAAAGACCGTCATGTTCTCGGAATTAGTGAATAAGCTTATCGAGGAAAAGAAGCTGACCCCGAAAGACGGGCAGAAGCTTCAGAAACTGACCTACCATGATTCCTGCCACGCCAAACGGCACGTGGGCGTCTATAAGGAACCTCGCGCTGCTTTGACAGCAGCCGGTTATGAACTGAACGAGATGGCGGAGAGCGATACCTGCTGCGGCATGGGCGGATCCTATACCGTCAAGCAGCCCGAGCTCTCCATGAGCATGCTGAAACGCAAGCTGAAAAATGTCGAGGCGACCGGAGCGGAGTATGTTTCCGCGGAGTGTCCCGGCTGCCTTATCCAGTTGGCGGGAGGGCTCGACAAATCAGGTTCAAAGATCAAAGCAAAGCATCCCGCTGAGTTGTTGGTGGATCGGTTCAAGTAACCGTCCACAAAAGTTCATTTAGTGTTGGGTTCTGCTCAACAGGCCGGCTATTTTGCGCATGGCGCAACAAGCGTACGTGATATATGAGATGACACATCTCGTACGCCCTGCGCCAAAGCAACGTAGCCGACCTGAAGAGGCTTTTTGTTTGTAATTATTTGAAAGGGTATGTCATGCCCTCGGATTTCCTCTCAAACTCAAGAAAAAATGAATAAAGAGTTGGGCGGATCCTATACCATCAAGCAGCCGGAGATATCCCGCATTATTCTGAAATGCAAGCTCGACAATATACACAAGACCGCGGCAGGCACGGTCGCGATGGATTGCCCGGGAGTATGCAGATAAAGGGCGGCTTAGACAAGGAAGGCAGTCCGGTCAAAGTCAAGCATACGGCAGAGTTGTTGGCGGATAATATCGACTGAGAGCGGTAGCCGTAAACCCGGATCGAGTTCGCTTATGCAAGGGCGGATTACGCCGGACAGTAAGAGGAGGTAGTTTCAGCCGTCTTTATCAAATTTTTTTGATAAAGACGGCTTTTTTTACTGTAGTGTTCTTTTGTCTCAATTCCGTATTCCTGCCGGTCATCTCTGTTACAATAAATTGGTAAAAAAGTTCTTTGAGCCTGATCCTGTGAACGTCGGCTCAGAAATGGTTCATTAGCAAAGAGATATATGATTATTAAGAAATTTTATGAATCCTTCCCCGTTTTTTCTTGACAAAAAACAGCGGTTCCTGTAAATTTTTTTCGTATTATCCTCGATTTTAAGGAGCGTGTGTATGAAAGAGGCGCCGTTACTTCTGCCGGAAATACATAATATTCCCGAGTATGTCACGTATACATGGCTGGCCATGGCTATTCTGATCGGCCTCTCGCTTGTTGCGCGCGTATCACTTAAGAAGACGGCGCCCACGGGCATTCAGAACTTCTTCGAAGTCGTCGTCGGCGGTCTCGAGAACTTCATCGTGGACACTATGGGGCCCGAAGGCAGGCACTACCTGCCTCTGCTCGGCTCACTGTTCCTCTTCATTCTCGTGTGCAATCTCCAGGGCCTGGTCCCCGGTTTCGATTCGCCGACCGCGAACATCAACACAACACTCGCTCTTGCGCTCGTGGCGTTTACCATGACCCATTACGTAGGTATCAAACGGCACGGGATCGGCTACATCAAGCATTTCCTGGGACCTTTGTGGATTCTTGCGCCGCTCATGTTTTTTATCGAGGTCATCAGCCATTTTGCGCGCGTTTTATCGCTCACCTTCCGTCTTTTCGGGAATATGGTTGCAAAACACATATTGCTGCTGGTGCTCTTTTTCCTGTTTCCTTATTTCCTGCAAGTTCCCATCCTTGGGCTTGGGCTTCTGGTGTCCTTTGTGCAGGCAGGCGTGTTTATGCTGCTCACGATGCTATACATCGCGGGCTCTGTTGAAGAGGCGCACCTGGGCGGCGGCGAGCACCACTAAGTTTATGACCCCGGGGAATAAGCTCCCAGGAGGGAGCGCCCGGGCGGTTGTACCCCGGTAATATCCGGCAGAAATTTATACTATTTTTGAAGAAAGGAGGCGAATCAATGAAAAAAATTAGCGCAATCATTTTACTGGTACTTGGCCTGATGCTTGTTGCGACAGCGGTTTTCGCAGCGGAAGCGGCATCCCCGGATGCGGCAAAGCTGGCGTTCTTCGGAACCGTTGAATCCGCTGCGGCACTCGGTATGGGCATTGCAGCCATCGGAACCGGTATCGGCATGGGTCTCGGCATCGGCCGGGCATGCGAAGGTATTGCCCGCAACCCCGAGGCGTCGGGAAAGATTACGGTCACCATGATCATCGGTCTGGCCCTGATCGAATCGCTGGCGATCTACGCGCTGGTCGTGGTGCTTATCCTTCTTTTCGGCAAACCGTTCGGCGTGTAACACCAGACATACATCAAACCGATTTAAATGAAAAGGGGCGGTTTATCCGCCCCTTTTCGTTCTTCTGATATACCGCCATACTGCCCTGTTTTACTGGATTCAGGCGCCCGTGACCATCTTCAACGGTCCCCAGCTTTCATTTCGCATATCACTTCGCGGTAATAGCGTCATTTTTTTGTTGTCGCTTACGTTGCCGAGAATTTTTGTTTCGCCGCCTATTTTTACTCCACCCTGAACCTTCGCGTTCCCGCCGACTTCGGCATGCTCGAACACTTCCGCGTTACCGCTCACGAGCGCGTCTCCGTAGATGCCCGCGGAGCCGTATACTTTGGCCTCCCCTGTTACCTTGGCGTTGCCGAAAACCCTGGCATTTCCGAAAATATCCACACTGCCCGACACTTCGGCCTTGTCAAAGATCCAGGCATTCCCGAAAACGAATACCTTGCCGCTCAGTTTACAGTGACCGCAGATCTTGGCGAAGGGGCCAACAAATACGGAGTCTGCAACCTGGGCCGTCTCAGCCACCATGCCACCGCCGTTGGGGTGGTGATGGTATTTTACTCCATCTATCTCCACAACTGCTTCTGTTGAAAATACTTTGATGTCCATAGCACACCTCCGAAAGAGTTATTCTTTCCCATCGTTAATGGCCGCTATTCCGTACGTTTGTCGAGATTGCGTTTTTATTCAAAAGCTACAGTGGTACCTCTGATAAAAAGCTAAGCTATCTGTGCTAAGTCTGTTCATTGTCGAGTGCGTCAAATTTAGCCATTTCGATTTCCAAAAACTGAGGCGTTCTTTTTTGAAGCATGCCCTCCATGGCGTGCCGCCATGTTAGGATTTCCCTGCCTATGCGCAAGAAAGCGCGCTGTATGCTAAGGAGCGAATAAGGTGCCAACGTGATGGCCGTGAGTAGAATGCAGAACGTCATGGTATTTCGCAAGCAAAGTAAAAGATATGTATCCATGTGAAAGTCCTCCGGGTCAGGCAGACTCGATTAAAGCATAACCTATGCAGTTTTACAGAGAGCCGGATGCTCCTCTTCCTGCTGATTACTGTTTAGTACTGTCTGTGAAAAAGCAAGTTCTCCTTCTTCTGCAAATGAGATTGCTATAAATATATTGTCGATTGTGTTGATAAGCTTTTTCATATCTGCCTCCTCCTTCGGGATTTGTTTCCTATCTACTACTTGTTTTGCAATGCAAATGCCAAACGATATCGCGTTGAAATTACATGTTATTATAGCCATAGACAACTCTTGGTGCAATTATATGATGCAAAATAAATAATAATATGGCTTGTAAAACTAGGATCTGTAGCAAAAAAAGGAGAATGTAAGCTGCAATTTGTTGTTGCTGTTTAAACCGTCGTTGCACACGTTTACGCGAGTGTGTGCACCTCAATACGTATCGCCTTCACATGATAACCTGGCTGATTCTATCGCAAGTAATTTCAACTCATTGAATTTACTTTTGATTAACCGGATAATTTGATATAATAACGCACGAACAGCAAACCATCCCCTCGCATAAGGAGTTTATTATACAATGAGCCTTACAAGTAATGTCCGAGTCCGTTTTGCACCGAGTCCTACAGGCGCCCTCCATATCGGCGGGGTCCGCACTGCGCTTTTTAACTGGCTGTTCGCGCGGCATCACAATGGAAAATTTATTCTGAGAATCGAAGACACGGATCAGACCCGGTCTACGGACGAGTCCATCAGGATCATTCTCGACGGCATGAAATGGCTGGGCCTCGACTGGGACGAGGGCCCATTCCGTCAGACCGAGCGCATGGGCATCTACCGGACCCATGTGGATAAACTCATCAAAGAAGGCAAGGCATATTACTGCTACTGCACGCCTGAAGAACTTGATGCAAGAAGGAAGGAAGCGCTTGCCGCGGGCAGGCCTCCGAAGTACGACCGGAAGTGCCGCGCTCTCAAGGCCCCGGTGGAAGGAAGAACAGCGGCAGTCCGTTTTCTCTCATCCGACGAAGGCCAGACCATCGTGCATGATATGATCCGTGGCGCGGTTACCTTCGAGAACCAGCAGCTCGACGACCTGATCATCCAGCGCTCCGATGGACTGCCCACGTACAATTTTGCCGTTGTGGTGGACGACGTGACTATGAATATCACGCACGTTATTCGCGGTGACGACCATCTGAACAACACCCCGCGTCAGATCCAGCTCTACCAGGCCTTCGGGTATGAACCGCCGAAGTTTGCGCATCTGCCTATGATTCTGGGATCTGACAGGACGAAATTATCAAAGCGCCATGGCGCAACCGCGGTCACCGAATACATCGACCTGGGCTATCTTCCCGAGGCGCTCCTGAACTATATTGCCCGTCTTGGTTGGTCCCACGGCGATCAAGAGATCTTTTCGCTTCAGGAGTTGGTAGATACGTTTACGCTTGAAAGCGTGGGCAAGGCCCCGTCGGTATTCAATCAGGAAAAGTGTGTATGGCTCAACCATCACTATATTCAGCAGGCTGACCCCACAAGGCTTGCGAACCTGGTGCTCGATCTCCTGAAAAAGGATGGCGTGGTGAAGCAGGGGGACGAGCCGGATATTGAGTGGATCAAAAAACTTGTCAAGATTCTGACGGAGCGCAGCCACACGCTGGTAGAGATGAAGAACGCTGCAATTCCCTTTATCGTTGATGAGATCACCCTGGATGAGAAGGCGAAAGCAAAACACCTGACGCCAGACGTCGCACCGTTGCTGATCGAACTGGCATTGAAGCTCAAGGCCGTGGAACGCTTTACGCATACAGAAATCGAGCCAGTATTTAATGCACTTGTAGCTGAGAAGGGGATCAAGCTCGGCAAGATCGCCCAGCCGGTCCGCGTGGCGCTCACCGGAGGCACGGTCAGCCCCGGTATCTATGATGTGATCGAAGTGATGGGAAAGGACAAGACCATCAAGCGGATTGAGGCGGCTGCGGCGGGAATCAAATGAGCTTCCCGGCATCCAGAAATGATGCTGATAATTCCTTCTTCATGCCCCTCTGTACTGAGAAAAAAATACTTCTCTCCGGCAAGGTCAAGACCTATGCCTGCGAACTGGCGCATCTGGATAAAGGGTTTGGAGTTTTAAAATACACGATTGATCAACGTTACGACGTCGGCCCAATCAAACTCCAGCCCGGTGACACCACCATCGCGTTGTATTGGAGTGACAGGCCGTATACCCTGTATGTCTGGCAAATGAATAACGGACGAGACAGAGCCTACTATTTCAACATCGCAGACCAGGTATCGCTACAGCCCAAAGAATTCATCTGGCGGGATCTCGTGGTGGATGTGCTCGTTGATCCTCAAGGGAGCCTGCATGTGCTCGATGAGCACGAGTTGCCGGCTGATCTCGATCCAGACCTCTCTCGTTATATTCAATCCGCAAAAGCCCTTATCATCCGCGATTATCGAAAGATAATCCATGAAGCCGATGCTACCCTGCGCAAGCTTCGTAAATAAACATCTGGCTATTTGCACCGCAAAATACTTTTTCTAAGTCGCAATTTTATGATATATTAATTTAGCAATTGCTTCTTCCTGCATTGTGTAAGGCCAGATCCTTGCCAAAAGTGTATAGTTCAACCAGTTTTCGATAGCCATAGGCCAGGGAGATATCTATGTTTTGTCCGAAATGCCGAACTGAGTATAGAAAAGGGTTCTCTGTTTGCGCAGACTGTAAAGTTTCCTTGGTTAGCGTGCTACCATCAGAATCGCATACGGCGTTGCAGCAAAAAAAGGAATATATAGGATATGTATCTCCTACATTTATTCCTAAAGATTTCACATTACTCTCGACTTTCAATTCATCTGCGGAGGCGGGACTAGCCTGTGGGTTACTGAAGGGCGCAGGAATCAAAGTGCATATGAGTTTCTGTATCGATGGTTCCACATACCCATTACCATCTTTTCCGCCATCATCGGATGCAATCTATGTAAATCTCAAAGATGTTCAACTTGCAAAAGAACTTCTGAAAATACCTAGTGAAAATTCTGTTAAGGATAAAAGAGTTAAAAGGTCAAATTGACGATGTAACGATTATCGCACCGGGGAAGACAATGCAATGCCCAAAATGTAAAAAAGAAGCGTCTACGGACATTGAATGCGAATTTTGTGGAATCATATTGGACAAATATCAGAAACGCATTAAAACGACTGATAACAATGATACTCACGGCAATAAGTCAGTCATCATAGACCCGCAGGACTCAACTGCCGAACTTTTATTAGAATACCCCACCCTTACTCGCAGATATTTTGCGACTGCAATAGATGTAGGTTTTGTTCTTGTGGGAATAATCCTGATTTCGCATGTTTTCGAGAATGCTGGTGCGATTGGCGTCAAGATCCGTGTCGGACTGATCTTATTTCTTTTCTTCGTCTATGAGCCCTTATGCACAAGTCAAATTTGCACGCTAGGACAGAAAATAATGGGTGTTCGAGTTCGACGATATCCTTCGATGGAGCGAATATCGCTTTTGATGGCCTACACCAGGATAATTATAAAAGCGTTGCTTGGCATCCTTACATTCTTTACATTGCCATTCAGTAAAAATCGGCGCGCAATTCATGATATGGCTGCAAGATCGATAGTCGTTTTCAATAAAGACTCTTGATTACGACAGCATCGCCATTCGGTGTTCCATAGGTTTCAGAGGGATATATCTTTCTGGTATTCCTAAAGAGGTTTCATGAGATCTGTCTTTATCACTCGTGTTTGCGGATTCTTGGTCATGATTATGATCGCAGTAGGTGTAATGAAGGGGGAACTGGCAGCAGCCGCGCCAAGTTTAGCAATCTCTGTTCAGGCAGAGCAGAAAAGTGTCAAGAATGGTGGTTTTTTACCAGTGGTTACGACTATCCAAAACGTCGGCGGTACAATCCAAACACTTCACATCTGGAGTTGCTCGCACGAGCGAAACTGGAAAACCGATAGCCTTTTTGTACGAGCAATGCACGGACCGTGCAAAAAGGATGCGATACGGAATGTGAAATTGGAAGCAGGTGAGACTTATAAACATACTCTTCATCTTGGCATCAATGTTCCGGACGGGCAGGCTTCAAAAAAATCTCTGAGCTTTCGGCTTGGATTTATGGACGGTATTGAGGACATCGAAAAGCAATTGTCTACGTGGAGTAATGTAATTACGATTAACATTACGGAGCAGTAGGATTTCCCGTCTCTTTGAAGGGAAATACGTAAGCATCTGTAAGTGGCCATCGGAACTGATATATTCAGAAAGAAGTGAGGAATTCTGATCGATAAAATAAGCCAAGAAAACTTCCTGTATCCGTTGACGGTGCCAATTTCGTTGTATTGTAACTTCCAAACTGTTTTCTTTACTCAGAACTTATAGAAAAATGTTAAGCAATTTTTTCTGATTTTGGTATCATAAACTTCCGGTATGCACAGGTATTGATTTAATCTGCTAAATGTGTTTAAATGAGTCGAATATTAGGGCTCCGTATTTTTTAGGCCCCCGTGTTACAGAAACGGGGGCCTCAGCAACATACTCTTCATCCTTATTCGATGCACATGTTATCACAAAGCTGAGTATGTTTCAGTAATGCTGCAAATCCGATGTTATTCAAAGTAGCGGGGTGAATAAAATGGTGAGGATATGGCGGCGACCATGGTTACTAATGGGATTATTACTTGTTTGTGTATGTATTATTTATATTGTGTATTTATTATTTAATAGTTCCTTGTGCGAAGCTAATAAGATATCTCAAGCTTTTGCGTACATTAGTGGGTTTATTGCTGGAACGGTGGCACTAATTACTTATTTGGAAAATAGTTCGATAAAAAGAATGAAATTTGTTGATCAAGTTTACAAAAAATTTAACGATGATAATATATTATGAATTGATTGATTTGTTAATGAAAAAAAGGACTTTAAAATTACACCAGAATATGAACTAGCCTTAGACAAGGCACTTACATTAATCGACAGAATAGATAATTATTATAAACAAAATCTGATCGATAATGAGACATTGAGCTCGATAGCCGCTGAGATTTTACCTTTCTATTGTCATCCTGCGGTTAAAGAATACATTGACAATATTCATTCAGAATACAAATATAAAGAGAGAGGATATAAAAAGAAAATAAGATTTTATTCTGGCTTAGAATCGTTAGGAAAAATCTGCGAAGAAAAATACATCATAAAAAAAGACCGCGAATTGCCATGCGACCGCTTACCGCGTAAAAAGAGTAATTAGCTCTTCCCATTGCCCTGTTTTATCACTGTTGGGGAGCCATGTCAGACTCGAACATTTTGTGCATGGTACAAGTGGTATTCTTTACCACTGTCATATTATTGGCATTGCAGAAAAGTAGGTGTTTCTCGCAATTTTATTTCTGCGGAATCAATAAAGAATTGATGATGTAGTATGCGAATGTCATCTTTTTAACCCAAATTCGAATTGAATTGAAATAACCCTTCGGATGCATCGGGACATACACGCTGCAATGAAACGCCTTTCCACGGTTTTCTGATTGTCAAACACGACTTTTTACGCTACAATTGCCTCGTGCGTCTCGACCTCTTCTTGAAAGCAAGCCGCCTCGTGAAGCGCAGAGCCGCTGCACAAGAGGCGTGCGACGCAGGCAGGGTACGGGTAAACGGACATGAAGCCAAGCCTGCAAAAGAAGTAAAGTCCCGCGACCGCATCACGCTTGTGTACAACGCAAAAAGCATTGAGCTTGAAGTGCTCGACCTGCCTGTTTCCTCCGGGGAAAGCGATCCCGGACTTCTGTACCGGGTGATTGCGGAGAAGCGAACGGAACGAGAAGACAAAGCATGAGCAAAAAACCATTGATAGCCATAACCATGGGCGACCCCGCGGGGATCGGACCGGAGATCATTGCCAAGGTGTTCGACACCGGCGAGATATTATCTCTCTGCAGTCCTTTTGTGGTCGGCGATGCCGGGGTCATGAAAAAGCTGATCGAGGAGATGCGGCTGTCGGTTACGGTCAGGAGTATCACCACGCCGCAAGAAGCCGACCCCATCCAGGGCAAACTCGATGTACTCGACCTCAAGAACGTAAAACTTGCCGTGCACAAATGGGGATTGCCCGATCGATCATCAGGTATCGCGGTCGTGGACTATATCAAAAAGGCCGTTGACCTCTGCATGAAGAACGAAGCAGATGCGATCGTTACCGCGCCGATCAACAAGGAGATGATGAACGCCGCGGGCCACCACTATGCCGGGCATACGGAGCTGCTCGCCCACCTCACGAACACCAAGGAGTTCGGCATGATGTTCGTGGGCGGCGGGCTGCGGGTGATCCTGGTGACTATCCATGTAG
>Ga0075021_10001056_pt1 | contig 14104 bp, 6 predicted proteins | sample ColStrG_CSR_2012_FD_72749 | JGI IMG/M metagenome (GOLD analysis project Ga0075021, IMG submission 72749) | Freshwater sediment microbial communities in response to fracking from Pennsylvania, USA - Cold Stream Run_MetaG_CSR_2012 | ecosystem: Environmental > Aquatic > Freshwater > Creek >...
CCTTGAAGCCGCGCGTGAGGTCGTGAGCGGCACCGTTGCGCACGGGATCAAGGTTACCCTGGCCGACGTAGTCATCCCAGGCCGCGAGGTCGAGGTCTTGCGCCACGGTGTAGTGGTCGTAGCCGTCGAACCATCCCATCATGTTGGTCGTGATGAACTGTTTCGGGTCGGCGTTGGCGCGGATCACCTCGAGCTGGTTCTTCTGATAGCTGCGCCAAGTGTCGCTGACAAAACGCATCCAGCTCAGCAGCAGCCCCGGGTTACCGTAGCCGACCTGTATCGGTATTTGGTTCCAGTCAAAGTAGGTTTCGCTCCAGTAGGAAGTCGTCCAGCGGTCGTTAAGGTTGTCGAGGGTGCCGTAGCGGTTCTTCAACCATTGCTGGAACTGCTGCTTCGTCGCGGCGTCAAACGAGACCTCGGCGTACTCGTTATCGATCTGCCAGCCCACAACATTGGGGTTGTGTCCGAAGCGGAGTGCCATCTGCTCCGCGATTTTGCGGCAGAAGTCGCGATAGCGGGCTGAACTTACGGAGGCATGTGCGCGATTGCCATGGGTTACCCGCTGCCCGTCTGACTCCACGCGAAGCGTGTCCGGGTACTTCTGAGTGAGCCAGGCTGGGGGAGTGGCGGTTGGTGTCCCCAGGACCGATACAATATGGTGCTTGGCAGCGAGTTCAACTGCCCGCTCGAGCCAATCGAAGTTGTAGTGAGCCTCCGTGGGCTCCATTGCGCTCCAGGCAAACTCCGCGATTCGGACCACCTTGATGTTTGCTGCCTGCATCAGCTTCAGATCTTCTTCCCACCGCCCTTCGGGCCACTGCTCGGGATACCAAGTGGCCCCAACGAGGATGCTGTCCTGGCCAGGCAGTTGTGTCGGGCGACTGGAAGAAGCGGGCACACCCGTCTGGGCAGTGACGACGACTGCGCAAAACGCAGCAAGACTCAGGATTCCAGTGAATGAACGCCAGGAAGCCAAGGTGTTTCCCCCTATCGTGTGAGTTTTATGGCGTGACGGTGTTCTGACGTCCGGAATACCGCACGATTTTGTCGGGCTTCTCTTCCGGACCGACGCCAACCCCGTGATTCTTGCCGACCAACACAATCCGGAAGGTCCGAGTTTGCAGCATACCCGGGAATTGACCTTTGCGGTCGCCGATGGTCAGCGTCTGTTTCGTATCATCCCAGTGCAGTGGAATGGTGGCGTATGAACCCTTCTCGTAGTCGTAGTTGTCGTTTTCATCCTCGTAAATCGTGAAGTCCGCGTCGGCGCCACGATAAACGCGCAACTCGATTGGATCCTCCGGTTTTTCGGTAGACCATTCCATGTCCGGCCCCATGGGCAGGATCGATCCGGCGCGCACGTACAGTGGAAGGCGATCAATGGGCGCGGCCGCTTCAATCGCTCGGCCGCCGTCCAGCGACGCCCCGTCCCAGAAGTTGTACCACTTGGCATTTGGGAGGTACAGGCTCCGAGAGCTCGCTTCCGGCTCGGTGACTGGATTAACCAGGAAGGCGGGGCCATACATGAACTGGTCGCCAATGTTGTCCGCCCGCACATCGGTGCGAAAGTCCATGACCAGAGGCCGCATGGGTGTGTAGCCCTCACTGGTCGTCTTCCAGGCTACAGAATAGATATAAGGTAACAAGCGATAGCGAAGCCGATCGAACGTGACCAGGATCTTCTCGGCATCCGGACCATACGACCACAATTCGTTCTCGTCTGGATTGCGAGTTCCATGCACGCGCAGGATCGGATTGAAAGTACCGAACTGGAACCAGCGTATGAACAACTCGCGGAATGCCGGGTCGGTTGGGCTCCCAAACACGAACCCGCCGATGTCAGTGGTCCAATAGGGAATGCCGGACAGCGCCATATTCAGGCCAGCGGGAATCTGCCTCCTGAAGCTGAAAAAATCCGAATTAATGTCGCCGGACCATGTCGTGACGGCATTTCGCTGGGCTCCGGCGAAGGCGGAGCGGGACAGGATGAAGACGCGTTTCTTGTCCGAAGCGCCGCGTTGCCCGTCGTAGACAGCACCGGTCGTAGCCAGCGGGAAAAGGTTCACGTAACGGTCACCGCTGCCAATGGCAAGCTTCTTACCCAACAGGATGTTCTCTTCCTGTCCTTCGGTTTCCGGTTCGGTCGTGTCCAGCCACCAGGCGTCGATGCCGATATCGAACAGAGCCTTCTCCATGAGCTGCCAGTAATACTTGCGGGCCTCCGGATCGGTGGGGTCGTATACGGCCATGCCCGCCGTGTGATAGGGCGGCTTCGCGAACTTGAACTTGTCGACGAACCAACCTCGCTTGTCCATATCGTCATAAACCGCGGATCCTGGCTCAAAAAAGGGCCAGACTGAGATCATCAGGTGAAAATGCTCATCGTGCAGCTGTTGCACCATTCCTTTTGGATCGGGATAGTTCTGATTAAAGATGTGCTCGCCCTTGTGGTTCCACCAGAACCAGTCCTGGACGATGTCGTCCACCGGAATGTGCAGTTCGCGGTACTTATGAGCCACGGAGAGAATCTCAGCCTGCGATTTGTACCGATTCTTGCATTGCCAGAAGCCGTACGCCCACTTGCCGAACATCGGCGCCGGACCGGTCAGGTCGCGATAGGTGGCAATAATCCTGTCGAACTCGGGGCCATAGAGGAAGAAGTAGTCGAGAACATCAGCGACTTCTGAACTGATGTAGAGGTAGTTGGCGAAGCGGTTGTTGAACCGGCTCCGCGATGTATTGTTCCAGAAGATGCCATAGCCGTTGCTCGACAGGAGCAGCGGCACGGCAATATTCGTATTGTCCTGAGAGATGTCAACCGATTCGCCGCGGTAGTTCCAAACACCTGCCTGGTGCTGACCAAGACCATATAAAGCCTCGTGGGAACCGTAAATGCTTACGAAAGACTCGGCGCGATAAGTGTTCTCTCCATTCACTTTCACGGGAGTCATTTTTCGGGAAGCTTCCTGCACGAGCTGCTTGCCATCGGCATCCTGGTAGGCGATGGCTCCGTCCTTCAGGGTGACCTTGACCTTCAGCCGCGCAGTCGTGATTGTGACTGCATCGTCTGCAGTCGTCATCGCCCATTTGCTGGAAGGCCAACTGGTTTTCAGCACGACATATTCGGGTCTGTTCGGTAACGAAGAAGTCGGCGAGTAAAGCACCCGAATCATCGAGTCTGCGCAGACCTGAACCTTCAGTAGGCCGGTTTGCATCGTGAACTGAACCCCATCTGCCTGCTGCTCGACCCTCGTGACCGGGTTCATGGGTGTCCACTGAGCGTGAAGGGTGGCAGTCAGGACCAAGACCAGCCAAGCAAGCGAGGCGAATGCGTAACTCTTTTTCATGGGTTGGATCCGTTCGCACCTAATGATTATTTGGGTCAAGTGTCGGAGACTCGGGGCTGCGGCTTTGCGGTGAAGCGAGTAAGTTTACTTGAACGGCTCGCGCGTCGGTGGGAAATTCGGGGCCGTCCTCTACCGAACTGGCCCATTTTGGTTCCGTGTCGCACAAGCCGCGTATCGAATGAACAGTGGCTGGTGTTTCGGTATGCACAACCAGGTCGAGAAATGCGCGACCCGTGTAAAAGTTTGTAAATCTGCGAAAATTAGTGATGCCTACTTTAGACTAGAAGCGTCTGAAAAGTGGGAATGTCAGCGGTTGTACGCTCCGGTTTCTTCGCTTTTTGGTCGCCGCAGAGGTCAGGTCGAGAGGGCGATCTCGAGTGTATCTTCTGGGCGTGCCCTTTCCCAACACGAAAGAGTCTATGAATCGATATCTTCATTATTCACATCCTCTCAAGATGTTTCTGGTGAGTCTTGCCCCGGTGCTCCTGGCGGTGCTCAGTAGTTGTGGAGGTGCCAATACCAAGTCCGCTCAAGCTGGTGTCGGGCCGCAGCCGATTCCGGTGGCAGTGGCTGCTGCCGAGCGGCGCGATGTGCCGGTTTACCAGTCTGGGCTGGGGAGTGTCCAGGCTTCCAACACCGTGAGCCTCAAGAGCCGGGTCGATGGCCAGATCGTGCAGATCGCTTTCAAGGAAGGTCAGTTTGTAAAACAAGGGGACCTGTTGATCGTCATCGATCCACGCCCCTATCAGGTCCAGCTCGAACAGGCTCAAGCGGCGCTAGCTCGCGACCAGGCTCAATTGAAGAATGCTCAGCTCGATTACAGCCGGTACCAGGGGCTTGTCAAAGAAGGCGTAATCGCCCAACAACAATTTGACGCGCAGAAGGCACTGGTTGGGCAGCTGGAAGGGACGGTGCAGGCCGATCAGGCAGCCATCGACAATGCCAAACTTCAGCTCGTGTATACGCGAATCACGGCGCCAGTCAGCGGCCGCATTGGGCTTCGGCTGGTCGACATGGGCAACATGGTGCACGCTGCGGATACAACTCCCTTGCTCGTGGTTACGCAATTGCAGCCGATCGCGGTGGTTTTTACTCTTCCGGAAGATGCTCTCCCCAACGTTGCACAGCACATGAAGAACCGCACGCTGCAAGTGGATGCCTACAATCGTGACGACGTCACCAAGCTCGCGACCGGCAAGTTGCTGACAATTGATAACCAGATCGATCAGACGACCGGCACGGGCAAGCTGAAAGCGATGTTTGACAATGCCGATAGCGCGCTTTGGCCCAACCAGTTCGTGAATGCACACTTGTTGCTGGAAACTCGCAAGGACGCCATCGTCGTGCCGGCAGCCGCAATCCAGCGCGGCCCGCAGGGGAGCTCGTTCGCCTACGTGGTAAAGGCGGACAAGACGGTGGAGGTTCGGCCGGTCAAGGTTGCGTTCAGTCAAGGGAATGTGAGCGCGATTGAGTCCGGCCTCGCGGCGGGAGATCTGGTGGTCACCGACGGACAGGACAAGTTGCAGGGTGGCACGCTGGTTGACCCGCACACTACCACATCAGCGCCCGCTGGAAGGCCGGCGCAGCCGTCAGGAACCGTGGGGCAATGAGTCCCTCTCGACTATTCATCCTTCGGCCCGTAGCGACGACCTTGCTGATGGTCGGCCTGCTTCTGGTCGGGCTGGTAGCCTACAAACAGCTTCCAGTCTCCGCTTTGCCCGAGGTGGACTATCCGACGATTCAGGTAGTGACGTTCTACCCTGGCGCCGACTCAGAGGTCATGGCGTCGTCGGTTACCGCTCCGTTGGAGCGGCAGTTCGGACAGGTACCCGGACTGAGCCAAATGACTTCCACGAGTTCCTTTGGCAGTTCGCTGATCATTCTGCAGTTCAATCTTGATCAGAACATCGACGTCGCCGAGCAGCAAGTGCAGGCAGCGATTAACGCTGGCACAACATACCTGCCGCGAGATCTTCCCAACCCACCGATCTACAGTAAGGTGAATCCCGCCGACGCGCCGATCCTGACGCTCGCGCTGACATCCGATACGCTGCCCCTCACAAAAGTGGAGGATCTCGCCGATACCACACTGGCCCAGAAGATCTCACAGCTGACCGGAGTGGGGTTGGTGTCGATCAGCGGAGGACAAAAACCAGCCGTGCGGATCCAGGCCAATCCAACCGCGTTGGCCTCCTATGGGCTCAGTTTAGAGGATCTGCGCACCGTCCTGGGACAGGCAAACGTAGACCAGGCGAAGGGGGTGCTCGATGGACCGCGGCAGTCCTACACGATCGATGCCAACGATCAGCTGTTTTCCATCAGCCAATATCGGAACGTCATCGTGGCTTCGAAGAATGGTGCTCCGGTCAGGCTGAGTGATGTCGCCAATGTGATCGACGGGGCCGAGAACTCCCGGCAAGCTGCGTGGATGGGCAACAAGTCGGGGAACAATGGATCACCAAAAGTAACTCCGGCGGTGATCGTCAACATCCAACGCCAGCCGGGAGCCAACATCATCAGCGTTGCCGACCGGATTAAGAAGCTACTGCCCCGTTTGCAGTCTTCGCTGCCGTCGTCGATCACGCTGACCATTTTGACTGACCGGACACAAACGATCCGCGCCTCGGTCAATGACGTACAGTTCGAGATGCTGCTCACCATTGGCCTTGTGGTCATGGTGATTTTCCTGTTTTTGCGAAATCTGCCGGCTACCGTTATTCCTAGTGTGGCCGTGCCGCTGTCGCTGGTTGGTACCTTCGGCGTGATGTATCTGCTCGGGTACAGCCTGAACAACCTCACGCTCATGGCGCTCACCATCTCGACCGGTTTCGTCGTCGACGACGCCATCGTCATGATTGAAAACATCGACCGCTATCTGGAGGAGGGAGATTCCCCACTGGACGCCGCTTTGAAGGGAGCCGGACAAATAGGATTCACAATCGTCTCCCTGACAGTTTCGCTGATTGCGGTGCTGATTCCGCTCCTGTTTATGGGTGACGTGGTCGGACGATTGTTCCGCGAATTCGCCGTGACGCTGGCGGTCACGATCTTGGTTTCGGCCGTGGTTTCGCTGACGCTGACCCCGATGATGTGCGCGAAACTTCTGAAAACTCGGGCAAGCTCTCATCATGGACGTTTCTACGAAGCCTCGGAAAGGCTCTACCAGCGGGTAATCGACAGGTACGGCTCCACCTTGCAGTGGGTGCTCAAACATCAGACCTCCACTCTCGTGATCACCCTAGCCACGCTGGCGTTCACCATCCTGTTGTTCATCTTTGTGCCGAAAGGTTTTTTCCCGGTGCAGGACACAGGCGTGATCCTTGGAGTCTCGGACGCGCCACAGACGGTGTCGTTCGATGCCATGTCGCAGCGTCAGCAGGCGCTGGCCCAGGTGATTCTTAGGGATCCCGCCGTCGACAGCCTGTCCTCCTTTATAGGCGTTGATGGTGTCAACACCACGCCCAACAGCGGTCGCATTCAGATCAACCTGAAGCCACGGAGCCAGCGAAAGGAAAGTGCCTCAGAGGTGATTCGTCGCTTGCAGCCCGAGTTGGCGAATGTGCCGGGGATCACTCTTTACATGCAGGCCGTGCAGGATCTGACGGTGGAAGACCGCGTCAGTCGTACGCAGTTTCAATACTCGCTGGAGGCCGCCGACGCGAACGACCTGAACGCCTGGGTGCCGCGGCTCGTGGAAAAACTGCATGCTTTGCCGGAGCTTCGCGACGTGGCCAGCGACCAGCTGACGAATGGTCTTAAGGCGGACCTTGTCATTGATCGCGACACGGCGTCCCGGCTCGGAATTCTGCCACAAGCGATCGATGACACTCTCTACGACGCATTTGGCCAGAGACAGGTTTCAACGATCTTTACCCAACTAAACCAGTACCACGTAATTCTCGAGGCGGATCCGAGCTTTCAACAATCCCCCGATTCGCTGAAAAATATTTACGTGCACTCTTCCAATGGCTCACAGGTCCCGCTCTCGGCATTCACTCGTTTCCAACCCTCGAATGCACTCTTGGCCATCAATCATCAGGGACAGTTCCCAGTGGTGACGCTTTCTTTCAACTTGGCACCCGGAGTGTCCCTGGGTGAGGCGACTAAGGCGATCGAGCAAACCGAGCAAGCCATCAACCTGCCGGCCAGTATCCACACGAGCTTTCAAGGGACTGCGGCCGCTTTTCGAAACTCGCTCTCCTCAGAACCGTACCTGATCCTGGCGGCCTTGGTGACGGTCTATATCGTGCTGGGTGTGCTGTATGAGAGCTACATCCATCCCATCACGATTCTGTCTACACTGCCTTCCGCGGGCGTCGGGGCCATTTTGGCGTTGCTGCTGACGCGAAACGACTTCAACGTCATCGCGCTGATTGGCATCATCTTGCTGATCGGAATCGTCAAGAAGAACGCCATTATGATGATCGACTTCGCCCTTGAGGCTGAGCGTAGGGAAGGGAAGCCTCCCGAAGAAGCGATCTATCAGGCCTGCTTATTGCGTTTCCGGCCCATCATGATGACGACGATGGCGGCACTACTGGGCGGTCTGCCACTCGCACTGACCTCCGGCACCGGGTCGGAATTGCGGAATCCGCTCGGCATCACGATCGTTGGTGGCCTGCTCCTGAGCCAATTGCTGACGCTCTATACGACTCCGGTGGTGTACCTGGCGTTTGACCGGCTGGGTAAGCGGTTCTCGCGTTTCCGCGTCGGTAATCCGATCGAGGAAGCTCTGGTCGTGGAGTAGACCATGAATATCTCGGCTCCCTTCATACGACGACCGATTGGGACGACGCTCCTTACGATCGCTCTGCTCTTGTCCGGAGCGTTGGCCTTCCAGTTTCTGCCGGTCGCCCCTCTCCCGCAGGTGGAATTTCCAGTGATCTCGGTGGGCGCGGGCCTGCCGGGAGCGAGCCCCGAAACCATGGCCTCGTCTGTCGCGACTCCACTGGAGCGGCAATTTGGGCGAATTTCCGGCGTCAATCAGATGACGTCGACGAGTCAACTCGGATCGACCAACATCGTCTTGCAGTTTGATCTGAATAGGAATATCGACGCAGCAGCGCGCGACGTGCAGGCGGCGATCAACGCAGCGCGTGGCCAGCTCCCCGCCAATTTGCCGAGTAATCCCTCGTATCGTAAGGTGAACCCGGCAGATGCTCCCATCCTGATCCTTTCCATGACCTCGGACACGATCCGTTTGCCGAAAATCTACGACGCGGCGAACTCGATCCTGGCTCAGAAGCTGGCCCAGGTCTCGGGCGTGGGCCAGGTCTTCGTGGGTGGAGGCGCGAATCCGGCAGTTCGCGCCGAGATGAATCCCATGCTCCTGAACAAATTGGGGGTCAGTACCCAACAGGTAGCCACCGCATTGTCGGCTGCGAATGCTAATAAACCCAAAGGACAGTTTGCGGGGCCGATCGATGCCTGGACGATCGATGCGAATGACCAGTTGCTGAAGGCTGATGAGTACCGCACTCTGATCGTGGCCTCGAATCAGAATGGCGCGGTGCGCTTGGGGGATGTAGCGGACGTACAAGACTCGGTGGAAGACATCCGGAATGCCGGCATTTCCGGTATTGCTTCCGACTCCGGTACTGCCAAGGCCAAGCGCGCTGTGTTGCTGGTCATCTTTCGCCAGCCGGGGGCGAACATCATTTCGACGGTGGACAACGTTCGAAAGCTGATACCCGAATTGCAGGCTTCGATCTCACCGGCGATCAATCTCGACGTCGTGATGGACCGAACGCTGACCGTGCGAGCGTCCGTACGGGACATCGAGTTCACTCTCATAATTTCAGTAATTCTCGTCGTACTGGTCGTATTTGTCTTTCTTCGGAATCTTCGCTCGACAATCATCCCCAGCATTGCGGTCCCACTCTCGCTCGTGGGCACGTTCGGAGTGATGTATCTGCTCGGTTACTCCCTGGACAATCTCTCCCTGATGGCCCTCGCAATTTCTACCGGTTTCGTGGTCGACGATGCGATCGTGGTGCTTGAGAACGTCAACCGTCACCTCGAGCAGGGTGTCGCGCCGGTGCAGGCGGCATTTCTGGGCGCCAAGGAGATAGGTTTCACGGTCCTGTCCATGAGCACTTCGCTGGTAGCCGTGTTTATCCCGATCCTCATGATGGGGGGCATTGTTGGAAGACTGTTTCGCGAGTTCGCCGTCACCCTCAGTGCGGCGATTGGAGTGTCATTGCTGGTCTCGCTGACGACCACTCCCATGATGTGCGCGAAGTTGCTGCGGCCGCTGGACCGTGAAAGCCACGGGCGACTGTATCGCGTGGGCGAAGGGGCGTTTGAGGGCCTACTGAGTGGCTATGGAAGAGCATTGCGCTGGGTTTTGCGTCACCAGATGCTGATGCTGCTGGTCACGGTGGGAACGGCTTGTCTGAGTGTGTACCTCTACGTCATTGTCCCGAAGGGCTTCTTTCCGCAGCAGGACACCGGTCGTCTTGGCGGTTCCATTCAAGCGGAACAGGACATCTCCTTCCAGGCGATGCGCGACAAGATGAACAGCTACGTAGACATCATCATGAAAGACCCGGCCGTGGATACGGTGACAGGTTTTGTGGGCGGTGGCGGTACCGCGAATACCGGACGGATGTTCATCATGCTGAAGCCGCTGGGACAGCGCAAGATCAGTGCGGATCGGGTGATTGGCCGTTTGCGAGGGAAATTGGCCCATGTGGTTGGAGCGACGCTATATCTGCAGTCCGCCCAAGATCTCCAGATTGGAGGTCGCATGGGAGCGTCGCAGTATCAGTACACGCTGCAGTCCGAGAGTCTTGATGATCTGAATCAGTGGGCTCCGAAAGTGCTGACAGTGCTGCGGCATGTGCCGCAACTGAAGGACGTGAACACCGATCAGCAGAATCGGGGACTCGAAGCGAAGCTCGTGATTGACCGGGATACGGCTGCGCGATTGGGTATTCAGCCCTCCGCCATTGACGCAGCGTTGTACCAGGCGTTCGGCCAAAGTCAGGTCTCGACCATCTACGAGCAGCTGAACCAGTATCACGTTGTCATGGAAGTCGACCCGCGGTACCAACAGACGCCGGACGCCCTGCAGGCCATATACGTTCCGTCGAAGTCAGGAGCGCAGGTGCCTCTGGCAACGTTCAGCCACTATGAACCCTCGAATACGCCCTTGGCCGTAAATCACCAGGGTCAGTTCCCGTCGGTCACATTTTCTTTCAATCTGACCGAAGGGGTTTCGTTGGGAGAGGCGACGCAGGTCATCGAAAAAGCCGGTCGTGATATTGGTCTTCCGAGTACGATCCATGCGAGCTTCCAGGGTACCGCCGCTGCTTTTCAGGATTCGTTGGCCAATGAGCCCATACTGATTCTTGCGGCTCTGCTGACCGTATACATCGTGTTGGGTGTCTTGTACGAGAGCTACATTCATCCGATTACAATTCTTTCGACGTTGCCGTCGGCAGGAGTGGGAGCGATACTGGCGCTGCTGATTACACGCATCGATCTCAATGTCATCGCGCTGATTGGTGTCTTGTTGCTGATTGGGATTGTGAAGAAGAACGCGATCATGATGATCGACTTCGCTCTGGACGCGGAACGCACCAGCGGACTGTCTCCTGACGAGGCAATCTACAAAGCCTGTGTCCTGCGGTTCCGGCCCATCATGATGACGACGATGGCAGCCCTACTCGCGGGTCTCCCGCTGGCGCTGGGGCGAGGAACTGGTTCCGAGTTGCACCGTCCCTTGGGCATCACGATTGTGGGAGGGCTCATCGTAAGCCAGATGCTCACCCTATTTACAACTCCGGTCGTGTATTTGTACCTCGACCGGATGCGGCTACGCTTTCGGGGTGTGGTGAGAATGCCGAAGGAAAAGAGCGGACTCATCCAACCAACGTAAGGGATTGTCCAGTCGCCTGCTTGTCGCCGTCAACGCGCGCTTGCGACGGGCTTCATGTCGTCAGGCGGTCCGACGTCGGGGGGCAGCGGTCCGGTTAGAGACTGCAGGAACTCCAACAAATCACGTCGCTCTCGACCGCTCAGGAAGTCGAGTACGCGTATTTTCTTGTCAAGGTGCGGATTGGAATTGCCGCCGCCGATGTAGTGGTCAATGACATCCTTCAATCTGGGCATGCTGCCATCGTGCATGTAGGGAGCTGTCTGCGTCACGTTGCGCAGGCTGGGAGTCTTGAACGTACCCATATCCACGTCGTTCTTCGTCTCGGAGTATCGTCCGGGGTCGGTGAGAGTTCCGTCGGTGTTCGCCCCGATGCCGATGTTGTGAAATTTGTGGTCCGTAAAAAGGGCGGAAGTCTTGCCAATCAGGTGGCATGCCGCGCAGTTGCCTCGCTTCGGATCGGTGAAGACTCTCAGCCCGCGCCGCGCCGAGGCGGGCAGTGCGTTCTTGTCTCCGTGGTAGTAGTACCGATCGAAGGGAGAGTTGCCACTCAACACCGTACGCTCAAACGATGCGATCGATTTCGTGACCATCTCGATGGTGATCTGGTCCGAACCCCAGGCCTTGGCGAACTCTTCATGATACCGATCAATCGCCCGTAGACGCTGCACTACGCCATCGAGCGTGTGCGCCATCTCCAGCGGATTCTGTATAGGACCCTCCACCTGTTTCTCGAGGGTGGGGGCGCGGCCGTCCCAGAACAGCGTGCGATCGTAGGCGCTGTCAATCACCGTGGGGGCACTGCGTGTGCCGGTCTTGCCTTGTACGCCGGTGGACACCGGTTTATTGTCCGTAAATCCCATGCTGGGATTGTGACAGGACGCGCAGGCTACGGTTCCATCGACGGAGAGCGCTGGATCGTAGAAAAGACGTCGGCCCAAGGCAATGGTTTCTGCCGTAGGCGGATTGTCGGGCGGAATTGGTACTGGTGGCAGGCCAATCGGAGCTTTGATGGTGACTGGCTTGCCTACCGGACGCACCGAAGATTCGATGCCTCCTGCGGAACTTACGGCCCCCACGTTGGTGAGCGTGAGTAACAGGGGCAGAATCCAAAACGGGGTTGTCGTGACGTTCTTTGAACGTACGCTGATTGCTCTCATGCACGGGGCCCCCGACCCAAGCACAGAATTACTACCCGGTGCTTTACCGCGTTGCGTCGGTCATCATGATCACAAACAGAATCGGAAGATAAACTACGGTTGCTTGCAGCAAATGGCGGGCGCGTAGCTTGGAGTCGGCGCTGGACAGTGGCATTCTAAGCGTGGCCAGGCGTGCGCCAAAATAGAGCAGACCGAGACCGAGAATCAGCGCCCCGGCAAGGTAAGCCCGGCCCGACATTCCCGCGAAACTTGGCAGCAAACTCACCGGAATCAGACAGACGGAGTACAGAATGATGCGCAGTGCGGTGGATGAGCCGTCCGGCCTGACCACCGGCAACATGCGAACTCCACCCCGGGCGTAGTCGTCACGGTACAGCCAGGCGATCGAGAAGAAGTGCGGGAATTGCCACAAGAACAAGATTCCGAACAGAATCGCCGTTCCCCATTCAAGGCGGCCTCGAACCGCGGTCCACCCGAGAACCCCCGGCATAGCACCCGGAAAGGCACCAACAAAAGTACAGAGAGGCGAAATGCGCTTTAAAGGCGTGTACGCGGCGAGATACACAATCGCCGTTATGAAGGTCAGGATCCCGGTAAGGGGGTTGCTGAAGAACCCCAGGTAGATCGACCCACCCACCGTCAGCGATCCTCCCACAACGATCGCGTGAAGAAGGCTCATTCGCCCGGTTGGCAGAGGACGACGGGCGGTGCGAAGCATCTGGCGGTCCACGTCAAGCTCCATTACCTCATTCAAGGCAGCAGTCCCGCTTGAAACCATGCCGATTCCAAACAGGGCATGGAGCAATCCCAAGTTTAACGACGAAAGCCCTGCCTTGCGAGACGCAAAGTAGTATCCGCACCACGCCGTCATGACAATCAGCGTGGTCACCCGGAGCTTGGTGAGTTCGGCGTAGTCGCGGAGAGAAGGAACGAACCGACTACGATGGGCGTCGAGAAATTGAGTGGCGGCATTCATCTGGGAACCAGTCGTCGCTTCTCCGATTCACTTTAGGATACGAGCGTTTCTGTATTGCCCCACGTCTAGCGATTCGCCGTGGCCTCAAAAGCACCAGGCGGGTCGAACCAGCACTGTTTCCAGAAGGCTTCGTCCGTCATCTTACCTTCGCTCCAACGTTGCAGAAGCGACAAGGTGGCCGCAGCCATTCCACCGTCGGCCGAATCAAGAACAATGACCACACCGTCTACCTGCCCGGCGGACTGCGAAACCTGAGGATAGGTCTTTCGAAAAAGCGACTTCGCCATGTTCATCTTGCTGTGAGCATCACTCTCGGCATCCGCGGCGCCGCTGGGCTGGACCCAGATGATACGCACTTGCTTGCCTCGAAGGGAGTCCCAATCTCCAGGAAACAGGCTGGTCTCTTCACGGGTCTGATGGAACGGTTCGTGCTTTGACTCAGAACGAAGCGCCTCGTTCGGGGTAGCGTTAGGCACAGTCCCAGGCAGATCGAGTTGAGACGCTCGAATCCAGCCTCGAGAAAGGCCTGAAATTTGTACGTGGACCCAATCTCCCTGAATTCCGAGAACCTGGAATTCGTCCTCAGCATCGGCGAGAAACAACACCGATGCACTCGCAAGCGGACGTGAGAGCACCGGAGTCCGTGGAGTCTTCACGGCAGCCAGGTTGTCGGGATGCGCCTGGTTGCGAAGCACCTCTTGTAGACCCTGTTCTTCCTGCGTCAGTTGTTGAACGTGTCGGT
>Ga0075021_10001058_pt1 | contig 14098 bp, 13 predicted proteins | sample ColStrG_CSR_2012_FD_72749 | JGI IMG/M metagenome (GOLD analysis project Ga0075021, IMG submission 72749) | Freshwater sediment microbial communities in response to fracking from Pennsylvania, USA - Cold Stream Run_MetaG_CSR_2012 | ecosystem: Environmental > Aquatic > Freshwater > Creek >...
GCCGTATTCAGGCGCGTCAAGCGCGGGAAGAACGGCGTGATTTCCAGAGGCATTTTTTCACGAACTGATGTCAGAGCCGGCGCCGCCGACTTTGTCAGTTCCACTTTGTTAGTCCAGGGGTTCAGTTTCACGCGTCCGCCGAGGGGCAGAGCCGCGATCTGATCCAGCTTGGTCATGTCGAGCTGAGGAGCGCGGTTCATGACGTCGGTCAAGCGCGTCACTTCACCACCAGAGGTCAGCGGATTGCCAAGGTGCGGCGTCAGCAGTCCGGGGAGCAGGGAACCACGGCTTTCCACCATCCGCAGGAACAGGCCCGCTCCCGCCAGCTTTTCGGCGTAGGGCGAGTTCTTCAAGAGATCCAGAGCCTTCTTGTCCGCCGACTGTTCTTCAATGTCGTCGTGCCGGAAGCCCAGATTCTCGTAGGTCGCTTCATCGTCAAACAGCATGCGGTCGTTATAGGCGTACTTACTGCCGACGTTCTGGCCAAGAGCAATGTGCGCCAGTTCGTGCGACAGGACCATGGCAAGGCTGGCTTCGTCGGGGAGCACGTCGACCAAGCCGCGGCTCAGTACGATCGTGTTGCCCACGCTGAAGGTTTCGAGCGGCGAGGTCAGCAGTACGCGGCAGCGTACCGGACGAGGCAGCTCAATGTTGTTGGTGATCATCATGTTGTTGACGACGGTCTGGAGAACCTTATCGACTTCTCCTTCCGGAGCGAGCAGTCCGGCGCGTTGCAGGCGGTCAAGCGCGTTGTCTTCCGCTTGCTGCTGCCACAGTCGTTGGCTTTCAACCGGGGAAGCATCGGCAGCCGCCGCGCTCTGATCATCGACGGACGGCGTGTCGATCAGAATCTGCGTCAGTTCGTCTTCTTTGTTGACGTTCTTCAGATCGTAGCCCCAGATACGGGTCTGCGCCTTGAAGGCAAACTTGTTTTTCTGTCCGTAGCGGAAGTCGCCTTCTTCACTGTAGATATACGAAGGCACCCAGTAACCGGGGATCAGGTTCAAGCGCCAGCTATCCATGTGAAAGAAGTACTCGTTGCGGGCATGCGGAGCGTAGGTGCCGTTCAGGCGCACAACGTTGTAGTCCTGATCCTCGACCCAGACGCGGCCCAGGAAGCGTCCGTTGCCGGCATCTTCTTTCGGCGTCACGTCGAACACCAGGCAGCGCACATCGCCGAGAAATTCGCGGCGGATGAACTTGAACTGGTAATGCTCGCGGTCAAACTCGTCGCGATCCGCAAAGATCATCCACGAAAAACCAAGCGGCTTGTACTGCACCGTGAAGAGCTTGTTGAATCCGCCGAACAGACGCTTCTGGATGCCGGCGCTGTCCTTCAAATAGGTGCGGTGATCGATGTCTTCGCCGAGGTCCATGTGGCCCAGGAAGTATTTGTCGCTGACCGGAACTTGCCCGATGTCAGCGTCCGCCTTGACGTTTTGCAGGTAGGTTTCCACCACCGGCGTGCGGTCCTTCAGCAACTGGACCAGAGCTTTTTCACGGGCGATGAAGCGATCTTCCACCTGTTCAATGGTAGCTGGCGGCGCGGCGGCGCCAAGCTTCGCGGACGGTCCGCTTGAAGGAGCAGCGACCGACGCTGGCGGCGGCGCGGGGCTCGGCGCAGCCTGAGGTTGTGACGCAGCCTGGTTTTGGACTACGCCGGAATTTGACGCGTCAGCCGCAGCTGGCGTGGCTGCCGGAGTCTGGGCGCAAACGCCCACCGACAGCAGCAAGAGTATCGAGCAAGTCCACTTTGTAGAACGCATATTCCTTTTCCTCTCCCCGAATCAATTCCCCGAATGAACCGCCAAAAGATCAATACGCCATTTGGAAAACAACATGTACGACTGCCGTGGAATCCACCGGCTGTCCATTGCGCATGGCTGGCTTAAAGCGCATCTTGCCAGCGGCAGCGATGGCAGCTTCATCCAAACCATGTCCCAGACCCCGAACTACGCGCTGTACTTGTACGCGTCCGTCCGCCGTAAACAAGATCTCCAGCGAAACTTGTCCTTCCAGCTTCAGATCGCGAGCTTCCTGCGTGTAGATCGGTGTTGGCTTCGAAATAATCTCGACGCCCGTGGTTGGCGCGTCCACCGTTACCGCTTTGGCCACACGCGCTGGCTGCTGCGCTCCGAATCCAGACTGTTGCACGGTCCCGCGTGGGCCGCCGTGTCCACCTGTTGCAATCCCTGAGCCGAAATCTGCGCTGGCGACTGTGCCTTTCACACCTTTGGCTCCCCCTGATCCGTTCCCCTGGCCAGGCCCCACCGGCATATCAAACGATCCCATCTGCGCGGTTACCAGTTTTGCTCCGGTCTTTCCCACGCCCTTAAGAGCGTTGGGATCGCCGAATCCACCGGTCTGAACCTGCTCTACGGGTTTCGCGACGGTCGGTTGCACCGCGCTTCCAGCAAACGCACCCGTATGAATGATTGCTGGCATCGCCGGATTCGTTTTGATCAGATCCAGCTTTGTCTTATCTTCAAACTTCGGCGCTTCGACTTCCGCCACTTCGACCTTGGGCTTGCGAATTTCCTTCGGCACCAGCAGCTTCGGCTGCGGCACAGGCACCGGTATGTCTACCTTTGCAATCTGTATAGGCTTAATCTTGATTTTCGGCGGCGGTGGTGGCTCCCACGGCTTCAAAGCCACCATTTCCGTGGCGTGATACTGCTTGAGCCCCATCCTCTCCGGAATCAGGACGCCGATCATCAAAATGATCAGCAGCAGAAGGGTCTGCGCGCCGTAGCTGACGCAAAGCGTGCGCCAATCCATATTGCGCTCAGGGAGCATTCCGAACTGCTGTCTCTTACGCTGGTCCATGCAAAAACACTCCTGGTAGTCCGGGGGTCGCGCGACCGGGAGAGATCGCGGTGAGTTCTACGTTAGGCGGAAATCTGGACACGGTAAATGTGTCCAATGACCTTGTACCTAGGTAACCGGAGGGTGCCACTTCGGGAACTAGTTCAGATCGGAATTGGGACGGCGGAGAGCGGAAAACACATAAAACACCGGAATCCCCGCTAGAATCAGCAGGCTGCCCCATGTTGAATAGCGCAGATTTTCCGTAAACGTAAAATACAGGAGCACTGCCGAGGCGAGAATGAACAACGAGGGGACGACGGGGTAGCCCCAAACACGGTACGTTCGTACCGTATCGGGCTCACGCTGGCGGAAAATGAAGACGGTGCTGGCCGCAATCATGTAAAAGAGCCACTCCGCGAAGATGGCGAGCGAGAAGAACTGCTTGAAGGAGCCGCCGAGCAGCAACAGGATGATTGCCAGCGCAGCCTGGAAGAGCAATGCCACCGACGGCGTTCGGAAACGCGGATGGACCTCGCCGAGAATGCGAAAGAAATAGCCGTCGCGTGCGACCGCAAAGGGAACTCGCGCGCCACTCATGATCGTCCCGTTCAATGTGACCAACATGGACAGTGCCATGCCCGCCGCCACCAGTCCAGCTCCAGCAGAACCCAGCACAAGGGAAACGGCATCCGATGCGGGGCGCGGCGAGGCGGCAATGGCGGCCGCCGGCATGACATATTGCACAGCGCCATTCACCAACAGATAGAGCGCGGCGACGATTGCCATGCCGAAAATCAGCGCACGGGGGAGATTGCGCTCGGGCTGCTTGACCTCGCCCGCAACCATTGTGAGATCGTTCCAGCCGTCATAGGCCCAGAGTGCGGCAACGAGCGCGGCCATGAAGCCCGCAAAGCCGCCCTTGGCGCCCGAGAACGTGCTGCTGAAATTCACTAGCGTGCCGTGGCTGTAGCTGAATCCGATGGCGACAATTGCAAGAATCATCCCAATCTTCAAAAGCGTGAAAACCAGTTGGAAGTCGCCGGCTTTTTTGACTCCTAAGTAGTTGAGAAGCGTAATCAGCAAAGTGGCCGCGACGGCAAAGAGCTGTCCCCAAGTTAGGTGAAGTGGGTGCTCCATTGCAGTGGCCGAAAGAAACGCCAGTGCCGGAAATGTCCCCAGGATTCGGACCAGTGCTGTTGTGACGGAGGCGATAGAGGCTGGCTTGGCGATGAAGAACCACGTCCAGGCATAGAGAAACCCAGCCAGGGGGCCGTATCCATCGCGAACATAAACGTATTCGCCGCCCGCTTGCGGCTTGAGAGCTCCGAGTTCGGCATACGTCATGGCGCCGAAAAACGAGAGCAAGCCGCCAACGAACCACGCCAGGTAAACCAGCTTTGCCGACCCGGCCGCTTGCATCATCTCCGACGGCACAAGAAAGATGCCACTGCCAATAATGGTGCCGACAACGATAGCTCCAGCGTGTCCAACGCCAAGGTCGCGCGCGAGATTGCGTTCAGAGGGCATGGTTTGATCGACGAGCCAAACCAAAACTATACGCGATCGCCGGGCACACCCCAATTCTGCCGCGCGGGCCGTGTGATACAAATACGCCGTGGCCTACTACCTCGGGATTGACGGCGGCGGAACGAAAACAACCTGTGTCGTTGGGGACGAGCATGAAGAACTCGCGCGCGCTCAAGGCTCCGCCAGCAACGTCATACGCGTTGGCGAAGCTGCCACCAGCGACTCCCTGCACTTGCTGATCCGCGATGTATGTGCCAAGGCTGCGATTGATCCAACGAAGATCACCCGAACCGTTGCCGGAATGTCGGGAGCGGGCAGGCCAGAGGCGCGCCGATTTCTCGAGCAGGTTCTATCGGAAGCAGTCGGCGGCGAAGTTTGCGTTGTGAGCGATGCCGAGATTGCCCTGCACGCAGCTTTCGGCTCTGGCCCCGGTATAGTCGTCATCGCGGGTACCGGATCTATTGCACTTGCTCGAGACGACCGAGGGAACGCGCTGCGTGCTGGCGGCTGGGGCTGGGCGATCTCGGACGAAGGCTCGGGACCCTGGATCGGTCGCGCGGCCGTGGCCGCCATCTTCCACGCCCGCGACGCTGGCACTGACACGGACCTGGCGGAGCGTGTTCTCCGGGCTTGGCAGCTCCCCGATCTGGAGCAACTGGTTCGACGCGCCAACGCCGTGCCTCCGCCCGATTTTGGGGCGCTATTGACCGACGTGGTCGAAGCCGCCAATGCTGGCGATGCCTTTGCTCGCACGGTGATTGACCGCGCCGGGCGGGTACTGGCGCTGCTCGTCAAAATGGCAGCCGATCGAGCTTTCCCACCCGAAGTGACTCCCCACAAACTTATCCAGGTGGCCATGTCCGGCGGTGTCTTTGCCCACACCCCTAATGTGCGCGAAGCTTTCGGTGAGAGCCTGCGGGCGTTGCTTCCGCAGGCGACCGTACTGCCGGAGTTGTGCGACCCGGTGTTGGGAGCCCTTCGGCTGGCGCGAGGGGCCAATTAGGTGTCGTCGGAGGCCCGTGATCGCCGAAACAGCCAACGCGCAGGCAGCGAGTCCGCAACAGCTTCGCTTGGCCGATGTTGGCCTTGAAGATGCAGTCCAGTCTTCCGATCCAGATGCCCTGTTGTCCGCTGCAGCTGGCCCGCTCCTGACCGAACCGCTCGCGCTCGCCCTGCTCCAGCGCAGCGAACTGCCATCGTCTGCGATTGAAACGCTTTTCAAGAACCGTGGGGTCGCTTCCGCACGCAAAGTCCAAAAGGCGATCCTGCTCCACGCGCACACGCCACGCGCGGTGGCGCTGCCGCTGGTCAAGCACCTGTTCACGATGGATCTGATGAGCGTTACGCTCAATCCATCTGCGCCACCGGAGATTCGTCGCGCCTGCGAGGAAGTAACCATCTCGCGGGTGAGAGCGATCTCGTTAGGCGAACGACGAGCTTTGGCTCGACGCGCATCCGGACGAGTGGCGGCGGCGTTGCTTCTCGATGCCGATTCCAGTGTGAACCATACCGCGCTTGGCAATGGACGACTCACAGAGGCCCACGTCACCTCCGCGCTGTTGCGTCACGATGCACCTGCAAGCTTCGTGACTGCTGTCTGCCAGCATCCGAACTGGTCAGTTCGGCATGAAGTTCGTATCGCAGCGTTGCGGAACGAGAAAACGCCTCTCGGAGCCGCGTTACGTTTCGCCCACGCTCTGCCTCCCCGCGAGTTGCGGGAGATTCTGCATGGGTCCCCACTGGCACCGGCGATCAAGCAGGCTTTGCTGCGCGAACTGGAGAAACGCCGTGGTTGAGCCAACACCGGTCGGCAATTCACGCGTTCCGAATTTGCGTGTTTCAAATTTGCTGGTCTCAAGTTTGCTCGATAGACTACCCATGCCCGACAGCTTCCGGGAATGGCTTGAGGACACTTTTGAAGCCGACTGGCGGGAAGTCTCCCGTCCGACGGCGATCGGCTGGGTTGCGTTCTATGTTGCCTTTCTCCTGTATGCTGCCGTGAGCCATGGCGGCTTTCTTGTGATCGACTCGGCGAATCTCATGGTTCACGAAGCCGGCCACCTGCTGTTCAGCTATCTCGGACAGACGCCATGTCTCTGGGGAGGCACGATTTTCCAGTGGGCGGTTCCTCTGATGCTCGCGACATATTTCTTTACGCAGCGACAAACTACGGCTTTCGCCTTCAGCCTCTTTTTCTTCTTCGAGAACTGGCTCTACACCGCAACCTACATGGCTGATGCGCGTGCAATGGAATTGCCGCTGGTCACCGTGGGCGATCCGGAACTCGCCGAGCACGACTGGAATGCGATCTTCACTTCGCTGGGCGTGCTGCAGCACGATACGATGATTGCAGGAATCGTGCGCTTCGGAGGTTGGTGTGGAATGATCGGAACGGTCGCTTGGCTGGTGTGGAGAGCTGCAAAAGCTGAGGAAGTGCAAAGCTGATGGAGGCACGGGCGTCCTCGCCCGTGCGGTTTTTGGGGAGCAATATAGGAGAAACGAGATAACTCATAGTCGGGAGCTACTGGGGCAAGCGCGCAATCAATGTGCACGGGCGAGGACGCCCGTGCCTCCATCGAAGACCTACTTCCGCCCCGAGAACCCTGCCCCCAGCGCGTAATCCCCTAGCGGCCCAAATGTGCGCTTCTCTGTGTAAAGACGCCACCGGTGCCAGACAATGCGCAAGCTCGCCATGACAGGAATCGACAAGTAAACACCAAGCACGCCCGCCAGCTCACCGCCTGCTAGGACCCCGAAGATCGCCGCCAGTGGATGCAGTTCCATGCGTTCACCCATGATCTTGGGCGAAAGGACATAATCCTGCAGCACGCGCCACACTGCAAGGAACGCAACGAGCCCAAGCCAATTTTGATATCCCAGCAGGACAGCGATTCCCAAAATCAGAACAGCGGCCACTAGTGGTCCCACCACCGGAATAAATTCCAGCAGACCGCCCGCCGTACCCAGCGTCATGGCGTAGGAGACGCCCATGATCTTCAGCACGGCGGAATAGACCACCAACGACAATAGAGCCAGACTCAGCTGGGCGCGAATGAAATGCGCCAGCATCTGGTTGAGATCGGTGAGCACGCCCTCCAGAAAATCGCGCTTGGCGCGCACTTCGACGGAATTCAGCAGAAACTGCCCGAAGGCATGACCATCGCGCAGAAAGAAAATGGAAAGAATCGGGACCAGAATCAGAAGCCAAGCCTGTTTCGCCGTTTCTGCCAGTCGAAGGCCGGCTCTCTGCCCAAAATCCATGACCTCGGCTCGGTGATTGACCAGAATCCCCTTCACGAGTTTGCGCGTGTGGAAGCTCCACCCATTCTGAACGCCAATTTCATCGGCGATTTGCCCAGAGCTCAGATTTTCCAGCAACTTCGGCACGGATTCGCCCAGCCGCGTTGCCTGCTGTGCAATGCGAGGCCCCGCCGAAAGCAGGAGCCAACCTACAAGGACCAGCAACACCACATAGATCAGGGCGATGGCACGACCGCGGCCACGAACAATTTTCTGCAGGCGCGAAACCAGCGGGTCCATCAGGTAGGCGAAAAAGATGGCAAAAAGAAACGCGGTCAACGTGTGGCGAACAGAAAAGAGGACATACAGCCCCAGCGCAAACAGCAGGACCGTGAACAGGATGCGGGACGTTCGTGAGTCAATGGGCGTCAAGGAGTTGTGCCAAATCTGGCATCTTCGATTCTAGTCTGCTCGGCTTGAATTCCGCACGTCTAGTCGCGAACGATTTCCGTAGATTCGTCCGGGATCACCATGCGAACGACTTTGTAATTATCGTCGAGCCAAAGCTGCCAATCGGGACCCTCGGATTTCAGGTCAAAACGATTGAGCTCGCGCGGCTGGCCATGAACCTGGACCGTGTCGCGGCCCAGAAATTCAATGGTCACCAGCATCGACGTCCGGGCCTTCGGAATGACCACGCCCATGCTCGTCTTCTGCTTGAGCGGGCACTGTACTTGGCTGTTATCGTGGCGGCAGCCGGTGGCCAGGAATCTCCAGGCCAGAATCTCGCGGTGGATCAAGACAAAGTCGTCCAGCACACTCGTGGCGGCCGGCAGGATGTAGGGATGTTCTTCCGGCTTCTCGCCAGGAGTCATCGTGCTGCGCTGAATCAGAAATTCATTGTTCGGCTCAAGCACAGCCTGCTGAGTCCCAGGGCTCACTTCCTTAAACTCGTAGCGGCGCAGTTCGCCAGCGGCGGAGAGCTTCAGTTCCGTGGTCTGGTGGGCGGGGTTCGTGGCCTCTTCGGTTTTGAAATCGGTGGCGACTAAACTTCCATCCGCGCTCTGCTGAACGGAGAATTTCTCCGTGGCGGTGCGCTTGCCGTTCAGGAAGATGCCGAACGTACCGGAATCCACTGCCGACGCCGGGGCGTCCTTGGCATCGAGCGATGCCGGGGCCACTGTTAGAACCAGAAGAATCAGGGAGATAACAAGTTTCATATCTATAGTCCTACGTGGTAGGTAGGTTACCGGCAAGTCCCAAAAGTAATGTTATGTGCTGTGCAACCTCTTCGACCGACCGCGCATGTGTTTCTACTCGTAGCGTACCATCCAAATAGACTGGGCGGCGCGCGGCATAGAGGGCGCGAAATTCTTTCTCATTCCGCAGAAGCGGACGAACGCCGTGCTGGGGGCGGCATCTCCGCCAAAGCTCTTCCACCGGAGCATCCAAAAAAAATACTGGCAGGGAAGACCCTTTCAGCAATGCGACGTTCGCCGGCTGAGTCCAGGCTCCGCCACCGAGGGAAGCAACCGTATCCTGAGACTGGAACTCGCCACACAGACGCTGCAGCTCGAGATGTTCCATCTGCCGGAATCCGCTTTCCCCTTCTTGTTCGAAGATTTCGGCAATGCTGCGTCCTGCGCGCAAAACAATCCGCTCATCTAGATCTACAAAACGCCATCCCAAACTTCTAGCGAGAGCCAGACCAACGGAAGTCTTTCCAGCTCCCATAAAGCCGACCAGAAAGATTCCGTTGAAGTTGAGTTTCGGAGGTGGGGAAGGAGGATCTGCGGGGGAGGTCATTCAGGGGCAGCCATTCAGAGGGTCGTTGCTCGCGATGGATTGTGCTGACTGGACACCTTTGTCCGTCGCTTTGCTCTGTTATCTGGGCACGATTTCAGGCGTGCCGGATGTTCCAAAAACTTGACGGCTTTCAGCCCGGAAGCCCTATTTCCTCTGTTTCAGGCGGATTCTACCACTGAACGTGTGCAGCCACACCGACGAGGCGGCTCGTCCGGCAATGCCCATAAAAGAGTGTCCCTTCTCGGGAGTGAAGGTGCTGTGTGTTTTCGGCTGCAGGGGGAAGTCATCGTCCACCTGCCCTTTGTCGGATTTGGCGGTTACATCCATCGAGACGGTCGCCGGAATGTTGGCTTCGATGTCGCCCGAGTGGCTGGTGAGCTTGTAGGATCCGCTGCCCCCAAAATCGCCGTCGTAGTAAATTTTGCCCTGGTTTGAGCTTACGTTCACGAGAGGGCCGCTCACATTTTTCATGAGGATATCGCCGCCAACCGTGTTGGCTTCCACGTGCACATCGTGGACTTCCTGCAAATTGATTGTGCCGGATAGGGTCTCCAGATGAATATGACCATCGTTGATATTTCGCAAGTCCATGTTGGCCGTGTCGCCGCGCATGGAAATTTCTCCTCGCAGATTCTCCGCGCTGATGGGGCCGCTATTCGAGTGCAGGATGACCGAGGCCCCTGCTGGAACCAGAAGCTCATAGTCGACTCGCTTGGCATCTTCGCCAGTCGGGGTCAACACATGCGATTCCACTGTAATGCGGTCGCCGTTCTGGTCCGTATCCACCTCAACTTTGTCGGAATGCACGACATACGTGAGCACAACTTGATTTCCGGCGCCCGCGTGCACCACAATCGGCCCATACTCGTTAATGATCGAGACCATAGGCTTGGGACCGCAGGCAAAAGTCTTCTGCTGTCTCGTTTGGGCGGATACAAGAGTGGTCGCCATAACGGCGGTAAGGGCCATGCATTGTGCGGCGCGCTGGGTGCAGGACATATGCTCCATCTTTTCTGTGGGCCACCGTGAGAGGGTAACCTCCGGAGCCCTGTTTCTATCGAATATATACCGCGCAACGGTTAGTGCGCGGACCGGTTTGCTGCCATTTCATACACCATGGTCTTTTCTTTGTAGGCCTGCATCAGCGCATCTTGTGCCACGTCGTTGCCGGGATTCTTCCGGGCCACTTCCTTGGCATCGCGGATGTAGAGATTCACATTCTTCAAGCTGTCTTCGTAGGACGCCCGCACAGCCGGAGAATCCATCGACAACTGATTCAGTAGCTGCACATCCTCATCGTCCAGCAGCGCCACATTGGACTGATCTCCTGCTGCCACGCCAACTTTAGCGGAGGTCCCGGGTGCGTTCACCGGCGCGCGATCCGACTGATAAGCCAGGAAAACAATCGCCAGAGCTGCCACGGCTCCGACCGGCACCAGAATCGGTCTCCAGCGCGGAGCGAAGAAAAAGTCCATCAAGCGCCCGTGCTTCGCCGGCTTGCGAATCAGTCCTTCCGCCACCAGCGACTTGCGCAACTCCTGCCAGACGCGCGGGCTAGGCTCATCCGATTCCGCCAGATACTTCGATTCTTGTGCGATGTTCCGCAAATCATTCACCAGACTTGTGCAGCTCTTGCAGTTCTGGGCGTGCGCGCGCTGTTCAGCGCTCCACGCGCCGCCATCGATCACTTCCGGCAGCAGATCTTCGAATTGTTCACAGTTCAGCATGGCCATTCCCCCGATACAGCTCGACCCGTTCCCCATTTCTCAAGCTTGCTTCTTTTCGGCCTTTCCGGCTCTGTGCTGCTTGAGAACTTCCCTGAGCTTCATTCTCGCCTTGTGCAATTGCGACTTGCTGTTTCCGATCGAGCATCCCACCATGTTCGCGATCTCGTTGTGCTCGAACCCCTCGACATCGTGCAAGACGAATACCGATCTGTAACCCGGCGGCAAATTTTCTACAGCGCGATTCAGTTCCACCCGATCCATGGCGCCCGATAGGTTCAAATCGTCCGCGCCCAAATCCCGCTTCGGTGCCTCTTCATCGCCGTCCGGCGACTCGTCCAGAGAAACCACCGGCAGACTCTTTTTCCGAAGTTGCATCAGCACGACATTCACAGTCATGCGATGCAGCCAGGTCGAAAAGGCCGACTCGCCGCGGAACGTTGAAATTTTGCGGAACAACTGTAGAAAGGCTTCCTGCGCTAAATCTTCAGCGTCGGTCGGATTTCCGGTCATCCGCAAACAGAGCGAGTACACGCGCCGCTTATGCAGACTGTAAAGAGCCTCAAACGCATCGCCGTCGCCCTTCTGGGCTCGTTCGATCGCCTCGGCCTCGGTCATTCCGCCGCTCAGTTTTTGTGTTGCGTCGGCCAATGCGCCCCAGGTCAGGCTGCATTTAGGTAGATGCAGCCTAAGTATCTTTTCGTTGTATGTGTTGCGAGTTACTAACGTACCGGTGCAAACAATTTGCGCTGTTCCAGACTCGCTCCAAACCTGCGAGACACTCGGTCAGAGCGAATTCTCTCTAACCCCTTGCTGCTCCCAGTCTTAGACCCTATTTGCAGGGTAAAGAACCGAAGGCCAGCGCGTCAACCGCTATGGTTTTCGGTAGAGTTCGCGATTGAAGTCTACAGCAAGTCATAGAACTCATCTCATACCCCGCCACAAGCTGCAAAAACAAGCGAGCTTTTGCGAAAACTATTTGCTGGAATTCGCAGCCGTGATCGTCTCCAAACCATGACCTTTCGGTCCCGTCTCCCGCAGACGCAGCAGGATGGAAAAGAACAGGCCGACAAACCCCAGCACCGAAAATATCCACATGCCAAGCCCATATCCGCCCGGATTCGTTGGCCCGGCCTTTGTAAAGTCGTTCGCTCTTCCAATCGCCCAGTTAAAGAAAGCAAAACCCACTTGCTGGATCACCGACATGAGCGCATAGGCGGTCCCCAGGCGCGATTGGTCCACGATATAAGCCACGGAAGTCCACATAATCGCCGGAATCAGCGAGAACGCAATCCCCAGCATCACCAGCGGCACATATAGCGACACTTGGCTGTAGGCCATCAGCAGGTAAACCGGCATGAGCAGCAGGGAGCCAAACATCATGAACAGAGCGCGCTTGCCCACTCGGTCCACCAACAGTCCGAAGAGAGGCGTTGCGATCATCGCCGTGAACGGCAGCAAACTGATCAGGAATCCGGCTCTCTTCAAAGCTTCCACCGGAGCTACGCCACCGCCGGCTATGAGTTTATTGGTGAAAAAATCCGTGGCAAAAGTAATGAACGGGAAGATGCCGGAATAAAACGTGAAACAGAGAATCACGACGTACCAGTAAGAAGCGTCGAAGCGCAGACTTTGGCCGAAATCCAGTTTGTCCGTCCCACCCGCTTCGCCGAGCTGATACCTGCCTTCCGCCGAGGTTTCCAGCGCCCAATAAATGAGGGCGGAAAGCACGCAAAGCAGTCCGGCTCCGACCGCTATGAACAACGGGCGTTGCCAGCTCGGAGCGGCGCTATCGCCGTTCGGGAAGAAAGCCGAGTGGAACAGCGTCTGCGAGTTGTCAGCCGCGACCGAAGCGACGCGCGCGATGAGCAGATTGATTCCAAACGCGAAGCTTAGCTCTTTCCCCTTGAACCACTTGGCTACAGCCACGGTTACGGTCACGATCATCGACTCGGCTCCCAGCCCGAGCACGGTGCGTCCTATCACCATGGTTGCAAACGTCCCGTGCCACGCCGTGAGTGCCGAGCCGAGCAGGCACAAGGCCCCGAAGGAGGCGAGCGCCTTCTTGGTGCCGATCCGGTCGATGACGATCCCGCCGATCAGCAGGGTCAGAATTGCAGCAATGCTGTAGCTGGTATTCAACCAGCCAAACATCGCGGCCGTGAATCCGAGCTGCTGCTTGAAGATGTCTTCCAGCGGATTGATGCTGTCGTAAATGTAATAGTTCCCGCCTTGTGCGACAGCAATGAACACCAGCACCATCCACCGATACGAAACCGAAGGGCGGGGAAGAGCAGATTCCGGCATAGCGCTGCCTTTCTTTCACCAAGAATCGAAGCACCCGAAGATAACACAGCGGCTTAGCGGGAGTTGTGGGTCGCAGTTCCCGGTAGAGCAACGCAGGCATTGCCAGCGAGGCACGAAATTGCCATTTCCGAAATTCCGATGATACTTTATACTCCGCTGCCAGTGATTTATGACTGCTTCAGAGTGCGCCCATTGGATCGGTCTTGTCGGAGAAGCTCTTAATCTGTTGGGTGCCGGCGTTCTTGCGGCAGACATATTCCTGCGCCGAAAGGAGCGTGTGCGTGCGGAAAGATTAATGAAAGTGCGCGACTTCGCTGCCAGAAGCAATTTAAAATCAGCAACATACGAAGGATTTCGGGCGTCCAACCCGGATCTGCCATTCCTGGTTTTAGAGCGGCATGCTACCCGCCTCGCTTCCTGGGGCTTAACCTGCATGATCCTCGGATTTATCGCTCTTGTGCTCTATCATGGCTTGGAAATCCGCGAAGCCCGCAGCCAAAATCGTCCCGGAAACATTGTCCTTGACAGGAATATCGGAAAATCAGATAATCAGTAAGTCTGAAGGGGATATCCATGTCGCAACCAATCGTGACCAAAATTGCTGGCAGGTTTCAAGTAACAGTGCCGCCTGAAATCCGTAATCTTTTCGATCTGCAGGAAGGGGATTTGCTGCAGTGGGATTTTGA
>Ga0075021_10001059_pt1 | contig 14094 bp, 16 predicted proteins | sample ColStrG_CSR_2012_FD_72749 | JGI IMG/M metagenome (GOLD analysis project Ga0075021, IMG submission 72749) | Freshwater sediment microbial communities in response to fracking from Pennsylvania, USA - Cold Stream Run_MetaG_CSR_2012 | ecosystem: Environmental > Aquatic > Freshwater > Creek >...
AGGATGACCTGTTTCGGCCGCCTCTGGCGGAGATCATCAACCTTCGCCATCCGTTGGTGCGGCTGGCGGAGGAGATTGATTGGGATTTTCTGGCAGGGCGCTTCCGTTCGGTCTGTCGTGTTGGGCCGGGACAGCCGCCACTGCCGACGCGGCTGGTGGCCGGTCTGTTCATCCTCAAGCACATGCACAACCTCTCCGACGAGGCGCTGTGCGACCGGTGGGTGGAGAACCCGTATTTCCAGTACTTCTGCGGGGAAGTGGCGTTCCGGCACGAGCTGCCGTTCGATCGCTCGTCGCTGACGCGCTGGCGCCAGCGGTTGGGTGAGGAGCAACTCGCTGCGCTGCTGCAGGAAAGCCTTTCGGTGGCCCACCGGACCGGGGCGATCGAAACCAAGGATCTCGAGCGGGTCGTGGTCGACACGACCGTGCAGGAGAAGGCGATCGCGCATCCCACTGACGCTCGGCTCACCCACCGCGCGATCGAGAAGCTGGTCGGTCTGGCCAAACGTGAGGACGTCGAACTGCGCCAGAGCTATCGGAGGGTGGCCAAGCGCGCCGCCATCATGATCGGTCGCTACACGCATGCGCACCAGTTCAAGCGTGCCCGACGGGAGCTCAAGTTCCTGCGCGTGCGGCTCGGCCGCGTCATCCGTGACATTCGCCGCAAGATCGAGGGCAACACGCCGCTCGAAGACCGCTTCGGCCCGCTGCTCGATCTGGCGTTGCGTGTTCGCCACCAAGAGCAGCGTCAGCGCGGCCCGAAGGTCTATTCGTTGCACGCCCCCGAGGTCGAGTGCATCGGCCGCGGCAAGGCACGGGCTCCCTACGAGTTCGGTTGCAAGGTCTCGATTGCCACCCCGGTCACCGCGCCCAGGGGCGGACAGTTCGTGCTGCACGCCAAGGCGCTGCACGGCAACCCCTATGACGGCCACACACTCGGTCCCGTCATCGCTGATCTGGAAAAGCTCACAGGTGTCGCGGTCTGCCGCATCCATGGCGACAAGGGCTATCGCGGCCACAACCACCCGGACCGGTTCAAAGTCTGGATCACCGGCCAGGTCCGCCGTGTCACCAAGCCCATCCGCCGCGAGATGCGCCGCCGTGCCGCCGTCGAGCCCGTGATCGGCCATCTCAAGGACGATCACCGCATGGGTCGAAACCATCTCAAGGGCCGCGACGGCGACCGCATCAACGCCGTGCTCGCCGCCGCCGGTTACAACTTCAGCCTACTCCGGCGATGGCTCGAACGCCTTCTGCGCGCTTTGTGGCTCATCATCGGTCGCCTCATCTTGCCGCCCCGACTCGCTTAGCCACCACCGCTCGAAAACGTTCTTCACGGACGACTGCGTCAGATTGGACGCGCCAGTGGTCGGCGCATCGCGGTGGTTTAGCGACGGCGCAACCAGAGACCGCCTCCAGGATTGGATAGAATCTCTGGCGCGTCCTGCTCAACTCGGGCCCGCTCGGCGCGGACGAAATAGTCGTTGAAGAACATGATCTCCCAATCCTGGTTTCCCATCAGGAAGGCTCGTAACGTATAAAGCTCGTTCCATGAGAAATTCCTGCCGAGGACCCAGTCCGTCGGATACTCGAAGGGGTAGAATACATCATGAAAATGCACGACGACTCCAGATTGTAGACGTGGCAAGATTTCGAACAACTCATACACCACATCGGAGCCCGTCTTCACGATATGCGTCGAGTCGATGAAAAGCAGATCGTTCTCTTGGAGATCTCCAAAATATTCTGGCGCCACGTCCTGTACGTTGGTTGCGATGACTTCCACGCTCTCCTTGTCGCGAGGTGTTAAGAGTGACGCCAGCAGCGCGGGATAAGGTTCAATGAAGCTGCATCGCGGGCGTTTGGTGAAGAACCTGTCAAACGTATCGAGCGCGACCGCGGATGACGAGCCGGATCCCACCTCGATTAGCCTTGCCGGTCGCAGATGGCGCAACATGCAGGTATAGATGATGGCGTCGCCGATGTCGTAGCTGGAAGAAGGGAGCCGCCAACGGCGCGTCGGATCATTCGCGGCAAGTGTGCGCGCTTCCGCCAGAAAGGGTCGCCAGCTGTCCCATAAAGTCACTTGCGCGTTTCGTGCGAGGTCGATGCCGGGCAGATCGGCAGGCGGCGGCGTCAACCACGGATCGCGGTAGTGTTTTTTGACCTGGGCCGGATCACAAATGGGGGAATAGAAATGTCCCGGCGGATAGGCCAGGGGCGCGGCGAACAGAAATCGTACGTTTGACAGGCGTGGTCCAACCAACCGTCTGATCGTCTTCCTAAGCAAATTGCAGGTCCTCCTGGCACGCCTGTCCATGGTCCCGCCGGCCTCTCAACCGCGAACTGACGGTGCCGCGCGCCACGTTAGAGTCTAGGATGAGTTTGCTGACGGCAACCTGACGGACAGTTTACCCCCCGGACAAAGGTCGACCTGGGACCCGTTTGGGGGTGTGTGAAAACAGACTCAAGTCAACGCAAGAATCCTTGACGTTACGCCCCCCATGGCAACGATCAGGATTTCCGCACGTCCCGCTGGCAGTTCTAGAACAGAACTACACTGGTTGCCGGTGAACAGGAAGGGGGCCCGCGATGGTCGTTCCTAACTACGTTCCCGCCGTGCCGGCCCGGTCTAGATACTTCCGCAGTTGGGGGTAAAGAGGCTGTACCGCTGATTGGTCGAATCGACCCAGAATGACCAGGTCATGGGCGCCTCAGCTCACGAACGCCACCTTGCCGTCGGCACTCTGATCGATTTGGTTGCCGCGTCGTGGTGCGCGTGTCGATTGCTTTCCCGCTCATGCAGCCTACCGCAAATGGGGTAGCTTCAGCCACTCTGCCCGCCCGTTGCGCTAAGGAATTCGATTCTTCTGTCTAGTCGCTAAATTTAAACGATTCTGGGGCAGGGTTAGATGGAAGGCTGTTGCAAATTGGCAACAGTTTCCATTCTAATACAGCCACTACGAAGCCATCGTCTTGTGTGGCGCGATAAGGCCATGCTAGCGAAATGTGCGGCAAATCGGTAATTTTGGGTCGGGATGCAGGCGTGGTAAGGACACACCAAAGCTGCGCAAGAAATTGCCTGATTGTGGCCTCTATTTTTCTTGCCGGCTGCACGCTTATGCCTGCAAGCGGCCCGGCGAGTATCGATGTCGCCCCGCTTGTGCCTGACAGTCGTCCGTACGCCTTTGTCAAAGTCACCCGCGCGCTTGTTGACGCTCTGGCTCGCTATACGCCGAGGCTCTCGAATACCTTCGCCGACCGGCGCCCTCCAAATGACTTCCATTTTGGGGTTGGCGATATCGTCACCGTGACAATTTTCGAGGCCACGGCGGGTGGCCTGTTCATTCCTGCCGACGCCGGCGTGCGCCCGGGAAACTTCGTCACCCTGCCGAACCAGGCGGTGGACAACAATGGCAACATTTCAATACCGTATGCAGGCGTCATCCGCGCGAAGGGGCGAACTCAAGTCGAGATCCAACAAGCCATCGTCGATTCGCTCAAGAACCGAGCTATCGAGCCGCAGGCCGTGGTCGCACTGGCCGACCAGAGAACATCGCTTATCAGCGTGTTGGGTGAGGTGAACCGCCCGGAACGGATTCCTGCAAGCGCAGCAGGCGAGCATCTTCTTGATGCGATTACGCGCGCCGGCGGGCCCAAGGCTCAGGGATTTGACACTTGGGTCATGCTGGAGCGTGCTGGACATCGTGCCGCAGTCCCATTTGGTGCGCTCGTATACGAGCCTTCGAATAACATTTACGCCCATGCCGGCGACACGATCTACGTTTATGCTGAACCACAAACCTTTTTGGCGTTCGGCGCTTCTGGCGCCACCTCGGGCGGCGGTGTGGGCGGCGCTTCGATCACCAATCAGGGGCAATTCAAGTTCGATGCATGGCGAATTTCGCTTGCAGAAGCCGTTGCCAAGTCCGGTGGGCTAAATGATTTCCTTGCTGACCCGGCAGCTGTATATCTTTATCGCGGTGAGACTCGGGAAGTTGCGGAACGGCTTGGCATTGACTGTTCAAAATTTGAGGGGCCAATCATCCCGATCATTTACAATATCAACTTTAGAGATCCTGCGGGTTATTTCTTGGCCACAAACTTCGAGATGCGCAACAAAGATGTGATCTACATTTCAGATTCGGCATCCGTCGAGACCAGCAAATTCTTGAATTACCTAAGAACAATTATGGCTACCGTCAACGACCCAATCCTGTACGCCACCAATTTTTACACTCTGAAGGCAGCAATAAGAGGAGCCGGTAACGTAACGACAGTATTCACGCCCACGCCCATCGGCCACTAGAGCGTTTTCAAAGAGAGCGGAATCGGGTTGGGATTCCTTTTTGGGGAATGTGTGATTCATGGGCCTCCGGTTTAGCAGAGCTGGAGGCTTCCATGGGCTGGCGATCAGGACAGGCTTATTCGCAGGATTTGCGTGAGCGGGTTTTGGCGGCGGTTGACGTCGGGATGTCGGTGCGCGAGGCCGCGACGCTGTTCCGGGTCAGTATATCGTACATTTGCAAAGCCTTGATCAGACGCGCCGCTCTGGCGAGACGGCGGCCCGCTTCCAGCACGGTCACGTGGGCCAGAAGCTGGCCGCCTATCAGGGGGCGATCCGGCAACGGGTATCCACCCAGCCGGATGCGACGCTGGACGAACTGCGCGCCTGGATGCTCGCAAGTCACGGAGTGTCAGTGAGCCAGGGCGGAATGTGGAGGGCGCTCGACCGGCTGGACCTCACGCTCAAAAAAGACGCAACACGCCTCCGAGCAGGAGCGGCCCGATGTTGCCGCAGCCCGCGCAGACTGGCGCGAGGCCGGGCGCATTGGCCACAAAATCGCGTCAAAAGGCCAGAAAAGTAATTTTTCCGTCAGAAAGTTCACCCGACTGGAATTCATTATCAGGGCAGACATGAAGACCATTTGATCGGGAATCCGAATTGATAGCGGGTCAAGTTCGCTAAGCCGTCCATTGTTGATCGCGTATACGCCGTAAACAGCTGGAAGTGGCAAGACGGTGTTTCGTGCGAACGGGCCCTGCCGAGGATCGTTCTGTGCCAGCGTTTCCTCGACCGCCGCCTCAGCAACCTCGGCGGCCCTTATAAGGCGTAACGCGCACAGCTTCTCGCTCACACTCGGACAGCCTTCTCACGCGCTGCCAGGCGTCCTCGCTCGCCTGGATCGCCTTGAGCATGGCCGCGATCTCCCGCACCTAAGTCGCCAGCAGACCTTTGAGACGGCTATAATCGAGCGCGACTGGCGGCGCATGAGAGCTCCGTCTAGGAGGCCTTGTCGAGATGTATCTGGCGGGGGTTTCGGTGCGGCGTGTCGAGGACACCACAGAAGCTTCTGTGGGGTACGCGCGGTATCGGATTCGACGACACCGGCAACTCCATGCCGTGCTGCGGCCCGAAAGGCCCACAATCAATTGTTATCAACGTTTTAAGCTCAAGTCGGCCTCCATGCGCCCGATCGCCAAGTTTAGGGCATGGAAACACCTTCTCAGTTCCAAAACACCCTCCGGCGGATTTTTCAGCCCCCCTTCCCCCAGAAGTCGCGTCCGCGCGAGTTCATAAATGACCTTTCGCAATTGAGCGAAAGAACTTGATGGAATTGCTTCGCCGCCTAGCTTGTGGCAGTCTCGCGCGCTTCACGCTGTGAGATTTTCGAGTATCAAAACATTGACTTTTATGAGCCGATTCACCAGATCGAAATAGGTATTTAAGCTTATATTCTTGTGAGGTGTCCTTGGGGAACATATTATGTTGATGCGGCAACTTAGGCACATCCAGAGGCTATGCTCTACAGCGGTCGAATCAGCGGGGATGTGACCGACTTGGCGCGAAATGCGGCGAGGGCGGCTCAGGCATCGCTGCCGTAACAAAGATGGAGCCGGCACCTGTTCACCGCTCCCTCGGTTGCGAAGATTTTGAGCGCCAAGTAGCATCCGTCGGTTGCACAACCTGTGATTGCGATGCAGGCAAAGGCGTTATGAGAATGATTTGGACTGACTCATTACAAATTGAAGTCCCTCGCGCCCGCGTACCGGATGGCGTTCGAATTTACGCCATCGGGGACGTGCATGGCCGGGTAGATCTTCTGGACCAGGTGTTATCGCGAATTGGTGTCGATTTGGCGACTCACCCCACAGCCAATGCCGTTCTCGTCTTTCTCGGTGATTACATCGATCGTGGACCGGCATCCAAGGACGTGCTTGACCGGCTCATTACCTGTTGCGCTACTCGTCCAACTGTTTGTCTTATCGGAAACCACGAAACCTACTTGTGTGAGTTCCTGAGAAATCCAGAAATACTTTCTGCTTGGCGGCAATATGGTGGACTCAACACGCTATTGTCGTACGGTATCAGGCCATCGATTGAGAGTGACCCACAGGAACGGGTGAAATTGGCTCAGGCACTTGACCGCGCTCTCCCCCCAAGTCATCGGCAATTTCTCAACAATTTAAAACCGTACTTCGTTTGCGGCGATTTTTTCTTCGTCCATGCGGGGGTCAGACCAGGGGTCCCCCTGACCGATCAATCTGAAAAAGACCTCCTCTGGATCCGTGAGGAATTCCTCCTTTACGAGGACAGTTTCGGGAAGATCATCGTTCATGGGCACACGCCTGTCCTGGAGCCTGAAATTCGGGCAAACCGAATCAGCATCGATACGGGCGCCTACGCCACTGGACGACTGACCTGTCTCGTGCTGGAGGGTGATGATGTCGGTTTTGTCTGAGAAGTGATTCCGAGGCGATGACACCAACCATGTCTCGGACGCGGTTTCGCCAGCTCATGCTGGTTTTTGCGCTCGTTTTAGGTTTCCAAGCGATGTGGATCATCCTGCCTGAAACGATTCGCCCAGGTTCCATTCATTTCTCATTGGACGCGCAGGCGGCCAAGCTTCAGCGATCTAAAGCCGCGTGGGCTGCTTCGCTTGCATCTGTGAGAGGAGATTTATGGGCTGATAATGCCCTTACCTATACGGATCTGATCTGGACACGAAATCTAAACAACAAGGATGCAAGCGATAGGCTAGATCAAGAAGCCCGCGCTAGCGCTGAACAGGCATTGACCTTCTCACCGCATCGGGCCGACGTTTGGTTGCAACTTGCAGCTTTCGCTGACGGCACCGACTTGCAAGCAGCTTCGGTCCTCAAGCTGTCATATTACACTGGGTCAAATGAGATATCTTTAATTCCATTGCGATTGTTTGTCTCATTTCGCTTGCAAGCACTTGAGGACGTTGAGCTTCAGGAAATGGTTCGGCGAGATATCCGCATGGCCGTCAAACTCAAGCCTGAGTTGAAGCCAGCCCTTATCATTGCTTACAAGAGCGCCTCCCCGGTAAATAAACAATTCGTGGAACAGGCAATAGCCGAAGTAGATTCCAAATTTCTTGCGTCCATCAGGGATGGAGTTCGCTAGTGCGCTCCGTACTTCTCAATAACATCTTCAGCCATTATGCCGGCAACTCTACCATCATCGAACCCGCCAACATTCAGTCCGTGACAACGCAAAGATTGATCATGTGATGAAATGCTGAATCCACGGGAAGTCTCTTCAGAACGCCTGATATGGTGTTTGTGGATTTGATTTCTCTCACTACGGTCGGTCAGTTGAGTCCTTTCCGTCTGGGCACGCCGCTGTAGCAGCATCCGTGATATTGGTATTATGGATGTTATTTCCGAGGCTTCACGCAGTGCGGGCGACATCTATCGGCGCGGCAGAGCCATCTGGACCGGTTCAAGGTCCGGATCACCAGCCAGGTTCGCCTTGTCTCCCAGGCCATCCGCCGCGAGATGCGCCGCCGAGCCGCCATCGAGCCCGTCATCGGCCATCTCAAGGATGACCACCGCATGGCCGGCAACTATCTCAAGGGCCGTGACGGTGACCGCATCAATGCCGTGCTCGCCGCCGCCGGCTACAACTTCAGCCTGCTCCGGCGCTCGTTCGAGGAGCTTTTGCGCGCTCGGTGGCTGATTATAGATTGCGCGATCTCGGTACCCCGATTCGGCTAATCGGTGATCGAAAACATTCTTCACGGCCGACGAAGTAGTCAGGCGAGCGGGCAACTGCCCGACAGCCCCGCGGATGCATGGAATTCGGCTTGCGCCAACGACCACAACCGACCAAGGGACCAGAAAACGCTCTCTGTTAGCGGGGCCGTCAGCAGCGACCACCGACAACGGGAAGTCGACAGCCGAGTCACTTTAAAGAGCGCAGGCAAAGCAGGCCACCGACAAGACAGCAAATGCCAATCGTAAATTACACGTTAGGGCGGTATTATTAAACATTCTCTTTTAAAAACAAACCCTTATAGCGCCCCCATGACAACTCACCTTTGCTCAAATTTTTCAACGTCATGCTTAAAGTCACCTTTAGGTCTTCCCACCCACACAATGAGATGGTACTTTATTCACGGGTTCGGTGGATGGAGGCAATCGCATATCGGTGCGTGAGGGGCTGAGATGGCGACCGAGTACACAACCCAGAGTAGCCGACCACAAGCCGCAATCCTCCAGCCAAATAGTTCATCGTGTCTTGCGAAACCGCTTCGAACACGACGCCTCTCCGATGCCGTCGCGCAAATGATGGGGATCGAATTTCTGGCTGTCGCGCTGTCAGCATATGTAGGAAGCTTTGCATACCATTACGCCGGTTCCGATTCGCCGCCGCCACCGTATGAATACGTGCCGGCGGCTATTTTTATTGCCATGCTCGTATCGCTTTTTTCCATCAGTTTTCGGCACTTCGAGGCCATTCAAACGCAGCCACGACACAGGTTCTTGTGGAGCGGCGTCGGGGCCGTGGGGCTTGCGTTCTCGTTGTTTCTTTCCACAATGTTTCTCTTCAAGGTTTCTGAGGGTTACTCCCGCGGTTCGTTCATGCTTCAAGTTTTGAGTGTCGGCGTCGCAGTGGTCAGCATGCGCGCGGTAGCCTATTCGTGGCTGCAGTCCGCGATGGCAACGGGTCTCCTCGCTGCTCGGCGCGTTGTTCTAGTTGGCGATGATGATCTTTGTCTGCAATTCGCGCACCGGCTGAAGACTACGGGCATTTTGCCCGTTGGCACTTTTCAATTTCCAAGTAGCCAAGAGTTGATGGAACACGAGAACGGTCCAAAATCTGGCGGTTTGGTTGGAGCGATTCTAGACTTGTGTCGCAACAAGCACCCAGATGATGTTATCATCCTGCCAAATCAGGAGACCTTTGCAACGATCCCGTGTTTGACTCGCAAGCTGTCTGAACTCCCAGTCAATGTCCACATCGTGCCACGTGATTCAATGGATCTTTTCGCTACATCTCGGATTGTGGAATTCGGGAATGTAATAACGTTTCAGGTTTCCAGTGCCCCCCTATCCTCGTTCGATCTTTTTGTTAAGCGCGCGTTCGACGTTGTCGCAGCGATAGCAGGGCTCATCCTATTCTCACCGCTTCTTTTGTGCGTAGCCGCAGCAATCAAGCTCGATTCACGCGGACCAATCTTTTTTCGGCAAACCCGTCACGGTTACAATAAACAAGCAATCAGAGTATTCAAATTCAGAACAATGACCACTCTGGAAGACGGCAGCGATTTCAGACAGGCTAGGAGAAACGACGGTCGTATAACAGCCATCGGGCGCATCTTGCGGCGATCGAATATCGATGAGCTTCCACAGCTCGTCAATGTGTTGATGGGTCAGATGTCGATTGTGGGACCACGACCACATGCAACAGCGCACAACGATATGTTCGAAGGACGGATTTTACCTTTCGCTCGGCGTCACAACGTCAAGCCCGGAATTACCGGTTGGGCGCAGGTCAACGGGGCCCGCGGAGAAACTGATACCCTCAAGAAAATGCAGGAGCGTATAGAATACGATCTTTATTACATCGACAACTGGTCATTCATCTTCGATATCAAAATCATTATCATGACCTTGTTCTCGAAGAAATCATACATAAACGCCTACTAGCGCTTTGGAAGCCCGTTCAACTGTGACGAATGTGCCGAGGATAATCAACACGATGTAAATCGGTTGGCTGCACACCTCCAAAACGCTTGCAAAAGCGCAACTTGGAAATTTCACCAGCCTGGTCAACTTCGACATGCAACGGTTCTCGTTTTATGCTTGAGATGGCAAACATGACCGATATCCAGTTCGAAAATGAGATCGAGTGGGATGGCAAGAGCCTTTCGGTGTGGGCGATAACATACCGTGGTCGCCTCTTGTGCGAGATTCCCCGTGTCACGATTCATATGCTCAGCATTTACAATGATGCGATCGAAAGAGAGATCAAACGCGACCGTCACGAGATATTCGAGCGGTTGCGATCTTCCGTTGTCGCCAAGATCACTGAGAGGGCGATCGACACCGTCTCAATGGATCCGATAGCCCTTTCTCCAGAAGACCTACTAAATGGCGGGCGCGAGCTCTACTTGCGCGTTTCCACCAATCCTACCCATGAGCGGCCGACGACCGCACAATCTCCGTGAGCGACAGCGGTAACCCTCTGTTGCAATTCGGCAACACCCGAAGGAATTTGGGAGTTAGTACTATTTTTTGGCAATTCACTTAGCCTAGGCTTCCCAATCTTAATTCGATGAGGGGCATCGTCATGCGAGCGGTCTCTAATCTAAGTATTGCTGCATTGGCATCGTTGATAATCCCGGTGGCGGCAACGGCCGCTGACGTGACGCCACCGCCGCGAGCTCCAGCTCCGGTCTATGTAGCTCCCCCATTCAGTTGGACCGGATTCTATCTCGGCGGTAATTTTGGGGGAACCTCGGCGAGCACCACGCTTACCGACAATCTCACCGGCGCCAGTTTGACCGCCCATCGCAGCGGGTGGCTCGACGGCGGTCAGGCAGGTTTCAACTATCAGATCGGCAATTTCGTCTGGGGCGCCGAAGGGACCTTCGACTGGACCTCGCTTAACACCACCGGCGCCCCATTCGCCACTGCGTTTGGACCCCTTCAGGCGTCCGCGAACACCCAATGGTTAACAACGCTCGCCGTACGCTTGGGTTTCGCGGCGGATCGCTGGCTGGTTTATGGCAAGGCCGGCGGAGGTTGGGTCTTCAACAGCGCCACGGTCACAAACCTGGCAAGCCAAGTGTCGGCTACTACATCGAACACCACCAGCGGGTGGCTACTTGGAGCGGGGGTGGAATTCGGTTTTACGCAGAATTGGTCAGCGAAGCTCGAGTACGATTACCTCGGGCTGAGCGGCTGGACAGCGGCGAGCCCCCTCGTCGCGGACACCGTCAATGTAAAACGACAGCTCAATATGGTCACGGCCGGCGTTAATTACAGATTTGGTTGGTAGGTCATATTCGACCGAAGGAGGTTCAAATCAAGGACCCTTCAAACCAGCGGACCTGAGGCCTCGTGCGGCAAACTCGGCGGCCGTTGCAAGCGAGCTGAAAACTCCTACCTCCAAATTTTGCGCCGATGGCAGCCGACTTGACGGTCACCCAGTACACCTACTTTTGCTTGAGACGCATCGTTCCTCGTTGCAAAGATCTCTGGTAGGATATTTGCAACTCAATGTCCGGGTTCTGCCAATTCCATTTGAAGAGCTGCGTGGCCTCGCTTGCCAAATCCGGTGGCCCAAATAGCTTTGTGATGCCGTCCTTGACCTTTTGAAAGTTGTCTTGGCCATCAAAGACCATCTCACCGCCATAAAGTTTTCCATCTCGAAAGAGGTATCCCTCCTCCGCAACCAGCGCACCAAATACAGGCTGAAGCGCTTTGTTTGTACCCCTCCAGATGGAGAGCTTCTGCGGTCCGTAAGAGCCGCCGATTTTGATCATGGTCTTGGTCGGAACGCTGCCCCAAAGCAGATCCCTAAACCCAGGGGGGGCATTGCCAATGCGCGCCGGCAAACTGAGCGTTGGATTTGATCGAAGCGCTTCCGACGGTTGAGCGACGACGCTCGTCCGTCTACTTTCTGCTGAGCGTTCGGTATCCTCCGACATTATCTCCGGTGCCCCAGGGCTTGCTACGGCCTCTTTCGATGAGGTCGCAGGTACCTTCACCGGAATGTAGATTGCGCTGACGATTGCAAGGCCAACCGAAATTGCAAAGATGATCGCCACCGCGAAGCCTTCAATTCGTCGGTAGGAAGGGGTCATTTTTGTCACCACGTTCGCACCGTAAATACGATCGTGGAATCGCAACTGTTGTGTCTGCTCAAGAATCTAGGCTGCTCAATATTCACAGCCCCCACCCGGCGACTCTATCAAATACTTCCTTGCTTCGACAAGAGGCTTTGTCGCTCGCGTCATCTCAAGCGTGACCGCCTATGCCAGAACGACGCGGCCATCATCGTCCAACACAAGGGCGCGCGCACCAACCGTCATGCCTCGCTCCAAGAGCCAATAGACATGCATGAGGCGCCGGATGATCGGGTTCGAATACGCGACATAATGTGGATATGATCATCTATAGTTCTTCCCGCCACTGTGACTCCCTAATACCCGGCTCGAGACGCGTCCAACTTGCACGATCGTGCGATTGATGAACAGAAAAGCGAATTGCTGGATGAGCCCGGTTCCTATTTGCTGGCCATCGAACCCACCAGGCGGCGAAGCCGAGCACGCGACCAGTTTCCACTCGATGGACTATTTTGGATCATAATCGGCGGCGATTGCAGATCAAATGCCTGATAGCCCTTCCGACCCTTAAGAACGTTGACAGGTGCTTTTGCGATCAAGCGAAAGCGAATAGCGTTTCGCCATGAGCTCAGCTCCCCCAGACGTGTTTTTGGACAGATGCTCTTTGCCGACCTTCTGGCGGTTTGCTACAATTGCTTTTCAAGAACCATAGAACCGGTCAGTATGCCAGATTCACTCAACTCTCCGGCCGCCGGCCGCGCCTCCCAACCGCCATGCTTCACCATCGGGCTGATTTACGTGCGGTTCCGGACTTGCTGATTGAGCGGCGCGAAGCCAATTAGCAGTTCTGTCGTTCTATGAGGGCGCATAAAAATGACGTTTAGCCAGATATCCCGCGTCACCGTGATTGCCTTTTTATCGCTGGGCATGAAAATTGCCCACGCGGGTGAGTGCATTGTTAGTGGGCAGCGTTATCGACTGACCACTGACACGGTGGACTGGTCAATAAAGGTCGGTAGCGGCGAGAGTTGTATTCAGGGGCTCCGATTTAACAATGTTGCAATCGAAAGCGTGAAGTTGATCTCTGCGCCGCAGGCAGGGCAAGTCACATTAGGGGGGCCAAGTTTCACCTACTCGGCCAAGTCGAACTATGAGGGACAAGATTCTTTCACCGTTGCGGTCTCGGGCACAATTAATAGATCCAGAGGAAGTTCAACCATTCGCGTCACGGTTTCTATTGGGAACCCGGCATCGGCAGCGACCATCTTCCACGATCGCACACCCCCGCCCGTCACGGCGCCCGAACCACAGTCGGCCTCCCCGGTCGACAATAACCTTCCTCTGCCCGATAGTGGATCGCTGCCACCGTGTTCCACATGGGACTGGTCAAAAGGGGCGCCGCCTCCAATGCGACCACCCTTCGACAGGTCAAAACTCTATTGCCCGCCGCCTCCTTTTAGGCCGCCCGGTCAGCCTATCGGCTGCACCTGTCCCTAGCGGTGGATGGCAAGTTCCGCGACGAATGTCCTAGCCTCGAATCGGTTCTGCTCCAAAGCGGGGCCAAAGCTCAAGGATAAAGCGTCAGCGTTTCGCTTCGGAACTTAGCACGTCCGCGCCCCCGTCCATTGCACGGCCTCCCGCGAGGAAACAAGCGGAGCAGCCAGCAAGGGCAGCGGTCTCAAGCCAAAACTGGTCTTAAAAAACAGGGACAGGTCACTCGCAGGTCTGCTATCGTTCCGATAATTTGAGAGTCCAGCCGGGAAATCATCGATAAAATGTTGATCCGTCGTTCAAACCAATCGCCTGCTCGCGCTGCCTCGTCGCCAACGGCGAGCAACGTGGCCCGTGGAGAATTCTTCGCTGCGCTCCTCATTCTCGGCTGCGTGAATGGACTCGGTTCGCGAATCATCCAATCGGTCAATCGACTTGGATGGGCCGATGCGCTTTTCAGCACATTTGAGATTAGTATGATTGTTTGGCTTTCCTGTAT
>Ga0075021_10001060_pt1 | contig 14091 bp, 14 predicted proteins | sample ColStrG_CSR_2012_FD_72749 | JGI IMG/M metagenome (GOLD analysis project Ga0075021, IMG submission 72749) | Freshwater sediment microbial communities in response to fracking from Pennsylvania, USA - Cold Stream Run_MetaG_CSR_2012 | ecosystem: Environmental > Aquatic > Freshwater > Creek >...
ATGACCCGTGTTTCCTCCAAGTGGATTCTCTCTCATTCCACTTGGTACAAATTTCCCCGGTCAGGTCAGGGGCTTGCAGACGGAAAGCTCCGTTGCCATCAGTCACCGCCTCGACTTTCCCGGAGGCATACTCGGCGCTCACAGTGGCACCGGGCACAACCACACCTCGGTCGGAAACTGCTGTGCCGGTTACGCTGCGCAACCTTGGTTCTGATTGTGCCTGGGGGTATCTGGTGGCAATCAGAAGGAGCGCCGTAAGTACAAAGATGTGTGTTCGCCTCATCGTCGTCTACCTGTTCATGACGAGGTTGAGCGCACAGCGCTGTTTCCTCTATGCTGGGCTGGCCCTTAGGTCTGGGACCATAACACGACTTTAAAATCGAGCTACACAGAAGATACGCTGCTCGAAGACAATTGGATTTATTCGGAGACTTTTGTTTGCAAATGATCGATTTTTCCGGATCAACCACATAGGAGTTTCCCTGATGGAACAAACGGGAAGGTGTTCCTCCTGAAGAGCCAGGAACATCCTAGTCAGGTCACAGCACACCTCAGGAGCGACGATGACAGATTTGGTGAGAACTGGGCTTTCCCTTGAACAGGAACTGCTGGACCGCTTCGATGAGGCAATCGCTAAGCGCGGTTATGAGAATCGTTCGGAAGCAGTCCGCGACCTGATTCGGGAGCATCTTGTTTCTGACGAGATTGACCAGAATCGGGTGGTTGCTGGAAGCCTGACGTTCATTTATGACCACCATCGGCCCAACCTGACTGAGCGCCTAGTCGAGATACAGCATGATGCCCACACTCAGGTCTTGGCCGCCACACATGTTCATTTGGATCATCACAACTGTCTTGAGGTCATCATCATGAAGGGGTGAGGCGGCGAACTGAAACATGTCGCCGATCAAATTCTGAGCCTCTGCGGAGTTAAGCACGGCAAGCTGGTCACCACCACTACCGGGAAAGACCTGAAATAAACCATCGGCTGGTTGCGGTTCTGTTCCTCGCCGATCAGTGTGGCGTCCAATGGGGGCTCGCGGTGAAGAGACCATCGACAAATCCGATCTGAAATGTGACGAAAAGACCGAAGGCGATGCTGATCAGACCGGATGCAAACCCCAGTCCGCGATTGAAGGGTGCAAAGCGTTTGCCGGTGTAAGCGAACGGCGCCCCAATGATCATCGTAATCAGCATCATTCCGGCGATCGTCCCGACTCCGAAGACCAGCAGGTAAACCAGCGCCCAGCCGGGATCCCGGATGGTGGTGAGAACCAGCAGTGCGACGGCTGCCGATCCGGCGAGACCGTGCACGATCCCGACCACCAGCGGCCGAAGAAACTGGTACAGCCCAACTCGCGCCAGGGCCTTCTGAAACGCACCTTCAGGTTTCTGCTCCAAGTGGAGGTGCACCTCAGGATTGTGGCCGTGAACATGTGCGTGGGCATCCTGACCATGATCATGGGTGTGGGAGTGGATCACTCCGTCGCCGTGGGTGTGGGCTGGCATGAACCGGTCAGTGACCCAATGTGTGACGCCTGTAAGATTCAGCACCCCCAGGAATATGAGCATCAAGCCCACAGCCAGTTCCATCGTCAGACCAATGCGCGGTGGAATTACCAGGTTGAACAGAATGATTGCTGCGCCGACGAAAAGAATCGTTATCGTATGGCCCAGGCCCCAGAGTATTCCAATCAGTCCGGCGTGCCGAACGCTCTTCTGTCTGCTCACGATTGTGGTCACGGCAATCACGTGGTCTGGGTCGGTGGCGTGCCGGATTCCAAGCAAAAAGCCCACGCCAGTCACTGTCAGCAAGTTCATCATTTGAATTTACCTTGAAATCCTTTACACGTGGATCTGCAAAATGCCGCCGCTGACGAGAGATCGTACTGCGATCGCCAGGCCTAGAAACGTAATCACCGCGGCCGAGGTCAGCGGCAGCCACCGTGTGGTCATGAGTCCATCGCTGCGGAACCTGCTCATAAATCGGCGGGCGTAGACCATCAGGATGCCGACGGCAATCAACACCGCCGCCAAGCCAACACTAAAAGCGACGATCAGAAACAAGCCAAACCCAACCCGGTTGAGCGCAACCGCGCTGATAAGCACCACGAGCGCGGCAGGACACGGGACGATGCCACCCGTTATTCCAAGGGCCAGGAGTTGACGGTACGAAACATCGCTGCGAATGTCTCCCTGATGGCTATGCTCGTCGTGGCTGTGTTCGAGGCCATCGTGACTGTGAACATCTTCGTGCGCGTGCGTATGATCAAGAGCATGGTGGTGATGATGGTGTCCGCCCGGGCCATGCGAATGTCCGATTTCATGGCCAGCAAACCGCTGGAGAAACAAGTAGGACCCTAACGCGGCAATCAGTAGTCCGGAGATTGCTCCCAGCCACGGATAGAGTTGCTCAGGAACGATGTACCGCGAAGCGTAGAGCGTTACGGCTCCCAGCGCGTAGACGCTGGCGGTGTGAGATGCGGTTACGATGAGCCCCAGCAGAAAAGCGTGGGAAGCCGTTCCTTTTGATCCCACCAGGTAGGCAGCGACAATCGTCTTTCCGTGCCCCGGCTCCAATGCGTGCAGAGCACCGAGGCCGGCCGCAATTGTGGCAGCCCCCAGCAGGAACCAGATACCGAATTGAGTAGTGGTCATGAGCTGGGTGAATCTACTTTGCGGTGTGCCCTGCGTGTTCGGTCGCAATGACGATTGGGGAACTGGCGTGCTTTGAGATATTGACGCCTTGGGATTCAGCTCGACACTTTCTGCTCGCGACAACCCGGACTGCCTGGAATTCTGCTGCGTAACCTTTGCTTTTGTGATTGATTTCGCCGCCCCAGAAAATGCAGCGATCGACGGCGCTGGACCAGCCGCTTGTTGAACCCCTGCGACCTCGTTCCACCGCAGACGCACATTTGCTTCGACATCTAAAGGCGGACTGTTGAGAAGATCAGTAGGATAGTTCGAAAGTTGGGAACTGCGATCCGTCGCGGGAACCGAAGCATTCGCGATCGTCACTCCGGAGCCCGCCGTTGCCACCACTTCTTTCCACCCGACCCGGCTGGGAAAATTGTCGTCGCGATAATACAAAGCGAACTCGCCAGCGCTCCCGGCAGTTTGACCAGGCTGGACAATGGTCGCACGGTAGAGAAACGCCATCTTCATGGTTGGAAGCCCGCCTGCTCCCGGAGGAAAGATGAATTCCGCTGATTCAGTTCGCAGCGACAAAGGCTGGCCATTCAGGGTCAGACGGAGTCCTGCCCGGAGGATCTCGCCTTGTTTCGAGACGTAACTGCGGGTACTGGCATTGTCTGGCTTGGCTACCAGGCCATTTTGCTGGATCTCCTGAAACGTCGGGATCTCGGCCAAATCGATCAAGTAGCGAATCTCGACAAAACCCCGTTCGACCCGGATGCCAGAATAGTGGCTGATGCTGAAGTTGCCCATCGGATGAGCAAAGCTCACTGATGAAGTCAGAAGCCAACACAAAGCCAAGAGGCACGGTCGTAGGAAACTCGAATGTTTGGTTCTCCAGATCATGCTGTCCTTTATTGGCTGGAGCCTTCCAATTTTGCCGCTCGCTTAGTCAGCATTTCCTCAAGAGCTCGCCTCGCAGCGTCCGCATAAAAGATGTGGAAGTGCGGATTGATTGCCAGCGCGCGGCCCAGATGTTTCCGAGCGGTGTCCACGTCACCCATGCCCCGATAGATTAGTCCGGCATGGAAATAGAACATGGCGTCTGTGGTCCCCAGGCTGAGCGCTTTGTCCATGACGCTAGCGGCCTCTTCCAAGTTGCCGTTCTTGTAGAGCGACCAAGCGAGTACATCCTGTGTGTAGACGTCACGTCGAACTTCCAATTCTCTTTTCGCCAACTCCAGCGACTCACGCAGTTTGATGTCGCGGTCCGCGTAAAAGACGGCCAGTTCCCGGTTGTATGCGTGCTTGTTGAGGTTGTTCAGATACCCGATATACTCGACCAGCTCATACTGTTTCTTAGCCTCATCGGGTTGTCCCAACTTTGCGTAGATGTCGCCGAGAGCCGCGACGTACTCAGGGATTGGAATTTTTTCAATGGCTTTTTTGTAGAGATCAATCGCATCCTGGTACTTCTGCTGCGCAACCCGCACCTTGGCCAAGCCGCTGAGGCCGCGATAGTAGCCGGGAAGTTCGTTCAGAGCTTCTCGATAAGCAGCCTCTGCGCCTGGGAGGTCCCCCGCCTGGAACCGAAATTCCGCCAACTGGAAGTAGGTCCAGGCCAGATTCTCGCCCTGCATATGGGTTTCGATCGCCGTGCTCACCGCCTTCTTAGCCAGTTCAATTGCGCCTGCATAGTCTCCGTGTATGAATTTCAGGTAAGACACTCGGCTGTCGTGCATGTACGACAGGCCGCGTGGCGTTTCTTGTGACGACGGGTGGAAAAGCAGCTTTTCGTAATATTGCGCTGCCTGGTCATAGTCCCCCATGTCAGCGTAGGCATCGCCGAGCAAAGCAAACGGGGATAGATCCCCGGATCCCAAGGCCAGCGCACGTTCGGCGCAATCTACCGCATCCAAGAATCGGTGTTCGGCCATATAGTTGGCAGCCAGATGGGTTAGGGGCGAAGCTGCTGACATGTCCAGGGGAGCTAGCTCTAACGACTTGATGAGCGCCTTCTCTGCCAGTTCGTAATATGTGAGGTCAGATGTCTCCCTTCCTTTTTGCAAGTAAGCGGCGCCCAATCGGTCATAGTTGGATGGGTCGCCCGGAGCCATTTCAACCCGGGCTTGATACTGTGCAATGGTACGATCGGTCGCGCTCCGTTGACACCAAGCCCGAGCTGTCATCGCCAGCACAAGCAACAGAATCGCCATGTTCCGTGTTGTGATCACTCTTACGCCCTCTAATATTCTGCAGTCACATTCTTTGCTGCATCCGCGCTCACCGCATGCAACGAAAGCTTTTCAAGAGCCTCCCGTGCGGCAGCGGATACTTCGGAAAACGGATTGAGTTCCAGCGACTCGCGGAGATAGTTTTCGCTGGCGGCTTGTTCTTTCAGACCGGAGCTAATCATCCCGGCGTGATACAAGAGCTGCGCATCGCGAATACCCGTGGCGAGCGCTCGTTCGCTCTGGACGCTGGCATCTTTATATTGTCCATTCGCCCAGAGTGCCCAGGCATACGCATCCAGAGTGAACACGTCGTGCCGTTTTGCAGCTTCCAGCTGGGCTACGCGAAGCGCTTCCGAAGGGTTATGCGCGTGGTCGACATAGTAAAAGACCAACTCCCGATTCGCATTGCGGGGGACCGACACCTGCTGACGAGCATGTTTCTCAAAATCAGAATACGCAGTCTTAGCCTCTTCGATTCGATTTGCACGCTCCAAAGCTGTTGCCATGGAGTAGAGAGTCTCTGGAGTCGGCAACGTCCGGTTTCGCTCTTGCAATGCTTCTGCGGCCTCAATGTACTTATGCTGAGCGCTGCGAACACGTGCGAGCATCTCCAGGGTTGGACCATAACCGGGGAAAAGCTCCGCAGCCTGTTGAACCAGCCTGTCGGCTTTGTCCACTTGTCCCTTGAGGAGGCGAAAGTCAGCCGTTTGCGTCAAAATCCAGGCGCGCTCCTCTACTTCATTGGGAGGCGTTTTGTCGTATGCTTGGTTCAACAACTCAATTGCACCCTCGACATCCCCAAACACCTTCCTCAAGTAGGCACCGCGAACTAGAGAAGGCACATTGCCTGGACGCAGCCGCAACATCCAGTTCGTGGCCTTTTCCGCGTCTTCGTAGTCACCGAGTGCAGAGTAGGAGTCGGCGAGATATCCATAGACCATCACGTCATCCGGCGTTTGACGGTTCAAAGTCTTTGCCAGATCCCTAGCCTCGGCGAATTCGCGCTGGCCTAGAAGTATTTGTACCTCGATCTTTTGCGCGTCGAAGTTTCGAGGAGACAGAGCCAACGATTGCCTCAAAGTCTCTTCGGCCTGAATGTAATAGCTAGCATCAGACGTCTCACGGGCCCGACGTATGAGAGCTTGTGCAAGAGCGTTGTAAGGCTGGTACTGCTTGCCTCCGTTTGCAATTGCATCTCTTGCCCGCGCCATACCTTGCTCGGCAGGAGAGAGGGTTTGTTTCGCCGACCCGCTTGTTGGCGTCTGCTCAAACATGGCGACAGCTGGAACCAACAAGAACGTGAGACTGAGAACTCGCCACATAGTCATACCTCTCCAAGCTGTACAGAAGAATGCTTCGCGGCCGCTGGTGTGCGGCCTCGAAGCGTGGTGTTGCTTTACTTCTTGGGGCAGATACCACTTGGGAAGCCTGTGCAACCCGACTGGCCCGGACCCACGTGATGACTGTCGCGGCCACTGAGAGCCGGTAGCACGAAGGGGAAGCTGTTAAGAAAGCCCCGATTGTCGCCGTCTGTGTTCACACCGTCGCCAATCCGCGTGCCGAACTTCACCGGGTCCGCAAGAATGCCCGCGACGACTCGGGACGAGATGTCCACCGCGTCATCCACGGGCCGCCGCCCGTCGGGGTATCCCGCTAGGTCGCCAGCCAGGAAGCCGAGCCGCTTCTGGTTGGCAGGCGCGGTTGGAGGAATGCCAGTGTTGAGCCGCAGCAGGTCGGCGATAGCTCCGGCGTCGCCTGGACCGCAACCCGGACAAATGGGCGCCATGTACTGCACCAGCGGCAGCAGGTCGGTGCGATCTCCGCTCGGCACCGGGATCCCGATGGAAGCGAAAATGTCGGCCAGCAGCGGATGCAGGAAAAAGTTCGCGAACTGGGCGTCTTTCTCCGGCTCGTCCATGCTGAATCTGTCTTTCGAGCCGGTACCAATAATCAACTCGTTGATCAATGAGTTGCCCATGCGCTGCACCTGTTGAAAGGAGCCACTGTTGACATCAGGATCGGGAGAGTGACGCACAGTCATCTCCTGCCGAGAAGTCGTCGCGTAGGTGCCGATTACGGCCCGCTTGTCCCCAGGATCATGCCTTTTGCCATCCACAGTCAGCATTGTGATGGGGACTTCCAGCACGATTGAGTTTACGTTGTAGCCGGACACAGCATCCGGCGCGTAGTTGTGCTTGTCATCGGCATCCACTTGCGGGCTCAGGACGCCGGACCCAGCGGCCATGCGGAAGTTCAGCGAATCGAAGGCCGCACCCAGATCGATGTAGAAGGGATCGTTGACAGTGCCTGCAAATACTCGGACACCGCTGCCGAGAGAATAGATTCCCTGCTGAAAAAGCCCCGGATTGTCGTCATCCGAGTTGAAATAGCTGGGCATGGTACGCGGACCAACGTTGGTGGGAACGGCGAACAGTGTGCGTCCTCCCGTCAGGTCGGTGGAGACGCCGTTCTTCACCATGGTGACCGTGTAGTGTTGGCGCAGGTTCAAACCCTCGGAGCCGGCGCCATCCAGCTTGGTGATGGGTGGAATGCCCGCGATGCCTCCGACTTCAGCAGTGAAAACATCCGGCAAGCGAATCTCAGTGGTGAAGCGAAACTGGAAGACGACATCTTCCGCCACGCCGTCGTTGTTGTTGTCCACGTGCATCTCGTACAAGATGTTGGGATCAAAAGGAAAGTAGTTGGGGCCGTTGGACGGTTCGAGCAGCGGATCTACGTTCAGAATCATCACTACTTTGCCAGGTTGGTTGTAGCTGACAAAGGCGTACCAATCAGTGATGTCCGCAGTACGGTCCAGGGCCGTAATCGGCGCTTCGCGATGGCTGGATGCGAACAGGCTGACCGGGACCAGCAGGAACGCCACCATCGCCAGGGCCACCATTGTTTTCAGTCGCTGCATAAGATTTTCCTCTTAGGATCGAAATGGGTAGACGTCGCCCATCGTGGACTTGATTGCTGCGGACTTGATTGCTTGCGCCGCCCCTGTGGCAACGACTGGCTCCGTCTATATCCATATACGCAGCCGGTGACCGCTTGGATGTTCGGCCGGTTTTTGACTCTGCTGCTGCTCGTGCTCAAGTTTCGACCGACAAGGCTTACTCCGAGTTGGCTCTCAGAAGATTTCCATGTGTGAGGTAGGGACATTGCAAGTCCAGATCGGATGCCGCCTGGGGTAGCCTGCGATTCATAGGTTGGAGTGCCAATGCTTCCCGCACGTTTGGCAAAGAAGATGAAGATAAATGAGGATGCTGGAAGCATGCTGATCTATGCGCCTGGAATTCACATCCGCACTCAGAGCGCCTCAGCCTGAGGACTCAGCAATTCGCGAAGGTGCATCATACCCAGGCGAATACGTGTTTTGACCGTGCCCAGTGGGAGGCTTGTCCGGGTAGCAATCTCGCTGTGGCTCAAACCAGAAAAATAGGCTAGCTCGACTGCCTCCCGCCGCTCGGGAATAAGCTTTTGCAAGGCAGCGTGGATCAAGCTGGCTCGTTCTCCCTGAAGCCTGGCATGTTCCGGGCTGGGTCGCGAATCCTGCAGATCGGATACAGACTCCGAAGAACACTCCGTACCCGATACGCTCCTTCTTCTGGAACGAAGCCAGTCGATTGCGCGACTTCGCGTCAGCGTGATCAGCCAACTGGACACAGTACCGCGTGTCGAATCGTAAGTGTGCGCTTTGCGCCACACATGCAGAAACACGTCGAGCGCAATGTCCTCAGCAGCAGATGGGTCGCCGGTGATTCGCAAGGCAAAGCCATAGACCATCCGGCTGGTGCTGTCGTAAACCTTGGTGAGTGCCGGTTCGCTGCCCTCTGCCACCTGGACCAGGAGTGCTGCGCACGCCCGCTCGATGTCCAACCATTCGCGCGCTGATCCGACGATTGCCATTTCACCCTCCCACAAAGTGAAGTCAGACACTACCCTGCACCCTATTGGTGGATGGCAGCAATGGACGGCATCTTAATTCTGGATTAACCGTTCATGGGTTAGCTATACCGTTGTAGATAAATCACTTACAGTCTTAACTCGCGCCTATACGCGGGCGCAACGGTTGCTTGGATGGTAGACTCTCAAGCAATCAGGGAGGCTGTTCTTCACCTATGCAAGCGCCGGTTGATCCTCCCCAGACAATTCGCTTCGGCCCCTATGAAGCTCGCCTCCGGACGGGAGAGCTGTACAGAAAGGGAGTGAAGCTTTCGCTGCAGGAGAAGCCGTTTCAGATCCTCGCTGCCTTGCTGAGTCGTCCGGGGCAGCTAGTGACGCGCGAAGAGTTCCGTCAAAAACTCTGGTCGGCAGACACCTTTGTTGATTTCGACAACGGCCTCAACACCGCCATCGCCAAGCTGCGCGAAACGCTGGGCGATTCGGCCGACGATCCGCGATACATCGAAACCCTGGCCAAGCGAGGATATCGGCTCGTGGCGCCCGTCCGAGCAGCATCTTCGACGCGAAGAGTCATGCTGGTGGTGCTGCCCTTTGAGAATCTCAGCGGCGATCCGGAGCAGGAATACTTCAGCGATGGCCTTACGGAGGAGATGATTGCAGAGGTGACGCAGCTGAGCCCGGAACGGTTGGGCGTCATCGCCAGAACCTCGGCCATGCAGTACAAGAAGACGGCAAAGCGCGTAGACAAGATTGCCCGCGAACTCGGCGTCGACTACATCCTGGAAGGGAGCGTCCGGCGCGGCGACAGCCGTGTCCGAATCACGGCCCAGCTCATTTGGGCCCCTGACCAAACGCACCTCTGGGCCAGGAGCTACGATCGCGACCTGCAGAACATTTTGGATGTGCAGAGGGAAGTGGCCCAAGAGATAGCGACCGAGATACAGCTACAGCTAACGCCTCAAGAACAGATGAACCTGGCGCGTCCGCGGCCGATCCATCCCGAGGCCTATGACGCATGTCTCAGGGGCCGCTTTCATGTGGCCAAGTTTTCCAGGGAAGGACTGGAAAAGGGGATCGACTACCTGAGCCAAGCGATCTTGCTTGATCCAGACTACGCGCTGGCGCACGACGGCATGGTGCACTACTATCTTTTTGCGAACGAGTGGCTTCTCTCCCCAAGGGAATCGATGCCAAAGGCAAAAGAGGCCGCCAAAAAAGCCCTGCAGATCGACGATTCGTTGGCAGACGCTCATGCTTCGCTGGGGATGGTTCATTTCTGGTATGACTGGGACTGGTCCGCCGCGGAGAAAGAATTCAAGCGAGCTATCGACCTGAATCCCGGGTTGGCCAGCGCTCACGAACTGTATGGCTGGTATCTGGCAGCAATGGGCCGCTCAGCGCTAGCCCTTGCGACCGAGAAACGAGCCCTTGAACTCAATCCTCTATCAGCCGAAGTGAACGCGATTTTGGGCCACATTCTTTACCTCGCGCGCAACTACGACCAGGCAATCGAACAGCTGCACAAGGGTCTCGATATCGATCCGAACTATTGGTTCGGACATTTGCTGCTGGGACTGGCCCTCCAGCGCAAGGGCGAACATGCCCAAGCGATCGCGGAGTTTGAGCGCGCGCGGGTTATTGAAAACGCCATTCCGGAAACGTTGGCCGCCCTGGGATATGGCTTCGCAGTCCTGGGGGAGAGAAGTGAGGCGGAAGCTTTGCTGCGAGAACTGAAGGAGCTGTCGGAGCGACGATACGTTCCCACGTACCTGATTGCAAAAGTCTTTGCCGGCCTTGGCGAAAAAGGCGAGGCTTTGACTTGGCTCGAGAAAGCTTACCAAGACCGCTCAGTCTTTGTTGCCTGGCTCAAAGTTGAACCGGAGATGGACGCTCTCCGCTCCGAACCTCGCTTCCAGGTGCTCCTGCGCCGCTTAGCTTTTCCGTCCTGATTCGAGCGCAGTCCACACAAGATTAAGAAAGAACAAAGCCGGACGTGGACCGTCCGGCTTCGGGTGATTTAGGCAGATTCAGCTTGCGTTCTGCACCCAGGGAGTCGGGAGGCTAGTTGGGCTGAACCACCGAGTCGATGACATGAATCACGCCATTGGATTGAAAGACATTGGGGATGGTCACGAGCGCCGTGCCGCCCTTCTCGTCTTTCAACATGATCTGGTTGCCCTGCTGTGACGCCCACAGCTTGCCACCCTCGACTGTGGTCAGCTGCGCCGTGCCGTTGCCCACTTTAATCTGCTTCTTGAGATCGCTCGCGCTCAACCGTCCCGCGACTACATGATAGGTGAGCACTCTGGTCAACTTGCCTTTGCTTTCTGGCTTTAACCGTGTGTCCACAGTGCCGGCGGGCAGTTTGTTGAAGGCTTCGTTTGTTGGCGCGAACACGGTGAACGGTCCGGGCCTTCCAGCGTTTCGACCAATCACGCGGCCTTCACCGCAGCCACAAGCGTAGTGTGATCGGCGGAATTTACCGCGTTCTCAATGATGTTGGATACATCTCCTGGTCGCCGACAACAGGATTCTTCATCCCGGTCAAGGCCGAAGTTACAGTCAGTGCAGTTAAGGCCAACACAACCGCAAGTCTCTTGTTCATTGTCGCTACATCCTTTCAGGATTGAATTTGATACTCACCCCTAACTACGAGCCGGTTCGGAAATCGGATTTGGACGAATGCTCGCGGCCAGTTGTGAATCCAGTTTCGCTTCCAGATCGTATTAACTGGTGAATCAGAGAAGCGATATGGAAGAGCAGCCGACGATGTCTATTCGAAGGCAGCCGAAGCCTGGTCCGGCAGCGCGATTTCAGAGGAATGACGAGACGCGAACTGCTGAAGCTCTCCCCCTTAGCCATTGCCGGAGCCATCGCGATGCCCGCGCTTCGCGACCCGTTCCTGAAGGCCGGCCTCCGCTGGAGTGATGCGGCTTCTGGTACGAGGTTTCGGCAACAACATCTGGCGAAGACCTTCGCCGGTTATCAGGTCGCGCCCCTGGAGAAGTTTCCCTACAACTACTACGATGTCCTCGATCCGGAAATCGACTTGGCGACTTGGACAGTGACCGTTGGCGGCATGGTACAACGGGCAGGCGAATATAGGCTGGCGCAGATTCAATCTTTGCCCAAGCAGGTGCAAAACACACGTCACGTGTGTATAGAAGGATGGGAAGTCGTGGGCAATTTTGGCGGGGCGCGAATCTCTGACTTCCTGCGGCTGGTTGGAGCCGATCCGAAAGCCCGATTCGTGGAGGTGGAGTGCGCCGATGATTACTACGAATCCATCGATATGGAGTCAGCGCTGCATCCGCAATTGCTACTCTGCTACGAAGTGTACGGCAAGCCTCTGAACCGCGGACACGGGGCTCCTCTGCGCCTGCAAATGCCTACAAAGCTCGGCTAGAAGCAGGCCAAGTATCTTACTTCCATCAAGGTCACGAACGTGCTTAGTCCTACAATCCACTCCAAAAGCTGGCCTACACTTCCACGATATTGTTTGGCGTTGTAGCGTTAATGAGCGGCCTGGCGCTCTACAAGCCGGTTCAACTCTGGCCGCTGCTATGGGCTGGGCGGTTTTCGCATGGCACGAATCTGGCATTTCGCAGCCATGCTGGGATTTGTAAGCTTCATCCCAGGTCACCTGATCATGGTCGCGCCACGGTTGGAGCAATTTCTATTCCATGCTGTTTGGCTGGAGAACAGATAGAATAAGCCCCCACGGCTGAGTGGTCGCCTCCTGGGAGCTTCAAGTCTGTGAGAGAAATTCCGCAGTCCGGTCCTGTACCCAGAGGGTTCGTGAACGGCAGATGGTTTACGGGGGACGACTTTCGAGATAGGACCTTCTATGCCGTGAACGGACTCCTAACGACTCGGAAACCATCGGACCCAGCGGAGACTGTGGATTTGCAAGGAGGGTTCGTAGTCGCACCGTTTGGGGACGCGCATAACCACTTTCCCAGTAGAGAACAAGATTTGGCTGATGGAAATCGCGCTCACTTGGATGCTGGTGTCTTCTATATCCTGAATCCAGGTGGCGATGCGGAGGTTGCCAAACCCATCCGGTCGAGGCTGGGCTCACCGGCTACGATTGATGCGATCTTCGCGCATGGTGTATTTACATGTCCCGGTGGCCACCCTGAACCCCTTCTCCAATATTTCGCGGATCGAGGAGACTCCTTCTTCGACAGAGTGAAACTGGAAACGCGCTATTTCTACGCCGTTGATTCGGTCGTCCAAATAGACGAGGTATGGCCACAGTTTCTCTCCACAGAGCCTGATTTCGTGAAACTTATCTTCGGATTTTCTGAGGCGTACCGATCTGGCGATACCAAGCAGAAAAGTCTTGGCTTGCGACCAGAAGTTGCAAAAGGAATCGTACGCAGAGCAAGAGTCGCAGGTTTAAGGACAGGGGCGCATATCGAGAATGCCGTGGACTTTCACACTGCGCTCGAGAGTGACGTCAATATGGTGATGCACTTGCCGATCTTTCCTGATTCTATGGGCCGGAAGGGCGCTAGTCGTGAATTGTCTCACTGCGAAGAGAAATATGTCATCTCAACCGCAGACGTTAAACTGGCCGCCGAGCGTGGAGTCAGTGTGGTGACGACGGCTGCTACCGGCTCTGCCGAGAACTTCGAGAAACCCAACCCCTTTGCGGCTTTGAACGGCAACGAAAAACGTTTTCTAAAAATCACGGTGCTGAATCTCCAGCGCCTGAAGGACGCGGGCGTCACGCTCGTAGTCGGCAGCGATGCGCAACCGGGAACGGGTACCCTCAATGAAATCGACCTTCTCGAAAACACCGGCGTTTTCTCGAATCTCGAGTTGTTGAAGATGTGGTCGGAGGCCACACCGCAAGCGATCTTCCCGCAGCGCCAGATCGGGAAGCTGCAGGAGAGTTACGAGGCTAGTTTCCTGGTTCTAGACGGCGATCCCATCCGCGATTTCAGTATGGTAAAGAAAATTAGGATGCGAGTAAAGCAAGGGTATCCCTTGAAGTGGAATTAGGTCGTCCTGCTTGAGCACGGATGGGCAACTCTTCACCCGAATTGGCGCAATTAAGAAGGTCGACTAATGAAATGTCGCACAAGCAATAAGTCGGCAACGTTGACTTCAGTCAGTCTTCGCAACGATCTTGCGCACTTCATCAAAAAGCGCATACTCCCGGTTCAGTTGAAAATACTTTTGGCGGCCAATCACTTCCGACCGAAATAGACCATCGCGCTCCAGGCGTCCCAGCTCTTTCGACAGATTAGACGGATCGATGCTCAGCCGCTCCGCCAAGTCGCGCAAGTGGTGACGGGCGGTC
>Ga0075021_10001061_pt1 | contig 14087 bp, 10 predicted proteins | sample ColStrG_CSR_2012_FD_72749 | JGI IMG/M metagenome (GOLD analysis project Ga0075021, IMG submission 72749) | Freshwater sediment microbial communities in response to fracking from Pennsylvania, USA - Cold Stream Run_MetaG_CSR_2012 | ecosystem: Environmental > Aquatic > Freshwater > Creek >...
AGCACACCCTTCACACGGGTGGGGTCGCAGGTTCAATCCCTGCCGCGCCCACCAGACTTCTTAAATCAAATCAAATACTTGGATTTCGCGCGGTGATCGGCGCCTGAATTTGACGCTGGTAGTCCGTGATCACCGCGGCGATTTCGGCGCGGCAAGACCCACAATTGGTGCCGGCGCGGGTGGTCCGGCCTACCCGTTCGACCGAAGCCCCCACTTGGCCAGCGACCGCTGCCATGATCTGATTTCGGCCGACGTCAAAGCAGGCACAGACAATGGCGCCCGGGTCTTGGTGGCCGTCGCCGGCCCGGCCGGCCAACACGCCATGGCGCTGCCTCGTATCCTCGATGGATGTGCCCAGCAGGCTGGCCAGGTGGCCGCGCGCGACGGCGACAGGACCCGGGGCGACGAACAGCGCCGCGATCAGGCGCTTGCCCCGGAAGACCGCCCATCGCTGCTGGCAACTGCCTGGATCGTTGTAAGCAAGGATTTCCGGAGCGTGCTGGCCGTCCTCGTCGATCAGCGTGCGAAGCGCTTGCAGCCAATCTTCCGGTGGCTCGGCGCCGGCAAGCTCTAATCGCCAACCGCCCTTTGTTCGTGCCATTGCCCAATAGTCCGCCCAAGGTGTGCTGGCCGGAACGACGCTTACGGCAAAACCGTACCACGACACGGCAAAAGGGGCTATGCGCGCCGGTGTATGTTTCAATTCCGGCTGCCCCGAAACGGGATCGACATCGCTGCCGACAAGCGCGCCAACCCGGGCATCGCTGGCAAGCTGTCCGGTCCAGTGCATCGGTACGAAGAGGGCGCCCGGCTGTTGACGTTCGGTGACCATTGTTCTCACGGTGGCCGAGCCGTGCCGCGTGGTCACGGTGGCGAGTTCGGCGGCGCCGATCCCGGCCTTCTGCGCATCCGCCGGATGAATTTCGACATAAGGCTCGCCGAAATGGGCCATGAGGCGCGGCGACTTTCCGGTGCGCGTCATCGTGTGCCATTGGTCGCGAATGCGCCCGGTATTGAGAACGAGCGGAAATTCGTTTGAAGCTGCCGTCTTCGGCGAGCGATAGGGCGTCGGAACGAACCGGGCCCGCTTGTCAGGTGTAAAATAGCTGCCATTGGCAAAGAAGCGTGGCGCAGCAGCGATTTCGAGCGAGGGCTTCGGCCATTGAAACGGAGCCAAGCCATCATAGCCGGACGCTGAAAGCGCTCCGTAAGCTCCTATATCGAAGTCGCGCGAGCCCTCGTTGGCTGTCGCGGACAAACGCGCGTGCTCGGCAAAGATTTCGGACGGTCCGCCAAAGGCGAAGGCGTTCGCGAAGCCCATGCGCTTGCCGACTTCGGCAAGCTGCCACCAATCGGGCTGCGCCAGGCCAGGGGGTGGCAAGAACGCGCGCTGGCGCGAGATGCGCCGCTCGGAATTGGTGACGGTGCCGTTCTTCTCGCCCCAGGCCGCCGATGGCAGCAGCACATGCGCGTGGGCCGTCGTATCGGTATGGCGGGCAACGTCGGAGACAACCACGAATGGACAAGCCTTCAGCGCCGCGCGCACAACGTCGGCCTCAGGCATACTGTCGATGGGATTGGTCGCCATGATCCACAAGGCCTTGATGCGACCATCGCCAACGGCGCGAAAGAGATCGACCGCCTTAGGCCCAGGCATGTCGGCGACACGGGGTGATTTCCAGAAATCCTGAACGATGTGCCGGTGGCCGGCATTGTCGAGCTCCATGTGCGCGGCCAGCATGTTGGAGAGCCCGCCCACCTCGCGCCCGCCCATCGCGTTGGGCTGTCCGGTCACCGAGAACGGCGCCATTCCTGGCTTGCCGATCCGCCCGGTGGCCAGGTGACAGTTGATAATCGCGTTGACCTTGTCGGTGCCGGCCGATGATTGGTTCACGCCCTGGCTGTAGACAGTCACCGTCCGCCGCGTGGCTCCGAACAGCTTGTAAAAGGCAATGATGTCCTGCCGGGCGAGCCCAGTGATGCGCGATACCTCCACTGGCGAAAGATGCAGCGCGGCCTCGAGGGCCAGTTGCAGGCCGCTCGTGTGCTCGTCAACATATTCGCGATCAAGCGCGCCAGTCGAAGCGAGGTGGCGCAAGAGCCCGTTAAACAGAGCAACGTCGGTGCCCGAGGCCAGCGGCAGATGCAGGTCGGCGTGTTCGCAGGTGGAGGTCTTACGCGGGTCGATCACGACGATCCTGGTGCCGCGTTGCTCGCGCGCCGAGATCAGGCGCTGATAGAGCACCGGGTGGCACCAGGCGAGATTGGAACCAACAAGGACGACGAGATCAGCCTCCTCCAGGTCTTCGTAGGTGCCTGGAACCGTATCGGAGCCGAAGGCGCGTTTGTGACCGGCCACGGACGACGCCATGCAGAGCCGCGAGTTGGTGTCGATATTGGCCGAGCCGATGAAGCCTTTCATCAGCTTGTTGGCGACGTAGTAGTCCTCGGTAAGTAATTGACCGGAAATGTAGAACGCCACGCTGTCAGGGCCGTGCTCGGTGATGGATGCCGCAAAGCGGTCGGCGACGAGGCCAAGCGCTTCGTCCCAGCTCGCGGCCGCCTCGCCGATCATTGGGGTCAGCATCCGGTCATCGAGCGAAAGCGTTTCGCCCAGCGCCGCGCCCTTGGAACAGAGTCGGCCGAAGTTGGCGGGATGCTCCGGGTCGCCAGCAATGTCGACCGGGCCGCCGGCATTCGGGGTTGCGAGAATGCCGCAACCGACGCCGCAATAGGGGCAGGTGGTGCGAACGGTCTTCCCGCTCATGCGGCGGTCTTTTGCGGCAGGACAGAAACGTCCAGCAGGACGCGGCCGTTCTCGATCCGTGTGGGAATTGTCGCGACCCGTCCGGTATCGGCGCCTTGCGCCTCGCCAGTTTCCAGGCTGATGACCATGTTGTGCAGCGGGCACGTCACCGACGTGCCGTGAACAATCCCTTGCGACAGCGGCCCGCCCTTGTGCGGGCAGCGGTCATCGATGGCGAACACCTGGCCGTCGCTGGTGCGGAAAACGGCAAGGCATCCGCCGGGCGTGCGGACGACGCGCGCGCCTTGCTGCGGCACGACTTCGAGCGGGCCGATATCGACCCAATTTGCTGTCTTTCTCGGAAATGAAGCAGGCAATTTGGTCATATGAACTGGCCCGATGCCGGTTGAGGTGACACCCCCCTCCCCACAAGGGGGAGGGGCCGGGGGTGGGGTGCTTCCCGCCTGAAGCGCAAGCCGTGCCAACCCCATCCGGCGCTGTGGGCCGACCTCCCCACGAGGGGGAGGTGGATCCGTTCGATGCCGCGCCCATAGCTATTGTTCATTCCGCTGCTGCCTTGAAAGTCAAGTCCGCCATCGGCCTGAATTCGTGCGCCTCCTTGCCCGCGACACGCTCTGCCCAGGGATCGGTCTGTGCGAATTTTTGCGAAATCAGGAACCGCTCATAGAGCGCCTTGCGCCGGGGCACATCGGTCATGATCTGCTTGCGAATGGTGTCCAGGCCGACACGCTTGGCCCATTTGTAGATTCGCTCCAGATAGCGGCCCTGCTCGCGGTAGAGCTGAACGAGCGCGGCGATGGCCTCGATGCACTCGGCCTCGGTCGCGACGTGCCCCAACTGCTCCGCACCCTTGATGTCGAGGCCGGCCGCGCCAGCAAAGTTGATGTCGTAGCCGCTATCGACACAGATGACGCCGACGTCCTTGCAGGTTGCTTCGGCGCAGTTGCGCGGGCAGCCGGAGACCGCCATCTTGACCTTGGCGGGGGTCCAGGAGCCCCACATGAGCTTCTCGATCTTGATGCCGAGGCCGGTGGAGTCTTGGGTTCCAAAGCGGCACCAGTCCGTTCCCACGCAGGTTTTCACCGTGCGCAGGCCCTTGGCGTAGGCGTGACCCGAGACCATGCCGGCGGCGTTGAGATCGGCCCAGACGGCGGGCAAATCTTCTTTTTTCACGCCAAGCATGTCGACTCTTTGCCCGCCGGTGCATTTCACGGCTGGGATGTTGTATTTGTCCACCACGTCGGCGATGGCGCGCAGTTCCTTGGCGCTGGTCATGCCGCCCCACATGCGCGGGACCACGGAATAACTGCCGTCCTTCTGGATATTGGCGTGTACGCGCTCGTTGATGAAGCGTGACTGGCTGTCGTCCTCGTAGTCTCCGGGCCAGGTTGCCAATAGGTAGAAGTTGAGCGCGGGTCGGCACTTGGCGCAGCCGCAGGAGGTTTTCCATTCCAGCGCCTGCATCAAGTCGGGGATGGATTTGAGCTTTTGCGCGACAATCAGCCGCCGCACATCATCATGACCAAGCGTCGTGCACGGACACATGGGCGCGATGGCAGCGGGATTGTAGCTGTCGCCAAGCGTCACCTTGAGCAGCTGTTCAACCAATCCCGTGCACGACCCGCACGAGGCCGAGGCCTTGGTGTGGGCGCGAACATCGTCGATGCTGACCAGCTTCAGGCCTGAAATGGCGCCCGTGATCTTCGATTTGCACACGCCGTTGCAGCCGCAGATCTCTGCCTCATCCGGCAAGGCTGCAACGGCCGCCATAGGGTCCAGCGGCGTGCCCCCGGCAAAACTGGGGCCGAAGATCAACGTCTCGCGCATGGCTGAAATGTCGGTGCCTTTCTTCAGGTGGTCAAAGAACCAGGCACCGTCTGACGTATCGCCATACATGACCGCGCCGATGACGCGATTGTCTTTGATGTTCAGGCGCTTGTATACGCCGCGCGAGGCGTCGCGGAGCACGATCTCCTCGCGGTCCTTGCCGTCGGCGAAGTCGCCGGCCGAGAACAGGTTGATGCCGGTGACTTTCAGCCGCGTGGCGGTGGCGCTCGGAGTGAAGTGAGCGCTGGCATCGCCGGTAAGTTGGCCCGCAATCACGCTGGCCATCTCGTAAAGCGGGGCGACCAGCCCGAAGACCTGGCCTTCCGCCTCGGCGCATTCGCCCACCGCAAAAATATCCGGGTCGCTCGTATTCATGCTTGCATCGACCTTGATGCCGCGCCCGACGTCCAGCCCCGCGTCCTTGGCGATTTGCGCATTCGGCTTGATGCCGACGGCCATGATCACGAGATCGGCCGCGATGCGCGTCCCGTCTTCCAAGAGAACCGCCTCGACTTTTTTCTCGCCAAGAATCGCTTTTGTGTTGGCCTTGGTGATGACGCGGATCCCACGCGCCTCGATGGCACGCTGAAGGAGGTGTCCCGATGGCTGGTCAAGCTGGCGCTCCATAAGCGTGGGCGCAAGATGGATGACGGTGACGTCCATGCCGCGTTCCTTGAGGCCGACGGCCGCCTCAAGCCCGAGCAGGCCGCCGCCGATGACCACCGCGCTGCCGCGAGCCTGTGCCGCCAGCAACATCGCCTGCACATCGTCGAGGTCGCGGTAGCTGAGCACGCCGGCGAGGCGGTGGCCGGGGACCGGGATGATGATGGGCAGCGAGCCGGTGGCGATCAGCAGCTTGTCGTAGGGAACAGTCAATCCGCGCGCGGACGTTACCGTCTTGGCCGCGCGATCAATGGCCGTGATGGTCGAGCCCTTGTAGAGGGTGACATTGTGCTTCACGTACCAACCATCGCCATGGATGACGATCTGTTCGAAGCTCTTCTCGCCCGACAGCAGCGGTGAGAGCATGATGCGGTCGTAGTTGACGCGCGGCTCGGCGTTGAAAATGGTGACATCGTAGGCGTCCGGAGCGACCTCGAACAACTTCTCCAGCGCCCGGCCTGGCGCCATCCCATTGCCGATGACAACCAGCTTCTGCTTGGTTTGCTTCATGCCTTCAGGCGCCTTTGCTGCGTTGCACTTGGTTAATAAGAGCAAGGGCTGTGCCAAGCGCAGCTATGAGCTCGCATTCACACGCTGTAGCTCTGATATCAAAAGAAAAATCAGATTCGGGGTACACAGCGAGCAATTTGGCGGCGCATGTTGCGATGCAGCAAGATTGGGCGTCTTGCCTACGAATTGTGCAATTCGTGGAGAATCAAAATGTGTGCGTAAAATATGAGCATGTACGACTTTCTCGAATGAAATCAACGCGAAATGGAGGCTGGTCGGGCGCTGGAAATGCTGGCACGGGAATTGCCCTTGGCGGTTTGGTTAACACCGGCCAAGGAGCCCCCAATGCCTGCGCCTTCAACCACCGGTCTCAATGTGTTCAGCACCGAACCAAAGATCAGCGTGCTGCACCTGAGCTGGCTCGCGTTCTTCATCACCTTCCTGGTCTGGTTCAACCACGCGCCGCTGATCGCGGCCATTCGCGAAACGCTTTCGCTGACCAAGGAGCAGGTCGCATCGCTGCTGATCATGAACGTGGCGCTGGCGATCCCGGCGCGCATCGCCGTCGGCATCCTGGTCGACAAGATCGGGCCACGGCTGATGTACGCGGCGCTGCTGGGAATTTCGGGCGCCATCTGCATCGCCTTTGCCCTCTCCACCAGCTTTGCCATGCTCGCGGCCACGCGCTTCCTGCTCGGCTTTGTCGGCGCGGGGTTCGTGGTGGGCATCCGGATGATCGGCGAGTGGTTTCCCGCCAAGGAAACGGGCCTGGCACAAGGGCTCTATGCGGGCCTCGGCAATTTTGGCTCGGCGGCGGCCGCGTTGACGCTGCCGACTGTGGCCCTAGCCTTCGGCGGCCCAGACGGATGGCGGTGGGCCATTGGCCTGACTGGGGTCGTCGCGATCGTCTACGCGCCGCTCTACTACGCGACGGTCACCGATGGCCCCAAGGGCTCGACCTATTTCAAGCCCAAGAAGACGGGCGCGATGGAGGTGACGAGCCCTTTCGACTTCGTGCTCTACTGCGTCATGCAAGCGCCGATCCCGCTGACACTTGGGGTGCTCGCCTGGAAGTTGGGTAGCGGCGGCCTCCATCTCATCGCGCCGATCGCTGAATGGGCCGCCTATGCTGGTCTTCTGGCTTTCTATGGCCTGCAACTGCTCGATACCTGGCGGATCAACCGCTCTGTCTTTGCCAAGCCCGTCGCCGAAATCTTCCAATACAAATTCCGCCAGGTCGCCGTGCTGGACATCGCCTATATGATCACCTTCGGCTCGGAACTGACCGTTGTGTCGATCCTGCCGCTGCTGTTCAAGGATACGTTTGGCCTATCGCTTACGGTCGCCGGCTTTCTTGGCGCCAGCTTCGGCATGACGACGTTTTTTGCCCGCCCCATCGGTGGCTGGCTGAGTGACCGATTTGGCCGCCGGCTGGCGCTCACCGGGAGTCTCGCGGGCACAGCGCTCGGCTATTTCGGCATGAGCCAGATCGGTCCGGCGACAGGTGTGCTCTTTGCGGTGGCGGTGACATTTGCCTGCTCGCTCTTTGTCAACGCCGGCAACGGAGCGGTCTATGCCATGCTGCCCCTGATCAAGCGGCGGCTCACTGGTCAGATCGCGGGCATGGTGGGAGCCTTTGGCAATGTCGGTGGCGTGCTTTACCTGACGCTCTATTCGTTCGTCAGCATCAACACTTTTTTTCTGTTCGCGGCTGCCACGGCCATTGTCGGCCTCGCGCTTGCCTGGACCTTCATCGACGAGCCGAAAGGCCAGATCGCCGAGCCAATGCCGGACGGAACCATCGCCATGATTGATGTAACGTGAGCAGACGCTCGTTGCCCGCACCAGGGCCAAGCGTGCAGATTGGCCAATACTCAATCGCGGGCGCCAAGCCCCGCAATGATGATTCCTATGGCGTTGTCGTGCCGCAGGCGGTCCAACTCGCCAGTCACGGTGTGGCCATGGCGATAGCGGACGGCATGTCGTCCAGCGAAGGCGCCAAGGAGGCCAGCGAAAGCTGCATCAAGACGTTTCTTGAAGACTACTACGCCACGCCGGCAAGCTGGAGCGTGAAAAAATCCGTAGGCGTGGTTCTGACGTCGATTAATCAGTGGCTGGTTTCGCAAGGTCAGCACCTCCACCAATCAGATCGGGGGATGGTGAGCACGTTTTCCGGTCTCGTGCTGAAAGGCGGGATGGCGCACGTTTTCCACGCCGGCGACAGCCGGATCAGCAGGTTGCGGGGAGCCCAACTGGACTTGCTTACTCGAGATCACCGTGTGCGGATCGGCAAGGATCGCGAGCATCTTTCCAGGGCCTTCGGCATCGAGCACAACTTGGAAATCGACTACCGCGCCGAGCCGATCGAGGCCGGCGACGTCCTGGTGTTCACCACGGATGGGGTCCATGATTATCTGCCGACAGCCGATATCGCGGCGTTGATCGGAAATCCGGGTGCAGATCTCGATTCCGCCGCCAAGGCCATCGTTGAGCGCGCCTTGGCCAACGGCAGCACCGACAATCTGACCTGCCAAATCGTGCGGATCGACAGGCCTGGCGCGCCAGACGAAACCCAGCAACTGCAGAATCTCAAAGCCCAAGCGTTCCCACCCGAACTCTTCCCCGGAATGTCCTTCGACGGCTACGCGATCCTGCGTGAACTGCACACCAGCAAGCACACGCAGGTGTACCTCGCCCGCGATGAGGCGACCGGAACCCTCGCCGTGCTGAAGACGCCGTCGGTGAACTTCGAGGACGATCCGGCCTATATCGAGATGTTCGCGAGAGAGGAATGGATTGGCCAACAAGTGGACAATCCGTACGTCATCAAGGTTCTCGCGACGTCGCGTCCGCGCCCGTACCTCTACTGCGCCACGGAATTCTTCGATGCCCCGACCCTGCGCCAGTGGATGCGCGACAACCCACGACCAGACCTCGAGACCGTCCGCAACATCCTTGAGCAGATCGCCAAGGGCCTTAGGGCCTTTCACCGCAAGGACATCCTGCACCTGGACCTGAAACCAGAAAACATCCTGATCGACCGCGATTTGGTCGTGAAGCTGATTGATTTTGGCTCGGCGCGCGTCGCGGGACTCGAGGAACTGGCTTCGCCAATCGAGCACCCGGGCCTCGTTGGCACCCTCGACTACACCGCGCCGGAAATTCACTCGGGTGAACAGCCCACCAACCGCTGCGATATCTACGCCCTGGGCGTTATCGGCTATGAGCTGCTGACCGGAAAACTGCCCTATGGCCGGGGCTTCGCCACGGCAAGCGATATTGCGCGCCTGAGCTACATCCCAATCCGCAAACACCGCGCGGAGCTGCCAATCTGGGTCGACGCCGCCTTGCAGAAGTCGGTGCACAAGCGCCCGGTCGAGCGCACCGAGGTTCTGTCGGCGATGCTTGAGGATTTGCGGCGCCCCAATGCGTCGCTTGGCTACAAACGCCCACGCCCCATCCTGGAGCGCGATCCGCTCAACTTCTGGCGGGCAGTCGCAATCGGACTGCTGCTGGTGAACATGGCGCTCATTTTTCTGCTTTCGCGTTGAGAGACCATGATGTGGTGCTCGCTATCGAAAGATTCGACAGACGCTTAGGTCGCGAAAGACCGGGTTCCGAGCGCCTGCGAAAAGCGCAGCAGATACCCGTCGGGGTCCTGGATCGCAAATTGCGTCACGCCGATCTCGTCGCTGTCGCGGCGATACCATCTGGTTTCCAGCGGCAGAAACATCGTGACGCCGGCTGCGGCAACCGCGCCATGCAGGTTCTCGGCGTCTGTCACACCAATCTCAAGATTCATTCCGCGACCGAAGGGATAGCAAAGCTCGGCGCGCGGCCAGAGCCGGTCCTGGCTCAAGGGCTGTTCCAGCATAAGTTCCGCGCCTGCCCGATCCAGAAATGCAAAGCGCTCTTCAAGCCGGGCATAGCGGACCTGGAAGCCCAGCAGGCCGCAATAGAACGACAGGCTGTTCTGCAAGTCCGAACAGATGAGTTCAGGAACAATGCGCATCGACATGGCGTGGTGCTCGGGCGTCATGTGGTCACGCGCGCCAGCTGCGCTCGAGCACGTCGATCCAGTTGGCGTGGCACAACCGGTTCACGGTTGCAGTGTTGTATCCGTGATTGCGCAGTGCGGCCACCAGCACCGGCAACCCCGACACATCGCCGATCTCCTCGGGTATCTTGGCGCCGTCAAAGTCGGAACCCAAGCCGACATGCTCGACGCCAAGCCTGGCGATGAGATGATCGAGATGACGGAGCATCAGTTCGACCGGGGTGTTGTCGCCAATCTGGCCGTCGGGTCTCAGAAAACAGGTGGCGAAATTCAACCCCACCAGGCCGCCCGACTCCTTGATCGCCGCCAGCTGCTTGTCGGTGAGATTGCGGGCACTCGGACAGATGGCGTGGGCGTTGGAGTGGGACGCGATCAGCGGTGAGCTGCTCAATTTGGCGACATCCCAGAACCCCTTTTCCGTCATGTGCGAGAGATCGATGGCGATGCCGAGCTGGTTGCAGGCCTTGATGAGGGCCATGCCGGCATCGGTGAGCCCAGGCCCGGTATCGCCCGTGCTCGGATAGCGGAATGGCACCCCGTGCCCGAAAATGGTCGGGCGGCTCCAGACCGGACCGAGCGAACGCAGACCCGCCTGATGGAATACCTCGAGGCCATGCAAATCGCGATCGATGGCCTCGGCCCCTTCCATGTGCAGTACGGCCGCGACGACGCCTTTGCCGAGGCAATCCCGAATGTCGGCAGCATTGCGGCAGATCTTGAATTTGCCCGCGGAGGCCCGCTCCATGCGTAGCAGAATGGCCACCATTGCCAACGCGGTCGGCAGCGCCTCGCTGGCCTCCATCAGGGGCGAGAGCGGCACGTCATAGGCTTCGCCTGTCGTCAGGTTGTCCAGGGCATCGAGGCCCTCGTGCGGCGGCACATAAACCGCGAACAGCCCACCAGCGAAGCCACCCTTGAGCATTCGTGGCAAATCGAGATGACCCTCGCCGTCGCCGTCGACAAAGTCGCGCTCGGGCGTCTTGGTCGCCTTCTTGTTCAGGCGATAGAGAATGTCGTTGTGGCCGTCAAAGACGGGGACGTGGGCTTTGGCGGGCATCGGTCGGGGCCTTTCAGCAGGGACGGCGATTAGGCTAGCCTAGCAGAATACGGCATGGGATGAAGGATGCCGGTAGGCGGACGAGGATGTGCCAAGAGTGATCGACAGGCTTGCCTCATCGTTGAACGCATTCGACCAGGCTATTGCCCACGCCGTGTCGGCGGCGACGTGTTGGCAGGCGCTGGAGCGGCTGGCGGCGGAAGTAGCCGGGCACAAGCTGTTCACGGTGATGACGGTGGACCTTGTGGCCGATGTCGCCCGGCGCGTCCATACCAACGATGCCACCGCTTATCCCGTCTCCGGCACCAAGCCGATCACCCATGATCGTTGGTTCGAGATCGTGCACGGGCAGCAGCGGACCTTCGTTGCCAACACGCTTGCCGAGATCGCCACGGTGTTTCCGGATCACGAGAAGATCGGCGGGCTTGGCTGCGGCTCGGTGGTCAATCTGCCGGTGGTGCTGGCGGGGAAGCTCGCGGCGACCGTAAACATGCTGCAAACGGCGCACTTCTACACACTGGAGCGCGTCGCGGCGATCGAGGGCACCCTTTCCATCCCCTCCAAGCTGGCCTTGCTGGCCGCTGGGGCCTTGCCATGAGCGGCGGGTGGATCGCGGGCGTCCTGTGGCGGCTTCTCAGCTTGATTGGGTCGCTGCTGCTGACCCTGTGGGGCCTCACCGCCATCACCTTCAGCATCGGCCGCTTCATCCCGACCGATCCGGTGCTGGCTATCGTCGGCGATCATGCCTCGCGCGAGACCTATGAGAAGGTCAGGTTGGCGATGGGGCTCGACCGCTCGATCCCCGAGCAGTACTTCATCTATCTCAAGAAGATCCTGTCTGGCGATTTCGGCGTGTCGGTGATGTCGTCCCACTCGGTGCTGAGCGACCTCTTCCAGTTCTTCCCGGCAACCTTCGAACTGGCAACCATCGCGACCACCCTTGGCGTGCTCGTCGGCGTGCCCGCCGGCGTCGCCGCGGCAGCCATGAAAGGCCGCTTGCCCGACCGGCTTGTCAGCATTGTCGGTCTGTTTGGCTATTCCATGCCGATCTTCTGGCTTGGCCTCATTGGACTTGCGGTCTTCTATGGCCGCCTCAGCTGGGTCGGCGGGCCAGGCCGGCTCGACACCGGCTTCGAGGACATCGTCACCGCACGCACCGGCGTCATCCTGATCGACAGCGCGATCGCCGGCGAGTGGGAGGTGTTCCGCAACGCCGTGTCGCATCTGATCCTGCCGGCAAGCCTGCTGGGCTATGTGTCACTGGCCTATATCGCGCGCATGACGCGCAGCTTCATGATCGACCAGCTGGCGCAGGAATATGTGACGGCGGCACGGATCAAGGGCCGCTCGTTCTGGGGTGCCGTCTGGGGCCACGCCTTCCCCAACATCATGGTACCGCTGATCACCGTCATCGGCCTCAGCTACGCGTCGCTCCTGGAAGGCGCGGTGCTGACCGAATCGGTGTTCGCCTGGCCAGGGCTCGGCCTCTACATCACCCGCTCGCTGTTCAATGCCGACATGAACGCGGTCTTGGGTGGCACGCTGATGGTCGGTGCCGTCTTCATCGGTGTCAATCTGTTGTGTGATTTTCTTTATAAAGTCTTCGACCCGAGGTTGCGCGCGGCATGACGGTCGAGATCACCAGCGCACCCTTGCCATCCCGCCAGTCGCTGCGACAATGGTTGACGAGCGATGCGCCCGTCTCGCGCCGGCAGGCCGTGCTCGGCAATTTCTATCGAGGCGTTGTCGCGTTGGTGTGCAATCCCGCGGCCCTGGTCGGCCTGACGATTGTCATCGCCCTTGTGCTCGTCGCCCTGTTCGCCCCGCTGGTCAGCGGCTTCCGGTCCCCGGTCGAACAGAATCTCGCCAATCGCCTCGCGCCACCGGGCGCTGCGCACTGGTTCGGCACCGACGAACTTGGCCGAGACATCTTCGTGCGCATCGCCCATGGCGCGCGCGTGACGCTCACGATCGTGATGCTGGTGTCGATCGTCGTTGCCCCGGTCGGTCTGCTGGTCGGCACCACCGCCGGATATCTGGGAGCAACCGCGGGGTCGGCCGGCGGTATCGTCGATGCCGTGCTGATGCGCATCACCGATATTTTCCTGGCCTTCCCGCGCCTTGTCCTGGCGCTGGCCTTTGCCGGCGCGCTCGGACCCGGCATAGAAAACGCCGTGATTGCCATATCGCTCACCGCCTGGCCGCCCTTCGCGCGCATCGCCCGTGCCGAGACGGTCACCATAGCGCGCAGCGATTTCATTTCCGCCGTGGTGCTGCAGGGCGCGTCAACGGCGCGCATCCTGTTCCGGCATATCGTTCCGCTCTGTCTCTCCTCAGTGATCGTGCGACTGACCTTGGACATGGCAGGCATCATCCTGACCGCCGCCGGTCTCGGCTTCCTCGGCCTCGGCGCCCAGCCGCCTACCGCCGAATGGGGCGCCATGGTGTCGTCTGGCCGTGATGTCATATTCGAGCAATGGTGGGTCGCGACCATTCCTGGCCTTGCCATCTTCATCGTCAGCCTCGGCTTCAACCTGATGGGGGACGGATTGCGCGACGTGCTCGATCCCAAGGCCTCATGAGCAGCGCTCCGCTTCTGGAGGTGGAAGGCCTCGATGTCTCGTTCCCCGGTCGCGGCGGCACCACGCGCGCCGTGCGCAATGCCAGTTTCTCGCTTGGCCGCGAACGGCTCGGCATCGTCGGCGAATCGGGTTCAGGCAAATCGACCACGGGGCGCGCGCTGCTGGGATTGATCTCGACCCCGGGCATCGTCACCGCCAAGCGCATGGCTTTTGGCGGCCTGGATCTGCGCGGCCTCGGCGATGCCGACTGGCAGCACTTGCGCGGCCGCCGCATGTCCATGGTGATGCAGGACCCGAAATATTCGCTCAATCCCGTGCTGAAGGTCGGCGAGCAGATCGAGGAAACCTACCGGCTGCATCATCGCGCATCGCGGGGCGAAGCCCGCAGGCGCGCGCTCGCCATGCTGGAGGCGGTGAAGATACGCGATCCCGATCTGGTTTATCATCTCTATGCGCACCAGCTCTCCGGCGGCATGGGCCAGCGCGCCATGATCGCCATGATGTTGATTGCCGAACCGGACCTCCTGATCGCCGACGAACCGACCTCGGCGCTCGACGTCACGGTTCAGAACGAGGTTCTTCGCATTCTCGACGATCTGGTCACCGATCGTGGTATGGGGCTGA
>Ga0075021_10001062_pt1 | contig 14062 bp, 14 predicted proteins | sample ColStrG_CSR_2012_FD_72749 | JGI IMG/M metagenome (GOLD analysis project Ga0075021, IMG submission 72749) | Freshwater sediment microbial communities in response to fracking from Pennsylvania, USA - Cold Stream Run_MetaG_CSR_2012 | ecosystem: Environmental > Aquatic > Freshwater > Creek >...
TAGAGCGTGTCGACGAGCAGCGTGCTCTCGCCGTCGACGATCAGGCCGGAGTTGCTCCAGCCCCAGCTCCCGTCCGGCTGCAGATAGGCGAACAGGCCGTCGCCTACCTCGTGCAGACCTGCCGTGTACTCGTGTCCCATGCGCGCGCCACCCCATCCCCTGATCGACGGTCGAGCACGAGTCATAGCGCAGTCACCCACGGCAGCGAGGCGCCGTCGGCGGCGGCGGCGCGCTCGCTCGCCGCCCGGCGGGAGAGCGGCGGTCATCGTGGCCTGGGCGGAGCCTGTAACGACCCGTGCGGCCGCGTGTACACCACGCATGGGCGAGTTCCACATCCACGCCGCGTCCGAGCCCGACGGCGGCTCTGAGCGGGGCACGGGCGTCGAGTTGAGCGGCTTCCGCGAGCGGGCGCTGCGCAAGGGCGTCAACCCGATCCTCTACCGCGTGCTGCGGATGCTGCTGGTCCCGTTCTTCCTGGTCTACTTCCGCCTGGAGCGGATCGGGCGCGAGCACCTGCCGCGCACCGGGCCGCTGCTGCTGGCGTCCAACCATCGCAGCTTCCTCGACCCGTTCGTGATCGGAACGATCGCCAGGCGCCCCGTGTACTACATGGCCAAGCGCGAGCTGTTCGAGAAGCGCTGGCAGGCGTGGGTGCTCAACGCGCTGGGCGCGTTCCCCGTCGATCGCGGCGCGGGCGATTCGGACGCGATGGCGACGGCGCGCGCGATCCTCGAACGAGGCGACTGCGTCGTCGTCTTCCCGGAGGGGACGCGCGTGCGCCCCGGACCCCTCGGCGAGCCGCGCCGCGGCGTCGGGCGCCTGTCGCTGGAGACGGGCGCGCCGGTCGTGCCGGTCGCGCTGATCGGCACCGAGGACGTGCGACGCGGCTGGCGCATCCGTCCGCGCAAGGTCCGCATCCGCGCCGGTCGCGCGCTGCTGTTTCCGACCGTGAGGAGCTCCTCGCCGGCGCTCGCCGCTGGCGTCACCGAACGGATCTGGGCCTGCGTGCGCCTGCAATGGGATTGGCTCGGCGGCGCCAAGGCGCCGGCGCACGAGCGTGCACACGAGCGCGACCCGGGCGAGATCTCTCGCGCCGCCTAGGCGCAGGCGGCCGGGGGGGTAGTGTGCAATGAGTGCCCGAGAACGTCAGCCAGAAGCCGAAGGCGCAGCTCGACGCCGAGTTCTCCGAGCTCTACCGCGCACATCTGCGCGACGTCTACAGCTACGCCTACTACCGCGTCGGCGACCATCACGACGCGGAGGACCTGACCGAGCAGACGTTCCTGCAGGCCTATCGCCACTTCGAGCGTGCGCAACGCGAATCGCAGGGCCGGCCGCTGCGCCCGTGGCTGATCCGCATCGCGCACAACCTCGCCGCGAACCTCTACCGCGACCGCTCGCGCAAGCCGGCGTCGCCGATCGACGACACGACAACGCTGGCCGCTCTGCACACGACGGAGCAGCTCGTCGAGGGGCGCGACGAGCTCAGCCGGATCCTCGACGGGGTCGCGCAGCTGCCGGACGACCGCCGCGAGGCGCTGATCATGCGCTTCGCGCTCGGCATGGACAACCGCGAGATCGCGCGCGCGCTCGGGCGCTCCGATGGGGCGACGAAGGTTCTTATCCACCGCGCGATCAAGCAGCTCGAGGGGATCGTCGGCGATCGCAGCGGCGAGCCGGCGGCCTCGCCCAACGGCCGCGCGGCCGCGTCGGGCTCGCAGCCGCGGGAGGCCGGCTCCGATGACTGAGGCCGCGCACGGCTTTGAGGGCCTGCTGCGCGAAGCGCTGGCCCCCGTCGAGCCGCCGGCGGACCTCGCCGAACGGCTGGAGACGACGCTCACGAGCATCACCGAGATGGCGGCCGACGAGCTCGAGGCGTGGGAGCTCTCGGCGATGCGCGACCCGCGCAACTGGGCGCGCCCGGCCGCCGCCGTGGTCGCGGGCAGCGCCGCCGGCGCCGCGCTGGTCGTGCTGCGCGCGCGCCGGCGCGCCCGGACGGCGACGCCGACCCTCGACAGCGTGCGCTGGCCGAGCGTGAGTCGCTCCGCCGAGCGGACCGTCCGCGACCTGGCGCGCGAGACCCGCCGGCTGCTCGGCGAGCGCTGAGCGTTCGCGCGCCCGGGCGCCGCCCGCGCCCGCGGCCCGGACGCCCCGCCGCCCGGCTGCGCCCGCGCGAGGGACCCGGCGTGCGCGTACGCCCCGGCAGTTAGGCTCTTTTCCCCCGACATGGCCACCTGCTACCGCCATCCGTCCCACGAGACGGGCGTCTCGTGTTCCAACTGCGGGCGGCCGATCTGCCCCGACTGCATGACGACGACGCCCGTCGGCATGCGCTGTCCGGAGTGCGCCAAGCAGAGCACGCGCGTCGTGCGCATGCGCGACATGAGCACCGGCCCGCAGGTCACGCTCGCGCTTATCGCGATCAACGTGGTCGCGTTCATCGCCGAGGGCAACCTCGGCTTCGGCGGCCAGCCAAGCGGGACGATCTACTCCAAAGGCGCGCTGATCGGAAGCTTCCCCGGGCTGCAGAACCTCGGTGTCGCGCACGGGGAGTGGTGGCGGATCGTGACCGGCGGCTTCCTGCACGAGAACCTTCTGCACATCGGCTTCAACATGTACATCCTCTACATCCTCGGCCTGCAGCTCGAGCCGGCCCTCGGCCGGCTCAAGTTCGCGACGATCTACTTCGTCTCGCTTCTGTGCGGCTCGCTGGGCGCGCTGATCGTGACGCCACACTCGATCACCGTCGGCGCATCCGGTGCCGTGTTCGGGATCATGGGCGCGTTCGCCGTCGAGCTGCGCGCCCGCCAGCTTCCGGTGATGGCGGGCGGCCTCGGCGGAATCGGTGGGCTGATCTTCATCAACCTGATCATCAGCTTCACCCTGCCCGGCATCTCATGGGGGGGTCACATCGGCGGGTTGATCGGCGGAACGGTCGCCGCGTTGGTGCTGCAGGCGGGCGATCGCCGCCGGGCCCCGGCGCTCGCGCTGGCCATGTGCGCGTTGATCGGTGCGGCCGCGTTCGCCGGCTCGATCGCGACATCGAAGTCGAGCGTCGTCGAACCGGCCGGCGGCGGCGGTCTGCCGCAGACGCTCGTCAATCCCGAACCCTGAGCCCGGCCCGCTCAGCCGCGGGCGGGCGCCAGCTCGACGGACAGCGCGCGCGCCGGGTCGGCCGCCGCACCGCCCGCACGGTCGTCCGGCGCCTCGGCGTCGCCGCCGAGCTCGATGCCGGGGTGCAGGATGCGAGCGAGCAGCTCGAGGCCCTCGACGAGCCGGGGGCCGGGCCGCGAGAAGTAGGCGCTGGCATCGACGGCCACGACCCGGCGCGCGCCGAGCGCGCCCAGCTCGGCGGCGTGAGCGAGCGCCTCCGCGTGCGCCGTCTCGGCGTCGTAGCCGCAGGGCATCACGACGACGACCTCGGGCGCGGTTGCGGCGACTGCCTCCCAGCTGAGCGTCTGCGACGGTTCGCCGGGCATGCCGAGCGGGTCCTCGCCGCCGGCGATCTCGATCAGCTGCGGCGTCCAGTGGCCGGCCACGAAGACCGGGTCGAGCCACTCGAGCGCGGCGACGCGCGGTCGCCGCCGTCCGCGCACGGCCAGCTTGACGCGGTCGATCCGCTGCGCCGTCCTGGCGATCAGAGCGAGCCCCTGTTGGCGGCTGCCGGTGGCCTGTGCGATCGTGCGCACGTCGCCGAGCGTCTCGCCGAGCGTGTGCGGATCGAGCGCGATCACGCGTGGGCGCCCCGGCAGTTCGCGGGCGAGCTCGGCGACGTCGTCATAGGAGACGGCGCAGACGGGGCAGAGCGCCTGCGTGACGATCAGCTCCGGCTCGAGCGCCGCGAGCGCGTCGCGGTCGAGTGCGTAGATCGCGTCCCCGTTGAGCGTGCGCTCGCGCACGGCCGCGTCGATCTCGGCGGCGCCGAGGCCCGGCTCGAGCACGTCGCGCGTCACCTGCGGAAGCTCGCGCGCGGCCGGCGGGTGGTCGCACTCGTGCGTGACGCCGACCAGCTGCTCGCCGAGCCCGAGCGCGAACAGCAGCTCCGTCGCGTGGGGCACCAGGCTGACGATCCGCACCCCTTGACTTTAGGCGGCCCGCGATCGGATAACCTCGCCGACGATGGCGAGGCTGAGCGATGCGGAGGTCGCCGAGCGGATGGCGGCGCTCGAGGATTGGCGGCTGACCGATGCCGGCGAGATCGAGCGCGAGCTGCGCCTCGCCGATTTCGCCGCGGCGATCTCCTATGTGGAGCGCGTGGCCGAGCTCGCCGAGGCGGCCAATCACCACCCCGACATCCTGGTGCACGGCTGGAACAAGGTGCGCCTGACGCTCTCCACGCACTCCGAGGGCGGTCTCACCGGGGCGGACTTCGGGCTCGCGAGCGAGATCGATCGACTCGCCTGAGCGCACGTGGCCGGCCCGGCGTTCTGACCCTGGTGCTTGCTACCTTGGAGACGTCGACAAGCGCGATGAACGACGACCTCCCTCGAAGTAGCACGGCCCGCTCGGGCCGCCTACGCCCCGGCATCGCCGGCCGAACCCTGAGCTCAGGCGGCGAGCACGCTGCGGGAACGCCCGCCGGCTAGCGCGTGGACGGCCTCAAGCTCATCATCGCGGCGCTGCTGATCGCGATCAACGCGTTCTTCGTGATCGCCGAGTATGCGCTCGTGCGCTCGCGTCGCGCGCGCCTGGAAGTCATGCGCGACGAAGGCGCCAAGGGAGCGGCGCTGGCGCTCGAGCAGCACGGCGAAGTGAACGCGTACATATCGGCCGTGCAGATCGGCGTGACGATGACGTCGATCGCGATCGGCGCGCTCGGCCAGCCGGCGCTCGCGTCGATCCTCAAGAGCGCGCTCGGCGGCACGCTCAGCCAGGGCGTCGCGGCGGTGATCTCGGTGATCTTCGCGTTCGCGATCATCTCCTCCGCGCAGCTGATCGCGGGCGAGATGGTGCCCAAGTTCTATGCGATCGACCGGGCCGAGGCGGTCGCGCGCCGCGTCGCGCGCCCGCTGCGCGCGTTCAGCGCGCTGTTCCGTCCGCTGATCGTGGCGCTGACGGCCATCTCCGACAGGATCCTGCGCCTGCTCGGCGTCGACATGAGTCTCGAGCGCCGCGGTGGCTCCTCCGACGAGCTCAAGCGACTGATCGCCGAGTCGCACGAGGGCGGCCAGATCGACCCGGGCGAGGCGGGGATGCTGAGCGGCGTCTTCCACCTGCACGAACAGGAGGCCCGCCAGGTGATGACGCCGATCCCGGCCGTCGTCACGATCGACATCTCGCAGGACGTCGAGACCGCGCTGCGCCTCGGCGTCTCCAGCGGACACACGCGCCTGCTGGTGACCGAAGAAGAAGATCGCGACCGCGTACGCGGCCTCGTCCACGTCTCCGAGCTCGTGCGCCAGCTGATGCAGGAGGGGCCGAACGCACCCGTCGAGCCCGTCGTCCACGACGCGCTGATCGTGCCCGAGACGAAGCCGCTCGACGACCTGCTCGCCGACCTGCAGCGCCAGCGCACGTCGATGGCGGTCGTCGTCGACGAGTATGGCCGCGTCGTCGGCGTGGTCACCGTCGAGGACATCATCGAGGAGGTCGTCGGTGAGATCGCCGACGAGACCGATCCGAGCACCGGTGAGGTCCGCCGGCTGGCCGACGGCGACTGGTTCGTGCGCGGGCACGTAGCCGTGACCGACCTCGCCGACTACGGCCTCGACCTGCCCGTCGACAGCGACGCCTACAACTCGGTCGGCGGCTTCGTGTTCGCCGAGCTCGGCCGTCTGCCTCGCCGCGGCGACACGATCACGGCGGACGGCTTCTCGATCCGTGTCGAGTCCGTCAGCGACAACCGCATCGAGGCCGTGCGCATCCGCGAACGGCGCCCCGCGCCGCCGCGCGAGACGCGCAGCGAGCCCTAGCCCGAAGCGGCGCGGCCCGTTAAACACGTCCGGCCCGCGGGGGGAGCGGACCGGATCGCGTGCACTGGGAGGAGGCGGGTGTGCGATGCGACTTGATCAGTCGCACGACCTAGTATCGCCGTCAGCATGAACGGCAGCTAAAAGCTGTCTCTGCATGAGCGAATTCTTAGTTCCAGGCCTCGGGCGGCGCTGATCGGCGGGCCGCCCGCGCTCGCTCGCGGCGCGTCTCCACACTGGCCCCGCGGCGGCCGTTCGCACACGCGCGGGGTCGTGCTCGGCGCTCGATCCGAGCGCTCAATACGTGTGCAGGCCGCGGCCGCTCTTGCGCCCGAGCGCGCCTTCGGCGACCAGCTGCTGTACGCGTGCGGGCACCGGCTCGCCGATGGTCTGGCCGATCGCGCTGGAGACGTCGAGCCCGACGAGGTCGAGCAGCGCCAGCGGGCCCATCGGGTGCCCGGCGCCGAGGCGCATGCAGGTGTCGACGTCCTCCGGGTCCATGCCGGTCTCTTCAACGAGGCGCACCGCGTTGAACAGATACGGGAACAGCAGGCGGTTGACGACGAAGCCGGGGACGTCCGGCACCTCGACGGGCGTCTTCTCAAAGTTCTCGCACAGCCTCAGCGCGCGCGCGCGGGTCTCCTCGCTGGCCGCGCCGGGGAAGATCAGCTCGACGAGCTTCATCTTGGTCACCGGGTTGAAGACGTGCAGCCCGACGAAGCGCTCGGGGCGCCCGCTGGCGGCTGCGAGGCGCTCGACGGACAGCGATGAAGTCGTGCTGGCGAGGATCGCGTCGTCGCCGAGGATCGCGTCGAGCTCGCCGAGCAGCCGCGCCTTCACGTCGTGGTCCTCGACGACGGCCTCCACGACGAACGTCGCCTCGGCGAGCAGGCGCGGGTCTGTGACGATTTCGACGTGTTCGGGGTCGACCTCGACGCCGAGGCGGCCGAGCGTCTTCTCGACCGTCGCTCGCGCGCGCTCGGCGGACTCCTCGGAGCGGGCGAGCAGCAGGACGGGGCCGTGGTGGGCGGCCGTGGCGGCCAGCCCGCAGGCGATCGCGCCACTTCCGGCTACCGCGAGGCGTTTGCTCACTGTGCTCCTTGGGTCTCGGTTGGGGAGTTCCGCGGCGTTGACTGACCAGTCAATCTAGGCCGCGTGATCGCGGTAGAGTACGCGCTGCGGGGTCCGGGCATTTTCTCAGACGCGCGCCGAGCACTCCGAGCCGGGCGCGCCGGCAGCCGATCCCTTCCATGTTCAGCCGTGCAAATCAGGTAGGAGGACTCCTGAAATGAGGCAACCAGAGGGCCGCGAAGTAGTCATCGTGGAGGCCGTCCGCACCCCGATCGGGCGCGGGCACAAGGAGAAGGGCTACTACAAGGACACGCACCCCAACACGCTGCTGGCCAAGTGCTACACCGAGGTCATCGAGCGCTCCGGCGTCGAGGCATCGGAGGTCGAGGACGTGATCGCGGGCTGCGTGCAGCAGTTCGGCGAGCAGGGCTTCAACATCGCGCGCAACGCCTGGCTGCAGGCCGGCCTTCCGATCGAGACGCCGGGCACGACCGTCGACCGCCAGTGCGGCTCGGCGCAGCAGGCCGTCAACTTCTCGGCGGCGCTGATCGCGGCCGGCGTGCACGACGCGATGATCGGCTCCGGCGTCGAGCACATGGGCCACCTGCCGTTCGCGGCCGGGATGAAGACGCAGGAGGACTTCGGCTACGCGTTCACGCCGGAGCTGATGGCCAAGCACAACATCGTCGGGCAGGGCCTCGGCGCGGAGATGATCGCCGACCAGTGGGAGATCTCACGCTCGGAGCTCGACGAGCTCGCCGTGCGCTCGCACCGGCTCGCCCACCAGGCGACCGAGGAGGGGCGCTTCGAGCGGGAGATCGTGCCGATGAGCGTCGACGGGCAGGAGTTCGTGACCGACCAGGGGATCCGACCGGAAACGAGCCTCGAGGCGCTCTCGCAGCTGAAGCCCGCGTTCAAGCCTGACGGCAAGATAACGGCCGGCAACGCCTCGCAGATCTCAGACGGCGCGGCGGCCGTGCTGCTGATGTCGGCCGAGAAGGCCAGCGAGCTCGGGCTGCGCGCGCGGGCGCGGATCGTCGACCAGACGACCGTCGGCTGCGACCCGGTGAAAATGCTCGAGGGGCCGATCCCGGCGACGCGCAAAATCCTCGAGCGCAACGGCATGCAGATCGGCGACATCGACCTGTTCGAGATCAACGAGGCGTTCGCGCCCGTCGTCGCCGCGTGGCGGCGCGAGCTCGACCCGGACATGGACCGCGTCAACGTCAACGGCGGCGCGATGGCGCTCGGGCATCCGCTCGGCTCGACCGGCGCGCGCCTGATCACGACGCTGCTGCACGAGCTCGAGCGCTCCGACAAGGAGGTCGGCCTGGTCACGATGTGCTGCGGCGGCGGGCTCGGCACCGGCACACTGATCCAGCGCGTCTGACGTGCGATAGCCGGCGGGATGCGGCGCCGACGCGGCGCCATGTCCCGTCGCGCGCCGAGAGCCCAACGGTTGCGCGCTGAGGTCAGCCGAACGTGATCGGCGCGGTCTGCACGATCGGACAGGCCCTGGCGCTGGCGGCGTGGGTCGAGCAGGACGCCGACGCAGTTGAGAATTCGAGCTGCGGGGAGAACAGGTCGAGCACCAGCCGGCCGGTGCTGGGGTCGAAGGCCGTGGCGTCGACGCCGTCGCTGCTCCACGCGGCGCCGGGTGCCCACGCCGCGACGGTTGTCGCGAGGCCGGTGAGCGAGATCTGCTCCAGCTGCGAGGCGACGGGCGGGACGATGCCGCCCTGTGAGTACAGAAACGCGTAGACGAAGCCGCTCGTCAAGGTCAGGCCATCGAAGAAACGCGCGGAGTTGTCGATCGGGAGGCTGTCGGAGACGACCTTCGCGATCAGCCGGGGCGCGGCGCCGCCGGTGTCGAGCCAGATCTCCGAGACCCCCTGGTTGGACGGCGATGAGGGCGGCGCCTCGCTGAAGGCGACCTGTGTCCCGTTCGCGCTGATGTCATCGATCGTGGCTCCATTCGGCGTCGGTAGCCGCAGCGCGCGGGCGGAGGTGCCGGTGAGTCGCGCCGTCTCGATCAGGGCAGGCCGATCTTGGTGGGCGGTGTTCGGCTGCACGGCGAAGACGACGACGCCGTGCTGAGCGACTCCGATGCTCGTGTCCGCCGGCGCCGCGTTGACCCGATGAGCGCTTCCGCCGCTCGTGGGCGCCCACCACAGCCGGCAGCCGTCGGTCCCGGCGCTGCCCACGTTCGCGTTCGCGAACGGCGAGTGTGGGCAGCGTGAGTAGACGACGATCGAGCGGCCGCGGGAGTCGGTTCCCAGCTTGACCGCGTCGATCCAGCCCCCGGCCGAGGTCGCGTTCAGGGCGCGGGTGCGCGTGCCACGGCGCACGACAATCTCAAATCGGTGGCTGGAGCCGGACGAGGCCGCCCAGGCGGTGACGCCGCCCACGGCCGAGACCGAGCTGGGGAAGGCGGGCGTCGCCAGGCGCGCTGCCACGCCGAAAGCGCCCGCCGTTGTGATCGCCGCGGGGACCGTCACACCCGCGGCCACGAGCACCCCAACAGCCGCCACGCGCCTGCAGCCCATCGCTAGCCTCCGCTCGGGCCGCCGCCGGTCCAGTCGACGGCGACGGGCGCGAGCGCGAGCAGAGCGGTCCACGTGGCGGCGTCGGTGACGCCGCTCGCGGGGATGGCGTGCGTGGTCTGGAAGGTGCGCAGGTTGGCGGCCGTCTGCGCGTCGAAGGTGCCGGTCGTCGCCTGGCTCGGCACGGCCGCGGCGAGGTGCTCCTGCATCCACAGCACCGGGTCGCCACTGCCGCCGGAGCGCAGTTCCGGATAGGTCGTGTTGGGGGTGACGCTCGTCAGCGGCGCGAGCGGCGCGGCGAGCGTGCGCCAGCCGGAACCGCCCGTTTCCTGCCAATCCCAGAACGACAGGCCGGTGGCGCCGTAGTCGACGGCCTCCTCGCGGAATCGCAGCAGGTCGGAGCTCGAGACGCCGCCGTAGGTCTGCCCGAGCGGGAAGATCGGGCGGCTGTAGATTCGGTTGGCGATGTAGGTGTTGGCGTAGATCGTGTCGACGGAGACGCCGATGTCCTTCCAGTACATCTGCGGCGCGTTGTACTGCGCCGCACCGGGCCCGAGGAAGACCGAGTAGGGGAACGTCGCGTGGTAGGAGACGTACGGGAACGATGCGAGCGCGACCGGGAACGTCGGGCCGATCTTGGCTCGCAGGTCGGCGATGTATGTCTGCGCGGCCGCGTAGCGCCGTTCATACTCGGCCTCCGCGTCGATCACCAGGCAGTCGGCGCCGTTGGCGACGGCACGCGCGCCGAGGTTGGCCTCACCGGCGGGACCGCTGCCGTAGACGTATTGCCACGCGCACACCTTCAGGCCGCCCGTGTGCAGTTCGGCGACCAGCTGCGGCGAGAACTGGCTCCAGTAGTTGCTCGAGCCGTCGGAGCTCTTGACGAACACGGTGCTCACGCCGGCCGCGTGCGCCTGTTCGACGATCGACGGGACGCTGCCGCCGTTGGAGGCGCTGACGTACCAGATCCACATCCCCTGGCCGTCGAGCGCCGTGCCGCTGGCGACGCCGCCCGTCGCGACCGGCACGACGACGCGAGGCGCGGGCGGGCGCAGGGCGTGGCGGAACACCGAGATCGGCCCGAACGAGCTGCTGTAGCGGCCGTGGCTGAGCAACACCATGATGCGCCCCGAGTGGGCGGCTGCGGGCACCGTCACGATCAGCCCGGAGCTCGCCTGGCGCAGCCGCGCCGCCGGTGAGGTGCGGCTGATGCGCGCGCCCGGCGCGCGCGGGAACCCGATCACCATCCCCGCTTTCAGACCGACGCCGCGCAGTGCCAGCGTGCCGTGCGTGGCGACCTGATGCGGGTTTGAGCTGCAGCGGCTGGCGGGCGTGCAGACCGCCGCCGTGATGCGCACCGTGGTGACGTGCAGGCCGGCTTTGGCGGGCGCGGGCGGCGCCGGTCTTGCGGCGCCGCTCGTCGGCGTGCCGCTCGCCTGCGTGCCGCTCGCCTGCGTGCCTCCGGCGTTGGCCGCGGCGGCGCTGCCGTGGGTCGCGCTCAGCGCAACCGCGAGCGTCGCGACGGCGAGCGCGAGCCGCGCAGCGGTGGCTGCGACGGGGGAGACCGACCGCTTGTAGGCGACTGTGCGCGCCAAGATCGCAACACCCTTCTGCCCTGTTGGGACTGCCATGCCGGCGGGCGGATCGTCAACCCGAGCGGCGGGATTCGACGTTAGCGAGTCTGACAGCGCAAACGTGCAAGCGCGACCGAAGTTGCGCTGGGCCGCGCGCCCGTGTGCTCGCGCGGCGCTATCCCCAGCGGAAGCCGACCGCCTCCGGGACGGGTGCGAGCGGGCTGCTCGGCAGGCCGGCCGGCGTGCTCGGGAGGTTGAAGCCGGTCGGCGCGACGTCGTTGGGCGCATCGGCGTGGAAGATCGACGCGAGGTACTGGTTCTGCCCGCGGCCCACGCCGAGCTCGAACTGGCCGCCGCCGTAGTTGCCGATGCCGCGCTCGGCGCAGTGGTCGTAGGCGTCGAGCAGGTTGCGCAGGCCGCCGAGGCGCGACGGCTTGATGTTGACCATCCGCGGCGGGTAGGGGAGTGCCTCGATGTCGGCGATCGAGTGGATCGTCGCGTCCCACGAGAAGCGCTCGCGGTGGGGCGCGAGCACCGAGTCGGTCTCCGGCGTCAGCGCCGGGTCCTCGATCCAGGCGTTCGGGAACGCCTCGGCGACCCGCAGGTAGAGCACGGGGTCGGCGGGCTGGTCGACGATCGAGCCGGAGTAGTAGCCCTTGAAATCGACCGAGTCGACGGCGCCCGTGGCGACGAGCTCGGCGATCAGCCGCTCGTCCCAGGAGCTCGTCGGATCGAGCTTGAAGCGCAGCGTCCGATATTGCTCCAGGCGCCGGCGGACCGGGTCGATCGAGGGCGGCTCGCCGAGACGCAGCGAGACCACGAAGCGCACCGGACGGGGCTCGCGGCCGAGCACCTCATGCAGCGGGCGGCCGGCCTGTCGCAGCGCCAGGTCGAGCGCCGCCGACTCGTAGGCCCACGTGCGGTAGCGGCCGGATACGTCGCGCTGGGGCGGCTGCGCGAACAGCGGCTGCGCGGCGAGCCGCTCGCAGAAGGATGCCAGCGTGTGGCTTCCCGCCAGCTCCAGCACCGGCCCGGCGGCCTGCAGGATCTCGTGATCGACCGCGTCGTAGGTGACGTCCTCGCCGACGCCCTCCTCGCCGCCGCCACGCAGGCGGATCAGGGTTGAGGAGCGCTCGAAGTCGCTCGAGACCGTCGCCTGGAGGCCCTCCAGCGCGTAGCTGTCGATCTCGACCGTCAGCTCTGCGAGCGCCTCCCACGTGCTCACGACGCTGCCTCGCCCTCGAGTCGCGCGACGAGCTCGTCCAGGCGCAGCTCCTCGAGCGCGTCGCCGACCTCCGTGAGGCGGCTCGCGCAAAGCTCGATCAACCCCTTGCCCTCGCCGACCAGCGCGAGCGTCTCGTCGAGGCTCGCCTCGCCCGAGTCGAGCCGGCGGATGATCTCCTCGACGCGCGCTGCAGCCTGCTCGTAGCTCTGTGTCTGCTCGCCGGACGCCTCGCTGCTCGCCGCGACCGCGCCCGGCGCGGAGGAGCCGGCGGGCTGCTCGAGGTCCTCGCCGGGATCGCTCACGGGACCCTCACTCCCAGCGTCGCGTCGGCGAAGCGCAGCTCGAGCTCGGGGGCGCGGCGAGCCTGCGCGGCGGTCGTCACCGGGCGGCCCTGCGGCGTGCTCGCGAGCACGTACCCGCGCTCGAGCGTGCGCTGCGGGTCGTGGCTGCGTAGCGCGAGCGCCAGGCGCTCGAGCTCGCGCGGCCTGCGCTCGCGGCAGTCGAGCAGAGCCGAGGCGCCCTTGCGCGCCAGCACCGTCGCGTGGCGTGCCCCCAGGCGGCGTTCCTCGTCCAGTCGCCGCCGCGATCCCGCCCGCATCTCGCGCAGCTGCTGGTGCAGACGTGCGCGCTGACGTTCGAGATGCGCGGCGGGCGCGCGCGAGAGCGACGCAAGCGTGCGCGCCCGCGTCAGCACGGCGCGCCGCCCGTGCTCGCGCAGCCGCGCCGCGGCCGCGTGCTGCTCGCGACGCGCGCGCCGGCAGTCGACGCCGACGGCCGCCTCGGCCGCGTGCGTCGGTGTCGAGCAGGACACCGCGGCGACGTCGTCCAGCAGCGTGCGGTCGGTGTGATGGCCGACCGACGCGATCACAGGCACCCCGAGCAGTGAGACCGTGCGGCAGAGCGTCTCGTCGGAGAAGCAGAGCAGATCCGCGAGCGAGCCACCGCCGCGCGCGACGATCACGACGTCGACGTCCGCGAGCGCCGCCAGGTCGCCGAGAGCGCGGACGATAGCCGGCGCCGCATGCCGGTCCTGCACGGGCGCGAACGCCCACACCAGGCGCCCTGCCCAGCCACGGCGCGCGAGCGCCGCGAGCACGTCGTCGCGAGCCTTTCCGCCCTCGCCCGTGATCACGCCGATCGTGCGCGGCAGCAGCGGCCGCGCCAGGAGCTGCTGGCGCTCGAGCAGGCCCTCCGCGTCGAGCTGCTTGCGCAGGCGCTCGATCCGCGCCAGCAGATCGCCCTCGCCGGCGATGCGCATGTCGCTGACCGCGAACGAGAACCCGGGCGAGGACGTTGCGCTGCCCGGGTAGTAGTCGCAGCCACCCGCCACCACGACCTGCATTCCGTCGGCCGCCGCGCCGCCGCTGCGTTCGGTCATCGCGTCCCACTCCTGCCGCCACGCGCTGCACGGGATCGCGCCGCCGGCGTCGCGCAGCTCGAAGTAGACGCGGGCGCGCGACGGACGCAGGTTGACGAGCTCGCCCATCAGCTGCACGCGCGCGAACGAGCGCAGCTGCCGGCGCAGCGCGCGCGCGTAGTCGCCGACCGGAAACGGCCCGGCGAGGCTGCTGTTCGGGATGCCTCCGCGCTCGGGCGGGGCGGGCGAGGGGAGCGGCGCCATCGAGCCAAGGATAGGCGCTACGATCGACGGCAATGCGGCGCGCTGAACCCCGGTCCGGCCACTGACGCCGTGGCGAAGCGCAGCAGCCGACCCGGCCGTTCGCGCAAGCGCCGAGGATC
>Ga0075021_10001065_pt1 | contig 14022 bp, 14 predicted proteins | sample ColStrG_CSR_2012_FD_72749 | JGI IMG/M metagenome (GOLD analysis project Ga0075021, IMG submission 72749) | Freshwater sediment microbial communities in response to fracking from Pennsylvania, USA - Cold Stream Run_MetaG_CSR_2012 | ecosystem: Environmental > Aquatic > Freshwater > Creek >...
ACGACAGTCGACTCGCTGGGCGTGACCGAGCCAGAGGGCGTCGATCCGTTGCTGGTCGATGCGGTTGTCCGGATCAGTTCGAACACCAAACCGATGATCGCGGCGCTGACCTTGCTGCTGGCACAAGATGGTGTCTTGGCGCTCGATGATCCCGTCGAGCGCTTCCTCCCTGAGCTCGCCGGCCGCCGCGTGCTGCGCCGCCTCGACAGCCGGCTCGACGACACGGAGCCAGCGCGCCGCTCGGTCACCATCGAGGACCTTTTGACGATGCGGATGGGGTTTGGCTGGGTGTTCGAGAGTAAATGCCCGGCGCCCGGCAGGGCGATCGAACTTGAGCTCGGTTTCGGTGCACCGGATCCGCAGGGACCTCCCTCGCCCGGGGAATGGATCGCACGGTTCGCGACGCTGCCGCTTCTCGAATCAGCCGGGGAGTGTGTGGCGCTACGAGATGGCATTCGCTGTCCTCGGTGTGCTGGTGGCCAGGGCGGTCGGTCGCCCGCTCGGCGTTGCTCTCCGTGATCGGTTGTTCGCCCCGCTCGGGATGACCGACACCGGGTTCGTCGCTGGCACGGAGCGCCTGGTCCCAGCTTTTGAACGCCGGGAGGAAGGTCTCGTGCTGTTTGATGGCGTTGCCGACAGCGGGTGGGCGGTCGCTCCTCGGTTCCCGGACGGGCGTGGCGGTCTCGTGTCGAGCGCCGGCGATCTGCTGCGCTTCGCGGGGATGTTGCTCGACGATGGCGTGGGGTCCTGATCCCCGATTTGGTGAGCGCGATGACCACCGACCAGCTCACGGCTCGGCACAGGGCGGGGCCGTCGGCGGCGACGTTCCTGAACGCCGGTGGATGGGGCTACGGAGTCGGCGTCACTGAGAGCGCCGCAGGCCGTCGGTACGGCTGGGCCGGCGCATCCCGTTGACCGCGGCGGTCACTCGTGGCCAGGCCGCGGGAACTGAGTGGCGAGAAACCGGTCCCAGAGGCCGTCGGTCATCAGCCGCCGCTGCCCGATCATCAGCCGCGCCGACGGCGTTACCCGGGCGCGGATCTTTGGTGAGCGCGCCGTAATCGCGTGCTCGATCGCCTTGGCGACGTCGTCGGGTTCGCCACCGAACCGCGCGAGCGGCCCCTTTTCATACACGTCCCTGGTCGAGCGGGCCACGCTGGCGTTGAACGCGGCGTAGGGACCATCGCCGGCGTCGACGCCCGCTGCGGCGCTGGCCGCGAACTCCGAGCGGATCAGCCCGGGCTGAATCACCGTCACGTCGATACCGAAGCCCTTGACCTCGAAGCGCAACGCGTCGCTGAATGCCTCCACCGCGTACTTGGTGGCGTGATAGACCCCGCCGCCCGGGAAGGTGAAGTTCGCTCCCATCGAGCTGACGTTCACGATCCGGCCATGGCCCCGCGCGCGCATCGACGGCAGCACCAGCTGACACATTCTGACCAGCCCGAAGACATTGGTTTCGAACTGACGCCGCACATCCTCCATCGTCACGGTCTCGAGCGCCCCTGACTGCGAATAACCGGCGTTGTTGACCAATGCCCCGACGGCGCCCTCGTGCTCGACAACCGAGTCGACGGCGCCCCGCATCGATGCCTCATCGGTCACGTCGAGCGCGAGCGTTCGGCAGCCGATCGTGCGCAGATCCTCGATCGCGCTCTCCCGCCGAGCAGTGGCGTAAACCGTATGGCCGGCGTGCGCGAGCCGCTCGGCAGTCGCCCGTCCAATCCCCGTCGAGCAGCCGGTGACCAGGACCACCTGGGACTGCTTGCTCATTTCCGCAAGATAGACAGATTTGGCTTCCCGCGCGGAATGCTCCCGATGCACTCGTTCTGGCACACGGTCACCTCACGGCCGCTTTCCTGCTGGCGAGAGCGTCGGTGAGGTGGCGTTCCTGCCTGGTCACCGTGACGGGACGGTCACCCGGACGGCGCACGTCCGCGAGATCGCAGATGCGCCGCGACGCTCAATGCGGAGGTCGCGGATGATCGCCGAGTACAGCGGCGCGCGACCGTGGAACTCAGCTCTCGAGGCGAACCGACGTGAACGTCAGCACACGGGCGAGCGCGTCGTAGTGTCGGTCGACGTGGAGGACGCCGGCCTGGTGCTGCTGCGCGCATGCGGCGATGAGCAGATCGGGGATCGGTACCCGATGCTGCGATTGCGTAGCGAGCTCGCGTTGTGCCGTCTGAGCCGTCGCGATCGTCTCAGCGTCAACCCGTAGTTGATGGAAGGCCGCGAGTTCGGTGTCCAATTCCTCGTACGCGCTCGCCGACCGGGCGCTGTAGAGCATCTCAAGTCGGGTGATGGAGCACAGACATGGCTCTCCGTGTGCATCGTCTATCTCCGGGCTGCGAACGAGTGCGGATTTGTCGAGCAACAGCCAACGGCGGGCGGCGGCCACGATCATGTCCACGGGTGATCCGCGAGGAGGAGCTCCTGGTCGACGAGCGACGGGATTCGCCGGAGGGCTTCACCAAGTCGTTGACGCCGTTTGCGCTCGTCGTTCTGGAGGTCTGTATCGACCAGCGCCAGATGACCTTGTTCGGCGAGACGAAGGAGCAGCTGCCTGCGATCCGGAACCTCCGGCCAGTGGCGTGCGGCGACATCGAGCAGCTCGGCGAGATGCCCGGTGTCAGTGAGCGTGTATCGCGGCTTTGTCGTCGGTATCGTCCCACAAGTGTAGCACCGATATCTGAAGGTGCGACACCAGTCTGACGGCCATCACCGACCCGCTGGCATTGCACGATTCATAACAGGGTCGACGAATAGTCGACCCTGCTAAGCAATTCGTTGCTGCATAGGTGGTAAACGGCCGATTCGATCAGGGATGAAAGATTCGATCAGGGGGCATATAGCGTGACGGCTCGGCGACGGCGCCGGGCTCAGAGTGGGCAGGCGGTGGTCGAGTTCGCGCTCGTTCTCCCGCTGCTGCTGATCCTGATGACCGGGATTCTGCAGTTCGGGTTGATGCTCAACCACTACATCACGCTGACCGACGCGGTCCGCAGTGGGGCGCGGTACCTATCGCTCGGCCGCACCTACCCCGACCCCTGCGACGGTGCGATCAACGCGACGGTCAGCGCCGCGACGAACGTCGGCCTCACCTCCGGCCAGGTGGGCACGACGTTGTCGGGCACGGACAGCTGCGGGACGGGGTCCTATCCCAGCCGAAGCAACCCAAGCCTGACCGAAGGCAGTCCGGCGACCGTCACGGCCTCGCAGCCGTTCACCCTCACGGTGTTCGGACTGCCGCTTTTCAGCGTCAACCTCTCCGCCACGTCGACGGACGCGATCGAATGACGCGAGCCGCGAAGCTCTTCAGGCGCCTGCGCCACCAGGAGGGCGGGCAGTCGCTCGTGTTCATTGCCCTGGCGATGATCGTGCTCGTCGGCTTCGCAGCGCTCGTGATCGACATCGGCCGGGTCTGGGTGGCGAAGCAGAAGCTTCAGGGCGCCGTCGACGCGTCCGCCCTGGTCGCCGGCCAGGACCTTCCAAACTCCAACCAAGCCTTTACCGATGCGCTCTCGTACGACGGCGCCAGCGGCGCCAAGAACCAACTCGGCGGCTACGGGATGACGCCGAACGCGCCGGTCGTGACCTTCGAATGCGTTTCGCACGCGCCCAACTACTCGGCGGGAGCCACCCCTACCTGTCCCACCGACTCGAGCAGCAAGGCATGCCAGCCCAGCGGCGCGCAGTCGCCGTATCCGTCGGGGGCCACTACCTGCAATGCCGTCAATGTCACGGAGACGGCAACTGTGAAGACGACCTTCGGAGGCATCTTCCTCCCCAGCTTCACGGTTTCCGCCAGCGCAACGTCTGCCATGCGAGGGAGCTCGGCGTCGCCGCTGAATGTCTACGTGATTGTCGACAACACGAGATCGATGACGAGTGCCTGCACCGGCACCGTGACCGGAATCAGCGGAACACCCGAAAGGCTCGACTGTGCCAAGGCCGGCATGCAGGCTCTACTCCAGCAGCTGACGCCGTGCAACTCGAGCACCTCGTGTGGCACGGCGACCGCCAACGGCAGCGGCCAGCTCGGGGCCAACGTCGCCAGCCCGGTGGATGAGGTCGGGCTGCTCGTGTTCCCGGCGATCACGGGCAACCCGCCGGCCATGAGCACGCTGAACAAGGAGATCGACTGCAGCAGCTCCAGCAGCTTCGCCGTCACATACCCCACATATCAGTCCTACACGTACAACTCGGGCCAGCCCGATGGCGGCATACCGGCGGCCGACGACTACATCGGCTACCAGGCCATCGCGCTGTCAAGCGACTATCGGCCCTCGTCGGCCAACGCGACCCTGAACTCGACCACCTCCAATCTCGTGGCGTCGCTCGACTGGGGCCAGTGCCCAGGAGTTGTGTATCCAAACGGCGACTACTATGGCCTCAAGGACATCGGTGGCCAGGGGAGTTACCTCGCGGGCGCGATCACTGAGGCGCAGCATCTTCTGAACGTCAATGCTCGAGCTGGGGCGAAGAACGTGATCATCGTGCTCAGCGACGGCCAGATGAACAACCCGAAGACGTTCACGGACAAAAACCCGTGCAACTCCGCGGTGCAGGCCGCCACTCAGGCCACGGCGGCGGGCACCACGATCTACGCGATCGCCTACGGCTCCAACGGCACCGTGTGCCCCGACACCGGTTACACCTACACCGACAAGCAGGTGATGCAGGACATCGCCAGCAGCGCCAAGACCTTCTTCTACGATCCGAACAACGGCGGGTTGACGGGGACCTTCGCGACGATCGGCACGGCGCTTGGTGACCCGCGGCTGATCTTCGACTGTCCGCCCGCGCCGGCCACCTGCTGAGCGGGCCGCACGACGTCCGGCTCGGTCAGCGGGACGGCCGCACCAGCCGAGCACCATCAGCGTGATGTGGGCGAAGCGAACGCTGCCCGCGGTCCAGGTGGCGCCCGCGTCCAACGCTGTCCGAGCAGCCCCCCGACGAGCGCAAACCCGGCGCAGGCCACGTACCAGCGGTAGGCCCACACAGCAGCGCGGCGGAAGACTACTTCTCAGGCGCTGATTCCGCGGTATCGGCGAGGGCTGCGTCCAGCGCGTCCACCAACTGCGATACATGGGCGCTCACGAAGGCCAGCGGCGGGCGGATCTTCAGCACGTTGCCGTGGCGCCCCGTTGTTCCCACGAGCACGCCGAGATGCCGCATCCTGTCGCGCACGGCAACCGCCCGCCGCCGATCCGGAGCGCGCGTATGGGGATCCTCGACGAGCTCGACGCCCCAGAGAAGTCCGAGGCCACGGATGTCGCCGACCTCGTCGCGGTGGGCGGCGAGATCGCGCAGCGAGGCACCCAGGGCAGCGCCGGCGTCGATCACCCGCTCGAGCACCCGCTCGTCTTCGAGCACGTCGAGCACCGCCAGGGCCGCCTCCGCGCTCACCGGGTTGCCGCCGAACGTGCTGAACAGGACCGTGCGGTCCGCCAGCGTGTCGACGATCTCCCGTCGGGTGATAACCGCCGCCACCGGATGGCCGTTGCCCATCGGCTTGCCGAGCGTCACGAAGTCGGGGAGGATCCCGAACCGCTGAAACGACCACATCGCGCTGCCGGTTCGCCCGTGACCGGCCTGGACCTCGTCGGCGATCCACATCGCGCCAGCTTCCCGCGTGAGCCGGGCCAGCTCACGCACGTAGGAGGGGTCCAGGTCGGCGATCCGGTCGCTCGTCAGCACCGAATCGATGATCACCGCTGCCGGCGGCAAGCCGCGCCGCTTCAGACGCCCAAGCGCCGCGGCGAAGCCGTCGGTTCCGAGGTTGGTCCCGCGGTAGGTGTCGGGTGGCTCCCAGGTGTCGACGTGCTCCGGCCGCATACCCTCGGACCAGGACTCGGGCGACAGGGCTGCCGTCGCCTCGGTGACCCCGTGATACGCGTACGACGTGCAGATGCCGCCACGTTGCCCGGTCGCGGCTGTCGCCATCCGCCACGCGAGATCGTTGGCCTCAGACCCCGAATTGACCAGCATCACCGTGTCGAGCTCGGGCGGGCAGGTGCTGGCGAGACGATCGGCCAGTTCGATCGCGGCTGCGTGCAGATACCGCATGTGCGTGTTGATCGCTCGCGACTGCCTGGCGATCGCCGCGACCACGCGTGGGTGACCGTGTCCGACACAAGGCACGTTGTTGTACGCGTCGAGATACCTCCGTCCCGAGCAGTCCGTGATCCACACCCCCTCAGCGCTCTTCACGTCGAGCGGCACGTCGTAGGAGAGCGGCTCGGTCGCAGGACCAAAGCTCGCCTCGCGGCGCGCCAGAAGGCTCGAGACGTCGTGTCGCGAGCGCGCAGCTCCGAGCTCTCGCGCCACTCCTGGCCAGCCGATCTGCTCCATCGCCTCGAGCGCGCTGAGCGCGGTAGCGTTGTAGCGCTCGGCGAACTCGGGCTCCTCGAGCCCGCGGGCCACGCGCCAGCAGCTGATCGCGATCGTCAGTGCGCTACGCGCGGCCCACAGCTCGCCCACCAGGCCGAGCTCGATCTCCTCGAGCTCGGTGATCCGCTGATAGCCGTCAAGTACCAGGCGCGCACAGCGGAACAACTCGGGGCCCTCGCGCCCGGTGCCCAGCGAATCGAGCACGGACGCGAGCTCGGTGATCAGAGCCGAAAAGCTCATGTCGCCGAAGTCGATGATCCCGGTCACGAGTCCCCGCTCGTCGGTCAGCGTGTTGTCAACCGTCAGGTCCCCGTGAACGATCTGGGCTCGGAGCCGCGGCCATGACGGCGCGACGTTGTCCTCGAAGCGGTCCAGCACGCGCGTAACCAGAGCGCGGGCGTGCAGGTCCCGAACATCGTTGAGCATCGCCCGAGCGGACAGGGTGTGCTGCACGTCCCACGGCATCGTCCGCCGCGCGCGCGGATGGGTGAACCCGCGCAGGGCCACGCCGAGTCGGGCGGCGGTCTCGCCCCAGGCGATCAGGGCGGCCGCGTCGAGCGAGCGTGGATCGATCCGACTGGCACCAGGGAGCACGTCGTATGCGCGCACCCAGTGGCTGATCGGTCCGTCTTGGAACAGAGCCCGCAACGCTTCCGGGGAATCCCCCGGGCGAGCGGGTCCGGGATCGCCGCCGGCGGCCGCCCGCCACGGCAAGGCGACACGCAGCGCGGGGTCGACGGCCATGATGTGGAGCGCCACGGCGGCCTCCATGTCGAGCACCTCCGGCTGCTCCGATGGGTTGGAGACCTTGAGCACCGCGATCGGGGTGTCGTCGTCGGCGTAAAGCGCGAACGCCTGATCGCGCTCGCTCCCCAGTTCGCCGGCCCCGTTCGCCGACAGCCCGAACGCCGCCTCGGCGACCCCAACCGCATCGGCCGGTGTCAGCTTCGGCGGCGTGCCGGTCAGCACCTCGTCCACGGCGGCCACGCTAGCAAGCACGCGCTAAGGTGAGTGCTCGGCGGGCCCGCAGGCCCGCGAGGCGCCGCCGACCGGCAATCGACAACCGGAGGCGATTCGATGGATCCAGTCGTGCACTTCGAGCTACCGGCGGAGGACCGCGAGCGGATGGCGGCCTTCTACACCAAGGCGTTCGGCTGGGAGGCCGAGATGTTCGGACCGGAGATGCGCAACTACACGCTCGTCACGACAACCGAGACGCGCGACGGCCGTCCGACGCGGTCGGGCGAGATCAACGGCGGGCTGTTCTTGCGAACCGACGATCCAGCGTCCCACGCGCCGTCGGTGGTGATCGCGGTGCAGGACATCGAGGCGTCGCTTCGCGCAGTGCAGGAAGCCGGTGGCAAAGTCACCGAGCCGGAGGAGATTCCCGGGGTCGGGCGCTATGCGAGCTTCCACGACACCGAGGGCAACCGGGTGAGCATGCTGCAGCCGCTTCCGCGCGGTTGACGCCGGCAAGCCTGATCCGGCGCTCATCACGCCAGATTCGGTGCACATCCATGTACGGATCCGGCGAGAGCACCGCTCCGCTGTCAGGGCGCCGTTCGATCCCACCGCGCTCGAGGCTCGCCCCCTAGAATCGGTGGCGGCCGCGGACGTAGCTCAGTCGGTAGAGCGTCGGCTTCCCAAGCCGAAGGTCGCGGGTTCGAGGCCCGTCGTCCGCTTCTTGGAATAGCCTGAAATTCGACCGCCTCGGCGAGCGAGATCTCAAACGACTGGGCGAGCTGTGGGAGAAGGTGATGCCCGGCTCGGTGTCAAGCTCTGTCTGGCCGCTGTAGAGCGCACACAGGAGCCGCGTCGCCTCGCGTCGACGCGAGCGAAAGGCGGTGGTTGATGGTTTAGTCGGCCCACGCCATCACAACTTCCGCTCGAGTTCTGCAACGGACCTTTCAGAATCAGATACTATATCTGCAGTGAGCATTTCAGAATCGTCACGGCGGCGCCCGGGACGGCCGCTGGCCTTCGATCGGGACGCTGGCCTGGCCGCGGCCATGCATGCGTTCTGGAGCGGCGGATTCCACCGCACGTCGGTCCCCGAGCTCACCGCGGCGACGGGACTCTCGACGTCGAGCCTCTACAACACGTACGGGTCGAAGCTCGATCTGTTCGTCGCCGCGCTCGACCGCTACCTCGCGAGGATCATCGAGGGCCACATGCTCGGGCCGCTCAGGCAAGGCACAGCCGGGCTCGAGGACATCGACGCGTTCCTGGGCCGCCTAGACCGAGCGGTCGAGGTCCGCCCAGCTCGCGGCTGCCTCGCGGTCAACACCATCTCCGAGTTCCGCGACCCGCCAGCGGTGGTCGCCGAGAGGGAAGTGGACTACCTGCGGCAACTCCGGGCGGCGCTTGAAGCGGCGTTGACACGCGCTGAAGCGCTTCGCGAGATCCCTGACGGGGTGGCCGAGGCACGCACCGAAGTGTTGGTGCCGCTCGTGATCGCGTTCAACGTTCTCGTCGCCTCGAGCGCGCCGGCGAGCGTGGCGCGCGGTGTCCTTGAGGCGGCAAGGACGATCGCCGGCGCGTCCTGATCGGCACGCTCGCAAGTCACCTACCTGTTCGCATCAAGAATTACTAGGAGGAGTGTCATGCCAGAAACCGTCACTACCACCGAGTTCTACTCGTCCACCGAGGCTCAGCCAAACGGCGCACGATCCTTGACGCAGGCTGGCTCTCCGGCTTCCCCGAGGCCCTATCGCACAGAGCTGTCCCCGGTGAGTTTTCTGCGTCGCAGCGCGTATGTGTTTCCGGACAAGGTGGCGATCGTTCATGGCGAGCGCCGGACGACCTACCGCGAGTTCGACCGGCGGGTCAACCGACTCGCGTCGGCTCTGCGCGCGGCCGGGGTCGAGCCCGGGGAACGCGTCGCGTTTCTTGCGCCCAACATTCCGGCGCTGCTCGAGGCCCACTACGGAGTACCGGCCTCCGGCGCGGTCCTCGTCGCGGTCAATACCCGCCTCAGCCGCGACGAGATCGACCACATCCTCAGCCATTCGGGCGCGCGGATGGTCTTCTGCGACCACGAGTTCGTCGACCTGCTCGACGGCACTGACCTTCCGATCGTCCGCATCGACGACACAGGAACGCCTGAGGATCCCTACGAGCAGCTCCTCGCCACCGGCTCGCCCGAGCACTTCGAGCACGAGCCCCCCGACGAGGAGGACGTGATCTCGATCAACTACACGTCGGGAACGACCGGACGCCCCAAGGGTGTCATGTACACGTATCGCGGCACATATCTGAACTCGTTGATGCAGGGCTTGCAGGCCAATCTGCGACCTGACTCGGTGTTGATGTGGATCGTGCCGATGTTCCACTGCAACGGCTGGTGCTTCCCGTGGGCCGTGACCGCGGTCGGTGGCCGGCACGTATGCCAACGCAAGATCGACCCGCGTACTATCTGGGAGCTGATCGACCGGGAGCACGTGACGCACTGCAACGGAGCGCCGACCGTCTGGCTCAGCCTCGTCTCCGACCCCGCCGCGCACCATCTCGAGCAGGAGGTCACGGTCACGACCGGGGGGGCGCCGCCGTCCCCGACGCTGCTCGAGCAGATGAGCGCGCTCAACCTCACGGTCGTGCACGTCTACGGGCTCACCGAGACCTACGCGCCGTACACCGTCTGCGAGCCACAGCACGCCTGGCAGTCGCTTCCCGGGCCCAGCGCGCCAAGCTGCTAGGCCGCCAGGGCGTGCACAACATCATCGCCGACCGGATCCGGGTCGTCGACGATCAGATGCGCGACGTCCCCGCCGACGGCGAGGCGATGGGCGAGGTCGTGATGCGCGGCAACAACGTGATGAAGGGCTACTTCAACGATCCGGACGGCACCGCCGCCGCGCTCGCCGCCGGCTGGTTTCATTCCGGCGACATCGCGGTCATGCACCCCGACGGCTACATCGAACTTCGCGACCGCAAGAAGGACATCATCATCTCTGGTGGCGAGAACATCTCGACGATCGAGGTCGAGCACACGATCGCCCGCCACCCCGCGGTGCTCGAGTGCGCGGTCGTCGCGATCCCCGACGAGAAATGGGGGGAGCGGCCGAAGGCGTTCGTCGCTCTCGCCGACGGACAGAGCGCGACCGAGCGAGAGATCATCGACTTCTGCCGCGAGCACCTCGCGCGCTTCAAAGCGCCGGCGGCAGTGCAGTTCGGCCCGCTCCCGAAGACCTCCACCGGCAAGATCCAGAAGTACATCCTGCGCAACCGCGAATGGGCCGACCGAGACACGCGTATCAACTAACTCTCATGGACCTCCCGGATCAGATCACGCGGTTGCTCGTGAGGCCTTCACGGCCCGCGGAGACTGCTGATTTGCTGCTGCACGGGTTGTCGTCGATCGTGGCCCGCTGCCACGCCGCCGACCGATTGCGGTGACGCACGGCTGGCAGCGGGTTGCGGTCGCCCGAGCCGGTGCTCAGCTTCACCCACCCGAACGAAAGGGCCCCGATGGCAGACCTGCCCAGCGTCAATCAGGCACAGATTGAGCTCCTCAGGGAAATCGCGCACAGCAACGCTGACGGCCCCTTGTTCATGCTCAATCTCAACAAGTACACACCTGAGGCCGGATATCCGGACGGCCAGCTCTACACCGACTATATGTCCGTCCTCGCGACGCTGCTCACAGAGGTGACCGGCAGGATTCTGTGGCGGACGCGGGTGCTGGGGCAGGTTGTCGGCGGCCAAGGAATCGATGAGGCGCTTGGTATTTGGTATCCGACCAGCCAGGCATTCCTGAACTTGATGACGGCCCCTGCCTCCGGCGAAAACATGCGGCTCAGGGCCCTTGCCGTTGCGCACGCTGACCTTCACCGATGCGATGCCTACTGACGTTTACCGGTCGCGCCTTCCTCAGACCCCGGTCTCAGGTCGTCGCGGGTCAGAAGGGCGGCCGCGAGACGCCCGCCTCCCGTCACGCCGACCGATCGTCAGCGGGATCGCATGGGACGAGTGCCCGCTGGGGATTGGCCGCTCGCCCAGATTGCTTCCTTCAGGTCGGGTCGTTCGCCGGCGTGGCGATCGTGTAGAGCTGCGTCAGTAGGCGGCGTAGCTGGCCGAACCTTCGGGATCCAAGTTGCTGTTCCCATTCGGTTTCGACGTCCTGGACGATTTCGTAGATCGCTTTGGTTGCAGACTTGCCCTTGGAGGTGAGGCGGATGCGCTTGGAGCGCTGGTCGCTGCTGTCGGTTTCGCGGGTCAGGTATCCGAGCTGCTCGAGTTGGCCGAGCAGGTAGTTGAGCGCCTGTTTGGTCATTCGCGTCTGGGCCGCGAGTTCCGAGGGGCGCTGGTTGTCCGGGCCGGGGTACCGCCACACGTCAACGTGGGCTGCGACGAGGTCGGTGAAGCCCCGGTCGTGTAGGCCGGAGAGCATTCGGTCGCGCACCGTCTCCCATGGGACGCGTAGGAGCGCGCCGATCAGCGGCGGCGGTGCGGGCCTAACATCCGGTTGAGTAAAGCCACTTGACAGACTCACGGGGCCCAGTATACACTGGTCAAGTCGCTTTACTCAATCGGCTTTGCCCGAGAGGGCCACATGTACAACACAACCGGAAGGAGCCAATATGTACAAGACCACGGACAACGACACGATCACGGTTGGTGAGCTAGGCGTGCGCTTCCTGATCGAGGCGGCGGACTCGAACGGGAGCGCGTCGGTGTTCGAGTGCTACGTCCCAGCCGACTCGCGGATGCCGGCGCCCCACAGCCACGACGGCTTCGAGGAGACGATCTACGGGCTCAAGGGCACGACCACCTGGACGATCGATGGCGAGACGGTCGATGTCGGGCCCGGCGAGGCGGTGTGCGTGCGGCGCGGGAAGATTCACGGGTTTGAGAACGGCGGCGCAATGGACGCCACGTTCCTGGCGATCGCGACCCCGGCCGTGTTCGGGCCAGCCTATTTCCGCGAGATCGCCGAGGTCCTCGCCGCCAGCGCCGGCGGCCCCCCGGATCTGGCCGCGCTCGGTGAGGTAATGCGCCGCCACGGCCTCACCCCGGCCCCACCCAGGTCTTGAAGCTCGGCCGCGCCGGAGCGACCCGGCTGAACCTCGAGCGAGAACGGATCGCCGTCGCCTGGTAACCCACACAACTCACCCGACCAGCCCTCCGCGCAGCCGGTCACCGGCGCTCAGCTGCCACGTCCCTAAGCTGCTCGCTGAGCTTCCGTATCTCGTCCATCGTGTATTTCACCCGGCGGCGGACGGTGTCAGGGGGATCGTGGCGGAGGCCGGTGCCGGTCCGCCAGGCCCGGCGCGGCCTGATCGGGCGTCGCACGAGCTCGCCGCCGCAGTTCGGGCAGACATTGTGCAGCACATTCTCCACGCAGTCGGCGCAGAAGGTGCACTCGTAGCTGCAGATCCTCGCGTTTGGCGCATCGGGAGGAAGACCGGCATCGCAAAGTTCGCAGTTGGGGCGCAGTGCAAGCATGGGTGGCTCGGGCGCGGATGATCTCACGCCAGCCCGCGGGATCGGCGGACGCGAAGAAACACAGCGCAAGCCGATCAACGGTGTAGGCTCCGGACTGGCAGGCGGGGCAGACGCCGATGGGGCAGACGCCGATCGATTACCCCCTGCCGGCGCGACCAATTCCAGAGGAGGCTCCCATGAAGTACTACGTCAGCGCGAGGCCCGGTCCGATGCCGCCGTCGCCTGAGCAGTTTGACGCTGCGATGGCCTGGCTGGAGAACAAGAGCACCGACGGGACGTTCGACTGCATCTTCGGGTTCATGGAGGGCGGCGGTTTCGGCGTCGTGAATGCGGATTCGCACCGCCAGGTACTCGACCTGATGGTGGACTATCCGCTGTTCGGCATGGTCACGTGGGAAGTGCACCCGCTGCTGCAGTTCAGGGAGGGCGCCGACATGTTGCGCGCCAAGCTCGTTGAGGCCCAGGCCGCGATGGCAGGCCGGTGAGACCGGCGCGCTGAGCGATTCGCGTGTGACCGCGCTCGAGGCCTTCGCATAGCGGCCCCGCGCGCGTTGGAAACATCAGCCACCAGCCGAGAGTTGCCCGAGCGGGCAGCCATCATTCGAGCAGCAGCCGGGATCGGGGTCTACGCCGGCATGTTCGGGCTCACGTTCGGCGCGCTGGCCGTCGGCTCGGGATTGACCGTGATTCAGGCCGTCGTGATGAGCGCGGTGATGTTCACTGGCGCGTCCCAGTTCGCGCTCGTCGGGATCCTCGGCGCGGGCGGTTCGCCGCTCGCAGCGCTCTCCTCAGCGCTGCTGCTCGGCATTCGGAACGCGTTCTACGGCGTGCCGGTAACGCGCATCGTGAGGCCATCGGGCGGGCGAAGGCCATTGACCGCGCACTTTGTGATCGACGAGACGACCGCGATGGCAGTGGCCCAGCGCAAAAGGGCCGCCGGCCGTTACGCGTTCTGGGCGACCGGGCTGATCCTGTTCTCGATGTGGAACCTCGGCACCCTCACGGGGGCCGTGATCGGCAGGGGGATTGACATCCGTGCGCTCGGCCTCGACGCGGCCGGCCCCGCGATCTTCCTCGCGCTGCTGTGGCCGGCGCTTGCGCGCCCGGCGGGGCGCCACGTCGCGCTCGTGGCGGCGGTCGTGGCGCTCCTGCTGATCCCGTTCGTCCCCGCCGGGGTTCCGG
>Ga0075021_10001066_pt1 | contig 14017 bp, 13 predicted proteins | sample ColStrG_CSR_2012_FD_72749 | JGI IMG/M metagenome (GOLD analysis project Ga0075021, IMG submission 72749) | Freshwater sediment microbial communities in response to fracking from Pennsylvania, USA - Cold Stream Run_MetaG_CSR_2012 | ecosystem: Environmental > Aquatic > Freshwater > Creek >...
GCCCTGGCCGATTTCCGTAGCGCACTGCTGTAACGCGGCGGGAGTACTGTTCGCGGCAAGGGGCCATTTATGAAATTACATCCCAACCCGATCCGCCAGCGTGGAATTCCAATTCCGGATGCGCCCGCCGATGTGTGCTCTTAAAAAATATGGAGTTTGATGGAGAGATATTTCTTGGGATCCTGGCGAATGGCTTTGACGAGTTCGCGCGATTCGACCAGCATCTGATCGGCGTTGTTGTAGAGTGACGGGTCTTTCAGAAGCTTTCCAGCTGAGCCTTCCCCGGCTTCCAGGCGGTCGGAAATGAGGGCGAGTTTCGTCACCACGTCATCCAGCTTCTTGGCAAATTCCTCGTCGCGGGCAAATTTTCCCAGCGCGCCTTTGCCCGCATTGACCTGCTCGATCAGTTGGCGGGCCTCTGCCATTGTCTTGTTGGCATTGTCGTAGAGGGCCGGGTCCTTCACCAGTTTTCCAGCCGTACCTTTGCCCTGATTGATGTCGTCGACCATGGAGGACAGCTTGTCGACGGTAGCGTTGGCCTTTTCGTACAGCGCATCGTCGGTGAAGAGCTTGCCCATACTGCCTTTGCCTTGGGCCACCTGAGTCACCAAAGTCTGCATTTCGGCAATCGTGGAGTTGAGCCGGTTATAGAGGGTGGGATCATTGATGAGCTTGCCGACGGAACCCTGACCCGACTCGACCGTAGTCACGATCCGGTCAAGCCGCTGCAGCAAGGTCTGCATGTTCTGCAAGGTGCTCTGGCTGGACCTCACGACATCCTGGATATCGGGGCGGGAGTTGGTTCCCAAAACATCGCCGTCTTGCGCAGTCGGACCCTTCGCCTGCGCGCTGGAGATATCGACGTAGGACTCTCCAAGAAATCCCACCTGGTCCAACATGGTCACGGAGTCTTTGCGCAGCGCGTAGTCGAATTTCTTGCTCACTCTCATGGTCACTTCCACGGGAGTCAGTGGTTTGTTTTCCACGATCTGAATTTTCAAGACGTTGCCGATATCCACGCCTTCGAGGCGCACCGGGGCGCCCAGACGCAAACCGCCTGCGTTATCAAAATAGGATTTCAGAGTAATTTTCGGCGTGAACATTCCGCTGGTACTGCTCATCAGGAAAACGAGCACGGTCAGCGTAATCGAGGCGATTACGACCGTGAGTCCAACCCGCAACTCGGACCAATGCAGTTGCTTTTGGCTAGGCAAAGTCCCTCGCGAACTGGGGTGCTGGTAGAGACATAGACATCACGAGAGCATGATATCAGAGCGGTAGTTTGCGATTGAGGCGGCTCCAGCCGGGTGAAATCAAACATCTGCTGGAGCTAGTCCGAAAGCGCTCAGGGCTTTGACTAAAAAGGCGTCCTGCTCTGGAAAGACTGTTCGCAGGTCGATAAGCACCTTGTTGTCTTCCACACGCACGACCACAGGAGTCTCCGAAGCGCGTAGGCGAGTGGCAATTTCGTTGGCGCCCAGGCTTTTGGATTCCAGCGCGAGCAGTTTCGTGGGCAGGATCGCAGAGGGAGCCGCGCCTCCTCCGATGACCGACTCGCCGTCGATAAGCTCAATCTGGAACGCGTAGGAGGTCAACTGGTGGGCCAGGGCTTCCGCACGGCGGGCAATCTCTTCGCTTGAAAGATGCATCATGCGCAATACCGGGATCGACTCATAATCGCGTTTGATATAGGCGAGCAGGGTGGCTTCGAGAGCGGCATAGGTGAGCTTGTCGACACGAAGAGCGCGAAATAGCGAATTTGAGCGCATGCGTCCGACCAGGTCGGCGCGACCGCTGAGCATCCCCGCCTGTGAGCCGCCGAGGAGTTTGTCCCCGCTGTACATCACGACGTCCACTCCGCAACGGAGGCTATCGAGAACAGTCGACTCGCCCGTCACTCCTACCGACTGGAGATCGAACAAGGCTCCGCTGCCAAGATCTTCGAGCAGCGGGATATTGCGACCGCGGGAAAGCTCGACCAGCTCTGCCAGTGTGGGCTGTTCGGTAAAGCCGGTAATCTCGAAATTGGAACGATGGACGCGCAGAAGCGCCCGCGTTTTGTCGTTGATGGCACGCTCGTAGTCGGCAATGCGGGTGCGGTTGGTGGTTCCGACTTCACGCAGAATTGCATTCGACTTCGCCATAACATCGGGGATCCGGAACGAGCCACCGATCTCAACCAACTCGCCGCGAGACACAATGGCCTCGCCGCCCTCCGCCAAGGTGTTCAACGCCAGGAAAACCGCGGCGGCGTTGTTGTTGACAACGATTGTCGAAACGGGTGCGAGGGGTGCGGGGCTGGCGCTTGCCGCGGAGATCGAACCGTGCTGATTCAGCAGCCGTTGGAACAAACGATCTACGTGAACGTCACGCTTCCCTCGCTCTCCGTGTTCCAGGTCAAATTCAAGGTTTGAGTAACTTAGGGCACACTCGCGCACGTGGTCCAAGGCCGACGGCGAGAGCGGCGCCCTTCCGAGATTGGTGTGAAGGATTACGCCCGTTGCGTTGATCACAGCGCGCAACGAATATGCGAGCGAGCGGGCGACTTGGCGATCGACAGCATCCTCCAGTCCGGCCAAAGCGAGGTCCACTTGGGAGTCATCCAGGTGGCCTTCCGCAATCTCCGAACGCAGACGGCCCAAGACGGTTCGAGCGGCCTCTGTCACAGCCGTATGCCCGTCTCGCATCACGAAAGTAACGACGGCAGGCAGCCGCAACACCTCATCCACGGAGGGCAGCTTTCGCAGAAGCAATGACCCGGAACCAGCGTCCATAGCGTTGATTATGACATGGGCGTCCCCTCTTGCTAAGCCCGGTCAAACACGCCAGTTACCGTGGGCCAGCGACGGTGGAGAGGGGCAAGATGCTGAGAGACTTCGGTATCCTGCGCCTGGTTACTACAGGGGAGGCAGCAGATCGCCTTTCAGGAACGGGCGCTAAGCAATGGGCCACAACGCTAGGAAAAGAGACTGTAAAGAGCGATGCCTACTTCAAGCGATTCCACTTTTTGGGGCTCACAATCGACAAGTGCAACCTCGCTATCTCTAGTCCCCTACCCCTCCTCGTCCCACATTGATGCTTGGGGGCCCGCGTCGTCGGAGGCAGCGGATCCGACTCCGGTGGAAACGGGAGCTGCCATTGAAGACGACCTGGGAAGAATTGAACGCCGGGAACATCACCTGTGGATCACCCTGGGCACGTTAAGCATGGTTGTCACGATCGGCATGGTGCTGATCGTTCTGCCGCAATTGATTGAAATCTCCAGCAGCCACCCAGACAAGGCTTATCTGCCGCGCCTTTTCCTCGCGTTGGTTGGGTTGATGGCCCTGCTGAACATTTACCTGACCGTGCAACGGGGAACCCTGCGCAAAACGCGGGAGGCGTTGCTGAGGGAGCGCGAACACAGGCAAGCCGCTGAGACCGCCGCGATTATGGACCCGCTCACCCAGTCCTTCAACCGCCGCTATATGGACCAACTGATTGAGAAAGAATTGAGCCGCGCCGGACGGTTGGGAACGCAAATCGCGTTTCTAATGATTGACGTAGACGATTTCAAGTCCGTGAATACGCGTTTTGGACACGTCGTCGGAGACGCCGTTCTGCGAGAGGTAGCGGACGTTGTTCGCAAGAGCGTGCGCGCCTCCGACACAGTCGTGCGTTACGGTGGAGATGAGTTTCTGGTGATCCTGACGGAAGCGGAAGAGTCCGACGCGGAACGCGTGATCGCCCGCATGGATCAGCGGGTGAATGCCTGGAATAAATCCTCCCAAATTGAGGGCTACCACATGGGGTTGAGCTGTGGCTGGGCGACCCACGAAAAGGGGACGCTGGTTACGAAGTCCTTGGAAGCCGCTGACAAGAAGATGTATGACTGCAAACATCGCCGGAAAATCGGCTGGCTTGGCGATCTGGGTTTAGCCGACCTCAACTAGCCCGTAAGCAAGCTGCCCACGGGTGCGCATGTGGGCCAGAGCGCGATCAATTTCCTGGCGGCTGATTTCCGCGTTCGGCCCCGACAGCACGGCGGCCGCCTCTCTCTTAGCAGCTTCCAGCAGCTCGCGATCACGAATGAGGTTCGCGACCTGGAAGTTCGGCATTCCTGCCTGCCGCGTGCCAAAAAACTCGCCGGGACCGCGCAGTTCTAAATCCAGTTCGGCAATCTGGAAGCCATCATTGGTGCGAACCATGGCATCCAGTCGACGTTCGCCTTCTTCGGAGATCTTGCCCCCAGTCATCAAAATACAGAAGGATTTCGCCGTACCTCTCCCGATACGGCCGCGGAGCTGATGCAGCTGAGCCAAGCCGAAGCGCTCCGCATGTTCGACAACCATCACGGTGGCGTTGGGAACGTCCACTCCGACTTCGATGACCGTGGTTGAAACCAGAATGTGGGTTTCGCCGGATGCAAAATCGCGCATGACCTGGTCTTTTTGCTCGGAGTCCATGCGTCCATGTAAGAGGCTCACTCGAAAGCTGGGAAAGATGCGCTCACGCAAGAGCCGGTGCATCTGGGTTGCGGCTTTGAGTTCGTTTTCTTCATTCTCTTCAATCACGGGGTAGACGACATAGGCTTGATGGCCTGCCTGCACGTGTTTCCCGACGAAGGTCCAGACTTCGTCGGCGCGGCTGTCACTGACGCGGCGGGTGACAATCGGGCTGCGGCCGGGCGGGAGTTCGTCCAAGACTGAAACATCAAGATCGCCATAAAGTGTGAGCGCCAGGGTGCGAGGTATGGGGGTCGCGGTCATAACCAAAACGTGGGGCTCTTCCAGGTCCTCTTGAAGACGGTCCTCTTGAAGACCGTCGTTGGTGTCTCCCCGCCTTCCCGGCGCTGAATCTGGTACGGAAGCTCCGCTCTTTTTCATGAGCTTAAAGCGTTGCAGCACACCAAATCTGTGCTGTTCGTCGACGACTACCAGCCCAAGATGGTCGAACTCAACGGAACCCTCGATGAGGGCGTGGGTGCCGATCACCAGTTGGGCGTTCCCTTGCGCAATATGACGCCGGATATTTCGCTTTTGATCCCCCTCCAGCGAGCCAGTGAGCAGCACGATTCTGTAGCCGAGTTTTTCCAAAATGCGCCGCGAAGCCAGGTAGTGCTGGGTCGCCAATATTTCCGTCGGAGCCATGAGCGCGACCTGGTACCCGTTCTCGATCGCGACAATGGCGGCTTGCAACGCCACGATTGTCTTGCCCGATCCCACATCACCCTGCAGCAGGCGGCGCATAGGGTGCGGTTTCGCCAGGTCGGCGGCAATCTCGCCCAGGACGCGTTTCTGTGCGCCCGTGGGATGGAAAGGTAGAACGCGTTTGATCGACTCTCGCACCGGCTCATCGAGACGGAAGGCAATTCCCGTTCTCGCGCGCTGCTGCCTGCGCTTGAGTTCGAGTCCTAGTTCAAGAAAGAACAGCTCCTCAAAAATGAGACGGATGTGAGCGGGCGTACGGGCCGTCTGCAGCAGGTCGAAGCTTTCTCCGGGATCCGGCCAGTGCACCTTCCAGAGCGCTTCCACAAAAGGAATGAGAGCCATGCGGGCCCGGACCACTGCGGGAACAGCATCGGGAAGTTCGGGCGGCAAGTTTTCAAGAGCTGCCCGGAGAATCTTTCGGAACCACTTTGAGGTAAGTCGCCCCTGCATCGCGGACTCGTAGATGGGGACGATGCGCCCCACTTCGAGCGCTGTACTTGCCGCCGCGTCCCCATTAGCCTTACCTTCGGCATCAACGCCGTCACTTAGTATCTCGAACTGGGGTTGCACGAGCTGCAGTTGCCCGTCGCGGTCATTCTCCACTTTTCCGTACAGCGCCACGATCTGCCCGGGCTGAAACTGATCGCGCAAATACCCGCCGTGAAACCAGATGCACTTCAGCTTGGGTCGGGGCAGGCCCGGGGGACCGACCACCAGTTGAAAAATAGGCATGCGCTTGGTCTGGAATAAGCCAGAATTCCGGACCTCGGCGACGATCGCGGCCATTTCTCCGGGACGCAGATCCGCGATACCGCGAGGGTTTACCCGGTCCTCGTAGCGAAACGGGAGATATAAGAGGAGATCACCAATGGTGTGAATGCTCTTCTCGGCTAGGGCTTCCGCAAGACGCGGCCCGATCCCTTTGACGAATTGCACCTGCGCTTTGAGGTCGAGGGGAGCCATCCGAAAGCAATGGTAGCAGGCGGGCACCTGTGACAGAATTGCGGTGTCTAACTCGATGTGGAGGAGCAGGCAGGTAGGCGCATGACCCGAAACTTTCTGGAGTCTCTGGTCGCCGTGCTGACGGGGAATGCGCTGTATTTCCTGGTGATGCCGCAGCTTCCCGAGCAGGTGCGTCACAGCCCGCAGCACCTTGATCTTGGCTTGCTGCTAGATTTCGGGATTTGCTTCGTGATTCTCGGCTGCATTCGGAGCCTGGGCAAACGTCCGGCCAAACGGTCGGATCGCTAAACCCCCGGATCGCTAAACCCAAAGTAACGTTAGGACTTTTCCTTCTCCAAGCCGTTGATTTAGCTGCATTTTCTGCCGCACCGACGACCTACCCATTACCTTCGGGTGAGCACTACTGCGGCATGGCGGCGTTACAATCCTGAGATCGAGCACTCCGTCTCATGCAAAAAATCGCAGTCCTATACGATGCCAGCCAGACCCTCGCGACTCTTGAGCCGGATGAGGTGCTGCGGCGCATTCTGACGATTATTCGGGAGTATTTCCAGATCCACAAAGCGGCGATTTTGTTGCTGGATGAGGACACGCTCGAACTTGTTCCCCACAGCAGCGTTGGTTGCGGCGACACTTTTGAGAAGGTGCGGATCCCACTCGGGACTGGCCTGACCGGCCTGGCCGCCAAAGTGAAACGCCCCATCTATTCCGCCGACGCGCACAATGACCCGCGCGCGGTGTTCCCGGCTGCAAACGGAGTCGCTGAACTGGCGATTCCACTGATGGTGGGGGACTTGGTCGTAGGAGTTCTCGATTGCCAAAGCGACGAACCTGAGCGGTTTGATCGGGACACCATCGACCTGCTCACGCTGTTTTCTACCCAGGCATCGATGTCTTTTCAAAACGCGCGGCTCTACACTCTGGAGCAAAAACGAGCCACGCAGTTGCGTGCCATCAACGCTGTGGCCAAGCAGGCGACCTCCGTCCTTGAACTCAACGAACTGCTGCACTCGGTATGTGCGCTGGTGCAAACGTGCTTCCCCAGCGATCACGCCTGCGTGATCCTGAAAGAAGGCGACGATCTGGTTTTGCGAGCGCTGAGCGGCTCGTTGACTTCAAACCTGGAAGAAGGATGCATTTTGACCAGTGTGCCAGACTCATGGAAAACGGCACTCAACTCAGGCTCTATTGTGACGGACAAGGACCTATTAGGGCTTCCGCGGGCGCAACGGATTTGCGAACAAGCCGAATCGAGCATCGCGATTCCATTGGTTTCTCAGCTTCAGCCGCTGGGCTTGCTGGTTCTCGCCAGCAAAACGAAAAACTTTTTTGCTCGTACGGAGGCGCAGCCGCTGGAGTCTGTGGCTGACATCTTTGCCGCCGCCATTCAGAATGCCCATTACGTGCAGCGGGTCAAGCAGCTCGCTTTTCTCGATGGACTGACTGGAATCTTCAACCGCCGGTATCTGGAAACTCGTTTGAACGAGGAGATCGAGCGCTCGAGGCGTTACGACACAATCCTCTCGGTTGCAATGGTAGACGTGGACCACTTCAAGCGATTGAACGATGAGTTTGGCCACTTGCTCGGAGACGAAGTACTACGCCAGGTTGCCTGTTTGCTGTCGCAACTCCTTCGCAAGAGCGATGTGGTATGCCGTTATGGAGGCGAGGAGTTCGTGGTTCTGTTGCCACAAACGTCGACGGAGCAGGCACTCCTGGTTGCTGAGAAACTCCGGCGCGCGATCGAGGAATGGAAGTTTCCCGGCGTTCCACGCGCCGTCACCATTAGTGTGGGCGTGGCAACGTGTCCGGACCACGCAACCACTCGCGACCAGCTTTTGAAAGCAGCCGACAACGCTCTGTACACGGCCAAGCAAACGGGCCGAAATCGGGTTCTTCCGGCAGGTAAAGCAAAAGCGGCCGAAACCGGCCGCTAGATCATATCCCGCTTCGGATCAAAGTGCAGTTGCAGCTTTTGCAGATCGCGTGAAGAGTGCTGGAGCTTCTCGAGCTGGCGTGACAGCATTTCGCCCTGTCGCTTCATCTGCAGCTTCTGCTCGCTCAAACTCTTCCGAGCAGCTGCCATGCCTTCTTCTACCGCTTTTCCAGCGTTCTGGGCAGCCAACTCCAGAGCAGGCTCCATTTTCGCGATGTCTATTTTCATATCAGCCAGATCGATATTCACGTCGGCGTCAAGCTCGGGTACTTGCCATGTCTCTTCCTGCATCTCGGATTGCTTCTTCTCGGGTACGGGCAGGGACAGTGTTTGCTCGTGCTTGTCGCGGATCACGGCAACGCTGGCATTTCCGGTCTTGCGGTTCCGAAGGGCGTGGGAGAAATCGCCTACATCGGTTACCGCTTCGCCATTCACGCGGACGATGACGTCTCCGGCGCGCAGACCAGCCTTCTCGGCGCTGCTACCCTTTTCCACGGAGCGAACCAAGACACCCTTGCCATTCTTGGCTCCGAAGAATTCGCCGAGTTGCGGCGTGAGGTTCTCCACCATTAACCCGCTACGCATGGAGGAGTGGACCACGACGACGCTCGGCATCTCCATATCTCCAAAATTAAAGTTCATCGGAGGGATGGGAGGTATCGTCATATTCCAATTCTTCTCGCCCTGTTTCCCCAAGGTTTTGCGGCGATCTGCCAATTGCGCTTTGATGGTCTGCGGCTGGCCGTCGCGGGAGATTCCGAGAGTTACGGTCCTTCCGGCGGGCGTTTCATGGATCATGCGGCGTAGTTGCGCTCCGCTCTCCACGGATGTGCCGTTGAGCGTCAAAATAACGTCGTGTTCTTTCAATCCGGCCTTGCCTGCGGGCGAGTCCTGATCCACCATCAGAACCTCGACACCATCTTCTTCCTTCAACTTCAAAGCAGGAACGCGCTCGGGCGTCACTTCGCCAATGTCTACGCCAAGATAGGCCCCCGTGCCAGTATCCTCGGAACCGAATCCGAAGGATTCGCCGAATAGGGGCATATCCATTTTCTCGTTTTGCGCGATTTTCTCAGACGCCTGCATCGGCATCGCCACGAATAAAGCCGCCGCCAGCACCGCCACATTGAATCCGCTCATGTCAATCCCTCCTCTTATGCCGAACGCTAGTGCGTCAGGCGGCGAAATTCGATATTCCCGCTCGACGTACTCACCTTCAATACCGGCCCACCGCCATTCAGACTTCCTTCCGCCCAAACCGTTTTGGGACCCCATTCACCTTCGGTCGTGACCTTTATTTCGGAGAACTCGGATCGAATTGTGTGGCCTGACGCCGCTTCGATGTTTCCGCGAATGTTCGCCGCAAGTTGTGGGGACAAATAAACAATCACATCCCCTGCGGGAGAATCGAGTTCCGAATCCGCAAAGTTTCCCGCAGCGATCTCCGCGACGATTCCGCCTGAACCCGTTTCAGCCTTAACGCCCCCGCTAATGCGGCCCAGCTCGATGCGTCCGCTGCCGGTCTCGGCGTGGACCATCCCGCCGGCCGAACCCAGCCTGATACGTCCACCTCCGGTCCGCATCTCCACTTCGCCGCCGGCGTTGCCGATTTCAATGTTGCCGCCGCCGCTCCCCACATGGACGCTCGAAGAGCATTTTTGGGCCGTGATGTTTCCGCCACCGGTTTCCGCCTTGAACACGCCTGAGGCGCTTTGCAGTCGAACATTGCCACTGCCTGTATCGAGTGACACCGTACCGGCGATCTCCCCGAGGTCAATGTCGCCGCCACCCGTGCGTACCCGCACCGCTCCGCCAGCATTACCAACCCGCACATTACCGCCGCCCGTTTCTGCCGTAACGGTGCCACCGATCGCATCGAAGCTGATATTGCCGCCACCGCTCTCGGCCACTGCGCTTCCGGAAATGTTGGCTACTTCCACGTCGCCGCCGCCCTTGGTCTCAATTCTTACCAGGTCCATTTCGCGAGGCACCTCGAGGATGACCTCTCCGGAAATCTTTCGCTGGCCGCGACCCGCCCAGTCGCCCGAAATCCAGGCGGCGTCGCCGCGGCTGCCAGGGTTAAGGTGATATTCCCCAAACATCTTCCTGGCACTCTGTTCCGACGACACACAAGCGCGAGTGCGAATGACGTAGGTAATTGCCTGCCCGCCACCGCGCACATGCACGGAACCTACATCCAGCCGCACCCGCAGGCTTTTTGCCAACGGCAGCGTGCCGGTCCGCTCCTCTACCCAGCCGCTACCATCCTGATAGACGCGCGTCTGCTGCGCGTGTGCCCCTGCCAAGAGCAGTGCGAGGATGGCTGGGATCCCCGCGAATTTTGCTATACGCCCCAAAGTATTTCCTCCATCTCTTGCTGTCCTAATATCTTCTACTTGCAAATTAAGGCGCTTACCCGAAAGCGCCTTAATCAATCTGCGGCAACTGCGCCAGGAGTTCTCGCGAGTGACGCCGAATAAATTGATTCTGATCCTTGACCGCCAAACGCTCGAGTACCGTGCGGACGCTGGCATCCGCTCGCACCGGCTCTAACACGCGTAACGCTTCCGTCCGCAAACCAGGGTTCGCATCACTGACCAACGTTTCGAGCACGGCATCGCGCACGCGGACATCATCCCGCACATACGACCCAAGACCGTCCAGCGCCTTCGAACGCACACCTGGGTTGTTGTCATAACGCAAGGTATAGACCAACGCCTCGCGCACACGGGAATCGTTGAGACGCTGCTTCAACAAGTCCACCGAATCTACGCGAACGCCGGAATTTACATTGTTCTGAGCCGCGAACAAAAGCAGCTGCTGGATGTGGGCATCGTTGAGCGAACCCGCTGTTTCTCGAGTGCTTACCGTGTCGTATTTGATGTTGACCTGATTCGATCCTGCCACCGGCGTGATTGAGCGAATACCCGTAATGTTCGATTCTTCAGGCGGCACTACTGTACGATCCACACGATCAACCCCAGGCTGAGCACCGCTCATCGCCCGATACGTCGCACCGATACCGCCGCCGAAGCCCGCCAACACCAAAATCGCCGCCAACGCTGGCGAGAAGCGCACTTGCCGGAACCATACTCCGGGATCGAAGGTTAGCCTGTTCCAGAAACCACCCTGTTGCGTCGTCTCCAGCGCTTCCTGTAACCGCATTCGCGACGATGTCAACAGATTCGGCGAGGGTTCCGTCACTTTTACGGTGGCCATGGTCGTACGGAATTCCTGCGCTGCCTGCAACTCCGCCGCGCAATCCGAGCAACGAGCTACGTGCTGATCCAGTTCATAACGAGCGTCGTCCGCCAGTTCGTCATAAACATGGAGCACAATATTTTGCCGTACCCATTCGCATTTCATAAGCTTCCCCTCACCGCAGCTCCGCCAGCGTCCCCCGCAATTTTTGCGTAGCGCGGAATAGCGTGTTCTTTGCCGTCTCTTCCGTGGTATTCAGCATTTCACCCACGGTTCGCAATTTCAGTCCGTGATAGTGTTTCAATTCAAAAACAATCCGCTCTCGTGGGGTCAAGAGGTCTAAAGCCTTGCCAATCTGCGACCCTAACTCGCGCCGCAGCAAGTCTCGTTCTGGATTTGCGCCGGACCGCTCGTCCGCCGCATGGTCGATGACGCTAAACTCTTCGCCATCCGCGTTCGTCACTACACCCGCTTCTTCCTTGCGCACTTTCTTGCGCCGCAGATGATCCAGGCAGAGGTTGGTGACAATGCGATAGATCCACGTATAGAAGGAGCACTCGAACCGGAAGCTCCCCACGTTCCGGTAGGCTTTGAGAAAAGCCTCCTGATAAATGTCCTGCGCTTCGTGTTCGGAGCCGGTCAGGCGGAGCGCGAGCCGCAGAACCGCCTGGTCGTAGCGGCGCACCAAGTCCTCGAAGGCAGCGCGATCACCGCGCTGTGCCTCCCGGACCAGAACCGTATCGTCAATTCGGCTCAGACTCTCTCCGGCCATGTGGCCTTGACGGGACCCGTCACTCCCAGCACTTCGTCCTGGCGTCGCCCGCGGTCCCCTCTGCCTTTCGCGCTCGCCCCAAGGTAGTGCGCAACTTTCCGCTGGCATCTTCCATCCCCTGCGTTCGGGCGGCGCTTGCCAGTATCATGCCGCCGCTCACATTGGGATAGACGCGGAGCTCCCGGCGAGGTGAGCAAGATTATACGGGGATTTCCCTAGTCCGAATGCCCCTAAATTGCACAAAACAGGGGCAGATAGTCTGGGGTTGGCAGGAGGAAAAGCTAGAGAACTTTGCGGTAGACGACGAAGCCCGAGCGATCCGCGACGTGGTTGTAGAGCCGCATTGCGGTCAGATTGGTTTCGTGAGTTTGCCAGTACACCTGCTGGACACCGGCAGCTTTTGCGTCCTCGTAAACGGCTTCGATCAGCGCTTTGCCCACGCCCTTGCCGCGCAAAGTTTCGTCGGTGAATAGGTCTCTTAAATAACAAATTGGTTCGATGGTGGTGGTGCTGCGATGAAAGATGTAGTGCACCAAACCGACCAGCTTGCCATCGACTTCGGCAACCAACGCATGCATGGGTTCGTAGACGTCGAAAAATCGAGCCCAGGTGATCTTGCTGATTTCAGTGGGCAAGGCTGTCGGTCCGGAGCGGCCGTAGAAGGCGTTGTAGCCTCCCCAGAGCGGAAGCCACTGTTCATAATCTGCGCGAACCACAGGACGAACTTTCACCGAACTGGACACGGTGCTCTCTACCTCACGGGACAATCAATCGGATATACAAAAGACTTACGCACGCGAACGACGTTAGCAAAAGACGTTCGCGAAAAAAACAAGGGACGGGCTGTACGCCTGTCCCTTTTCGTGCGCGGTGTGTTGAGCCGCGCGACGACTTACGCCGAAAATTACTCGGCGACTACTTCTTTTTCGATCACGACTTTGAAGTGCGCCGTGACTTCGCGATGTAGCTTGATCGGAATCGTGAAATCGCCCAGCTGCTTCAACGACTCGTGCAGCTGGATCTTGCGCCGGTCGAGATTGTGGAAGCCCTTCTTTTCGAGCTCGGCCGCGATATCGCCGGACGTGACCGATCCGAAGAGATGATCGCCCTCGCCCGCGCGCCGCGTGAAGTTAATCACCACCGCATCGAGTTGCTTGGCTAGCTCTTCCGCGCTCGCCTTTTCCTTGGCGTTGCGGCGCACCGCCGAGGCCTTCATCTGCACAACGACGGCCTTGTTGGCTTCGTTGGCTTCAATGGCCAGCTTCTTCGGCAGCAAATAGTTGCGGCCATAGCCCGCCGCGACCTTAACCACATCGCCGCGCACGCCCAGTTTCACCACATCTTCTTTCAGAATGACTTCCATGAAATGACTCCATTCCCAATTTTTGAAGCGGCAGACAAAAAGGCAAATAAACCGCTTTGTCATTCCGAAGGGCTTTAGCCCTGAGGAATCTGCTCTACGCTCGCCGCGCTACTTCCTAAACAAAAACCTAGCGGTTCGAGAACGGCAGCAAAGCGATGTTGCGTGCCTGCTTAATGGCCGCCGAAACGCGCCGCTGATGACGGGTGCAAACGCCGGTCAGACGTCGTGGCGTGATCTTGCCGCTTTCCGCCACGAACTGCTGCAACAGGCGAACGTCCTTGTAGTTCACGCCGTCAATCTTCTCGACGCAAAATTTGCAAACTTTCTTGCGACGGAAAAACTTCCGTCCGCCCGGACCGCCCGATCCGCCGCCGGGTCCACCCTGCCGAGGAGGACGCGAACCGCCCTCCGAACCGCCTGAAGATCTGTGTGCTGTTGGCTCTGCCATATCGCTCCTCATTCCAAAACAATAAATTCGACTTGCCTCGTATCAGGGCACGGCTTCAGCCGTGCCAAAAACGCCCTCAAACTGATGGGCTTTAGCCCCTCAACTTACGCTGTAGCCGGGGCCGCCGGAGCTGCCTCCGCGGGAG
>Ga0075021_10001067_pt1 | contig 14008 bp, 12 predicted proteins | sample ColStrG_CSR_2012_FD_72749 | JGI IMG/M metagenome (GOLD analysis project Ga0075021, IMG submission 72749) | Freshwater sediment microbial communities in response to fracking from Pennsylvania, USA - Cold Stream Run_MetaG_CSR_2012 | ecosystem: Environmental > Aquatic > Freshwater > Creek >...
CGTCGTCGACGACCACGATCCCTGGACGCCCGACAACCACTACGTTCCCCGTGGTCACCACCGCGCACGGCTTCACTCCGACGACGCTTGCCTGGGTGCTCAAGAACCCGATCCAGGACTCGCCGAACAAGGTGATCCTCGAGGCCAGTCTCATCGCCGCGGTCCTCGCCGCGGTCCTCGGCGCGGGCGCGATGGGCGCCATCTGGTCGAGCGGCGAGGGAGACGGTGGGGAAGCCCCCGCGACACCCGCTGAGGCACCGGCCTCCGGTGGCGGGGCGCCGGCCTCGAGCGAGCCACCCTCGGCGCCGGGCAACGGCGCGTTCGAGCGGCCCCAGGGCGGCCCCGGGCCGCAGGGAGGGGGTGCGACTTGACCGGACCCGGAGACGGCTTCGTGGAGGGCATCGGCGATCCGCCGACCGGCGGCGTGGACTCGGCGGCCATCGCCGCGGCTGTCCGCGAGCCGAGCGGTCCCGCGCGCATGGGCGGGTCCCAGCTCGCGGGGCATGACGCGGCGGACCGCTTCTCGACGAGGGGACCGGTCGCGACGGGGCGGTATTCGACGCTCACCTCCCGCGCGATCGCCGACGGCGCGTACCTGCGCGCGATGCTCGGGAACCTCTACTTTGCGATCCCCGCCCTTGGACTCGTGCTGGGGCTGTTCGCCGGTGTGCAGACTGGCGGCCTAGCCGTCCCGCCGTCGACGGTCCTCACGCTGACGATCCTCGCCCTCGGGGCGTTCGACGCCTTCGCCGGCCTGGCCGCACTGACGGGGTTCGCGATCGTCACGCTGTGCACGGGGAACCTGATCAGCACGCACATGATCAACGCGGCCCCCGGCGAGCAGACGCTCGTGTACACCCTCACCGGCCTCTTCGGCCTCGGCGTGCTGTGGTTCGCCGGCGCCAACGTCGCCCAGCGCCTGCGCCCCCTTGAGATCCATCGCGAGGGAACGCCGATGATGGTCTGGTCGCGCCGCATCGTGGACTTCGCGGTGATCCCGGTGATCGGAACCTTCGTGATCTGGCTCGCCGCGTGGCAGATGCCGACGCTCACCGGCGCCGCGCCCCAGGAACTCTTCGTCACGATCCAAGATCACCTCCTCGAGGTCAAGATCGTCGCGTTCGTCGCGATCCTCGCGAGGGTGCTGCTCGAGGCGGTCGCGGGCCACCACTTCCACGTTCGCACTGCGGCGACGACGTCGCCGGCAGTTCCGGCGCGTCGCGGCGCGTTCGCGTGGGTCTTCTGGCTCGTACGCGCGGCGTTCGCCCTCATCATCCTTTGGGAGTTCCTCGCATGGGGATGGATGACGTGGGTCGCCTTCGCGCTGTTCGTGGCCGTCGGCATCGCTGCGTGGGCGGGGCGCCAGTTCCCGCGCAGGTCGATGGGGCGCCACTGGCTGCCCATCAGCCTTCTGCGCATCCTCATCGTCGTGGTGCTCGCCGAGCTCGTGATGAGCCAGCTTCCGAAGCACCTCGTCAACCCGACGCCGATGCTCGGCGGCTTGCTGATCGCGATCGGCGTGATGCTCGTCGTCTTCGCCTTCGTCGAGCAGGTGGTTGGCTCGGGCCGATCCCGCAACTGGTTGTCTCTCGCACTCGATGTCGTGGCGATCGCGCTGATCGTCCTGTTGGTCTGGGGCAACATCGGGTTCACGTCGACGCCGTTCGACAACAACCGGGGCGTCTACGTCGCACCGACCGGCGCGGTGTTCGTCGCGGACACGGCCAACAACCGAGTGGTGCTCGTCGAGAACGGCGGCTATCGCGTCACGGTTGCCTCGGGGCTCAACCAGCCCGCCGACGTCGTCGCGGAGGGCGGATCCCAGGGCTACGTCTACATCGCCGATGCCGGCAACAACCGGGTCGTGCGGCTCGCCGGCTACGACAACCAGAGCGTCGGGTGGGAGTCGTTCAACCACTTCAACACCAAGACGTCGCATCTGCCCATCGTCCAGACGACGGTCGGCACCGGGCTCAACGACCCCCAATCGGTCTCCGTGGATGGTTCGGGCAATCTGTTCATCGCCGACACCGGCAACAACCGCATCGTCGAGATCAACCGCAAGTCCGGGGCTCAGACGACGTTCCTGAGCGGGCTGACGGGCCCACTCGCGGTCATGGCCGACCCGTTCTACACAAAGGTCGTCTACGTCGCGAACACCGGTGCAGGCACCGTGCTGCGCATCCTGCCAAACGGCAAGCGCGAGGTCTTCCTTCGCCAGCTCAACGAGCCGGCCGGTCTGGCGCAGGATCCGTGGGGCAACTTCTACGTTGCCGAAGAGGGCAGCGGACAGGTCATGATGCTTCCCTTCGGCGGCGGACTGCCAAAGGTGATCGCCACCGGTCTCGGGCATCCGCGTGGCCTGAGCGTTGACGCGCTGGGCAACGTCTTCGTCTCCGATTCCTCTACGGGTCAGGTCAAGGTCATCTCCTCACTTCGACTCCAGCGCATCCGCACACACGGCATGCCCGATCCCACGGCCGTCGCCTATGCCCCGTCGGGCGCCGTCTACGTGACCGACGGCGCCCAGGGTTGGCTGCAGTCATGGTCGAGCGGCGCACTGCACACCGTGGCGACCGGACTCGTGAGCCCGGTCGGCGTCGCCGCGGCGGGCTCGCTCGACCGCGTGTGGGTCGACCAGGCAAACGGGCAACTCGACCTCGTCAACCCTTCGACGGGGTTCGTGCGCATCGTCGCCACCGCGCTCGCCGACCCACGCCAGCTCTGGGGACTGCGTGACGGGTCGGTCCTCGTCGCGCTGCGGGGGAGCGGCGAGATCATCCGAGTGTCGACGTCGGGCCAGATCTCGCGGGTACTCAGTGGCCTCGCGCAGCCCGTGGGCGTCGCCGAGGACCGCTTTGGGGATCTCGCCGTCGGGCTCACCAACGGTGACGTGTACTCGCTGCCTTATGGCGGCAAGTCCGAGAAGCTCTTCAACCTCCTGGGCATCACCGCGATGGCCTTCGACGCAAAGGGCAACCTCTACGCCGCCTCGAGCAAGTTCAAGACCGTGGTGATGCACGTCGCGACGAGCGGCCGAGACGCGGTGGTGAACCGCAACTTCCGCTCGCTGACGGGCATGAGTGCGTCGCCGTCAGGGAACCTGTGGATTGGCGACGCGAAGAGCCTCGGGCTCTTCGAGGTGGTTCCCGGGGCGTTCCACGTCTTTCTCACCCAGCTGTAGGCGGATCCATCCTGAGGAGCGCGCGTCGGCGTGCGTCGACGCGGTCGGTTGCGAGGAAGAACCTCACGGCGTCGGCCAACGCGTCGCGTGACGGCCTCGAGGTGTAGCTGAGCTCGCGTCGCGCCCGTCCGTCGTCGTAGCGCATCTGCGTCGCCGACATGAGGGCGCCCTCCAATGGCACGTGCGGCTCGCGGTGAAGCAGGCGTCCCTCGACGGCGTCGCTCGCCCGCGCGGCGAGCACGGAGATCGTCGTGGGGACGCGTCGCGTCGGGGCGCGAAGTCCGGTGAGCGAGGCGAGCGTTGCGAGCATCGCTTTCATGGTGAGGTTCTCGCCCCCGAGCACGTAGCTCGCACCCTGGCGGCCCCCCTCGAGCGCGAGCACGTGGCCCTCGGCGAGGTCGTCGACGTGGACGACGTTCAGTGTGGTGTCCACATAGGCGGGTATCCGTCCGTTGAGGTAGTCGAGCACCAGCTTTCCTGTAGGCGTCGGACGCCGGTCGCCCGGACCGACCGGGAAGGTCGGCTGGGCGATCACGACCGGCGCGCCCTGCGCGGCGAGCCGAAGGACCTCGTGCTCCGCGACGTATTTCGAGCGCTTGTAGTTGCCGTAGAGATGCTCCACGTGCGCGTAGTCGTCCTCGGTCGCCGCACCACCGTCCGAGGTCCGCTGCAGCCCGATCGTCGCGACCGACGAGGTGTAGCAGACCCGCTCGACGCCGGCGCGCCACGCGCCGCCGACGACGTGACGGCTTCCCTCGACGTTGGACCGGTAGTAGGGCGAGGGATCCCTTGGCCAGAACGAGTAGAGCGCCGCGACGTGGAAGCAGAAGCGCGCGCCGACGAACACGGCGTCGAGCGATCCCCGCTCGCCGATGTCCGCGGCGACGAGATCCTCGGTCACCCCTTCAAGCGCGGTCGCAGCCAGTGCCTCACCCCCGGGCTCGACCACGGCACGCACGACCGCGCCGCGACGTGCAAGTGCGCGCGCGATCGCCGAGCCGATGAAGCCTCCCGCGCCGGTCACCACGACGAGGTCCCCTCGCTGGACGGGGGTCACGGGGCTGTCGCGGCCACTGCGCGCGCCGGGTGAGGGGTGCGCCGGATCGAGCCCCGCGCCATGGTCGAGGTCGTCTCGAGCAGCAGTCCGCCCCTGCGGTGCGCGTCGGCCAGGACATCGTCGAAGGCGCTGACGACGAGGTCGATCTCCTCCTCGCCGACGGTGAGGGGTGGCAGGAGCTTGATGATGTTGACATTGTCGGCGGCGACCTGGGTCAGGATCCGGTGGCGGTGAAAGAGCGGGAGAACGATGGTCTGGGCGAAGAAGGCGGGACGGATCATCTCGGACGCCCGCCACATCGCGCGGAGCCGACGCGACGCGGGCGGCCCGAACTCTATGCCGACCATCTGGCCCTTGCCCCGCACGTCGGCGAGCAGCTCGTAGCGCTCCCGGAGCGGTGCGAACTTCGCGCGCCAGAGCTCGCCCATCGCGCGGGCGTGCTCGACGACCCCTTCGTCGTCGAATGCGGCGAGCGTGGCCAGACCGGCGACCATGGCGAGCTGGTTCTGCTTGAACGTCGTCGAGTGCACGAGCGCGCGCTCCATCGAGGAGTACACCGATCGGAAGACGTCGTCGCGCGAGAGCAGCGCCGCGACGGGGACGAAGCCCCCCGACAGCGCCTTGGAGGCGCAGATGAGGTCCGGCGTGACGCCGAACTGCTCGTGGCACCAGAACGACCCGGTGCGCCCGACGCCGGTTTGGACCTCGTCCATCACGAACAGAGCGCCGGCGGCGCGGCACGCTCGCTCCGCGTCGCGCCAGTACTGCCCCGGCGCCTCGTAGACGCCCTTGCCCTGGATCGGCTCGGCGATGAAGGCCGCCACGTCGCCGCGCCCGAGCGCCGCGTCGAGCGCCGGGAGGTCGCCGAAGGGCACCTCTTCGACGTCATTGAGGAACGGCCCGAACCCCTCCCGGAACGCCTCGCCGCCGTTCAAGGAGAGTGCGCCCATGGTCAGTCCGTGGTACGAGTGCGAGCAGTAGATGATCCGCCGGCGCTTCGTGAAGGAACGGGAGAACTTGATGGCGGACTCCACGGCCTCTGCACCGGAGTTGCAGAAGTAGACGCGCTGGATACCCGGGTGGCTGCGCTCGCAGAGCGCCTCGGCTAGGAGCCCTGGCAGCAGTGCGCAGTCGATCTGGACCATGTTCGGCAGGTCCAGGTCGATCGCGCGGTGCAGGGCGGCCTTGATCGCGGGGTGGCCCCTTCCCAGTGCGAAGACCCCGAAGCCCGAGAGCATGTCGAGATAGCGGTCGCCGTGGTCGTCGTAGAGCCACGGCCCTTGCGCGCGGACGTAGTCGCGATCGAACCCGAGCGTCCGCAGCACCCTGGGCAGCTGCGGGTTCAGGTGAGCCTCATGGAGGCGGAACTGCTGGCCGCGGTGCGCGACGAGCGCGGCGTCGATGTCGAAGGGCACGGGACCTCCCGAGCCGATGCTACCGGTGGTCTCCGACGGGCCCGTGACCTGTCAGCATCTCGGGATGCGCGTGATCCGTTCGGTCGCGCCAGATCGGCTCATCGGCATCCTCGCCTTCGTCGCGCTCGCCGCGGCGTTCGGACAGTTTGGCTCGACCTCGGCGCTCGGCGACGTCGCCAAGACCTTCGGCACCGCGACCGTGTCGACCTCTGCGAGCTTCACTGCACAGGCGGGGCTCTCTGGCTCCACGTTGGCGATCGGCCTCGCCGTCCTGCGCGTGGCGTCGCTCGGCGTCCTGCCACTCGCCTCGCTCGCGGACCGCCTCGGTCGCCGACGCGTGCTGTACGCGTGCGGCGTGGTCGGGCTCCTCGTCACGGCCTCGGCAGCGCTCAGCCCCACGTACTGGTGGTTCGTCGCACTCTTCGCCCTCGCACGGCCCATGCTCTCGACGTCCAACACGCTTGCGTCCGTGATGACCGCCGAACTCAGTGACGCGCGCTCTCGGGTGACCGCGCTGATGGTCGTCGCCGCTGGTGCGGGCATCGGCGTGGGGTGCTCGGCGATACTGCACGGCTTCCTGCGCGGCCCCGATGGCTTCCGCGTGTTGTTCGCCACCGCGCTGGTCCCAGCGGCCGCACTGGCGGTGCTCGTCCCGAAGCTGCGAGAGACGCGCGGCGACGCGCCCCGCGCCGCGCACGCGGCGCGGCTAGGGGCCATCCCGCGGGCCCTTCGCGGTCGCCTCGCGATCGTGATGGGCGTCGTCGCGGTCATCGGCGCGATCTCCGGGCCGGCGAACGGCTTCGCGTTCGTCTACGGCGAGAACATCCTGAAGCTCCCTGCGCCGCTCGTCTCGACCGTCGTGGCACTCTCGGCGATCACGGGGGTGCTGGGACTCTTCGCCGGGCGCCGGCTCGCCGACCGGCGCGGACGACGGCTCGCGGTGGCGGTCGGTGTCCTCGCGACGGCGGGGACCAGCCTCTACGCGTATTCCGGCGGCCGGACCGCGTTCGTCATCGGGTATCTCCTGGGGGTCTGCGCCGCCGGCATCCTCGGGCCCTCCGGCGCCGCGCTGACCACGGAGGCCTTCCCCGCGACCGTGCGGGCCTCCGCGGGTGGGTGGGTCGTCGTCGCTGGCGTCGCGGGGACGGTGGTGGGCCTCGCGGTCTTCGGGGCGGTCGCCGACGCGACGAGCGGCACGCTCGTGTGGGCAGCCGCGGCGGCGTTCCTGCCGGGGCTCCCGGTGCTCTTCTTGCTGCGCCGACTCCCAGAGACCAGGGGACTCGCGCTGACCTAGTGCGCCCTTCCCCCGAGCTCGAGCTCGGCGACGAGGGGCCGGTGGTCGCTGCCGCGTAGGTCGACGGCACCCCCGCCGCGGACGCGCACCGCCCCACGCACCAAGAGGTGGTCGATCTGGCTGTGTGCGCGCCAGCTCGGCCAGGTCGCCCCCCGCGCCGCCTGGCGCCACCCGGGGAACATGCGCCGCACGAGGAAGCCCCAGCAGTTCAGGTCGCCACCAAGGACCGTCGGCCGCCCGGCGTCCAGGTTGGCGTCGAGCACCCCCGTGAAGTCGCGATACCAGCGAAGCGAGCCGGGCAGGTGCGGACCGTGGAGGACTGCGACGACAAGCGGCCCGTCGGGGTGTCCGAGTGTGCACGTCAGCAACTTGCGCTCGCAGCGGTCCCGCTCGAGGTGGCGGAGCTCGACGACCTCGGTGTCCAGGACCTCGAGTCGCGAGACGATCGCGATGCCCCACGCCCCGCGGGTGGCGCCGGGGCGCCGCGACCAGCGCGCCGTGCTGGCGGGCTCGAGCGGCCGCACGGAGTCGAGCGCCAGCCCGACGTTGCCCCCCAACAGCCCGCGCCGGGGCAGCCATCGGTGGTCGCCCGTCCCACCGGCGCTCCGCCAGCCCTCTGCGAGCGGCTCGAAGACCGCGGCAGCCGCGGTGCGTTCGGCGATCTCGGCCGCGAGGTCTTCGTGGTCGTCGCGCCAGGACTCCTGCAGGAACAGCACGTCCGCGCCGAGGCCCACGGCCGCGTCGACGACGTCACTGCGCCGCCCCCATCCGTCGACCCCGGCATGGAGGTTGTAGGTGGCAACGCGCAGCCGCACGGCGCACCCTATGCCGGGGACGTGAGGCGGCTGTGGCAGGCTCGGTGCATGTCGGAGATCTCCACTGACCTTGGGCGCCGGATGTGGTGGATCGACGCGTTCATCGGAGAAGGAGCCCGGGGCAATCCCGCCGTGGTGGTCCTGCTCGAGAGCGACTTGGCGACGGCGCACTGCCAGCAGATCGCCTCGGAGCTGAGCGTGTCGGAGACCGCGTTCCTGCGCCGGGTGCGCGAGGGCTGGGAGCTTCGCTGCTTCACGCCCACGGTCGAAGTCGACCTCTTCGGACACGCCACACTCGCTGCGCTGCACGTGTTGGGCACGGAGCTTCGATCCTCGGAGCACGAGTTCGTGTTCTCGACGAGGGCGGGCCCGATCGTCGGGCGCCTCGCGTCGCGACGTCTGTCCATAGAGCTGCCGCGCCACGAGGTCGCTCCCGTGCACAGCGAGGGGATCGAGCGTGCCCTGGGTGCGGTGCGGCACGCGTGGACCACCGAGGCCGGTGACCTCGTTGCCCTGGTCGAGTCCTACGACGCCCTGTGCGCGCTGGACCCCGACGCCGTCGAGATGTTCCTCGTACCGGCATCGTTGATCATCGCGATCGCAGAGGGCGGTATCGACTCAGACGTCGCGGTGCGCGTCTTCGCGCCACGCCTCGGGGTCCGAGAGGACCAGGTCACGGGGCGCGCGATGTGCGCGCTGGCGCCCATCTGGCACGCACGAACCGGCGAGGAACGCCTCCTGGCGCGTCAGGTCTCCACGCGCGGCGGCGTCATGGCCGCCGCTCTGCACGAGGACCACGTCGAGGTCATCGGCCAAGCGCGGACGTTCCTTTCGGGGGACCTGTGGGTCTAGGCGAGCCCTCCCAGCGAACGCGGGTCCGGCGAGCGCCGCACAAGGCGCGCTACGACGAGACGACCGTGCACGCCATCATCGACGCAGTGCCGATCTGCCATGTGGGCGTGGCACTCGAGGAGCCCGCGGAAGTCATCGTGCTGCCCTTCTTGCACGCACGAGACGGCTCGACCGTCTACCTCCACGGCAGCCGGTCCAACCGGCTCCTTCGCGGGCTGCTGAGCGCGGAGCGGGCGTGCGCGACCTTCACCAGCTTCGACGGGCTCCGCGTCGCGCGCACCGGCTTTCACAGTTCGGTGACGTACCGCTGCGTCGTCGCCTACGGCCCTGTGCGCGCGGTCGGAGGCGACGAACTGGAGCGCTCGCTGGACCTACTGGTCGACCAGGTGCTCCCCGGGCGTAGCGCCGAGGTGCGCCGTCCGAACGAACGTGAGCTGGCCCTGACCGCCGTCGTCGCCCTGGAGATCCACGAGGCCAGCGCGAAGATCTCCGAGGGGCCCACCGAAGACGAGCCCGAAGATGTCGCGTCAAAGGTGTGGGCCGGCGACGTCGTCGCGCGCGTCGCATGGGGACCGGTCGTCCCGGCGCTCGACGGGGCGATGGCCAGCGGCGACATCGAGGTGCCCCCGAGCGTCATGCGGCTCCTCGGTCCGTGAGCAGGGACCCGCGGGCACGGGCGCTCGCTGCGGCGCTCGGCGGGGTCACGCCCGCGGACGACAAGGAGGCAGGGGACCTCGAGGCGACCTTGGCGTTCCTCGCGCAGACCGCGCACCCCTTCGACGAGTCCGCGCAGCCCGACCACGTCACCGCGTCGGGCTTCGTCGTCTCGGCGCTCGGGGTGGTCCTGCACCGCCACCGTCTGCTCGGGATCTGGGTGCAGCCCGGTGGGCATGTTGATCCGGGGGAGTCCGCGGCGTCCGCCGCATGCCGCGAGGTTCTCGAGGAGACCGGGCTCGTCGCCACCCACCTGTCGCCCCCGGTCCTCGTGGACGTCGACGTGCACCCAGGTCCTCGCGGGCACCGCCACTACGACTGCAGGTGGCTGCTCACCACCGAGGGCACCGAGTTCGACCCGGGCGCCGCGGAGAGCACAGAGCTTGGCTGGTACCTGCCCGGCGACGCGCTCGAGCGATGCGAGCCTGGGCTGCGGAGCGGGCTCGCCAAGGCGTTTCGCGTCGCGCGGGACCTTGGGCTCCCCGGCGTGGCATCGTGGCCCACGTGAACGACGCCCTGCTCGCACTGGCGGACCACGACGCAGCGATCGTGCGGGCGCGCCACGAGGCGGCGCACCCGGTTGCCGCCACGGCCCTCGCCGCTGCGACCGAGCGCCTCGCCTCGCTGTCGAGCGAGAAGCGAGCGCTCGACGAGCAGCGTGCCCCGCTGACCGCGCGCGCCGCCGCCCTCGACGCGGAGGCCACGGCCGCCCGGGAGCGTGCCGCGGTCATCGCGGCCAGGCTCGCCTCGGCCACGGGGGCCGCCAGGGACCTCACGGCGATGGAGGACGAGCGTCGTTCACTCGACGCCCGCGCGGCAGTGCTCGAAGACGAGCAGCTGGAGGTCCTCGAGGCCCTCGAGCCCCTCGACGCGACTGAGGCTGTGCTGCGGGCCGACGCAGCCGAGGCAGTCGCCCAGCGCGACGCCGCAATGACCGCCGCCGACGACGAGCGCGTCGCCGCGGCGGCGGTGCTCGACGGGTTGCTCGCGGATCGCGAGGCACTGCGCGCTGCGGTCGACCCGGCGCTGCTTGCGCGCTATGACAAGGTCGCGGCCCGCACGGGGGGCACGGGGGCGGCACGGCTCATCGACGGACGGTGCGGAGGCTGCCGCGTCGCGGTCCCCGCGAGCATCGCGGACCTCCTGCTGCACGCCGCGGACGCCGACCAGATAGCGACCTGCGACGAGTGCGGTCGGCTGCTCGTGCGCTGATGCTCGTGCTTGTGCGACACGGCCGCACCGCGCTGAACGCGCAGCGCCGCCTCGCGGGCCGCACTGACGTGGGACTCGATGAGGTGGGGCAGCGCCAGGGTCGACTGGCCGGCACGATGCTCGGAGACGTCGTCGAGCTGCGCGCAAGCCCGCTGCGCCGCGCGGTTGAGACCGCCCGACTGCTCGGCACCGGTCGCGAGCCCAGCATCGACGATGCGTTCGTGGAGCTCGACTACGGGGAGCTCGAGGGCGTGGCGGTCGCCGACGTCGACGCGTCATGGTGGCGCACACTGCGGGAGGATCCGGCCACCTCGATGCCCGGAGGAGAGTCTCTGCTCGACGTGCAGCACCGCGTGGCGGAGGCCCTCGACGAGCTGTTCGCCGACGCCGGTGGGGCGGCGCGCAGCGACGACGCCGAGGTGGTCGTCGTCAGCCACGTCTCGCCGATCAAGGCCGCGGTGGCGTGGGCGCTCGGGTCGGGGCCGGAGCTCGCCCAGCGGCTGCGGCTCGACAACGGCTCGATCACGAGGATCGGATGGGGGCTCGCGGGCCCGGTCGTCACCGCCTTCAACGTGGTGCCGAACCAGGGCGTCAGTTCGCCGCGATGAACCCGACGAGCACCTCGGCGAGCCGCTCGCCGCGGTCCTCTTGGAGGAAGTGGCCGGCCCCGTCGATCGTCGTGTGCGCCTGGCCGCGGGCTCCGGGCACCGTCTCGAGGAACTTGCGGTCGGCGCCCTTCGTGATCGGGTCGCCGTCCGAGAAGCAGCAGAGGAACGGACGCGCGAACTCGGCGAGCACCGTCCATGCGGCGGCGTTGGCCCGCGAGGCGGGGTCCTCGAGCGAGGTGGGGACCAGCGCGGGCATCTGGCGCGGCCCCTCCTTGTAGGTCTCGTCAGGGAAGGGGGCGTCGTAGGCGGCGACGGCCGCCTCGCCGAGTGGCACGGTGCAGCCACCCGCGACGATGCGGCCGATGGGCATCACCTCGACGCTCTGTGAGAACTCCCGCCACGCGAGGAAGGCGTCGGTTGCCGGGGCCGCGCCGGTCGGCAGGCCCGTGTTGCCGACGGCGACCCGTCGGAACCGCGCCGGGTGCTCGGCGACGAGCCGTAGCCCGAGCAGTCCCCCCCAGTCCTGGCCGAACATGGTGACCTCGCTGAGCCCGAGCCGGTCGAACAGGGCCTCCCTGAGCCACTCGACGTGTCGCGCGTAGCTGTGGTCGTGGCGCGACGCGGGCTTGTCCGACCGCCCGAAGCCGACGAGGTCCGGGGCGATGACGCGGTGTCCGGCGGCCACGAGCGGCGGGATGACCTTTCGATACAGGTACGACCAGGTGGGCTCGCCGTGCAGGAGCACGACGGTCTCGCCGCTGCCCGCCGGGCCGGTGTCGGCGATCGACATCCGAAGCGGGTCGCCGCCGCTGGGGTCGGCGACGTCCGCGGTCACCACCGGCACGTCGAAGTCGGTGATCTGCGCGAAGTGCCCTGCCGGGGTCCTCAGTCGGTCCACGTGTGTGTCTCCGCGATCGTGTGCGCACCGCTCAGGCGCCGGGGTGGGTCGCTCGCGACCGTAGCGGCGCGCCCGGTGCGCGGCAAGCCCCGCGCGGTGGCCCGCTGCGTATGCTGCCCGGGCACGCCAACAAGGAGGCACGGATGCGTCGACGCACGCTGGGACAGGGACTTGAAGTGTCGGCACAGGGGCTCGGTTGCATGGGCATGAGTGACTTCTACGGTGAGCGGGACGACACCGAGTCGATCGCGACCATCCACCGCGCCCTCGAGCTCGGCGTCGACTTCCTCGACACCGCCGACATGTACGGTCCGTTCACGAACGAGCAGCTCGTGGGCCGCGCGGTGGCCGCACACCGCGACGACCTCGTCATCGCGACGAAGTTCGCGAACATGCGCGCGGAGGACGGCTCGTTCCTCGGCGTCAACGGGCGTCCCGAGTACGTGCACGAGGCCTGCAACGCCTCGCTGCAGCGCCTCGGCATCGAGGTGATCGACCTGTACTACCAGCATCGCGTCGATCCCAACGTGCCGGTGGAGGAGACCTTCGGGGCGCTCGGCGAGCTCGTCGAGCAGGGAAAGGTCCGCCACCTGGGCATCTCGGAGGCGGCGGCGTCGACGATCCGGCGGGCGCACTCGGTGCACCCGCTCACCGCAGTGCAGTCCGAGTACTCCTTGTGGTCCCGTGAGCCCGAGGACGAGGTGCTCGCCACGTGCCGCGAGCTCGGCATCGGCTTCGTGCCCTACAGCCCGCTCGGTCGCGGGTTCCTCACTGGCACGCTCTCGGGACCCGAGGAGCTCCCCGAGGACGACTACCGCCGGTTCACCCCGAGGTTCGAGGCCGACAACGCCCGGCGCAACCAGGTGCTCGTCGAGGTGGTCCGCGACGTCGCGGCCTCCCTCGACGCGACCGCCGCCCAGGTGGCCCTCGCGTGGGTGCTCAGCGCCGGTGAGGACGTCGTGCCGATCCCGGGGACGAAGCGCCGCCGCTACCTGGAGGAGAACATCGCTGCCGACGACCTCGAGCTTCCCGTCGAGGCGCTCGAGCGCCTTGCCGATGCGTTCGCGCCCGGGGCCGCAGCAGGGGAGCGCTACCCCGAGCGCGCGATGCGAACCCTCAACGGCTGAACTCGTCGTCGAGCCGGCCGGTCCCGACGGTCCGGACCGACGACGCCCACCGCGCGACGCGCTCGTCATGTGATGCCACCAGCACCGCCGCGCCGGTCGTCGCGACTGCTGCGAGGACGGACGCCGCCGCGTCGTTGTCGAGCCCGGCCGTGGGTTCGTCGAGCACCAGCACGGACGGGTGCCCCGCGAGGAGACGTGCGATCGCCAGACGGCGCCGCTCGCCGCCCGAGAGGTCCGTGCCCCGCTGGCCGATGACGGCGTCGAGGCCGCCGCGAGCGGCGATGACGGCGTCGAGCCCGACCGCGCGCAGGGCGGCGCTGAGTGTCTCGTCGTCGAGCCCGCGACCCACGTCGAGGACGTCGCGGACCCGCCCCTCGAGCAGTGAGGGGTGCGAGGGGAGCCAGCCGAGCGCCGAGCGCAGCGATGCCTCGTCCAGTTCCTCGAGGGGTGTCCCGGCGACGAGGACCCGACCTGCGCGGGCGGGCTCGAGGCCGGCCGCCACGGCGAGGAGGGAGGACTTCCCCGTGCCCGAGGGACCGACGACCGCGACCCGCTCGCCGAGACGCGCGCAGAGGACGACGTCGGCGAGCAGCACGGGCTCGTCGGCTGCGGACGCGACGTCGACATGGTCGACCGCGAGATCGCCGCGCACCGCAGCGAGTCCCCCCGACGCAACCGGCATCGCGAGCTCGTCGAGTCGCTCGGCGGCACCCGCGACGTCGCCCAGGCGCTCGAGGCTCGCCGCGATCCCCGCCAGCGGCTCGAGGCACGCGAGCGTCGCCAGCACGACGCCGGCCGCGAGCGCGGGATTCCGCGTCGGGAGGTCGACGGA
>Ga0075021_10001069_pt1 | contig 13997 bp, 13 predicted proteins | sample ColStrG_CSR_2012_FD_72749 | JGI IMG/M metagenome (GOLD analysis project Ga0075021, IMG submission 72749) | Freshwater sediment microbial communities in response to fracking from Pennsylvania, USA - Cold Stream Run_MetaG_CSR_2012 | ecosystem: Environmental > Aquatic > Freshwater > Creek >...
GCTTCCAGCGCTGCCGCTCCGCCGCACATTGCGGCGGCCGCCACCGCAGGCAGATCCCCGCCCAGCATCGCAGCACGCTGCACAGCGGCAACGGGAATACCGGCCGCCGTCGCGACGGCGCCGGACATGACCCCCGCCAGCGCACCCTGGCGCAGTTCGCCGCCGAGTAGCCGCAGCAGAAAGGTCTGCTCGGTTTCGGTGGCTGCGGTGAGCAGCCTCGCGATGAGTTCGGCTCGCCGCGCCTGGGATCCTTTGCCCGACACCGCGCCGATCTCGGTGAAGGTGGCATTGACGCCGGCGACGGTCAACGATGGCCTGGGTGCAGGCCGCGGCCGCGTGCGCAGTGACGCCCAGCCGACGCCGATCTGGCGCTGACGAAGCTCACCCGAGAGCCACGACACGATGATCGCGACCTGCTCGGGGTCGGGTGCGGCGCGACGCAGCAGCTCGGCGATGTGCGCAACCTTGTCGAGGCGAGACGAGGTTCCGCCTACATTAAGCGATGTGCTTGCGACGTCCAGAAGGAGCACGAACTCAGCTTGGCACGGAGCGCCGACAGCTCCCCGGAACGGACACGCTAGCGTGCCTACGTAACGTTACAGACTTAGAGGATTCTGATAAGGAGGCTCCGGATGGAGATCAACGGTAAGAAGGTCGTCGTCATCGGCGGCGCGTCGGGGATGGGTCGGGCGAGCGCCGAACTGCTGGCCGAACTCGGCGCTGATGTCGCGGTGCTCGACCGCGAGGGTTCCGACGGCAAGGTCGTTGCCGAGGGGTTCGGCGGCACGTTCTACCCGGTCGACGTCACCGACTTCACCGGCACCGAGGAGACGCTGCAGGCTGCGGTCGACAAGCTCGGTGGCCTGCACGTGATAATCACCACCGCCGGCGGTGGCATCGCGAAGCGCACGCTGACCAAATCCGGTCCGCACGACCTGGAGTCCTTCCAATCAACAATCGATCTCAACCTCGTCGCCACCTTCAACATCAGCCGGCTGGCGGCCGCGCACATGGCCAAGAACGAGCCCGAGGACGAAGAGCGCGGTGTCATCATCAACACCGCGTCGATCGCCGCCTTCGAGGGCCAGATCGGCCAAGTCGCCTACACCGCCGCCAAAGCGGGGATCGCGGGCATGTGCCTCACGATGGCTCGCGACCTGGGGTCGGTCGGCATCCGGGTGCTGGCGATCGCACCGAGCCTGTTCGCCACGGGGTTGACCAAGGGCATTCCGGACGAGTTCGCCTCGGCGCTGACCAAGGACGCGGCCTTCCCCAAGCGGCTGGGTCGGCCCGAGGAGTACGCCAGGCTGGTCCAGGCCATCGTGGAAGTTCCGATGCTCAACGGCCAATGCCTGCGGCTGGACGCGGGCCAGCGGTTCGCGCCCAAGTAGGCAGACCCCCGGCGGGGCCCAGCCCGCAATAAGTACACTCTTTAGGCAGCCGCCCCCGCTCCCCGTCGGAGCGGGGCAGGCAGTCCCCCGGCGACGACGCCGGCAGGGCAGCAGCGCCAGGAGGGGCCCTCATGGGTATCGCACTGACCGATGACCACCGCGAACTCGCCGAGGTAGCTCGCGCGTTCCTGACCTCACAGAAGGCACGTTGGGCGGCGCGTTCGCTGCTCGATACCCCCGATGAGGCCAGGCCCGCATTCTGGCACGGCATGGCGGAACTCGGCTGGCTCGGTTTGCACATCGACGAGGAGTACGGCGGCTCGGGCTACGGGTTCCCCGAACTCGTGGTGGTCATCGAAGAGCTCGGCCGCGCGGTAGCGCCGGGACCATTCGTGCCGACCGTGATCGCGTCGGCGGTGATCGCCAAAGACGGCACTTCAGATCAGAAGTCGCGGCTGTTGCCGGGCCTGATTGACGGAACCGTCGCGGCGGGCATCGGCCTGGGCGGTCAGGTGCGCATTGAAAATGGCACAGCGGATGGCGACGCCGGGATCGTGTTGGGCGCCGGGCTGGCCGAGCTGCTGCTGATCGCCGCGGGTGACGACGTGCTGGTGCTGGACCGCGGCCGTGCCGGCGTGTCGGTGGAGGTGCCCGACAACCTCGATCCGACTCGCCGGTCAGGGCGCGTCCGCCTGCAGAACGTGAGCATCAGCGCCGACGACATCCTGCCCGGAGCGCGAGAATCGGCCCTGGCCCGGGCGCGGACCCTGCTGGCCGCGGAGGCGGTTGGTGGGGCGTCCGACTGCGTCGACGCCGCCGTCGGCTATGCCAAGGTGCGCGAGCAATTCGGTCGGACCATCGCCACCTTCCAGGCGATCAAGCATCACTGCGCGAACATGTTGGTGGCGACCGAGTCGGGGATCGCCGCGGTCTGGGACGCCTCACGGGCCGCCTCCGAGGACGAGGCACAGTTTCGCCTCGTGGCGGCGGCGGCCGCGGCGCTGGCCTTTCCGGCCTACGCGCGCAACGCCGAGCTCAACATCCAGGTGCACGGCGGCATCGGCTTTACCTGGGAACACGACGCGCACCTGCAGCTGCGTCGCGCCCTGGTGACTACCGCGCTGTTCGGCGGCGACGCGCCCGCACATGACGTCTTCGAGCGCACGGTGGCCGGTGACGTTCGGGAGAACAGTCTCGACCTGCCGCCGGAGGCGGAGGAACTGCGCACCAGGATCCACGCCGACGCCGCGGAGATCGCCGTGCTGGACAAGCAGGCGCAGCGCGACAAGCTGATCGAGACCGGCTACGTGATGCCGCACTGGCCCAAGCCCTGGGGTCGCGCGGCCGACGCCGTGGAGCAGCTGGTTATCGAGGAGGAGTTCCGCACGGCGGGCATCAAACGCCCCGACTACGGGATCACCGGATGGGTGATCCTGACCCTGATCCAGCATGGGACACCGTGGCAGATCGAAAGATTCGTTGAGAAGGCGCTGCGCAAAGACGAGATATGGTGCCAGCTCTTCTCCGAACCCGACGCGGGTTCGGATGCGGCGTCGATCAAGACCCGCGCCACCAGGGTGGACGGTGGCTGGAAGATCAACGGGCAGAAGGTGTGGACCAGCGGGGCCCACTACTGCGCCCGCGGCCTGGCCACCGTGCGGACCGACCCCGATGCCTCCAAGCATGGCGGCATCACGACGGTGATCGTCGACATGAAGGCCCCCGAAGTCGAGGTGCGGCCGTTGCGCCAGATCACGGGCGAGTCCGAATTCAACGAGGTGTTCTTCAACGACCTGTTCGTCCCTGACGAGGATGTCGTCGGGGCGCCCAACACCGGGTGGACTGTCGCGCGGGCGACGTTAGGCAACGAGCGCGTCAGCATCGGTGGCAGCGGGTCGTTTTACGAGGGCATGGCGGCACTGCTGACGGGATTAGCGGGGCAGAACGCGGGTCGGTTGGCCGGCGCCGAAATCCGGCTCGGCTATTACCTTGCCGAGGACCACGCCCTGCGGCTACTGAACCTGCGCCGCGTGGCCCGCAGCGTGGAAGGGGCCGGTCCGGGTCCGGAGGGCAATGTCACGAAACTCAAGCTGGCGGAGCACATGGTCGAGGGGGCCGCGCTCTGGGCGGCGCTGCTGGGACCCGAGGTCGCGCTGACCGATGGGCCGGGCGCGCTGACCGGCCGGTCGATGATGGGCGCACGCGCCATGGCGATCGCCGGCGGCACCTCCGAGGTCACTCGCAACCAGATCGCCGAGCGGATTCTCGGCATGCCGCGCGACCCGCTGATCAACTAACTCCTTCCGGCGAGCGTGCGTGTCTGTACGGAGACACGCCGCGTGGACCGGCATTCTGCGCACGTTCGTCGCGCGCAGCTGCCCCCCTTCAGGCAGGGCGGGAGACCGCGGCCATCCGTGATTGTCCGAGCCAGCCCGGCACCGCCCGGCGTGCGTCGGCGGCCCCGTCAATTGCCATGGTGCCGTTCAGCAGTGCGCGCGACCAGGACAGGTCGCCGCGCCACAACTGGATCAGGGTGAGCAAACTGGTGTCAACCGTTGCGGCTACGTCGTAGCCTGGGTCGAAATCGCAGACATCGGCGATTCCCTCGGACACCGTGAGCCACCAGCGAGCGGCCTTGGGTGCCACCCCGGTCAATCGGAACGCGACCACCGTGCGGGCCCGCGGCCAGGCATCCACAGAAATTGTGCGACGGATATCCCACATCAGCAGGTGCGGATCGAGGTCGTCGTCGCCGAGCTCAGGGATCCAGCGAACGCCCCACTCGCCGAGCGCATCGACCACCCCGGCCAGTTCCTGGCCGCAGGGCGTCAGCGCATACGAGGTGCGACCATCGATATCGGTGCGTTCCACGACGCCGGCGCGGCTCAGCGACTTCAACCGCTTGGACAACAGGGCAGGCGACATCTTGGGCAGCCCGCGCCGGAGATCGTTGAAATGCCTGCTGCCTTGCAATAACTCGCGCACGACAAGCAGCGTCCACCGTTCATCGAGCAATTCCATGGCCTTGGCGACCGGGCAGAACTGGCCGTACGTCGACATCTCGAACACCTTTCACTTTGGCAATTCCAGTAGACGCCGCAGCAGCGGAATTGACTAGTACAGATCGTGAACCTCTGCGGGTTCAGATCTGGCACTGGAAGCGGTTCGTCACCCGAGCAGACGATGGAGCCCAACGACCAGAAAGGAGTCCGACTGTGACCGCAGCGACTGAAACCGACCGAGTTCCCACCGAACTCGGATACGAGAGCAAGCATCGCGCATTGTGGGCGCTGGGCGACTACGCCACGGTGGCGACCGAAGTGGTGGCACCGCTCGGGCCGGTGCTGGTGCAGGCCAGCCGAATCGGCGCAGGTGATCGGGTGCTTGATGTGGCGGCCGGGGCCGGCAACGTGGCCATACCCGCCGCGCTCAGCGGCGCCCAGGTGACTGCCAGCGACTTATGTCCGGAGCTGCTGGAACGCGGCCGCGCCGTCGCCCGCAGCCGCGGCGTCAACCTGCGGTGGCTCGAGGCCAATGCCGAAGCGCTGCCGTGCGGCGATGACGAGTTCGACGCGGTGCTGTCCTGCTTAGGCGTGATGTTTGCGCCACACCATCAGATCGCGGCCGACGAATTGATTCGGGTCTGTCGGCCCGGTGGGGTGCTCGGGCTGGTCAGCTGGACACCGGAAGGGTTCATCGGCCAGATGTTCGCAACGATGAAGCCGTACGCGGCCGCGCCGCAGCCGGGCGCGCAGCCGGCGACGATGTGGGGCGACGTCAATCACGTCCATGGTCTGCTGGCGGATCGGGTCACCGAGTTCACCGCCCACCGTCGCATGCTGCGGGTGCAGCGGTTCGCCGATGGCGCAGGCTTCCGCGACTACTTCAAAGCGAACTACGGGCCGACAATCGCGGCCTACCAAGGGATTGCTGACGAGCCTGACCGAGTCGACGCGCTGGACGCGCAGCTGGCTGAACTCGGCGACCGATACCTGGCCGGGTCGTCGGGGATGGAGTGGGAGTACCTACTACTCATGGCGCGCAAGCGCTGATCAACTGGGCCTCGCGAGCAGACGCAAAATCGCCCATTTCGCCCAGAAATTGGGCGCTTCTGTGTCTGCTCGCGCAAACTAGGCTGGCCCAAATAACGGCGCGCCGCCGCTGCCCGGTTCTGGTCGGATGTCGACCGGCATCCCGCACGTCACCGAATCCGGCTCGCAGTCAACGATATTAGCGGCCACCCGCAGCCCGCTCTGTTCGGCGAGCTCGACGAGGGCGATCACGTAGGGGATCGGGATCTCCGGGTTATACGGGTGATAGTTGACGGTGTAGGTGAACACCGTGCCGCGTCCCGACACCGGCCGGGCCACCAGCTGGCTCCCGCACGCGCGGCATTCGCGGGACGCGGGATGCACCCAGCGCGCGCAATCGTCGCAATGCTCGATGAGCAGCGGCGATGCCGACTCGGCTGACACGAGCAATACAGTACACTCTATTAATTCCAGATTTTCACGCGGGTGGCGGTTTTCGACGAACGGACGGTGCATATGACGTACTTCGAAAAAGACGCGATCTTGTCGGGTATCGGCATCTCGCGGATCGGTCGTCGTACCGGCATTCCGGGGCTGGACTTGACCATGGAGGCCGTGCGGACGGCCATCGCCGACGCCGGCTTGGTCGCGGCCGACATCGACGGCATCGCGACCCTGGGCGACACTCCGGCCGAACAGGTCAACGCCGAACTGGGGATTGCTGCGGGTGACTGCGGATCCGGATTCGGCACCGGCGGATTACTGAACCCGGTGATGTCGGCGTGCCGTGCGGTCGCTGAGCGCCGAGCCCGCCATGTGGTGGTCTACCGGACCATCCAGATGCTGGGCGGCACGGTCCTACCCAAACAGGAAGGGCAGGAAGCGAATGCGCCCGCCCCGGCACTTGCCCGCATGCTGGATCCGGTCGAAGGCGCCTCGCGTCCCGCTGTCGGGCCGATGGACGACGTCGGCGATCTGGTTGCTGCCCACGCTTACTCCGCCGCGAACTGGCTGGCGTTGCATTGCCGTCGGCACATGGACCTGTACGGAACCACCAAAGAACAGTTGGGCTGGCTGGCCCTCAACGGCAGGCGCAACGCCGCATTGAATCCCCTTGCCGTCTATCGTGATCCGATGACGATGGACGATTATCTGGGCGCGCGGCTGGTATCGACACCATTGGGGCTGCTGGACTGTGATGTCCCCATTGACGGCTCGGTCGCGGTGGTGGTGTCGAACGCGGACTACGCCGGCGACTGCCCGCACCGCGCGGTGCGGGTGGAAGCGATTGGCGGCTCCGACGGCGCCGGCGGATGGTTCCACCGCGACGATTACCCGAAGATGGCAATGTCCGATGCAGGCGCGCAGATGTGGTCGCGCACGGAGTTGAAGCCTGCCGATCTCGACGTCGCGCAGTTGTACGACGGGTTCACGTTTCTCGCCATCTCGTGGTTGGAAGCTCTGGGAATCTGCGGCGACGGCGAGGCCGGTCCGTTCGTCGAGGGCGGGACGCGGATCGCCCGCGACGGCGCGCTGCCGCTGAACACTTATGGTGGCCAACTTTCGGCCGGGCGCATGCATGGCTACTGGACGCTGCACGAAGCCTGCCTGCAGCTACGGGGCGAGGCGGGGGAGCGGCAAGTGTCGAAGCGCCCCGAGGTCGGCGTGATCTCCGTGGGTGGTGGGCCCATCGCGGGCTGTATGTTGCTCACTTGTTGAAACAGACCGTGGGAGAGCTTAATTGAGCCTCAGATGAGGGCCGAGCCGGTCACCGGCCGAGCGGACAAACGAGCTTCGATGATCGCGCGCCAGATCGAAGCGGAGATCGTTCGCCGCGGTTGGACTGTCGGCGAATCGCTGGGTTCGGAACAAGCGCTACAGCAACGGTTTTGCGTAAGTCGGTCAGTGCTGCGGGAGGCCGTCCGCCTCGTCGAGCACCATCAGGTGGCCCGGATGCGTCGCGGACCCAACGGCGGGCTGCTGATCTGTGAACCCGATGCGGGACCCGCGACCCGCGCCGTGGTCATCTACCTCAAGTACCTCGGTACGACGCTGGGCGACCTACTCAATGCGCGCCTGGTGCTCGAACCGCTGGCGGCCTCTCTGGCTGCGGAACGCATCGACGAGGCCGGAATCGAGCGGCTCCGAGCGGTACTGTGCGCAGAACAGCAATGGAAGCCCGGCCTACCGGCGCCCCGAGACGAATTTCATATCGCACTGGCGGAGCGATCGAAAAACCCTGTTTTGCAACTGTTTATCGACGTCTTGATGAGGCTGACCGCCCGATACGCACGCCAATCGCGGACGGACTCGACGAGTGAGGCGATCGAGGCGGTCGACCACATGCACAAAGACCACGCCGAGATCGTCGCCGCGGTCACTGCGGGCGATTCTGCGCGGGCGAGGACACTGAGCGAGCGACATGTTGAAGTGGTGACCGCCTGGCTGCAGCAGCACCACCGTGACCAGGATGCGGGCCGCGGCCAGACGGCGCGACTCAACCGCGAAGCACCTCGCGGCAAATTGGCCGAGGTGCTGGCGGCCGCCATCGGCGACGAGATCGCCGCCAGCGGCTGGCACGTCGGTTCGGTCTTCGGAACCGAGACCTCGCTGCTGGAACGCTTTCGCGTGAGCCGGGCCGCGTTGCGGGAAGCGGTGCGGCTGCTCGAATATCACTCGATCGCGCAGATGCGCCGCGGGCCCGGCGGCGGGTTGGTAGTTACCAAGCCCCAGCCGCAGGCCAGTATCGACACCATCGCGCTCTGCCTGCAGTACCGCACGCCCGATCGGGAAGATCTTCGCTGCGTCCGGGACGCCATCGAGATCGACAATGTCGCCAAAGTTGTCGCCAAAGTTGTGAAACGGCGCAACGAAGCCGAGGTCGCGGCCTTTCTGGCTACGCACGGCTCGGTCCTGGACGGAAACTCCCGCGAGATCGAGGTGCGCGCGGCGGCTGTCGAGGAATTCCGGTTCCACGTCGGACTGGCGCAACTTGGCGGCAATGCAGTGCTGGAACTTTTCCTGCGGATCATCGTCGAGTTGTTCCGCAGGAATTGGACCAGCGCCGGGCAGGCGCTGCCGACTCGGGGCGACGTCGTCGCCTTAGAGCACGCTCACCTGCGGATTCTCGAGGCGATAGGAGCCGGCGACGACAGCCTGGCCCGCTATCGGATCCGACGCCATCTGGATGCGGCGGCCGCCTCGTGGCTCTAGGAGCACCCGAATGCCTCCGGCGCGCATAGCTGGGGCCCGTCGCGGGTATCCGACATAGGAAAGGCGGTTGGCTGGCCCGGCAGTGGGATGGCGAATTGATCGAAAGCGGGAGCGCTCATATAACCACGGGCACGGAGTCGGAGCACGGGGGCTTCGTTCATTCCGCGCTGTTTTACCACTCCCAAGCGGAGTGCCTGGACTTCGCGGTGCGCTTCGTGGTCGACGGCTTGGCGATGGCCGAGCCTGTGTTGGTGGCGGTACCGGGCGACAAGTTGTCGTCGCTACGCGACGCCTTGTGGCGTGCATGCGACGGATTGCCCGCCGATTTGCGATTGATGGACATCACAAAGGTGGCTCGCAATCCGAGCCGGCTTTTGGCGCTGGAGGGTTCATTCGCGCGGGATCACCCGAATCGACGGGTGCGGATCGTCAGTCAACTCGTCTGGCCCGGCCGCACCGCGGATGAATCGCTGGCCTGCGCGCAGCTTGAGGCTTTGGCCAACGCGGCGTTCGAAGGCCATCAGGCGGGCCTGCCAGCCGCGGACTGTTCCTGGTCAATGCCATGTCGGATTTGGTGCGTACCCACACCACGACAACCGGCACGATTATCCAGGCGTATCTCCGGTTTGACCCCCCGCCGAGGCCGAATAGCTAAAACGACCCGCAGGGAACCGACTACGCCCAGGCGCCGTCGGCCTGGTAGCGGTTCCCAGCGGGTCGTCTTGTCGTGAATCGCTCAGACGTTGGTCTGCGTCGGTGCCACGACGACAACACCGGGCGCCGGAGCGCCCTTGGGGGCCGGGGCCGGGGCGTTCGGCGCGGGGCCGTTTCCGGTGCCGGTGCCGGCCTCTGTGCAGCCGGCCGCAAACATCGCGAACAACGCGGCCAGCACCGCACCCAGTATCCGAACTGACAGCATGCTCTTGCCGGTCTTCATCGCGGTCATTGATCGCGCCTTTCGTCCACTGATCTCTATTTCCGTGTGTCTCAAACCGTTCCAAACGATGCTGTCGCCACGATATGACACCGCGTGCCAGTTTGAGGATTGGTGCAGTTGTGCGACGGCACGCATGAAATGAATTTGCATTGCCCGCCCCATGGCGTCTAGCGTCGGCGTTCGTGCGTCTTCTTAAGCGAACTGTAGTAGCCAGCACCCACAGCGGGGTCTGATCCAGACCGACCCCCCGCTGTGGGTCGGAAGGCTACTACCCGTCGGTCGCTCCTGCTGAGCCAGAGAAGACCGATACCATGCCTTTCTCAACACCTCTCACCGCCTCCGTCGGCTCAAGCCGCTGCCCCGTCGCCAACGCGTGGTTCGCTGACCACTTCGGCACCGCCTTGCCGCGCGGACTGCGCGAGCTCGCCGACGAAATGTCGTGGCAGAGGTTTGTCGCGACATACGGTCACACGGCCGGCCCGCTGCGGCTCGGACACTGGGCGTGCACAGACACCCAGCGGCCCACGGGGCGGCTCGGTTCGCAAGCCCACAACTTCCGGGCCATGATCGCCGTCGGCGATCGCATCGGTACCTCAACCGCCGCTGCCAGCGGGCCGATCGCGGCTCTCACCGCGATGCTGCACGAACGCGGAATCACGGTGGAAACGCTGAGCTTCCATCAGATGCGATCAGAGGACTACACCGCCACCTTCATCCACGGCAGCGATGGGGTCCGCGCCGAGTGGGCGATGGGCTGGTCCACCGATCCCACCCAGTCCGCGCTGCGCGCGTTGATTGCCTGCGGCAACCGGCTCTGCGGCGAGCAACGGGCTGCGTAGCCGCGAGTCAGAGCGGGTGCAGCACGATCGGCATGCCGTCGATCGGTATCGGCATGCCGCTGTAGTCCCACCGCGCTTGGTAACCCGGCCGGGGGAGTTCCAGCCGGTAGCGGCGCAGCAGCCGGTGCAGGATTGTCTTGATCTCCAACTGGCCGAACACCATTCCGATGCACTTGTGTGCGCCGCCGCCGAATGGCGAGAACGCGTACCGGTGCCGTTTGTGCTCGTTGCGCGGCTCGGTGAACCGGTCCGGGTCGAATTTCATTGGGTCCGTCCAAAGTTCCGGCAGACGGTGATTCAGCCCGGGAAACGCGAGGACGTTGGTGTCCTTGGGTATGTAGTGGCCCAATAGTTCGGTGTCGCGCACGGTCCGGCGCATTGCCCACTGGACCGGCGTCACCAACCGGATCGACTCGTTCATCACCAGGTCGAGCGACTCCAGCTTCTCCAGCGACTCGATGTCGAGTGGCCCGTCGCCGAGGCGGTCGGATTCGTCGCGGCAGCGCTGCTGCCATTCCGGGTTTGCGGCCAGGTGGTAGACCATCGTCGTGCTGGTCGATGTCGAGGTGTCATGGGCCGCCATCATGAGGAAGATCATGTGGTTGACGATGTCCTGGTCGGAGAACCGGTTACCGTCCTCGTCTTCGGTCTGGCACAGCACCGACAACAGGTCGTTGCCGTCCTTACCGCGGCTCTCCTTGACCCGGGCGGCGAAGTAATCCTCTAACAGTTCGCGCGCCTTGAGGCCCCGCCACCAGGTAAACGGCGGCATGCCGCGGCGGATGATCGCGTTGCCGGCGCGGGTTGTGGTGGTGAAGGCCCGGTTCACCTTGGTGACCAGGTCGTGGTCGGTGCCCGGCTGGTGGCCCATGAACACCATCGAGGCGACGTCGAGCGTCAGCTCCTTCATCGCCGGGTAGAGCAGGAAACGCGCGTCGTTGGCGACCCAGTCGTTGGCGATTACCTGCGACACAACCTGGTCCATCTGCTCGACATAGCTGACCAGCCGGGAGCGCACGAACGCCTCTTGCATGATCCGCCGGTGGAACATGTGTTCTTCGAAGTCGAGCAGCATTAGGCCACGGTTGAAGAATGGCCCGATGACGGGGGTCCAGCCCTGTTGCGAGTAGTCCTTGTTGCGGTTGGAATAGATGACCTGCGCGGCATCAGGGCCCAGTGCCGAGACAGACGGCAACGCTGGTGAGTCTCCAAATACGATCGGCCCCTTGGTTTTGTAAATGTGCATCAGGTAGTCGGGTCCGCCACGCAGCATTTCGATGAGGTGCCCGACGATCGGCAGCCCGGCGTCGCCCAGGACCGGCTTGAGGTCGCTGCCCGGTGGCGGGTCGGCCAGCTTTCTCTCCGGGAACTCGGTGTTCAGCAGCCTGCGTTCCAGCAGCCCCATGCCGGGGATGTTGTTGACCGATGGGGTGAAGCGGCGCCGCGCTTGGTCGAGTAGATAGTGCGGCGTGCTGATGGTGGCGGCCATGGGCGCTCCTTTGCGGTCCCGCGATGGTGACAGTCGTCACTTATTGTCTATGATTCGGGAGAAACTTGACGGCTGTCAAGTTTTGTTTTCGGAGGCGCGTGGTGAAAGGTCAGCGGAGTGAGTAGCCGTCCCGCCGCGCCGGTGCAAAGTGCGCCCGCGACGCGACGCCGGGGCGACCGGCATCGACAGGCGATCATGCAGGCTGTGCGTGATCTCCTACAGGAGAAATCGTTCGCCGAGCTGTCGGTCAGCGCCATCAGCAACCGGGCCGGGGTGGCGCGGTCCGGCTTCTACTTCTACTTCGACTCCAAGTACTCGGTACTCGCGCAGATCCTGGCCGAGGCCGCTGAGGAACTCGAAGAACTCACGCAGTACTTCGCGCCCCGTCGGCCGGACGAATCACCGGAGCAATTCGCCAAACGGATGGTCGGCAGCGCCGCCGCCGTCTACGCCGACAACGACCCGGTGGTAGTGGCCTGTAATGCTGCCCGCCACACCGACATTGAGATCCGTGGCATTCTCGAACGGCAATTCGAAGCGGTGCTCAGCCAGATCGTCGGTGTCGTGGACGCCGAAATGAGGGCTGGGACCGCGCATCCGATCAGTGCTGACATCCCCACGTTGGTCCGCACCCTGGCGGGCACCACCTCACTGACGCTGACCGGTGACCCACTCCTGGTGGGCCCCGACTCTGATGTCGATCGCCGCGTGCGAGTGCTTGAGCAGTTATGGCTCTTTGCTCTGTGGGGTGGCACGTCGGGCGGTGGCGCTAGGTAACGTCACGCTCATGGCGAAGACGGCACGCGGGCGGTATTTCGCAGGAAAGCGCTGCTTCGTCACTGGTGCGGCCAGCGGCATTGGCCGCGCGACCGCGTTGCGGCTCGCCGCCCAGGGCGCCGAGCTGTACCTGACCGACCGGAATCCCGAGGGGTTGGCCCAAACCGTGTCCGATGCCCGCGCGCTGGGTGCACAGGTGCCCGAGCATCGGGCTCTGGATGTTTCCGACTACGACGCAGTGGCCGCCTTCGCGGCTGACATTCATGCGAGTCAGCCCAGCATGGACGTGGTGATGAATATCGCCGGCGTCTCGGCGTGGGGGACCGTCGACCGGCTCACCCACGATCAGTGGAGCAAGATGGTCGCGATCAACCTGATGGGTCCGATCCACGTCATCGAAACGTTCGTCCCGCCCATGGTGGCCGCCGGCCAGGGTGGGCGTCTGGTCAATGTGTCGTCGGCGGCCGGGCTGGTTCCACTGCCCTGGCATGCCGCCTACAGCGCCAGCAAGTTTGGGCTGCGTGGGCTGTCCGAGGTGCTGCGCTTCGACCTGGCCCGGGACCGCATCGGGGTGTCGGTCGTGGTGCCCGGCGCGGTGAAGACTCCGCTGGTCGACACGGTCGAGATCGCCGGTGTCGACCGCGAGGACCCCAGGGTCCGTCGCTGGGTCGACCGCTTCAGTCGCCACGCCGTGTCGCCGGAGAAGGCGGCCGAGAAGATCTTGGCCGGGGTCGCGAAGAACCGGTACCTGATCTTCACATCGCAGGACATCCGGGCGTTGTACGCGTTCAAACGGCTGGCCTGGCGGCCCTACAGCGTGGCGATGCGCCAAGTCAACGTGATCTTCACGCGCGCCCTTCGGCCCGGCCCGGTGACGACGCGGTCGTTACCGCCTTCCTAGTCGAGGCGGTGTCAGCTGGGCTGGTCTCAGGACAGTGCGCCGACTCTACTTGTGCCCAATTGCCGTCAAGGTTAATTTCGCCGGATTCAGATTAATTTCAATCCGACGTTGCCCAGTGGACAGGTACCGCACGTAGGGCTACGCCCACACGGTTTTCCAACCGGCCCCAACGCCTGCGGAGCTACTTTGCCATCTCGAGCTCCAGCCGCACCCCGAGCAACCGGACGGGCTGGTCCAGCTCGATGAGGTCCAAGACGTTGAGGGCGGCAGCGATGACGACGTCGCGGTCGGCGCTACGCGCGGCCAACTTGCGGATCTTGGTGCGGGTGTAAAACGTTGCGGTGCGCACAGTTACCGCCACCCGGGTGACGATTCGCGCGGCTGTCAACACGTCGTCCAGTGCTTGCCCAGCCAATTCC